>Ga0209181_10005362_pt1 | contig 18503 bp, 20 predicted proteins | sample MAT05_FD_187208 | JGI IMG/M metagenome (GOLD analysis project Ga0209181, IMG submission 187208) | Freshwater microbial communities from Lake Fryxell liftoff mats and glacier meltwater in Antarctica - MAT-05 (SPAdes) (version 2) | ecosystem: Environmental > Aquatic > Freshwater > Ice > Liftoff...
CTGCCCGACCTTGGCCAGGCCGGCGGCCAAGTTAACGGTGGTGGTGGTTTTGCCAACGCCACCTTTTTGGTTGGCAATGCAGAATATTTTGGCCATGGGCAACTTCACTCAGAGAACAACAAAACAGGACAGGACAAAGGTTTCACGTGAAACAAGGTCAGCAGGATCAGCGCGACACCACCAGCTTGATACCAAAGCCGATCAAAAACAGACCGGCTACTTTTTCCAACACCTGCGAAATCAACGGGTTAGCGCGAACCTTCTCCGCCAGAAAATACGTCAACAGAGTTGAAGTCAGGCCATAGAAAAAGGTCAGCGCCGCAATGGTGGCGGCCATGAAGGCATACGTCACCAAGCCCTGCTGGCGCACCGGGTCGACGAACAGCGGGAAAAATGCCATGTAAAACAAAATCGCCTTGGGGTTGAGCAGGGTGATCATCAGCGCCTGCTTCAGGTAGTGGTGTGGCTTGATGTTGAGCACCGGCGCCGCACCCGGTTTGGCCAGCAGCATCTTGCCACCCAGCCAAGCCAAGTAGCCCGCACCCAGCCACTGCACCGCATGAAAGGCATCCGGATACGCGGTGAGCAGTGCCGCCACGCCCGCTACGGCCGACCACATCAGCACCTGGTCACCCAATATCACGCCCAAGGTAGCGGCCAACCCACCCCGGATACCGCCCTTGCTGGTGGAGGTGATCAGCGCCAAATTCCCCGGCCCAGGTATCAGCAGGAACACGAGAACGGTGACAACAAAAGTGGCGTAATCGGTGATGCCGAGCATAGGGATCTTTGAACTTGGGAGGAAGTGAGTTTACGTTGGAATTGTTGGGGGTTGAAACCGGGTTTGGATCGGGTGTCTGATCCTTACTGCCTCGTGCTTTGTTAGCCTGAAATACAGCCGTCGTTGCCAACGCAGTGAAGCCATCCAGGACTTCCAACAACCTGGACTGCCGCGCAGCGCTTTCCGTGACCACCTACCGTCATTGCGAACGCAGTGAAGCAATCCAGGACTTCTGAATGCCTGGATCGCCACGGCCTTCGGCCTCGCGATGACGGGAGCTCTGTTCAAGGTCCGTGTGCGGTATCGACCGGATACGTCTGGCTCGTCATGACGGCAGGATTTTCATCCTCTGGGGTGCTATCAGTGCCATGAAAGTTAGTGTGTGCGTCAGCATCATTCCACACTATGGTATGCACCCTGACTCCATGGGTGCGGTTCAAGCTGCTGTGGTGTCTCTCAAAATAAACGCTTCATGTCAAACCCGGCCCGACGACTGGATGATGCGCATGCGGTTTCAGGGTGAAATCACGCGCGAGGTGGCGGGATCAGTACGCGTGCGACTGTCGACGCGCGCCTTTCACCCTTAAGCCCGGTCGCATCACCCAATCACCGCGCCTAGCGCTATCTGGGCCAGAATTTCCGCTGTGATCCTCAGTCCCGTCGATTCACATCCAGCCAACGCAGGCAATTTTTGACTTCTGTCTTACCCCCTGCCAGCGCACCAAAACTGCTTGCAGAATCAGTCGGGTGGTGCGCTCTGCGTAGGTCAAGGAGGAGGCCGCAGGCCGAGGGACACGAAGCAGAGCGCATCACCCGGCTGATTCCGCCAGAGCCCCGACCTCGGCCAGACTCGACGCACAACAGCAACCACAAAGCAGTCAACCCGCTACAGCAGGCCGCATCCACACAATACAGCGCTCAGCCCCCAGCCCCGGCACATCAAGTTGTTCCACGTGAAACACAGCCACCGAAGCTGGCAACGCAGCCATCTCGTCAGCCGGGTGTTTGCCCTTCATGCCCATCCAGACACCCTGCTCTGCCAACGCATTGACCGACCAACTTGTGAAATCAACCAGAGAAGCAAACGCGCGCGAACTGACCACCTGGTATTTGTCAGTCAAACTCTCCACCCGGGCATGGACACCCCGCAGATTGGGCAGCCTGAGCGTGACCGCCACCTGCTGAATGAACGATGCTTTTTTGGCCACGGTGTCCACACAGTCCACCTGAATACCCGGGCACATGATGGCAATCACCACGCCAGGCAGTCCGGCACCAGAACCTACATCCAGCAACCGGACACGCTTCGCCACATCCTCGCCCAAAACTTGCTCCGCTCGTAGCTGCTCGCGTAAAGGCGCGATCACAGCCAAGCTGTCCAGCAAATGGTGGGTCAACATAGCTGATGCGTCGCGCACCGCGGTCAAGTTGTAGACCTTGTTCCACTTCTGGATCAGCGCCATATAGCCCAGCAAGGCCAAGGTTTGCGTCTCTGATAGCGACACACCCATGGCGGCGGCAGACTGCGTCAGTGTCAGCCGAAAAGATTCGTCAACGGCATTCACGGGCGACTTCTGTTTCGATTTGGTTCAAAATCTGCTGCTCCTGTGCGCTCAGGCTGGCGCGTACGGTGCGGCGCACCTCGATCACACGCCGTTTTTCCTGGCAAGCCAGTTGCACCTCCTGAACCTTGCGCTCGGCTACTTTTCGATCTATGTCAGCCTGTATGGCGTCTCTGGTCTGGCCAGCGCACTGCTGATCAAAACGCGCTATGTCTGCGTCGACTACCACCTCTGGCGTCTGACCGGTTCCCTGCGTTGCATAACGAGTCACCCGGTCACTCAAGGCACGACATTCCGGGGTAAACGCGGCACGCATCCGGGTCCGCATGGCTTCCCTTTCCATCGTACTGGCATCCTTGGCGGCTGGCGGCGGCGGTTCGACCGTGGCGGTGACTGCGGGGTTGGCCGCGCCAAACCGGGTCTTACCAGCCACCTGGCCGACAGTGCATGGCTGGTCACTGAAGATCACTCGGCCATCTGGCGTGGTGCACTTGTGCACATCCGCCCACACGCTCTGCCCCGCCAGCAGCCCCGCCCAGCAGCTGACGAAAAGCCACTGCGTACCACGCCGTTGAAGGGCATGGACCGGTTTCACGGGAAACAAAAGTTTCATGGTTCGCTGTCCCAGCAGTTGCCGGGTTGATCGTTGATATGCACCCAGAAGCGGGTGTTCGAACTGAAGTCTGACCCTTTATCACCCTGGAGTCCCCAGCCGCCTTGGCCGCCATGGAACTCGGCCATCCTCCAACCTGGCCCGAATTCTGCAGCGCAGCGCGCCGTGGCAACGTCAAGCGACTCCAGCACTGCGCCCATCACTGGTTCGGTCGCCGCCAAGCTGCCTGATACCCAGCCCTGATAAACGCCGTCTACCACACCTTCGGGCTTGGCTGCGCCCGTGGTTTTGATACATAACACCGGCAGCACAGTGCGGCAACTTGTGTCGCCTCGGTAAGGGTTACAAGAAGCTTGGTGCGGCCGGTCTAACTGCCTGGGTTCACCGTGGCAATTCAGGCCTACGGTGTTTGGCGGCTGCTTGCCGTCAGAGGGGACCAGGGCAAATGTCAAGCCAAAGCCAATCGGTCGAACGGCCTCTGCTGCTGGCGCTGGCGTCACTGGCGGCGCGGGTGGTTGCGAACTGATTTGTTGCAACTCAACCTTGGCGGACAGCGCTGCACGCTCATCCATGCCTTTTTTGATCAACTGCGGAATCAGTAACAAAACCAGCAGCACGGCAAGCAATAACCAGATACGCTTCATGACAATGCCTCTCTTCTGCGCGACGTCGTCGAGTCAAGTCGTTGACTCGAATAACAAAACCTCGGCACCAGCCACATTCAAACATCCAGCATTGTCTGCGTGGTCAAGCCGCGAGAACCGTTTTTCTTCAGATACACCAACAACAGCGATACACTGGCGGGCGTGATGCCCGATATGCGTGAGGCCAGGCCCAAGGTCTCTGGGCGATGTTTGTTCAGAGTCTGGCGAGCCTCAAAACTCAGCGCCGTTACCTGCAAATAATCCAGGTCTTGTGGCAACTTCAAATGCTCGTAGTACGCGGTGCGCTCTATCTCGGCGTGTTGCCGCTCGATGTAGCCCGAGTAAGTTGCGTCAATTTCAACTTGCTCAACCACCTCGGCTACAAAACGGTCCGGCGCCGACAAGGCGTCGTCTGTTTCACGTGAAACATTTACCAAGAGTTCTGGTACCGCATACTTGCCACCTTCCAGCGACATCAACCCAGGGTAAGTCACGCCCGGGCGGCGCAACAAGTCGGCCAAGCTGTATTCATGCTCCAGCGCCTTGCCCAACACCCGCTCTGCCTCAGCCGCCTGCAGGTTTTTCGGGCTGACCCAAATGCTGCGCAGGCGCTCTGTTTCACGTGAAACAGCGTCGCGCTTGCGGCAAAAAGCGTCCCAACGCAAGTTGTTCACCAGGCCAAGTTGGCGGCCCACTTCGGTCAGGCGGGCGTCGGCGTTGTCTTCGCGCAGCTGCAGCCGGAACTCGGCGCGGCTGGTGAACATGCGATACGGTTCGGTCACGCCTTTGGTGATCAGATCGTCCACCATCACGCCCAGATATGCCTGCTCGCGTCCAGGCAGCCAGGTGTCGCCACCATAACTCAGACTGCCAGCCGCGCTGACTGCTGCGTTGCCACCGCCCATGGCACGCGCCTGCAGGGCGGCATTGATGGCCGCAAACAAGCCTTGCGCCGCGGCCTCCTCGTAGCCCGTGGTGCCGTTGATCTGTCCGGCGAAAAACAACCCGCCAATGACCTTGGTCTCAAACGTGCTCTTGAGCTGGGTGGGGTCAAAGTAGTCGTACTCAATGGCATAACCTGGCCGCAGGATATGGGCGTTTTCCAGCCCCGCCATGCTGCGCACCAACGCGTACTGAATATCAAAAGGCAGGCTGGTGCTGATGCCGTTGGGGTAATACTCGTGGGTCGTCAGGCCTTCAGGCTCCAGGAAAATCTGGTGGCTGTCCTTGTCGGCAAAGCGGTTGATCTTGTCTTCCACGCTCGGGCAATAACGTGGGCCCACACCCTCGATCTTGCCGGTAAACATCGGGCTGCGGTCAAAACCGCTGCGGATGATGTCGTGGGTGCGTTCGTTGGTGTGGGTGATCCAGCACGGCATTTGTTCCGGGTGCTGTGCGGGGTTGCCGAGAAAGCTGAACACTGGCATCACCGGGCTCATGCCACCCGGCATGCCATCGCCGGGCTGCACGATGCACCGGCTGAAGTCAATGCTGCGCCCGTCAATGCGTGGCGGCGTGCCAGTTTTCAGGCGGCCTTGCGGCAGTTTGAGCTCTTTGAGGCGCGCGCTCAATGACACCGCGGGCGGGTCACCGGCGCGGCCCGCCGCGTAGTTGTTCAAGCCCACATGAATCTTGCCGTCCAGAAAAGTACCCGCCGTCAGCACCACCGTGCTGGCGCGAAACTGGACACCGATCTGCGTCACCGCCCCTACCACCCGGTCACCTTCCACCATCAGGTCATCCACCGCCTGCTGAAACAGCCACAGGTTAGGCTGATTTTCCAGGCGGCGGCGAATGGCTGCCTTATACAAAATGCGGTCGGCCTGGGCGCGGGTAGCGCGCACCGCCGGACCCTTGGAAGAATTGAGAATGCGAAACTGCACACCGCCCTCGTCGGTGGCTGCAGCCATGGCACCACCCAGCGCATCCACCTCTTTCACCAGGTGACCCTTGCCAATACCGCCAATCGACGGGTTACAGCTCATCTGGCCCAACGTCTCGATGTTGTGCGTCAGCAGCAACGTCTTGCAGCCCATGCGGGCAACTGCCAGCGCCGCCTCGGTGCCGGCATGGCCGCCGCCGACGACGATCACGTCAAAGTGTTGAGAGTAGAGCATGGTGATTCCATCGTAGCGGCGGGACTGACAATTTTACCGAAGCCGCCAAAAACCACGTCCGCCCCAGCCTGCACTGCACTAAATCCCGACAGGTTCAGGGGCACAATGGGAGCTTGCAATTTCTGTTCCTTCCCCTTTTGAAATAGGACAAAACCATGGCACCCGGAAAAATTCTCGTCGCCCAGGGCGGCGGCCCCACCGCCGTCATCAACCAGTCGCTGGTGGGTGTGGCCCTTGAAGCGAGGCGCTTCAGCAATATCGGCCACATCTACGGCGCGCTGCACGGCGTGCGCGGCATCATCGATGAAAACTTTGTCGACCTCACCCAGGAGACCAGCCACAACCTTGAGCTGGTGGCCAACACGCCATCGAGCGCGCTCGGCTCCACCCGCGACAAACCTGATGCGGCCTATTGCCACGAGATTTTCAAGGTGCTGCAGGCACACAAGATCGGCCATTTTTTCTATATTGGTGGCAACGACTCTTCAGACACGGTGCGCATCGTCAGCGAGGAAGCGCAGGCCGCCAACTACCCGCTACGCACCATTCACATCCCCAAAACCATTGACAACGATCTGGTCGGTAGCGACCACACGCCCGGCTTTCCGTCGGCGGCGCGCTTTGTCGCGCTGGCGTTTGCCGGTGCCAATCTGGACAACGCCGCCCTACCCGGCGTGTATGTGGGTGTGGTCATGGGGCGCCATGCCGGCTTCCTGACAGCGGCCTCTGCCCTGGGCAAAAAATTCCCTGACGACGGCCCTCACCTGATTTACCTGCCGGAGCGCACCTTTGTACTGGAGAAGTTTCTGGCCGATGTGAAAACCACCTACGAGCGTTATGGCCGTTGCGTGATTGCGGTGTCAGAAGGCATCCACGATGCGTCGGGCGCACCCATAACCGCCCTGCTGGCCAAAGACTTGGAGCATGACGCGCACGGCAACGTGCAGCTGTCAGGCAATGGCGCACTGGCTGATCTGCTGTGCGAAGAGATCAAGACCAAGCTCGGCATCAGGCGCGTGCGTGGTGACACTTTTGGCTACATGCAACGCTCGTTCATCGGCTGCGTTTCGGATGTGGACCAGCGCGAAGCCCGTGAAGTGGGTGAAAAAGCCGTGCAGTTCGCCATGTGGGGGGACCGGGACGGCTCGGTGGCCATCAAGCGCACCGGTTTCTATTCGGTCGACTACGAGTTGCTGCCCTTGAGCACGGTGGCCGGCAAAACCCGCACCATGGAAGATGAGTTCATCACCGCCAGCGGCACCGACGTGACCGATGCGTTTCGTATGTACCTGCGCCCTCTGCTGGGCTCAAAAATGCCCGACGCCTTCCGCTTGCGGCACAACCCGATTGCCAAAGTTTTGCATCGTTAAATTGGCCTCTAGTCCTTATAAAATAAGGGCTAGCAGCTATTTTTTTGATACGGTTGTCAATTACCATTGAAGCTTCGGGGCCTCAGAGCGAACCAACGGCATGGCCAGTTGATGCGGGTTAGCATTGGCGGGCCAAGCGACTCAAGCCATGGTCTGCCGATGCTGGCTCCTTCTGAAAGTCTCGCATGAAACTCTATTACTCGTCTGGCGCCTGCTCGCTGTCAACCCACATCGCCCTGAAAGAATCAGGCCTGGACTTTGAGGCCATCGCAGCGCCCACCAAAACCCACAAGCTCGCTGACGGAACCGACTATTACACCATCAACCCGCTAGGCTACGTGCCGCTTCTGGTGCTTGATGATGGCAGGCAGTTACACGAGGTGGTGGTGATCCTGCAATATGTCGCTGATCAGGTACCACAGCTCGCGCTGGCTCCAGCCCATGGCACATTCGAGCGTTACAAACTGCAAGAATGGCTCAACTTCATCGCCACAGAACTGCACAAGGGTTTCTCACCGCTGTTCGCGCCCGATATGCCCGACGAGGCCAAGGCACTGGCAAAAGCCCGGCTGATCGGCCGCCTACAATGGACCGACCGTGAACTTGCTGGTCATCAGTTCCTGATGGGCGACACTTTCACAGTGGCTGACGCCTATCTTTTTGTAGTGCAAAGCTGGGGCAAGTATGTGGGTATAGAAACGTCTGGGCTGCCCAATCTGAGCGCCTGGGCTGCCCGCGTTTGGGCACGCCCGGCTGTGCAAGCAGCGTTTCGTGCCGAGGGTTTGGTCAAGTAAGCCGTCTTGCCATCACGCAATCTCTGACTCAAGGTGTGTTCATGATTTTCGAAAAGCCCAATCTCCGCCAACTTGACCCCTCCCTGACTGCCGTTGCCACTGCTCCCCACGCCCCGGTTGTGGTGCCAGACTACCTGGAAAAAACCTACTGGTGGGCCTACACCCATCCCAACGCTGTGCGCGTGTTTGAGCGCCAATGGCTGGTGAACCTGATTTTGTGGGGCAATTTTTCACGTCTGCGCGATCTGGCCCTGCAGGATATGGGTGAGGTGATTCATGGCCAGGTGCTGCAGGTGGCTTGCGTCTATGGCAACCTGACCGAACACATTGTGCGCCGTCTTGACCCGCAGGCCCACCTGAGCGTGATTGACGTGGCCCCAGTACAAATCAAGAACCTGCACAAAAAATTGAACGACAAAAGCCAAGTCAGCATTTTGCAACAAGATGCTTCCCGCATGGTCTTTGCCGATGCCAGCCAGGACACCACACTGGTGTTTTTTCTGCTGCATGAAATGCCAGTAGACGTGCGCCGCAAGACCATTTCTGAGGCGCTTCGGGTCACCAAGCCGGGTGGCAAGATCATTTTTGTGGACTACCACAAGCCGGTGGCCAGCAGCCCGTTTCGGTACATCATGGTACCGATCCTGACGACGCTGGAACCCTTTGCCATGGACCTGTGGAACAACGACATCACCTCCTGGCTACCAGCAGGTGTCACTTTCAGCCAGATCGACAAACACACCTACTTTGGCGGCCTCTATCAAAAGCTGGTGATCACCCGTTGAGCTGGTGCAGTAACATAACGATACAGTGCTTGCGCCAGTCCGTCGGATAATCGCATTTTTTTGCTGCTGGCGCCTCCTTGACGACCTCTCCCACACTGACACTGTCCAAACTGAGTTGCACCAAGGGTGGGCGTCAGCTATTCAAAGACCTGGACTGCACGCTGCAAGCGGGGTGTTGGCTGTATGTTGCCGGTGCCAATGGCGTAGGCAAGACCAGCTTGCTGCGTATGCTGTGTGGGCTGGCCCAAGTGGAGTCTGGCGAGATTCTTTGGAACAACACCCCCATTGCGGCTCAGCACGACAGCTACCGGCAAGACCTGTGTTACCTGGGGCATCTGAATGCCCTGCAGGAATCCATGTCGGTGCAGGAAAACCTGATGTTTACTTCGGCATTGGGTGGCGTGGCACTTGCCGAGCAAAAAGCCAAGTCCGTGCTGGAGCGTTTTGGCCTGCGCGGGCGCTCGCAGCAACTGGTGCGGCACCTGTCCCAGGGCCAAAAGCGCCGCGTCGCTTTGTCGCGGCTGGCGCTGAGCCCTGCGCGACTTTGGGTGCTTGACGAACCCTATGTGGCCATGGATGAAGCGGGCATTCAGATGCTGTCAGACCTGATTGCCTCACACCTCGACAAGGGGGGGTTGGCCGTCCTCACCAGCCATCAGCGCGTGCCCGTGGGCGCGCACCCAGCACAACTGCTGGAACTCAAAGCACCATGACTACGGCACCCAACACACTGGGCGCGGGCGCGGTCATGCTGGCGGTGATCAAGCGCGAAATCGCCCTAGGCCTGCGGCAAAAAGGCGAAGTGCTGACCCCACTGGTGTTTTTCATGGTGATTGCCAGCCTGTTTCCGCTTGGCGTGGGTGCCGAGTCCAGCCTGCTGCTGCGCATGGCGCCGGGCGTGTTGTGGGTAAGCGCCCTGCTGGCTGCCATGCTGTCGCTGCAGCGCATGTTTGCCACGGATTACGCTGATGGCTCACTGGAGCAAATGGTGCTGTCACCCACACCGCTGGGCCTCTTGGTGCTGGCGAAGGCGCTGGCGCATTTTCTACTGTCGGGTGTGCCGCTGGTGCTGATGGCACCGGTGTTGGGGCTGCAATTTGGTTTGGACGGCCGGGCGCTGGGTATCCTGATGCTGTCGCTTTTGTTGGGCACGCCTACACTGAGTTTGATTGGCAGCATCGGCGCGGCCTTGACTTTGGGCGTACGCGGTGCAGGGGTTTTGCTTTCCTTATTGATCCTGCCGCTCTATATTCCAGTGCTGATTTTTGGTGCCGGCGCGGTTGAAGCTGACGCTGCCGGTTTGGGCTTTGGCGGGCATATCTCCTTGTTATCTGCCCTGCTGGTACTCTCGCTGTTTTTTTCGCCGATGGCGACAGCCGCCGCCTTGAGGATTTCCCTGGAATGAAAAATCGTGTGATTCACTGGTTCAAGTTTTCCTCGCCGCAGAGCTTCTACTATCTGGCCGGGAAAATGTGGCCTTGGTTTGCCGCCCTGGCCACTGTTCTGCTGGTGGTTGGACTGTGGATTTCTTTCTTTGTAGCACCGGTTGACGCGCAACAGGGTCAAGGTTACCGCATCATCTTTGTCCATGTACCCGCCTCGCAGATGTCGATGTTGATCTATCTGGTCATGGCCGCCTGGGCTGGGCTCGGCCTGACGTTCAACACACGCCTGTCGGGCATGATGGCCTCGGCGCTGGCGCCTACCGGTGCACTGTTTGCATTTTTGTCACTGGTCACCGGTGCGCTATGGGGCAAGCCAATGTGGGGGGCCTGGTGGGTGTGGGATGCGCGCCTGACTTCTACGCTGATCCTGCTGTTTCTGTACCTCGGCTTCATGGCGCTGCACGCCAGCATTGACGACCCACGCCGCGCTGACCGCGCCAGCGCCGTACTGGCCTTGGTGGGTGCGGTGAACGTGCCGATCATTTACTTTTCGGTCAAATGGTGGAACACGCTGCACCAGGGTGCGTCGGTGTCAATGAAGGGCAGTTCGATGGCCAGCACCATGCTGACTGGCATGCTGATCATGGTGGTCGCGTTCTGGATGTATGCCATTGCCATCGCGCTGGTGCGGGTGCGCAACATCATTTTGGACCGTGAACGTCATACCGAATGGGTGAAACATGCAGTGGCATAGTTGGGCAGAGTTTTGGCAGATGGGGGGCTACGGCTTCTACGTCTGGGGCAGTTTTGGCATCACCGCGCTGGTGATAGTGGGTGAGATCTGGCAGTTGCGGGTGCAACGCCGCGTGCTTTTACGAAACCTTTTGAACGAATCCAACTCTCAAGACGACGTCAACTCGTCTTCAACAACATGAAACCTCGTCAAAAACGCGCCGCCATCATTGTGGGCGGCCTCGCAGCTGTTGGGCTATCGGCTTATTTTGTTCTGAACGCCTTCCAGAGCAACCTGGTTTTCTTCTTTACGCCCAGTCAGGTGGAAGCGGGTGATGCACCAACAAACCGCGCCTTTCGCGTTGGTGGCATGGTCAAGACCGGATCGATTCACCGTGACAACCTGACCGTATCATTCATCGTCACCGACACCATCAAGGAAGTCCCGGTGACCTACACCGGCATCCTGCCCGATCTGTTTCGCGAAGGCAAGGGCGTGGTAGCGCAAGGTCAAATCAAGGGTGACGGCAAATTTACTGCGTCCGAGGTATTAGCCAAGCACGACGAAAACTACATGCCCCCCGAAGCCCAACACGCTCTGGACCAGGCCGCCATCGAAAAAGCCAGCAAAACCCTGAAGTAAATGCTGACCGCCTTTTTCCAACGACCCCTTCATCCAACGCATCGAGACCACCCATGATCCCTGAACTTGGACATTTCGCACTCATTCTTACCCTGTTGGTTGGCGCTGCCATGGGTGGACTCAGCCTGGCTGGCGGCCAACGCGGCCGTGCCGACTGGATGGCCTTGGCCCGACCCGGCGCCCAAGCGCTTTTCTTGCTGACTGGCTTTTCATTTCTCTGTCTGGCCTACTCGTTCTATGTGAATGACTTCTCCGTCATGTATGTAGCGCAGCATTCCAACACCAAACTACCTGTGATTTACCGAATCGCGGCCGTCTGGGGTGGCCATGAAGGCTCACTTCTGCTGTGGCTGTTGATGCTGACCGCCTGGATGATGGCGGTATCGCTGTTTTCCAGTCAGTTGCCAGAAGTGATGGTGTCTCGTGTGCTCGGCGTACTCGCCTTGATCGCCGTAGGTTTTTTGCTGTTCATGCTATTGACGTCCAGCCCATTTACTCGCCTGACCGATATTCCTGCAGATGGTCGTGACCTCAATCCTCTGCTGCAAGACCCAGGCCTTGTGTTTCACCCTCCCATGTTGTACATGGGATATGTGGGAATGTCGATCCCGTTCGCGTTTTCAATTGCTGCCTTGCTCAATGGTCGACTGGATGCTGCCTGGGCTCGCTGGACTCGGCCATGGGCGACCGCTGCCTGGATTTGCCTAACCATTGGTATTGCCATGGGTTCCTGGTGGGCCTATTACGAACTCGGCTGGGGTGGCTGGTGGTTCTGGGACCCCGTTGAAAACGCCTCGTTCTTGCCCTGGTTGGTAGGCACCGCACTGATGCACTCTCTGGCAGTCACAGAAAAGCGCGGTCTATTCCGTAGTTGGACCATCATGTTGTCTTTGATTGCCTTCAGTTTGAGCCTGTTAGGAACCTTCCTGGTGCGTTCGGGTGTGCTGACATCGGTACATGCATTTGCCACCGACCCGAAGCGCGGGGTGTTCATCCTGATATTTCTGGTCGTGGTGGTGGGAAGTTCGTTGTTGCTGTTTGCCGCACGTGCCGGCAAGGTGCGCTCAGGGGGTTCCTTTGCTTTGGTCTCGCGGGAAACTTTTCTGCTGGTCAACAATGTGCTGTTGACCACCGCAGCCGCAGCCGTGCTGCTGGGCACCTTGTACCCGTTGATCATTGATGCGCTTAACCTTGGCAAGTTGTCGGTGGGTCCGCCCTACTTCAATTCGGTATTTGCACCCATCATGACCCCGGTCATGTTCTTCATGGTGATTGGCAGCTACGCACGCTGGAAGAGCGACAACGTCAAGGATCTGGCTAAAAAATTGCAGCCTGTAGCCATCACATCCCTGGTTTTGGGTTGCGCGTTGCCTTTCCTGGCCGGTCCTTGGTCGCCCCTGGTGGCCATGGGTCTTTCGCTGGCAATCTGGCTGGTGCTGGCCTCGGCGGTACAAATCTATCGTCAAGTCAAGGATACCGTGAACTGGCGCTCGACACCAATTTCTTATTGGGGCATGCACGTGGCGCACATTGGGGTGGCGGTGTTCGTGGTCGGCGTGACCATGGTCAAGGGCTATGAAACCGAAAAAGATGTGCGCATGACCATTGGCGACACCGTGGAAGTGGGTGGCTACACCTTCCGCCTGACTGGCATCACCAAAGTGCCCGGCCCAAATTACAACGCTGACCGCGGAGCAGTGGAACTGATCAAGGGCGACCGTGTGCTGAAGGTCTTGCATCCAGAAAAGCGTACTTATTTCTCATCCACCATGCCCATGACTGAAGCCGCTATTGACAGTGGCCTCACACGGGATGTGTACGTGTCATTGGGCGAGAAGCTCGAGGGCGACGGCAAGCCCGCCTGGGCCATGCGCGTCTACCACAAACCATTCATTGTCTGGATCTGGTTTGGCTGCTTCTTCATGGCGATAGGCGGCGGCATGGCGGCACTGGACAAGCGTTACCGCCGAAAAGTGGTCGCGAAGTTGGGCTTGGGCAAAGTGAAGGGTGCGATGGCATGAACAAAAAGGCACTTATACCCTTGGGAATATTTGCCGTTCTGGTGGCATTTCTGGCCATTGGCCTGACGCGCGACCCGCATGAGATTCCGTCACCCTTGATTGGTAAACCGGCGCCTGCATTCACAGCACCGGTACTGAACAAACCGGGTGAAACCTTGTCGACCAAAGACATGTTGGGCAAGGTCTGGTTGCTCAATACCTGGGCGTCATGGTGTGTTGCCTGCCGTCAAGAACATCCGATCCTGGTGGAGTTTGCAAAAACCAACCCGTTGCCCATCATCGGGCTGGATTACAAAGACCAGGAAGCTGACGGCATGCAATGGCTGGCGCGCTATGGCGACCCTTATACGGTGGCGATCACCGACCGGGATGGTCGCATTGGCATTGACTTTGGTGTCTACGGTGTTCCTGAGAGCTTCCTGATCGACAAGGCAGGCATTATTCGCTACAAGCAGATTGGCCCCATCACCGACGAGGCCCTGCGCGACAAGATCATCCCGCTGATCAAGGAATTGCAGTTATGAAGTTTTTGTTGGTTCTGGGTTTGCTGCTGCAAATCACGTTTCACGCGCAGGCCGAGCAGGCAGCGCCCCTGGCAAACGATCCCGTGGTGGAACAACGTTTGATCATCATCGCAGAAGAGCTTCGATGCCTGGTCTGCCAAAACGAATCCCTGGCGGGTTCCCGGGCTGAACTGGCGCAAGACCTGCGTCGTGAAGTCCGCACGTTGATCAGAGCTGGTAAATCAGACGCTGAAATCAAGGAGTTTTTGGTCAGCCGGTACGGAGATTTCGTGTTGTATCGCCCACCTGTCAAACCCACCACATGGCTGCTGTGGTTTGGCCCCTTGTTGCTGCTCATCGGGGCTGCCTGGGTACTCATCAACATCATTCGCCGCAATCAAGGCAAAAATGAGGGCCCTGTTCTGGATGCCGCCCAGCGCGCCAAAGCACAGGCCCTTCTCAACGAAACGTCCTCCTCCAAATGAATGTATTTATCAGTATTGCAGCGTTGTTGACGCTGCTGGTTGTGGCGTGGTTTGTGCGTCCGCTTCTACTCAAACCTCGCGGCGCTGGTGTTTCCAGTGACAAACTCAACGCCGACATTCATCGTGACCAGCTGGCTGCACTTGAGGGTGATCTGGTTCGTGGTGTCATCAGTCAGCACGATTTCGATATCACCCGCGATGAGCTTCAGGTACGTCTGCTAGACGACACTGAAAATACCGACGTCGTGCTAGCCACGCAAACCGGGTTCTGGACACCCAAGCGCTTGGCGTTGGCCATTAGCCTTAGCGTGCCGGTTCTGGCTGTTGGCATTTACATGAAACTTGGTGATCCCAATCTCATGAATCCTGCGATGCAGCAAGCTGGAACCGCGTCACCTGTCGACAACGAGCAAATACGTCAGATGCTTGACACGCTCGCTGCCAAATTGCAGGCGAATCCGGACAATCCAGAAGGCTGGACCATGCTGGCCCGCTCCTATCGGGTGATGGGTCGTTTCGAAGAAGCCAAGGGTGCCTTTGAAAAAGCGGGCAGCTTCATTGATACTAATCCTGATGCCTTGCTGGACTATGCTGACGTACTGGGTAACCTGCAAGGCAACAAGCTGGAGGGTAAACCCACAGCATTGATCGAACAGGCACTCAAAATCAGCCCTGAACACCCCAACGGTCTCATGCTGCTTGGTGTCAGCGCCTACCAGCGTGCTGATTTTGGAGGTGCTGTCCAACAGTGGGAAAAGCTGCTCAACGTCTTGGACCCAACCTCGCAGGACGCGCAGCAAGTGCAGGCTAACATTGACGATGCGCGCGCGCAAGGCAAACTCCCTGGCGGCGACGCCACCAAGCTGCCCCCAGTGCCTGCAGCGGCCCAAGCCGGTGCCATGACACCGGACATGATCAACCAGATGGTGGAGCGCCTCGCCAATAGACTCAAGGACAACCCAAGCGACCACGCAGGCTGGGCACGCTTGGCCAATGCGTATAAGGTGCAAGGCAAACTCGATGAGGCGGCTCAAGCCTATGCAAAAACAGGGCCGCTTCTTGACACCGATGTGAACCTGATCACGCAATACGCTGACCTGCTAGCCACACGTGCCAAAGGTGACTTTAAGGGCCAACCGATGACACTCCTCAACAAGGCGCTAAGCATCGACCCCAAGCAGCCCAACGCCCTCATGATGGCTGCCCAAGCCGCCTTCCAGGCCCAAGACTACGCCAAAGCAATCGGACATTGGGAGACGGTTCTGACTGTTCTGCCCAAGGACTCGGAGGATAGCCGTCAGGTTCAGGCGGAGATAGCCGACGCCAAAAGCAAGATGACCCCTGCCAAGCCGTAGACCACGTTACGAGCCATCGACCGCCAGATCCGGGCCAAGCTCGGATCTGGCTTTTTTTTGTCCATCAGCCGCGAACCTGAAACATCTCTTGTGCGCATCCAATGATGTCGCACCATCAGCTTAAGCCGTCCGCCAAGAGTTAAAAAAATCTTTGGATAAGGCTGTGTATAAATAATCTTGAAAAACGGAGTTATCCACATTTTTTCAAAAATCTAAGACTTATTCATATTTACGCGACAGCAGAAGAGCGCACTGCTGCACAGCTGTCACAGCTCATCAAGCTACTGATTCATATCAATTTTTTACACTTATCCACGCAAATGCGGCGACTCTAGCTACTACTACTATTTGATATTTAAAGATTTTGGTAAAGATAAGAATACACTTTCACTGACATTTCAGCCCAATCGTTCACCTTTTAAATTTGCTTGTGCATAAACCGAATAAACCTAGCTAAAAAAGCGTTTTTGACCGCCCAATCAAGTAACATTTGCCATGCCAGCAGCCATCACCCCGTGCTCATGACTGATCGTTGCCAACTTTCTCTCTCTTCTGACGACCCTTTCTAGCCAAAATCCGTGATTGCATCCTTTGAAATCAAGAGCTCACACTTGCCTGTGATGACATTGCTAGCCAAAACCAGTGATTTGCGACAGGTCGCCGAAGAACTGCTAAAGAGCTACGGCCCTTCCAGCGACAATGCCGAATTCTTTGAGAACGATGCGGTGGTGATTGACAGCTCAAAAACAAGACCGCCAGTTGGTATTGAAGACCTGAGCGACCTGATGCAAGCGCTGCTGATCTGCAGGCTCAAGCCAGTGGCTTTTCGTGGCAATTTGGTTGGTGATGCGCCAGCGGCGCTGGCACTGGGTTTGGTGATGGCGCCTCCTGACGTGGTGCGCAGCAAAGCCAGCGCTGCAGAAGCAAAAAAAACCGCGCCAGTGCAAGTGGAAGTCGTCCGCGAAGTTGTCAGGGATGTGGTGCGTGAGGTGATTCGTGAAGTACCCGGCCCCGGCGTGCCAACCCTGATCATTGACAAGCCGGTACGTTCTGGCCAGAAGGTGTATGCCCGTGGTGCCGATCTGGTGGTGCTGGCCATGGTGAACCAGGGCGGTGAGGTGGTTGCAGATGGCAATATTCATGTGTATGCCCCGCTGCGTGGCAAGGCTATGGCAGGTGCCAGTGGCAACGCCAGTGCGCGTATTTTTTCCATCTGCCTCGAGCCCGAGTTGATCTCGATTGCCGGCGTTTACCGCACCAGCGAAAATCCATTGGCGCCCGAGATCCAGGGCAAGGCAGCGCAAGTCCGTTTGAGTGACGATGGCCAGGAAAAGCTGCTGTTTGAAGCCCTGGCCAGTTGATGGCATCTTTGAGACGCCCCCGAATTCTTATTTGAAAGATTGTGTAGCTATGACAAAAATTATTGTGGTGACTTCTGGCAAAGGCGGCGTGGGTAAAACCACCACCAGCGCCAGTTTTGCAACCGGCCTGGCCCTGCGTGGTCACAAAACCGCTGTCATCGACTTTGACGTGGGTCTGCGTAACCTGGACCTGATCATGGGGTGCGAGCGCCGCGTCGTGTACGACCTGATCAACGTCATCCACGGTGAAGCCAACCTGAACCAGGCGCTGATCAAAGACAAGCAGTGTGAAAACCTTTACGTGCTGGCCGCCTCACAAACCCGTGACAAAGACGCCCTGACTCAGGATGGTGTCGAAAAAGTGCTGGCTGACCTGGCTGCCATGGACTTCGAGTTCATTGTGTGTGACTCGCCCGCCGGCATCGAGACCGGTGCGCTGATGGCGATGCACTTCGCTGACGAGGCGCTGGTGGTGACCAACCCCGAGGTATCGTCGGTGCGCGACTCGGACCGTATTCTGGGTATGTTGTCGAGCAAAACCAAGCGCGGCATGTCTGGTGCCGAGCCGATCAAGGAACACTTGCTGATCACCCGCTACAACCCGGCACGGGTTAACCAGGGGCAAATGCTGTCCTTGCAAGATATTCAGGACATCTTGCGCATCAAACTCATTGGGGTGATTCCTGAGAGCGAAAGCGTGTTGCAGGCGTCTAACCAGGGTGTGCCAGCGGTGCACCTGAACGGCAGCGATGTGTCCGAGGCTTACAAAGACGTGGTCGACCGTTTTCTCGGCGATGACAAGCCCATGCGCTTTACCGAGCCGCCCAAGCAAGGGCTGCTCAAACGCCTGTTTGGGGGGAAATAAAGCATGTCTTTTTTCTCGTTTTTTCTAGGTGAAAAAAAGAAGACGGCCAGTGTCGCCAAAGAGCGCCTGCAAATCATTCTGGCGCATGAGCGCAGCGGACGCGGCCCAGCCACGCCTGACTATCTGCCTGACCTGCAGCGTGAACTGATTGCGGTGATCAGCAAATATGTCAATATCAACCCGGACGACATCAAGGTCAACCTGGAGCGTCAAGACAACTTGGAAGTGCTTGAAGTCAAGATCGAGTTGCCAGACAAGCGTTGATAAAATAGCTACATAATTTATAGCTATTGGCGCTTATTCTACGGGGGCTAGAGGCCGATTTCAGTTATAAACGCGAAGCGGCCGTGTCCCGGCGGTTAGCGTGCTTGAATTGTTCTGATTTTGGTGAGTAGGCGATTGACGATGGGCGAATTGCTTTGCATTGATTTACCTTTTAGGCTTACGTTCCAGTCGCAATCCCGCTACGCTTTGATGCATTCAAAAT
>Ga0209181_10005364_pt1 | contig 18498 bp, 14 predicted proteins | sample MAT05_FD_187208 | JGI IMG/M metagenome (GOLD analysis project Ga0209181, IMG submission 187208) | Freshwater microbial communities from Lake Fryxell liftoff mats and glacier meltwater in Antarctica - MAT-05 (SPAdes) (version 2) | ecosystem: Environmental > Aquatic > Freshwater > Ice > Liftoff...
CGCCGGTTCCGCCCGAACCTGGTGATCGACACGGCGGCGGGCGTGGACGGGTTCGCGGAGGCGGCGTGGGCGGGGCGGGAGCTGGCCGTCGGCGGCGTGCGGCTCGGAGTCACCGCCCCGTGCTCGCGGTGCGTGATGACGACCCTCCCCCAGCCGGGCCTGCCGGGCGACCCCCGGACGCTCCGCGCCGCGGTCGCGCACAACGGGGCGTCGGTCGGGGCGTACGCGGCCGCCCGGTCCGCCGGGGAGGTGGAGGCGGGCGCGCCGGTCTGGCTGCTGTGAGAGGCTGTCCGGGAAGAATCGCCGCAAAAAGGCACAAAAAGCACAAACAGATGTCTGGATCAGATCGGTCCTTGTCTTCGTTTTGTGCCTCTTGTGCTTTTTTGCGGCGATTCTTCCTGGACAGTGCCGAGGTCACTCGTCGCCCGCGAAGCGGAACTCCTTGCCGCCGAGCAGCTGGTCCGACGTGATCGTCGGGCAGACGAACTTCTCGACGTGTGCCACGATCAGCCGCGTCCCCTCGAAGTGACTGACCATCGGCGGCATCTTCGGGTTGTACATCGTGTCCGTGAGGTCGCGGACGAGCACGACGTTCTTCCCGTTCTTGGCGAGCTGCCGCAGGCCGAACGGTCGGCCCAGCACGCACATGTTGGTGTGGACGCCGACGAGCATCACCCGGTCGATGCCGCGCGCCTCCAGCAGGTTCCAGACCTCGACGCCGGAATCGCTGACCGCGTCCTCGTCGCGGATCGTGAGGCCGGCGTGCTGGCTCTTCCACGGCGACTTCGGGTTGCGGCCCGTCGCCGCGAGCTTCGCGTGCCACTCGGCGTGCTCCTTCGGGTCGTCGTCCTCCCCGCCGTCGCTCTGGTCGATCGGGTACTTGCCCTTCTCCTCCGCGGGAATCTTCGAGCACCACTGGTCGATGCCTTTGGGGAGGGTTCTGGCCGGCGGCGCGGCCTGGGCTCGCTTGCGGGCCGGGTGATCCTGATACGCCGCCATGCAACTCGACGGCGCGTGAATGATGAACGCGCCCTTCGTGCGGGCCTTCTTCAGGAACGCTTCCGTGCGCGGAACCATCTCATTCTCCCGGCGGACGGCGTTCAGGCAGTGGTGGGCGTCCCACATGTCGCAGACGATGACCGCCGTCTTCCCGGCCGGCCACGCCTCCGCCCGCGTCGTGACCGCGTACTCGCCGGCCTTCTCGACACGCAGCCGCAACGTCAGGCGGAAGTCGGCCTCGTCGGCCCGGACGACGTTCGTCGCATTCGGCAGAAACGCCAGCAGGCCGGCGAGGATCGCGATTCGCATGACACACCTCGGGGGTGAGAAGAGGTTACCGCGGTTATCGAAGCGGCTTGACATTGATCCGCGCCTTCCGTGACTTCATCCATCCCGTCGGCACCCGTTGGTGCGGCGATACCCTGGCAACTTCGCGTGGTCGGTTCTTCGCCGGGCGGTCGTAGACCTCGATCGCGACGGTCGGCGTCTCGTGGTCGCGGTCGCGGTAGTGGAGGTTGTACTCCCCCGCGGGGAGGTTGCAAAACCGGCCCGGTGAGACCCGGACTGGGTGGCAGTCGTCCTCGCGCTCGACCGGCGGGAGTGTGGGTTGCTTCGCCTCGACCGGTCGGTAGTCGGCCGCGACGCTGCCGCATTCCGACCGGAGCCGCCTCGTCGCAGTCGTCGCCCCCCCGCGCGGTGTTCAGGCGGGAGGCGCTTCGGTCCCGCCTGCGGGTGCACGATTGGTCGCAGCTCGCTCACAACCCGCCGGTGCGACGACGAACCGGCCGTCAGGAACCACTCCGGCTTCCGGTAGCGGGCGCGGAACGCGGTCACGTCGCTGATTCGACGAGTAGAACAGGTTGCCGGCGTCGTCGAGGGTGACGCCGAAGTCGTTGCCGCCCTCGCAGAACAGCTCGAACTCCCGCGTGACGGGGTGATACCGCCACACCCCCTGTTGGAACTCGACGCCGCGGACGCGGCAGGAAGAACGCCCTCGCCGGCCGGCACACGAAGGAGGTGATCGACCCGTTCCAGACGCGCCTCCGCGACCGCGTCGCGTTCGTGATGTACGGCCTCCCCGGCCCGGCCGACCCGGTCCGCACGACGGTCTACCGCTCGTTCACGAAGACGTGTTCGTCGTCGGCGACGCGACGCTGGCCACCTTCCCGGCGAACGACACGCCGCGGTTCGCCACCAACGCCCACGTCTCGTTCGCGTCCCTCAACCAACTCGTCACCCAGGTGAGCGGGGTGGTGCCGGCGTGCGCCGGCCGCTGACCCGCGACCCTCGGGTGAAAGGTCCGCTTCCCCCGCCGCGGCGGTATCACAACTCCTTGCCGGGTAACGATTCGGGACGCGATCGACCCGGCGACATCGCTCCGACGGCGATTCTTCTGGCAGAAGCACTTGTTTCCGGGACGTGGTGGGAGGCTCGCCGGAAACAATCATTTCCGCCCGAATGGCCGTTTTCCCGACCGCCGCCGGATTCATCGGTGGTGACCTGCTACCGTTGCACGAGTGCGAAATCGCCCGCAAAACCGCTGGTCCGGGGAGCCAAATTGCCTGGGAATCCGGCCGTGCAACGGTAGCAGGTCACCACCCGCCGGCGCGTGGTTGCCCGCCCACGATGAGTGGCGGTCGGCTCCCACCCTCTCCCCTCGGGGGAGAGGGTCGCGGCGAAGCACGCGGGGTGAGGGGGCGAACCACCCACGACGAGGGCCGACACAACGCACGCAGCCCCGGCAGCCTGTGGGTCGGCAACCCGGCGTCCGCCGGCATCACCCGGGGGCGTCAGAACGGCCGCCGCGCCCGGGCCAGCGCCACCGCCCGGGTGGTGAGGTGGTACTTCGTGCGGGCGTTCACCCGCTCCCACTCCGGCACCGACCGCGGCGCCGCGAACGCCCGCGCGTACTCCGCCATCACCGCCGCGAAGTGCTCCTCGTGCCCGGTCCGCAGCGCCGCCGGGATGCCCAGCTTCACCTCGGTCCCGCCGTCCTGGACGGCCAGCCCGGGGAACTCCGCCTGCCACCGCCCGGCCGCCGCGCCGAGGTGCGCCACCAATTCCGCGTGCGTCGCCTCGGTCGCCTTCACGAACACGTCCGGCGGCGAACCCGGCACCTGCCGAACTTCAACGACCGCGTCCGTGCCGCGGGCCACCGCGACGTGCGTGTCGCCGCCGGGCGAGTCGTACTCCCAGTTCGTCGTCAGCCGGACGTGGACGCCGCGGACGCCGAGCCAGGCGGTGTGGTTGCCGGCGTAGTACAGCAACTCGCCGGCCAGCCGCGGCTCCAGTTCCGGCGGCACCTCGGGGAGGCCGGTGACCTCGGCGAACTGCTCGCGCGTCAGCACCAGCGGCCAGCGGTCGGCGGCGTACACCTCCGCGTCGGGGCCGGGCGCCACCGGGTCGTCGGGGGCGACGAGCCACAGCGCCAGGTCGGCCAGGTGGGTGCCCACGTCGGCGAGTCCTTCGCCGGCGATGCCGGGGTCGAACCACCACCACGGCCGGCGGAGGGGGCGGCCGTCCACGGTCTTCTTCAGGTAGTGCGTGCTGGTGAGCGTCAGCGCGGGGTGCATCGCGGAGCCGCCGAGCCAGTCCCCGAACACGTCCGGCTCGCGGGTGACGGCGCGGAGCAGCCGGTTGGCGACCTCGTGTCGCTCGGTCATCACGTCCCAGACGAGCACCTCGCGGGCGTCGGCGTCGGCGAGGGCGGCGTCGAGTTCCGGCAGGTCGGCGGCGTCCACGACCCACGGCTTGTCGGCGATGACGTGGAGGTTCTGCGCCACCGCGGCGCGGATGAGGCCGACCTTCGGGCGGTTGCGGCCCGACAGCACGACGGTGTTCCCCGGCTGCTCGCGGAGGAAGCGCTCGCGCCAGTCGGCCCCGGCGCGGACGTCGAGCTCCCACGAAGTCGGATCGACGGGTCGGGCGTTGAACGCGGCGACGCGGGCGACGTGGGCGACGAGGTCGGCGTCGAGCGGGGCGTAGACGTGGGCGCGGCGGCGGACGCCGGGGGTGGCTTGCTTCTGCACGAGCGCGGCGTGGAAGTGCCCGGGGGCGACGGTGATCAGGCGGATGGGGCGGGCCGGTTCCATGTCGGGGTTCGGTTCCTGTTCGCCCGATAACAAACCCTCCCGGGGCGTTGCCCCGGGCTATGTTATCCCAGGCCGTTGGCCTGAAAGCCGGGCCACTCTTCAGCCCGAAGGGCTGGGATAAGATAGCCCGGGGCAACGCCCCGGGCGGGCTTTACCCACGGGGTCCGCGCATGTCCGTCCGCTTCGTCATGGTCGGCGGCTTCCTCGGGGCCGGCAAGACGACCGCCCTCGGCCGCCTCGCCCGCATGTACCAGGCCCGCGGCAGCCGCGTCGGCGTCGTCACCAACGACCAGGCCCACGACCTCGTGGACACCAACACGTTCCGCGCCCAGGGGCTCGCCACCGAGGAGGTGCCCGGGGCGTGCTTCTGCTGCCGGTTCGACGACCTCGTCGGCAAGGTCGGGGCGCTGTCGGCCGCGGAGCGGCCGGACGTTATCCTGGCCGAGCCCGTCGGGAGTTGTACGGACCTCGTGGCGACGGTCATCCAGCCGCTGCGCGATTTGTACCGCGGTCAGTTCGAGGTGGCGCCGTACCCCGTGTTCTTCAAGCCGAGCCACGGGGGACGAATCCTGCGCGACCAGCCCGCCGGCGGGTTCAGCCCGAAGGCCGCGTACATCTTCAAGAAGCAGCTCGAAGAAGCGGACGCCGTCGTGCTCAACCGTTCGGACGAACTCGCGCCGGCGGAACTGGACGAGCTGGCGCGTCTGGTCGGCGAGCAGTTCCCCGGCACGCCGGTGCTGCGCGTGTCGGCGAAGACCGGCGCCGGGTTCGACGCCCTGCTGGCGTTCCTCGACCAGACCGGGCCGTTCGGCCGCAAGATTCTCGACATCGACTACGACACGTACGCCGCGGGCGAGGCCGAGCTCGGCTGGCTGAACGCGGCGGCGCGGCTGACGGCCCCGGCGCCGTTCGACCTGGACGCGCTGCTGACGGCGATCCTGGGGCGGCTGGCGGAGGCGTGCGGCCGGCTCGGCGGCGAGGTGGCGCACCTGAAGCTGATCGGCACCGACGACGCCGGCGCGTTCGCCGTGGGGAACGTGGTGAGCAGCGACACGGCGGCGCAACTGAGCCTGCCGAGCGGGGTGAAGCCGAGGGAAGCGGACCTGATCGTGAACGCCCGGGTGGCGATCGACCCGGCGGTGCTGGAGGCGGAGGTGCGCCGCGTGGTGACGGAGGAGGCGGCGCGGGCGGGGGTGGCGGTCGAGTTCCGGGCGAGCCAGAGCCTGCGCCCGGGCCGCCCGGTGCCGACGCACCGTTACACGGCGGCGAAGGGCTAATCACCCGATATTCCGGAGCCCCGAAGGGGCGGCAGGTAATAGCCCAGGGCGTAAGCCCTGGGAAGCCTGCCGGGTAGCACAGGCTGCGATTCCCATCGTGACACCGCGCAGGCGACCCAGGGCTTACGCCCTGGGCTATTACCTGCCGCCCCTTCGGGGCTCCGGAATCCGGGGGCTCGCCGTCTGCTCACACCCGTCCCGCGCCCGCCCGGCCGGCGGCGACCGCGAACGTCGCCGCCGTCGACACCTTCCCCCCGGGCCGCGTCACGTCGTCCAGCACGCGGAACTCGGTCCGCCACTCCCGCGGCGTCACCGTGCAGCGGACGTAGCCGCGCTGGTCGTCGTGGAACTTCACCGTCGGGTTCGACGCCAGCACGTCCGCCAGCGCCGGCGGCACCGGCGGGCCGTTCCCCTTGCTCGACACCGACGTGCCCACGAACTCCGTCGCCACCACCGGCGTATTCGGCTGCCGGTCGTCCAGGTGCAGGTCGGCCACCCAGTTCGAATGAATGTCGCCGGACAGCACCACCACGTTCGACACCTTCCGCCCCGCCACCCACTCCAAAATCTCGCGCCGCTCGCTCACCGCCCCCGTCCACTTGTCCATCGAGTACCGCCGCAGCTTCCCCGGGTCGGTGTCCACCATCCCCATCATCACCTGCTGCGTCGGCACGTTCCACGTCGCGTTCGACACCGCCAGCAGCGCCTTCAGCCACTCCTTCTGCCGCTCCCCGAGCATCGTGTTGGTCGGGCTCTGCGCCTCCTTGTTCAGCGGCGACGGCTCGCCGCCGTTCGGCTGCGGGGTGCGGTACTGCCGCGTGTCCAGCACCGGGAACGACGCCAGCTTGCCGAACTTCACCAGCCGGTACAGCCGCAGGTCCGGCCCCTGCGGGAGGCAGCGCGAACCCAGCGGCATCGCCTCGTAGTACGCCTGGTACGCGGCCGCCCGCTTCTCCAGGAACCGGGCGGCGCTCAGCGCCTTCTTCGGCACCACGCCGCTATCTTGGCCGCGCCCGGCGTAGTTGTTCTCGACCTCGTGGTCGTCCCACGTCACCACCCACGGGCAGCGGGCGTGCATCGCCTTCAGGAGCGGGTCGGAGCGGTACTGCGCGTACCGGCCGCGGTAGTCGCCGAGCGTCGTCAGCTTGCCGTTCGGCGGGCCGCCGTGCTTGCGGACGCGCCCGTCCTGCCCGGCGCCCTCGTAGATGTAATCGCCGAGGAAGAACACCAGGTCGAGGTCGTCCCGGGCCATGTGCTCGTAGGCGGTGAACAGCCCCTGCTCGAAGTGCTGGCACGACGCCATCGCGAACCGCAGCCGGTCTGGGGTCGCGTTCGTATCCGGCACGGTGCGGGTGCGGCCGACCGGGCTGGTCGCGTCGCCGCAGTGGAAGCGGTAGAAGTACCAGCGGTCCGGCTGGAGCCCCGGCACCTCGACGTGGACGGCGTGGCCGAGCCCGTGCGCCGCGGCGACCCGCCCCTGCATCAGGTTCCGGCTCATCCGCTCGTCGTCGGCCACCTCCCAGCGCACATCGACGTTCTCCGGCCGCATCCCGCCGCCGTCGGCCGTCGGCCGCGGGGCGACGCGCGTCCAGATGACGACGCTCGTCGAGAGCGGGTCGCCGGACGCGACGCCGAGGGCGAACGGGTTGGTGGGGAACGACGGCTGGCGGCCGCTGACGGCGGCGCGGCGGGCGAGGAGCGGCAGGCCGGCGAGTGCGGCCCCGTAGGCGAGGAGGAGCCGGCGGCTGACGCCGCCCTCGTGGCGGACGGCGTCGCCGAGGCGGGCGAGGTCGAGCACGGGCGCTTCCTGCGGGGGATGCAACGCCGCGAGCGGCGGAAGTTACGGCAGCGGCACGTCGCGGAACTCGAACGTCACCTCGTGGGTCGCCTGCACCCACTCGTTGACCACCAGCCGGACCGGCGGGCCGAGCTTCTGCATCATCCCTCGCCGGTCCATCGGGTGGAACGGCACCGTCATCGTCACCGACATCTGGTTCTGGTTCGACATGTTGGCCCAGTTCGCCCGGTACTTGTTCCCCTGGGCGTCGATCAGCTCCACCTTCTGGTGGATGTTCTGCGACCACGAGAAGGGGTCGGGGTTGTTCGGGTCGAGGGTGCCCAGCCTGCGGATCGTCAGGGCGGCGTTGTACCCGCCGTTGGCGGCCGTCACCGAGTCCACCTCCACCTCGACGGTGCGGCCGGACGCCTTCACGTTCTTGGCCTTCAGCGGGTCGGCCACGCTCACCTCGGGGATCACCCCGGTCAGCAGGTTCACGTGCACCTTCGCCTTCAGGGAGCGGATGGTCCGCGCCTCGCGGCCGCCGCGGACCAGGCCGAGGCTCCCCGACATCTGGAACGACCGGCTGCCGAACCCGCCGCCGTAGTACGACATGCGGCCGCCGAACGGGTTGTGCCCGCCCTCCGGCGGCGGCGGCGGCGCCATCGACTGCCCCAGGTCGTCCTCGGCGGACACCACCCCCGGCCCCATGCTCATCCCGAGGAGCGGGTTCTTCGGCTCGGAGAACAGGTTGAACATCACCGTCACCGACTCCGACGGGCGGATGAACCCGGGGCCGCGCGGGTCGGCGGAGGTCAGCTGCATACTGCGGTTGATCTGGATGTTGTGGGCGGCGATCTTGAACGGCCCGGCGTAGGCCACGAACGGCATCCGCTGCCCGCCGCCGCCGTTCACGAAGATCGTGTCGTCGTCGCCGCCGTTGCCGTGGACGCTGGCGCCGGTCAGGTTGGCGAGCGTGTCGACGGCCTGCCAGAACGGGGTGTTGGCGAAGGCGACCTTGTGGCGGGCGGCCCCGAAGTCGTTCTGCATCTCGATCCGGTAGCCGGTCTGCCGGGCGACCTCGTCGAACGCCTCCTTCGCGGTCCGCTCCTTCTCCGGCATCGTGACCCGGCGCGGGCTGACGAGGCGCTCGTAGTCGATCTTGCGGACGAGGACGGTGAGCCGGCGGGCGACCTCGGGGGTGGTGGGCTCGGCGAGCGCCTTCTTGAGGTGCGGCAGCGCCTTGTCGCCGATGGCTTCCAGGTCGCGGCCGGCCTTCTCGCGGACGCGGTAGTCGTCGGCCCCGAGGTTGCGGATGTGGGCGGCGACGGCCGGGTCGGGCGGCAGTTCGGGCGCCTTGGCCGCGGGCGCCGCGGGGGCGGCCGCTTTCACCCCGGGCGGGCCGACGGGCGCGGCGGGTGGGTTGGCCGGAACGGCGAGCGGCGGCTGCGGTTGGCCGACGACGACGGCGACGAGTCCGAGGATGGCGGCGACGGCCGCGGCGGCGCGCATGGCCTGCACTCCGAGTCCGGTCGGGAATCGGCCGGACCGGCCGACCCTGCGGGAACGGACTGTAGCCTACCAGCCGGAACAACCGTGCTCAAGGGTCGGACCGGCCGACGGGTCACGGATTCTGTCGGGAATCGTTAAAGTGGTCCCGCCCGTCCGCGGGCGCCGGTTGTGCCGGGCGGGGCGCCAGGGCTGAAGGGGACACCCCGTCCCAGAAGCATGAACTCGTCTGGAAGTAAGCATGTGAGAGCGACACGGCCGGAGCTCGGCTGGCGACGGCGTGTGAGGATTTTGACGATTTCCTGATTGGCGCCGGTCACAACGGTGTTATCGTGTTGGAAGTCACTTCGCTCGCACGTTGGCTCCGCGGCCGAACCAGGGTCGGCCGCCCGGGTTCGCATCACAGGAGTCGCCGCGATGGTCGCCCCCTTCGCTCGTCTGATCGCCAAGCTGTTCCCGCGTCCGCTGTCGCGGAGTGACCGTCGCCGCGCCACTCGCCTCAGGCTGGAGTCGCTGGAAGGTCGCGACGTGCCGGCCGTCTCGTTCACCGTCGAGGACCTGTCGAACGCCACCGAGGGCGGGTCGGCGGGCCAGTTCCGCGTCACCGCCAACGGCGATTCGTCCGACTTCACGAGCACCGTGACCGCGGTGTGGGGCTACTCCGGCTCCGCCACCTACAGCACCGACTACACGACCAACCCGACGTTCCCCAGCTACTTGACGTTCAACTCGCCCGGGTCGACGCAGACGATCACGGTCACCGCCGTGGACGACAGCACCATCGAGGGGAACGAGACGGTCACCCTGACGGTGCAGCGGTACACAATGTTCCCGACCGGCCCGCAGTACTCGGACAGCCTGACGCTGGTCGACAACGACCCGGCGCTGCCGAACGTTACCGTTGAGAAGATCAACGACCCCGTCGAGAACGGCGGAATAGGACTCTTCCGCTTCACCCGCTCGGGTGCGACCACCCAGGAACTGGGAGTCGCAATCTCCGTCGGCGGGACCGCCACAGTGGACGACGATTTCGTCGCCGTCGGCTCCTCCGTCCTGTTTCTGGAGGGGAGCGCGACCGCCGATCTACACGTCGCGCCCGTGAACGACCTGTCCCTGGAATCGGGCGGCGAAAGCGTCACGGTGACGATCACCGCGGGAACCAGTTACACGGTCGGCGACGGCACGCAGTCCACCCAGACGGCCTCTCTCACCATCGCCGACGACGACGAAACCCCGATGGTATCGATCATTCAAGTAATCGACGCCGTCGAGGGTGGACAGGACGGCACATTCCGCCTGTCGCGCACCGGCGACCTGACCGAGTCCCTGACCGTGACCTACACGGTCGGATCGACCGGCCCCAACTACGCGAGCCCTGGCTCCGACTACACGGCACTCAGCGGCACCGTGATCTTCGAGGCGGGGGCGCAAGAAGTGGACGTGTCGTTCACGGCGTTTACAGACACCCTCTCCGAGATGGTGGAATACGTATCCGTCATCCTTGACGAGGGCACGGTGTACGACGTGGGGTCGCCGGGGCAGGCGGAAGCCGCCGTCTGCGAGGGGGTCCGACGCCGCCTTGATCTCGGGCCGGTGGTTCCTCGACGTGAACGGCAACGCAGAGGAGACGAGGAGGACGGGTACGACTACTCAAGGGTCTATCTCTTCCGGGACGGCGGGTACATCGCACACACGTTCACAGACGCGACCGGTGGCTACTCCTTCGGTGGTCTCCCGCCCGGCACCTACGACATCCTGTTCGACACGCCCGACGGGATCACGCCGACAACGTCCACGGAGGGGTGGCGTACCGCCATCGATGTGGAACCTGCGGCCACGGTCGAGGTATCCGAGGGCTGCCAGCCCCCGGCTGCACCCGCCCCGACCGGAGTTCGGAACGGGATCGACTCGAACACTTACGACCGCGCCTCGATCCGGGATGCAGCCGCCGGGGGTGGCGTGACCGGAACGGAATGCCGTGTAAAAACCGCCGCGGGGAACTGGATCTGGGTCTTCAACGCCCATCCGGCTGCCTCACAATCGGAGCGGGTGAGGGCGGCCGGCCTCGACATTCGGTACAACTGCCACGGGCTCTCGTTCAACACCCGACTGGTCATTCTCGCCGACGGCGGACTGCGTGAATTCGCTCTCGGACACTTTCCCTCTGTCCTGACGTTGCTCGCAGACCAGTATAACACGCGGACTGATGCCCAAGCCAAGGCTGATCTCGCGGATGGCAAGCGAGTCATCTCCGTGTTCTACTCGGCCGCCCCCGCATCCGATCCGATTCACAGCATCCTGACGACCCGCATCAACCTGATGCCTGACAACACTACCGTCGACAAGGACCGCTCCATCTGTGAGACGAAGAACGGCGTACTACCCCAGATCACTGCGACGTTCACCCGTGCGTGGAACATGTACACGGTTGATGAACCCGTGGCGGCCAGGAGGGCGGTGAGTTACACGTTCTACAGCCCGAAGTAGTCGCATTCGTAGTCGCAACACAACACTCAATACCGTCGGGGTAATCTCTCCATGCGACGTACCAGAATTGCAATCGGGCTGTGCGTACTTATCGTCGGAGCTGCGATGGCCCTCTGGTGGCGCCACGACAGGGCGAGTCGTGAAACGGTCGGCGTCGCTCTCACGGCCGAGATCGACGTGCTGCCGCCCGCCGAGCGTGTACGCCTGGCGAACGAGTCGTGGGACATGAAACCGGTTCCCGGGCGTGTTGTGGAACCCCGCCGCGTGCCACTCATTCCACTTGAGCAAGCCGACAACCCGATCCTGCTCACCCATACCTACGCCCGCGTCGTCGTTCGCAACCCGACCAGTCGGGACTGCACGCTCATCGCCTTCCGGCACCCGGACGGGAACCTGAACCCGGAATACATGAAATGCTTTGTGATCGACCCGGTGATTCATGACGCAGCCGGAAATGAAGTTCCCCCCGGCGAACGCCTCTCCATGTCGTCGAGAACCGAACGCGTGCCGCCGTTCGGCGCGGCTTTGAAAGCGGAGAATCTGCCGACCTTTAATCTCACGGCCGGAGGTAGCTTCGTGCTTCCGCTCGAGGTGCTGAACGGTCACACCGGTCGGAACTTGCGACCCGGATCGTTCACCATCCGGGCTCGGGTGACCTACGCGGACGCCCGTGACGGCGAAGCCCGGGTACTGACGACCGACCCGATCACGATCGAGGTCACGCAGCAGCACATCGACTTCTACCGATCATTCATCGGGGAACCACCCGATTAGTGCCGGTTTTTTTATACCGGCCGCGTTCAGCCCGGCCGGCTGGAAGCCGGCCCCACGTCACGCTACCAACGGCGACACCCACCGTCCCGCCAGCGCCGACGCGCCCGGCAGCTTCAACAGGTGCCGCCCGAAGCGCAGCAGCCGCAGCGACCCGAACAGCTCCCCCGCCGCCGCCGCACCCGTCTGCGCCTCACCCGCCCCTCGCACCGTCGGCTGCCCCACACCCGCCGACGGCTCCAACAGCACCTGACCGTCCGCGTCCGCCGCAGCCACCAGCGCCGCCGCCCGCGCCTGCGCCGGCACCGCCGGGTCGAATCCGAACCGCAGCCGCGCCAGACCCGACCCGCCCTTCAGCCGGTCGCGGATCACCCCCGCCGGCAGGAACACTAATAACATCACCATCATCAACAACTCGAACATCGTCAGCCCCATCAGGATGCCGATGCCCGCGTGCAGCAACACCGACAGCCACAACATCAGCGGCCGCACCCGCGTCCACACCAGGAACGGGAAACTAATCTCCAACCCCCACGTGAACCACACCCCGAACGCACAGATCGAATAATACACCGGCTTCATCGACGCCACCCACCGCGCCGCCGACTCGAACCAGTGGTAGTGCATCATCGTGAATTCGGGGTTGATCATCACGTCGTAGAACGCGGACCCGCTCCACCACCCCTGCCCCTTCAGCTTCGACAGCCCCGCCGCCAGGTAGATGAAGCAGAAGTGGACCTGGATCAGCCGCACCCCGAACGCCGCCCCCCGGCTCGCCGGCGCCCGGTCCAGGAAGGCCCGCGTCGCCGCGTCGATGCGGCCGCACCGCGCCAGGCTCGCCCGCGCCGCCCGGTACTTCGCCACCAGCCGGTCCACCGACAGCGCCCCGCCGCTGTCCCCGATCACCAGGTAGGTGAGGAGGATGTTCGCCATCACGTCCATGCCGAAGAGCACCTGCTCCGTCCGGTGGACGTAACAGAGCGTCGCCACCCACGTCATTACACCCGTCACCCGCGTACACACCCCGAGGGTGAACAGCACGATCACGCACAGCACGCCGGTGTGGACGGCCCGCATCGCCCCCGGGTCGGTGACGTGGAACCACACCGAGAACACCCGCTGCCCCAGGCGAATCTTGGTCGGGTCCGGCTCGTTGTTCCAGTAGTCGAGGTAGTCGATGCGGTCGTTCCGCACCGCGGGGTCGTCCGGCAGCTCCAGCATGAACTTCACCAGCGCCGCCCGGTACGCCGGGCTCTGCTCGATCAGGTGGTTCACGAGGTACTTGGTGTCGGCCGGGTCGGCCGGGAGCGCCGCGGCGCGGAGGTTGTCGGCGGCCCGCTGGCGGTCCGGCGCCGGCAGGCCGAGCATGAACTGCGGCAACAGCGCCGTGCTCTCGCGCCCGGCCGGCGGGGCGTTCAGGTACACCAGCTGCCCGTCCTGGGCCAGGGCGTACAGCTGCCGGCCCTCGGCGATCGCCGCGAAGACGCGCTCCTCCTGCCCCTTGCCGGTCTCGTGGACCACCAGCAGCAAGCTGAGCGCCGGCACGGCGTTGGCATTCGTCTCCTCGGCGGCGGCGGCGAGGTAGCGCAGGCCGCGCTCGCGGTCCGCCTTCCCGGCCGGCAGGCCGCGGACGAACTTCAGGATGGCCGCCCGGCGGTGGGGGAACTCCGGCAGCCGCGGCATGATCGCCTCGTCATTCTCCCACTTCGTGAACGAGCTGACGCCGGTCGGGAACTCGCGCCGCTCGCGCTCGGCGAAGTCGTGCCCGTACCAGGCGTAGCGGCCGAAGAACGACTGCAGGTCGAGCGTGTGCGCCAGGCACACGTACAGCACGAGCAGGCCGGTGACGACGCGCATGAACCCGAGCGTCGTCGGGTCCTTCGGGGCGAACCAGAAGTCGGCCCAGCGCTGGCGGAACGGCTTCTCCGTCGGGGGCGTCGTGCTCATCGGAGCTGGCTCCAGTCGAACGCGTGGCCGGCGTGGATCGACAGGTAGTCCACGAACGGCTTCCGGTCGGCCGCGGTCGGCGCCGGGTTGGGCAGGATCGGGATCAGCCAGTACAGCATGTCGGCCTGCGGGTCCACCAACTCCACCCGGGCCTTGCGCGGGTGCGACGGGTCTTCGGACGTGAGCCGGTACTCACCGAGGAAGTACGGCCGATAAGTCATCGGGTCGTAGGGGTTCGTCGGCTTGCCGTCGGGGTTGCCGACGCCGATGAACGCCTCGACCGGCAGGGTGCGGTGCTCGAGCCGGTACATCTTGAGGGTGGTGCGGGCGGCGGCCTCCGGGGTGGGGGTGTGCTCCAGGATCAGGTGCTGGGCGAAACTGGGGATGAGGAACCGGCAGCCGTTCGTGTCCGGCATGCGGTACTGGAGGAACTCGGGCTCGGTCGGGTGGAGCGGGAAGTACGGGTCGCTGCCGGGGAGCGTCAGCCGGTAGCGGCGGGTGCGCACCTCGCTCTTCTCGAACGCCCCGGCCGACGACGTGAAGTCGTTGTTGGTCCGCGACATCCGGTCGGTGATCGACAGCCGGCGGAAGTACGACAGCGCGAGCGGGTCGAGCACGTCGGCCGGGCGGCGCGGCATCACCACCCAGCGGGTGTCGTACTTCTTGCGGACCTCGCCGGTGGCGGTCGTCTCGGTGCCGTTCTCGGTCTTGACGACGCACGCCAGCAGCGACGCCGGCCCCGGCTCCGGGGAGTAGAAGTGGTAGGCGTTCCGCATGTAGATGGTTTGCAGGTACTGGTTGTACACGCGGAGGTAGGCCTGGTCGATGAGCCACGGCGTCGGCGACGGGCCGGTGACCGCGCAGAAGATGCCGACGAAGTGGAACAACAGGTACGCGGTGACGAGCCGCAGCCGCCACGCCGGCGCCGCGGAGACGACGAGGCGGAACCCGGCGGCGGCCGCGAAGAGGCTGAACAGGAGGCGGAACGAGTCCCAGCTGTCCGGGACGGCGGCGACGGCGGCGAGCGCGGCCGCGGCGGCGGCGACGGCCCACACCTCCCACCGGTCGGGCCGCAGCCAGGCGGCGAAGCCGGCGGCGACCGCGCCGACGAACACCAGCGCCGCGCGGGCGCTGGCGACGGCGCCCGGCCCGGAGCTCGCGGCGCCGAGGAGCGCGGCGAGGACGATCAGGCCGCCGCCGGTCGCGGCGACGGCGCGGGCGACCTTCCAACAAACGGGCGGAACCACCTCGACGGGCGGGGCGACGGCGTCCCGGTCCATGACGACCCCTTCGGGGAAGCGAGTCAGAGGACAGAGGACAGAGGACAGACGGCAGGAAGCCGCGCGTCCGGCGGTTCTGGTCTGTCCTCTGTCCTCTGTTCTCTGTCCTCTGCTCTCTGGCCCCGGAACCATACCCGACGGCCACCGGGTACAACCGCGGAAACGGGTCGGGCGTTGGCCGGCGGGGGCGGCGGGAGGGGGTACGGCCGGCACCCCCGACACGACCGCGAACGCGGGGGCGGGGCGCATTGTAGCCGACACAACCGGACCGGCGGGCGCAGGAGGCGCAACCGTCACGCGGGCGGGCGGGTGCTTTGCCCGGACCGGCCAAACTACCCAAATTCCCGTTGACGGTCCAAAACCCCGGGTCTAACATCCACTTCACTTGTGGTGGGGAGCGCCGAAGCGACGCGGGCTCCCCGCCTTTTCCCGTAGGAACCAATCGGGCTCCTTCGCCGCGCCGGGTTCGGCGGAGGGGACGGTGTTGGGTTCGCAGGGCGGACTCGCTCACCCGGAATCGGAGGATCAGGCGCGATGTACAGCATGGTGTTGATGGCGGCGATGCTGCCCTCGGGCGACGCGGCGGGGTTCGGCAAGCGGAGCAACGGGTGCAACGGCGGCTGCCACGGGACCGTGGCCGCGGCCGGGTGCACCGGGACCGTGGCGCCGGCGGGGTGCACGGGCGTGGTGGACGCGGGGTGCACGGGGTCGTGCAACGGCCGCGAGCGGGGCGGGTTCCTGGGGCTGCGGAACCGCGACCGCGGCAACAGCTGCAACGGCGGCGGGTTCCTCGGCCACAAGCACAAGGGCAACAGCTGCAACGGCGGCGGGTGCAGCGGGTACGTGGCCCCGGCCGGCTGCGTCGGCGGCGGGATCGTGGTGCAGCCGGCGGCGGCCCCGGTCGTGATGCCCCCGAAGATGTAATTCCGGGCGGAGCCCGAACCGACGCGGGCGGCCGAACCATCGGCCGCCCGCGTGGCGTTTGACGCACCTCTTTTCGGTTCAGCCCCACGGCCACCACTTACGCGGCTGCCGCAGCCCGACCCGCCCGCGGGCGAAGTCGAGGGTGAGCACCCGCCCGCGCAGGAAGTCGAGCCCGAGGAGGCCGTCCGCAGTGACCGCCGGCGGCGGGTCGTACGCGACGATCGGGAAATCGGTATGCGTAACGCCGAGCGCGAGGAGTTGGCGGAGCCGCACGGTCGGGGCCGAACCGCCTCCGGTCGCAGAGCGGAAACGACGCGGGCGTGTCATGTCGGTGGGGGTGGAATCCAACGAGTTCCAGCGTGGTCGCCCGGATCAGCGTGTGGGTCGCGCCAGCATCGTGTCTCATCCGGATCCGTTGCGTGCGCGTCGGTCCCGTGATCCACACGACAACGAAAACGGCACGGCCTGCCGGATCGAAAGAGTAGGTCATTGGGCGTGGCGGAGCTCTCGGGGTTCCAAGTCCTCGACCACGTCCTCCTCCAAGACGTCTTCGCCGGTGTAGACGGTGGCGAAATGTTCCTGCACACCGCTGGTGTTCGGGGGGATGGACCGGATGAGCCGGTCGAACTCGGCCCGGTCGCCACTGTGGAACATGACGTACCCCCCGATCATCGCTTGCGTCCGCCGGTCCACACGCGGGTCACGCAGCAACACCCACTCGCTCGGGTACCGCTGCTCGATCTCGGCGTGCGTCAGATACGGCTCGGTCATGTGCCCTCCCAATCCGGTTCGTGAATTGTACCCGCCGCGTGGGGTGACCGGACCAGGCTTCCGCTTATCTGCCGAGGCGAAGGGCGCCTACCCCACCGCCTCGCGGATCGGGGTGCCCCACGGCACGAGCGCCTGCGGCCGGTCCAGGCGGTCGCGCAGCTCCAGGTCCGGCGGCACCCCCAGGCACTCGTACAGCGTCGCGATCACGTCCGCCGGCGTCACCGGGTTGCGGCCCGGCCGGCCGCCGATCCGGTCGCTCGACCCGTGCACGTACCCCGCCCGGATGCCGCCGCCGGCCAGCATCAGCGAGTAGCAGAAGTTCCAGTGGTCGCGGCCGGCGCCCTGGGCGTTGATGCGCGGCGTCCGCCCGAAGTCGCCCATGAACGCCACCAGCGTGCGGTCCAGCATGCCGCGGTCGGCGAGGTCGGTCAGCAGCGCCGACGACGCCGCGTCGAACTGCGGCAGGAGCTCGTTCTTCAGCTTCGTGAAGTTGTTGCCGTGCGTGTCCCAGGTGGCGTTCGCGTCCGGCGCCCAGCTCACGCACGCCACGCGGGTGCCGGCCTCCACCAGCCGCCGCGCCAGCAGCACGCTCTGGCCGTAAATGTTCCGCCCGTAGCGGTCGCGAACGGCCGGCGGCTCGCGGTCGATCCGCACCGCGTCGCGCAGCGCCGGCGCCGTGAGTAGGTCGAACGCCTTGGCCCGGGTGGCGTCGAGTTCCGCGAGCGCCCGGTCGGCGGGGGCGGGGCCGGCGAGGCGGGCCGCGAGCTGGCGACGGGCGTCGAACCGGGCCGGGTCGATGTCGGGTCCGAGGGTGAGCTCGGGGAGTGCGAAGTCGGCGGCGTTCGGGTCGCGGAGGACGACGTAGGGGTCGCGCGGCTTGCCGAGGATGCCGGCGAAGTAGCCCGGCTGCGGCGGCCCGCCGGCGCCCTCCTTGGTGATGAACGGCAGCAGGACGTGCGGCGGCACGGCGGTGGTGGGCGGCCGGCGGACGCCGACGACGGAGCCGATGGCGGGGGAGTCGTCGGGCCGGGCGCCGCCGCCGATCTCGCCGCGGTCGTGGCCGGTGAGGGCGCAGTACACGGCCGCGGCGTGGGCGTTGTTGACGCTGTGGTGCATCGACCGGACGAGGGTGGTGCGGTGCATGTGGCGGGCGAGCTTCGGCAGGTGTTCGCCGAACGAGACGCCGGGGACGCTGGTCGGTATGGGTTTGAACTCGCCGCGCACTTCGGGGGGTGCGTCGGGTTTGGGGTCCCACATGTCGAGGTGGGAGGGTCCGCCGTTGAGGAAGACGATGATGAGGTGGTCGGCGGTGGCGGCGCGGGTGCGGGTCTCGTCGGCGCGGAGGAGTTTGGGGAGGCTGAGGCCGACGTAGGAGGCGGCGCCGGCCTGGATCATGTGGCGGCGGGACAGGCGCGGGCCGGGGCAGTGGGCGGGCATCGGACCCTCGGGAGAGGGGAGGCGGGTGAGTTGATTGTCGGGCGGCGGAGGTGTGGCCGCAAGGGGAAGGCTGCGGTCGAGCTCGGTCTTGAGCCCGGAGGGCGACGGCGTGTCGCCCGGGGTGGAACCCTCCCTATTACGCATAAGTCGGGGAACCTCTGGGAATGCTCGGGCACCGGTGTGGAAACCCTTTGCAAATCAAGGGGTTTCCAGGCCCGATCAACCCC
>Ga0209181_10005365_pt1 | contig 18497 bp, 9 predicted proteins | sample MAT05_FD_187208 | JGI IMG/M metagenome (GOLD analysis project Ga0209181, IMG submission 187208) | Freshwater microbial communities from Lake Fryxell liftoff mats and glacier meltwater in Antarctica - MAT-05 (SPAdes) (version 2) | ecosystem: Environmental > Aquatic > Freshwater > Ice > Liftoff...
CGAGCGAAACGTCAGGAAATTTTCGCAAGCGGAAATCGTATTGCAACCGTAAGCTCGCGTGATCTTCCACGGTTGCATCCGGCCGGAAACCGGATTCTTCACCATCTTTTGCGAGCCATCCCGCAGATAAAATGCGCCTGCGGACTCAGTGTACGCGTTTGCGTTCGAAATGATGAGATCATTGTGCAAAATACAAGGGCCTGAATAGGCCAGAGAAGGCTTGGACCATACCACTGAACCATCTGTTGCCCGATACACGGTCATGCCTTGTCCGACTTCCGCAGCCAAACGGTCACTGGCAGCTGCGCTGGCTTGCAACAACATGTCGTGGGCTGGTGAATACCCCAACCAAGTGCCAAAAATGCCTTCGTTGACTTCCCATTGCTTTTTTCCGGTCAGCGCGTCAATCGCGATAATACGATAGGTTTTTGGAAGCTCTCGGCCGCGACGCTTTAGAAGATCTTCGACCGTTTTGGGATTGCGATCAAGGGCGTAGATTTTGCCGTTGCCTGCCACGATTCCGTTGTGCCAAAAACTGTGCAACGCATCGACTTGCCACAACTCTTCGCCTGTGTGTCGATTGAACCCTACGATCGACATGCTCGCCGCTCGATCCAGGCTTTTGGTTCCGAAGCCGGCCTTGGATTTGGAAAGCGCGGCGTCATCCTCTTCGGATTTGAGATCAAGCCGCGACCGGTACTTCGCGAAACCAACGCCGCCTATCAAAACGTCCTCGTAAATGCCGATGTAGCCCCACTCCTGCGAACCTTCTTTGGCCTTTTGCGGCAGCGCTATGTCTCGAACGTGTTCGCCTGTCGCGGTATTCAGAACTTTGCACAAGTTTCCTTCCACGATGTAAATCAAATCTTCGGTCACCACGAAGTTCGTGCCACGTCCGTTGGCGCCCGGGATATGCACTTGGTTGTACGCCGGATCGAGAGGAGTATCGGCATAGGTTGAGTCATAGAAGACATCAAACGTACCGAGATTTTCAAAGGCTTTGTGCCACAGAACTCTGCCAGTGTACACATCGCGAGCTGTTAGGGAGTTCATGCCTTGGAGAATGAGGCGTCCGCCGACCACTTGTTCGGGCGGGCCGTGTCCATGTCTAGGAAGGACATCGACATTGCTATTCCCTCCAAACCACAATACACCTAACGGCAATTTGACCAATCGATCATCCGATTTAATGGTGTTGGCGATATTGCCATATTGATGTGACCAATCCGAAGAGCCCGGCAACGGGCCAACACGCTTAACGACGATGCTGTTTGGCGTGCGTTTGATTTCCGCTTGCTCCAGTTGGATTGCATTAACGTCCGCTAGTATCTTATCTAGATTGTCCGGCGATGAAAGCAACTGTAGGACTCCACCGTACGGTCGTACTGAGTTGTAGATTTGACGAATGCACTTTGGATCTTGAACGACGGCTTGCGAAAGTTCTTCACCAATGAAAATCATGTTGGCAATGTAAGGTGGCGCACGGAACTCAAGTGGTTTTGCAACATGGGCCGTCCCGCGGCTTCCGTACCACTGACGCGCATCCCATTCGCGTCGCAGTTGACCGACACGCTCCGCGTCCTCGTCGACGACAATCATTTGCTCAAAGGCAGAGGACTCTACGATTGCATGGAGCGTATTTCGAGCATTCGCATCTCCAATCCCAAACCAAATTGCATAGCCCGACGCGTCACTTTGAGAAAGCATCTCCTCGGCATAGGCGCGTGCAACATCTTCCTCGCTCGTCGTTGTCGATGGATCGGAGGCGCGAACCAACTCCAATTGTGACTTCGTTGGATTTTGTCCCGCGTCCCCTAAGACATAAACGTTGCCTTCCATGGAAACTGCCACGAGCTTGCCGTTGCCAGCGATAAGGCGTTCAATCTGTCCATCGATTGGCATCGACCAAAGCGTCTGCGGTACTGCATCTTTGCCTGGCAAACGAATGGCTGTTATCAGACTCTTATTCTCCGTAGTATCGGGCAACGGTCCGGCAGCGTAAAGAACGCCACCCGCTAGAATGAGATCTCCTCGTCCTTCGCCCGGAACATCCCACAGCTTGGTGCCGTCTGGTTTCCATGCGCAGATTTTGGCAACCTCCTTTTCCATTTCCGCTGAGTAAAGCACATCTCCAGCCAGAACAGGTTCGTTTGGCATGAACGCGGTCTTGACGCCGTTACCGAGTGCAAACTGACGGGTCCCTTTGACTCGGGTGTGAACGTAGAAAAAATCATCGTTGGCTGTAACGAAAGACCCACCGGTTCCCTTACCACCGGCATTAATTTCGAAATAGCGTTGCTTGCCGGTATGTCGGTCGAATACGGCGGGGACAGATCTTCCGCCTGGGACAATGAGAGTATCTTGGGTTGCAACCAAAGCACCTTGCGGTCCAACGCCAGCAAACGATGGAGCGCTATGCGGCTGCTTGATGTACTGCGATCCAGTCTCGTCGTTGAGCCAAATGACTTCACCGGTCTTCTTGTCGAGAGCGTAAATGAACGTGCCCATGAATGGCCAGATGCTAGACGCAAAGTAGACTTGATCACCGCAGATGACCGGTCCACCGCGGGCAGGCCAAGCTGAAATCAGGCGACGGTTCCCGATCGCAAGGTGATCGAGCGGTGCACCGCGAAATCGCCAAAGCAATGCGCCCGTCGCAGCATCCAGCGAATAAAGACAACCATCGTCACTTGAGAAGTAGACAGCTCCATCGGAGGCCGCCAGAGGCAATCGAACCGGACCATCCGTGTAATAAGTCCAGATCACCTTGCCCGAAATGAGATCATACGAGACGACTTTGTCCGAGTCGTTGAAGCCTACAAACAGTTGCGAGCCTAAAATGATCGGTTCAAAAACGCGATCAAACGACATTACATCCATATTGAGCGGGTCATCCCAAGTCTGCTTTCTGGGGGTACCTGCAATCACATGCTCGATCCGTAGGCGTGGCGGAAGGGACTCCGCCGACGCCGCACTTCGCATGGAATCGCCTCGCCACATCGGCCAGTCTGCAGCAATCAACGAACTGTTCGTCAAGCCTAGTGCGAGCAAAAGGCAGTATAAGGCGGCTCGGAAGCAAGGTCTTTTGACCCCGTAAACGTTTAGATCCATGATTTCCTTTTGAAAATTAATGTGCTCTGGAATGGTCCCGCAGTTGTCGTTAAACCACAATACCGTTCCATTATTTGTTTAACGGTCAGCCGAAGGCGTACCCAGTACCATGAACGTACGCCTACGGCTAACCGTTAAACGAAATTTTGCGAAATTGGGATTTATTGGACGGTATTGGGGGCAACGAATGAACGCGGCAAAAACTCCCCGTCCACTCCCACCTCGATTGTAGACAGTTCTTTGGTACAGCGAACACGCCTTGACGAAAGTAGGCAAGTTTCATGCTTTCGCCAGAGTGCAGAGCGAAAGTATTTGCGAATTCATCAAAACTTGTTCGAGAGCAACACATCTTGTAACAATCCTGCCCTAGGATAATGGCTCAGATGGGGAGGGTGTGGCTCCTGCCGAACCAATTCGGCGCCAGCTCGGCAGGAGCCTCGCCCCGCCCGTTGTTTTTTACGCGAGCACCGGCTCGGCGACGCAATCTCAAATGGGAGACAATGATGCAGATGAAACGGCAGCTATTTTGGCACGCAATTTCTTTCCTAGTTAGCGGACTGCTTGTTACCCACTCCTGGGGATTCGAAAACGGAGCAACGGACTGGCCAACCTACCGCGGTGGAAATGACCGGCTCGCTTCAACCTCAGACAATCTCAATCCAGCGCCAAAGCCGAGCTGGATCTATGAGTCGCCCGCAGCCCCCAAAATGTCGTGGGGTAGCGCTGAAGGCCGAGTCATTGAAAACCATGTGATCGGCAACCGCAACAAGTACGACGACTCACTCCAGCCCGTGGTCGTAGGGGAACAAGTCTTCTTTGGTTCGTCGGTCGACCATCACCTGCATTGTCTAGACCTCAAAACAGGCAAGGCGCGTTGGACGTACGCCGTGGGAGGCCCCATCCGTTTAGCACCTGCCGTATACCAAAATCGAGTCTACTTCGGTGCAGACGATGGTTTCGCCTACTGCCTATCCGCCGCGGATGGTTCTTTGGTTTGGAGAGTCTACGGCTCCTCCTCCGACAACAATTGGCTTTTGGCCCGCGGTGAAATGATTTCGCGATGGCCAGTTCGAACCGGCATTACGATCGATGATGGAAAGGCATTCTTCGGAGCCGGAATCTTCCCGCACGAAGAGATTTTCATTCATTGCGTCGACGCTGTGACCGGCAAAGTCATTTGGAAACAAGATCACGTCAGCGAAACCGATGCCGGTCGAAATAGCTTGTCGCCCCAAGGCTACTTGCTCTCAAATAAGGACGTACTATTCGTCCCTTCGGGTGGTTCATTACCGGCAGCATTCACCAAGGCGACGGGTGAGTTTCTTCACAAAAGAACTTTTTCTTGGCGAACTACCGCAGGCGGAGTGGTCGGTGGCTTCCAAGCGTTGCTCGCCGATGGTCAGCTCTACACCAGCGGAGCCCATCACTGGCTGGCCATGGATCAAAATGGAGGGGAAGTGGGCTACGGATGGTTTCAAGGTCGCCAGCTTGCGGTACATGATGAGCAAGCGTTCGTAACGACCGGCGAGCATGTTGCTTGCTTGGATCGAACCGTCTACGCAGTCAATAGCCGTCGCCGTCAAGAACTGGAGTTGTTCGTCAAAGAAACCGCATCCAAATTGCGTGCGCCAGTTCCCGACGCCAAAATACTCAAAGCCAAACTGAAACAAGCCGAAAAGGAACTCACGGCCATCGCCGACATCGGGATCGAATGGAAGCAAGCGACCAAGGACAACGACTGTCTCATTGCGACCGCAAACCTAATTTATGTCGGCGGAGACAAGCACGTCACCGCCTACAACCGCGCTAATGGCGAGCAAGCGTGGCAAGTCGAAGTCGAGGGAACCGCCAGCGGACTCGTCGTCGCCCAGAATCATCTGCTCGTTAGCACGACCACTGGCAAGATCTACGCGTTTCCTTCGACGGACGCTTCAGCACCAACAGTTGCTAATCGTGTCGCATCGATATCCAGTAAAGGACCAAGCCCAAGCCCATTTCCGAATGATGAATTGTCAGCGAGTTATGCATCGGCAGCCGATGAGATCTTGCGCCAGCTCGGCCGTCGTAAGGGTTTCTGCCTAGTTGTCGATAACAACCAGGGAAGACTTGCCTACGAACTTGCAATGCGAAGCGATCTAAAAATCTACGCTGTCGATAGCGATGCTGCCAAAGTGACGGAATCGCGAAAGCTTTTGTCTAAGTCGGGGCTTTATGGAAACCGAATTGTTGTTCATCAATATCGAAATGATGAGCTGCCGTATTCCAACTACTTTGCTGATCTCATCGTATCCGACGAGAATGTGCTGAAGGGTTCATTACCGATTTCTCCTGAGTCTCTGCAGCGTCATTTGAAACCGCTGGGAGGTACGATTGTTTTGCAACAGAGCGAGCCGGCTGGACAGGTTGCGACGATGGATTGGTTGAAAAAGCTTGGATTCGATTCCGTTCTGCCTGAAAGGAATAAGAACTGGGCGAAGCTGGTGCGAGGGACTTTGCCGGGAGCTGGGAATTGGTCGCATCAATATGGCAATCCGGCCAACACTGCGATCGGAACGGATACCCTGGTCAAAGGGGATCTCAGCGTTCTTTGGTACGGCGATCCTGGCCCCGGCGATATGGTCAATCGCCATGAAGGAGCCGTTGGTCCGCTATCAACCAATGGCCGCCTATTCGTTCAAGGAGAATCCGAGATTCTGGCTTATGACGCGTACAACGGGACCTTTTTGTGGAAATACAGCAATCCTGCCGCCGTTCGGACCGGTGTGTTTCAAAATCAGAATCCAGCCAATCTGGCAGCGGACGACGACCGACTGTTCCACTTTGCTAAGGGCGAGTGTTTTGAACTGGACGCGGCCTCCGGGCGAGTGCTACGTGTACACCGCCTTCCACCACTGTACAATGAGGGGCAGTATGAATGGGGTTACGTTGCAACTCAAAATGGATTGCTTTTTGGAGCTGCAACCGTTCGCAAGGAAATCGAGCTGAAGCAGAGACGACGCGGCAAGCAGACCGAAGATGCCACCGACCTCCTATTTGCAATCGATCTTACCACCGGCGGGATTAAGTGGACCTATCAAGGGCATAGCATTTCGCATCATACGATTGCCATAGGGCCTGACAAGGTTTTCTTTATCGATAGTTCGATAACGAGCGAACAGCGTGAGCAACTGCTTCGTGAGGATAAGTCTCATCTGGAAGGCTTACAAGGTGATGCCCGTGCTTTAGCAGAAGAACGCGCATTGAGAGCAGACATTCGCCGAACGATTGCACTCGATATCAATAGCGGGAAGAGCCTGTGGGAGCAATCGGTCGATGTCACCGATTGCAGCGATATCGGCGCCGGCGGAGGGAAGCTGACGCTCATGTATTCCAACGGTACATTGATCCTCGGTGGGGCAAATGCAAATGGGCACTACTGGAAGCAGTTCGTGGCGGGTGAATTCACAAAACGTCGGCTGGTAGCACTTTCCGCAGACAAAGGCTACAAGAAATGGGCTGTCGACGCCAACTACAAAGGACGACCGATCGTAATCGGAGAAAAAGTTCTGGCCGAACCTTGGGCATTTGAAATGCAGAGTGGAAAGCAGATTTCTCGAACGCATCCCATCACCGGCAAAGAGGTTCCTTGGAGCTTAATGCGAACCGGTCATCATTGCGGTATCTTAACCGGATGCGACTCCGGCATGCTGTTGTTTCGGTCTGGGGATACTGCGTTTTATGATCTCAACGAAGACGTTGGGACAAAACACTTCGCCGGCCATCGGTTGGGATGTTGGGTCAATGCGATTCCAGCCAACGGGCTTGTAATGATTCCCGAAGCAAGTGCTGGATGTGTCTGCCAATTCTCAATCTCGTCGACGATAGTCATGGAGCCACGAAACTTGGATCGGCAATGGCTAATCCACGGAACTTCCGGATCCTTGTTGCCAGTTACCCACCTCTCGTTGAATTTGGGTGGGCCCGGAGACCGAAAGGATGAGCATGGCGTTTTGTGGTTGTCGTATCCACGCCGGGCTGCCTACCAAAGGACTTCGCTCGACATCGCATTGGACCTAAAGCCGGTCTTTTCGGGGGATGGCAAATTCATGAGTATTCGGGAACGTGTTTCTGCGGGGAAGCTGGAAAACCCTTGGCTCTATTCCTCGTGGGCCGAGGGGATTCAGCAAATTCAGGTGCCGCTGCTCGGTGTTGGCGATCCGCCTGCCACCTACAAAGTAAAACTCCATTTCGCCAGGTCAAGCCAAGACGGTCCCGATCCTGTGGTCTTCGACGTATTGATGCAAGGGAAAGTGGTCTTGGAGGGAGTGACACTTCGACCCGATGTGGACAATGAGTTGGCGGTCGTTGTCAAAGAAATTCCATCTGTGGAAGTCAATGACAGTCTCGTGATCGACTTCCAGGAAAAAGTGGGAAAGGCTCGATTGAATGCGATGGAAGTGATCAAGGCTGAATAGCGAATGCGTTGACTTTTTGAGAGCTCTCGGAACTCAAGGAAGAAGTGAAAAAAGGGGCAAAACGTCTTTTCGTACGAGCTCAAGTAATAGATTGGGGTGGATATGGCAACAAAGCGGCGTTACGCTCAATCCCAGTGTAGGACGGTTCTCCGAACCGTTACGCGGCCGGTGGATATGGCAGTAGAGCGGCGTTACGCTCAATCCCTTAGCTAAGTTGATAATCTTCGGAGCCACTTCTTCAAGCATGGACGATATTCCAAAATCACGGCGGAGGCCGCCGTGACATAATGCACATGCCAATTCGAGATTCCATTGTTCCCTTGTTCCATAGTCGTACACTGGCTTACATTGCTTCGTTAGCCTTGTGTGTTGGGCTATACAGTTGTTTGCCAATTTTGTTAACAAGCTATCTGACTAGCGAATTCGGCAAAATACCTTCGCAATTTCATGCCGCTCTGTCTCTCGTTCTGGGTTGGTTGCTTGTGTTTCGCACGAATTCGGCGTACGCGCGCTGGTGGGAAGCGAGAACACTTTGGGGCTCGTTAGTAAACTCGACTCGCAACTTGGCGATCAAGCTGACTTGCCTCACTAAATTGTCCGAGGAGGACGTGCGGATCCTCCAAAAGCCGCTCGCCACGTTTCCTATCGCGCTGAAAGAGCATTTACGGCGACCTGCCTCGCCTGGGCAGTCGTCACGATCGGATGGTCAGTCTTCGGATTGGGACCACCTGCCGGCAAAACTGGTCCAAGAAGTATATCTTTGGATCGGTTCGGCCAAAGCCAATGGGAAAATCGATGGCCATGAACTCCGAGTGATCGATTTGGAACTTGCCAAGCTCCTCGAGATCTGCGGAGGATGTGAACGGATCGCCCGCACGCCGATCGTTCGTTCCTACCGTACTTTTGCCAGGCAGTGCATTTTGCTCTTTTTGCTCAGTCTTCCTTGGGGCATCTCGAACGACTTTGGATGGTGGACGGTTCCGTTAGCGATCATTACCACCTACTTTATGTTAGGAATGGAAATAGTTGCCGAGCATGTCGAAGAACCGTTCGGGTTGGATGAGGATGATTTGGACTTGGAGGGATTGTGCAAGACGATCGAGTTAAGCGTTGCCGAGATATTTGGGAACCGCAATTAAGGCAAGTGGCAGATCGTAACTTAACTAGTGCTTCTTCCCGCCTAAGAGTTGGGGTTCTTGCGTAGCGGAAGCCGCGTAGGCTTTTGGCAACTTCAAGAGGTAGGTCCCAGTGGATTCGTCCAAACCACCGAAACTCTGGCGAGTTCCGCTACCCCCAAATTTAGCTTGGATGATGCATTAGTTTACTTCGTAAGAATTCAACACATTCCTGAATTCTCACGAAATCAGCGTCGACTGCCGGGCTAGAATGGGTTGCCGGGCTAGAATGAGTTGCGAGTCATTCGCCAGATCTGCACGACATTAGAAGGGGGGTATCATGCTTAATCCAAACCAACCTGCAAAAAAAGCGAATCTTCATTCGCACACCCACGCATTTCAAGCCATGAACGCTCTGACTCGCGAGGGACTTGTCGTTGGAAGCCGCCGGAACATGGTCAAAGCCAGTTTGGCTGGAATGGCTGGTCTGTCGTTACCGGACCTCCTTAGGTCGCGTGCTCAAGCAGTCTCCGTGGGCGACAGTTCCAGTCGAGCCAAGAGCATTATCCTGCTTTGGATGACAGGGGGACCAAGTCAAATCGATACTTGGGATCCGAAGCCCGATCGGCCGATCAACAATCGCGGACCATTCGGTGTCATCAAGACAAAGCTACCCGGCGTCCATTTCTGCGAGCATTTGCCGAAGCAAGCGGCCATGCTTGACAAGTTTACCATCATTCGCTCGGTCGATGCTAAGTTCAGCAATCACGAGCCGAACATGGTTTTTCAAACCGGGAATCTTGACGCAGAGCCGAGAACCAACCGCGAAGCTTCTCGCTATCCCTCGATCGCATCGATTGTCGCCAAGCACCATGGCCCGAACGATGCGTCCATGCCGCCGTATGTTGGGTTCTATCGTTCCCCTAGTCATATTTCATCTGGCGGCTATTTAGGTCAGCAATACAACCCGTTCCAAGGGAACTTGGCGTCAACGCTTCCGATTTACGATTTGGTCGGAACCGACTCTGGCAAGAAAACCAATGCGGAACTGTTTCAATTGCCCAAAGGACTCGATTTCCAAAGGCTCAACGATCGCCGTACTCTATTGAAGGACCTCGACCAGATTCGGCGAGACATCGATACGAGTGGGGCCATGATCGCTACCGATGCGTTTCAGCAACAAGCGGCTGACCTGCTATTGGGGGCGAAGGCTCGCGATGCTTTCGACTTGACCCTTGAGTCAACCGCCATGCGAGAGCGGTATGGAAGTCACTTGTGGTGCCAGCAAGCCTTACTAGCGCGTCGGTTGGTTGAAGCTGGCGTGGCGTTCGTAACCATCGATTTAAGTTACCACACGGCAAGCGGTACTTGGGACAACCATGGCGACAACATTCCACCTTATGGCGGCATTTCGAAGGGGCTTAGACCGCTACTGCCACTGTTCGATCATTTGTTGACGACGTTGGTTGGGGATCTGGACGAGCGAGGTAAACTCGAAGACGTCTTGGTGATTGCCATGGGGGAGTTTGGTCGGACCCCCATGATGGGCACACAGGCCAGTACGGACGGTCGCGACCATTGGCCCAGCGTCATGTCCATGTCGCTCGCTGGAGGGGGCCTTCGCCACGGACAGGTCATCGGAGCTACCGAAAAGGACGGAGGCTCTATCAAAGAACGGCCGGTTACCCCTGGGGATTTGGCTGCGTCCATCTATCGTTACTTTGGTGTTCCGCTGACGACACAATACATCGACCATCAAGGCAGGCCAAGAAACGCGGTCGACCAAGGAACCCCCATCGCCGAGCTTGGGTTGTAAGTCTTGAGAAGCTTGGGAGTACATGGTTTTTAGGGCCAAACAACGATTTCGGGAACTGGCCGAGTCGTTGCGTCGTCCATATAAGCACCTGTGCATGAGTTTCTTCGTTTAACGGCGTTTAACGGCGTTTAACGAATTATGCCCGATAACTTGTGCGTGGGTGCTTAGTCAGGCGTTTGCCATTCGTTCCAACAAAGTCTTGAGGAGCTTGGATCATGTGTTGCTTTGCGAAGTCCATATTGTCCGTTTCGAATACCCATCTTTTTGCAAGGCTTTCCGGAAACGGGACTCAATTCTTAGTCTACCAAATGCAATTCAAATCCGAGCAAGTCAATGCCATGATTTTGCCGCTACCGACTGCCCTACCAGCTCGCGATGAGGCCGTACGATTTGTTTCGTTCGAGAATTACGATCACTTTTTCCCAGATCTCAATGCAGGTTTCCCAACCGATTCGCCACCTCCAACGCGGGCACTCAGGGTAGACTCCAAAGCTGTCAAAAAACTTGAGGTGCATGACGTGGGGCAATTCGTGGCTTCGTTTGTGCCAACGCTCGCGGATTTTGATCGGCTTGATCCGCAATTTGTTATCCCCAAAGAATCGTGGGACAAGATTCCCCAATATTCCGACTACGGTTTCGCTGTCTTTCAGCTCAAAGAACTCTCCGGCAAGCCGCACCCGATGGCATTGGAATTCCCAACGCGATGGCGCGACCGAATTTTTTTCCCAACCGTTCATATTCACGATGGGCAAGTTCACAAGTTCGAAGAATTCGACCACATTTTGTACGCTCAAGACGCAGCATTCGACAAAGCCGCTGGCAAGTATCTTGGCCCGACAGGAACAAACTCGCGAACGGGCTTGGTACGATCAAAAGGATCTGCAAAGGAGTTTATGAAGATTGGTTTAGCAAAGGGTTTTGTGGAGAGCGATCTGCTTGTCCATCGCATGAAAGTTCGCGGCCGACATGCCAACACGGACATCATGAAGACGATCTCACCCGATCTTGTATCTCAATCGGATTGGATTGATCCAACTCGCCGACTCTTGGCATTTGGACCAGGGGTACTAGCGCTGGCAGGGTTAGCCTGGTTTATCCGTCGACGCACAAGAGTCATGTCGGGCCGCTCACGGTAAGCTGCCTGCCTATCTTTTTAGCTGAGCGAGGCCCTCCCGCATTCGTCGGAGTAACAAATCCCTTTGCGATTTGGAAGTCATAAACGCTTCATTTATCCCAGCGCCCAAAGCGACGGCGAGGGCCGTTGCCATCTTGATACATCCGACAGTGAGTAAATTCCCGCTCCTCCGCGATGTTGAATAGTGCTGCAAGGGTGTATCAAATGCTTGTATCAAAATGCCTGACTGCTCAAGCCCTCAATATCGAATAGCTTCCTAAGCAAATTATCCTTTTTCGTGATTTTCCATGGAAAATCCAGCAAATATCGACCCAGCTGGATGGCAGATACACTGATTGTTCGCACTGGCATAGAGTTTGCTTTACAACTTGCCAACAAACCGAGCTCGCTATGCATCGGAGAACGCCAACTCGCCCATCCAACAAATTCTTACACTGATTTTATTGGCGGAAAATACACCTATGAAACTGCAAACCACTTTTTTGATGGTCTCGTTCGGAATCTTTTTGGCCCTTAGCATTGGTGCGCGACGTGCTTCCTCGCAGGGTACTGTTACCGACACGGCATCGCAAGTTCAACCGAACCCTTTGGTCATTCCCGTTGTGCCGATATCCGATGAACCAAAATCGATTGATCCAGCCGAGTTGCTAGACAAGCGACTAAGTGTGATCGCTACCATTGCATTCGACGAAACGTCGCTCAGCGATGTTGCGATCTGGGTCCAACAGCAAACCAAACTGAACGTCATTCTAGATGTTCGGTCCTTGGCAAACATCGGAGTCCTTCCGAGCGAACCGGTGACAGATACATTGAAGGACCAACCCATTTACTTGCTGCTGGACCGATTGGATAGAATCGGAATTGGATGGCGACTTTCAGGTGCGATACTCTATCTGCACGCGTCCCGCGATAAATCCACCGTGTATACGGTGCAGTACAACATCGGTGACTTGTTGGATCAAAAATTCAAGCCCGACGAGTTAACGAATGCCATCACTTCGACAGTGGATCCGACGTCATGGAATTCGGCTGAAATCGAGGGTGCAGCGGTCCTCTTGGGTGACGTGCTCTTTGTTCGTCAAGTCAGTCGCACACACCGGAGGGTCGCCGGACTTTTAGCTGCACTAAGAAAGCCGTCCCGCCGTATCCTGATCGATGACACCCCCCAACACGCACCTATTCGTATTGCATTGGATCGGCCGACATCGGTTCAGTTCAAAGGGAAATCGCTGTTCTCTGTCGTTGATGAAATCGCCAAGGCTTCTCGAACTGACATTCGGCTCGATCGCATCGCTCTCAAAGCCGCAAAGATCTCCGACCGCGTGCCTGTTACGCTAGAGATTCAAGACCAAAGCTTGCGTACAGTCCTTGACCTGCTAGTGTCACAGCAGCGTTTGTCGTGGCTGCTCCGCGACGGGGTACTTTGGATCACGACACCCGATGTCGCGGAGAAAGGGGCCAAGATTGCTGTCTACGATGTTCGTGACTTGTGCCGCAACCTTGACGAATGCTCTTCGCTCCAAGACGCTATTCAGCAGCAGTCAAACCCGGGCAGTTGGGAGGCCGCCAATGGAACTGGGATCATCGCCTTTGCGACGTCGGGCATCATGGTTGTCTATCAAATCGAAGACAGGCTCGATGCTATTCTGACACTTTTGGAAAACTATCGATTGGCACTACGAAACTCGAAACGCCGAATCTCACCGGACGACGATCCCGAATCTATAGAAACCAAGTACTACCGAATGCCTACTTCCGTCGCAATCGATCTCGAGAAGGTGATGCCAAGTCTCTTGGCCTTGGAGACTTGGAAGTCGGAACAACAACCGAACGCCAAGGGGAACATCCGTAGAATTCAGTCATGGGATCAACCTAGCAGCGCTAAGGTCGCAAATCGAAGCGGAGAACCGGACAAGGGTATCCAGGTTACGATCCCATATTCCGTTCTTGCCATCGAACAAAAGCGTTTGGTGCACGCCGAGATTCCAAAACTGCTTACACGCATCGAACATGGGGACACCATGACAATGGGCGGAATGGGTGGGATGGGTGGATTCGGAGGCGGTATGTTTTCTGTCTCTACGGAGCTCTTCTCGGTGGATCGTTAGTTCACGGATACGTTATCCAGTGTGGCTCCTGCAGGGAGGGTATCCGTCGGCGGAGCGACGGATCTACGTGGATCCTGTTCGTAGCTTTCCATCGGCGGACACGAGCAGACCAAATTGCGGTCACCATAAACGTTGTCGACGCGTCCGACCGGCGGCCAGTACTTCACTCGATAGTCGACCTCTGGATCGGGACAGACCGCTTCTTGACGCGTATACGTACGAGGCTTGGATTCGCCCAAAATGGCGTCGAGAGTATGGGGAGCATTGTGCAATGGGTTGTCATCGGCAGGCCAAACTCCCGCACGAACCTTTTCGTATTCTGCATAAATCAAATTCATGGCCCGGCAGAAACGATCGATCTCGTAGAGCGATTCGCTTTCGGTCGGCTCAATCATGAGTGTACCGCCGACCGGAAACGACATCGTCGGCGCATGAAATCCAAAATCGATCAAACGCTTGGCAATGTCATCCACCGATATGTGCCCATCGGTGTTCATCGGGCGAGTATCAATGATGCACTCGTGCGCTATCAAGCCACGGTTGCCTGTATAGAGAATCGGATAGTTCGTCTTAAGTCGATGCGCAATGTAGTTTGCATTGAGGATTGCGACTTGCGTGGCACGTCGCAAGCCTGCCGCTCCCATCATGCGAATGTACATCCACGAAATAGGCAAGATGCTGCCGCTGCCGAACGGTGCGGAACTCACGATCGGTCCCTTGCGAGACGCGTTGATTCCGTCCTCGGGAAGAAACGGGGCAAGGTGAGCACCCACCCCCACCGGTCCAACGCCGGGGCCGCCACCGCCGTGAGGAATGCAAAACGTCTTGTGCAAGTTCAAATGGGAGACATCGCCTCCAAATTTTCCTGGCTTGGCCACACCAACCAGCGCGTTCAAATTGGCACCATCAATGTAGACTTGCCCGCCAGCCGCGTGAATCTTTTCGCAAACGGAGGTCACGCCTGCTTCGAAGACTCCGTGCGTCGATGGATACGTGATCATCACCGCGGCCACCCGACCGAGATAAGTAGCAATCTTGGCATCGAGGTCTGGCAAGTCGACGTTGCCCGAATTGTCGCACTTGATCACTACGACTTGCATATTGGCCATTTGAGCGCTGGCTGGATTTGTGCCGTGAGCGCTGCTGGGGATCAGGCAGATATTGCGGTTCATGTCACCGCGAGATTCGTGGTATTGCTTGATTGCCAACAATCCAGCGTATTCTCCTTGCGAGCCTGCGTTGGGTTGGAGCGAAATGGCATCGTAGCCCGTAATCGAACAGAGCATGGATTCAAGCTGATCGATCATTTCGCGATAGCCCAGAGACTGGTCGGCGGGCGCAAAGGGATGGATGGAGCTAAATTCCGGCCAAGTTACCGGCGTCATCTCAGTTGCTGCGTTCAATTTCATAGTGCAGGAACCGAGCGGAATCATGGCGCGATCTAACGCGATGTCCATTTCCGAAAGGCGACGCAGGTAGCGCATCATTTCGGTTTCGCTTCGATACTGATGAAAGACACTCTGCGTTAGAAAACTGTCTGTTCGGAAACTCTCGGCCGGCAAGTTGGTTACGCCCGAAGCTTCGAGCGATGAGCCACCCAACACCATAAGGATCGCAACGAGGTCGGCTTCGGTGGTTGTTTCGTCCAATGCGATGCCAATTTGTGTTGCACTGATTTTTCGCAAGTTGTATCCGGCGGCGACCGCGGACTTCAAAATGCGATCCGTTTGGGCGCCAGTGTTGACGGCCAAGGTGTCGAACACATGTTGGCTTTCTAGCGAAAGTCCAAGCTTCTCAATGGATCGCAGTAGCCGCATGGTCAATCCATGAACGCGTTTTGCGATGGCCTTGAGTCCATCTGGTCCATGATAGGCTGCGTACAAAGTGGCCATGATGGCGAGGAGCGCTTGAGCCGTGCAAATGTTCGAGGTGGCTTTCTCGCGTCGAATGTGCTGTTCGCGAGTTTGCAACGCCAATCGAAAGGCTGGATTTCCGTGCGAATCGATCGACTCGCCAACCAGGCGGCCTGGAAGTGTTCGCTTGAACGCATCCTTGGTCGCAAGGAAGGCAGCGTGTGGTCCGCCAAAACCAAAGGGTACACCGAAGCGTTGCGTGTTACCCACGACCACGTCTGCTCCCAACTCCCCTGGCGATTTTAAGAGCGTCAGTGCCAGTAGATCGGTGGCCATGACCACCATCGCGTTGGCTTGGTGAGCGGCACCGATAAGCGATTGAAAATTGCCGATGGAACCGTCCGTTGCGGGATACTGAACCATCGCTGCAAAAACGTTGCTCCAGTCGGATACGCTCTCGCGTTGGTCGAAGAGCAGGACTTCGATACCGAGCGGTTCGGCACGGGTCTGAATGAGTTCAATCGTTTGCGGATGGCAGAGCGAGGAGACCAAAAAACGATTGGCGGATGACTTGCATGAGCGTTGGCAAAGGGTCATCGCCTCGGCCGCGGCAGTTCCCTCATCGAGCAATGAGGCGCCGGAAATATCCATGCCAGTCAGCTCGCAGACCATAGTTTGAAAATAGAAGAGGACTTCCAAGCGGCCCTGCGATATCTCGGGTTGGTACGGCGTGTAGGCGGTATACCAAGCTGGGTTTTCGAGGACGTTTCGCTGAATCACTTTCGGTGTGAATGTGCCATAGTAGCCTTGCCCAATGAAGCTTCGTAGAACCTTGTTCTTGCTCGCAATTTGTTTAAGCTGTGCAAGTGCTTCTTCCTCGGAAATGCCAGCCAAGAGATCCATTGGAGAATTGTCTGCGATGTTCTCCGGCACGACAGCGAGTGTTAGCTCATCGAGCGAAGGATAGCCCAGTTCCGCAAGCATGAACTGGATTTCGTGATCGCGTGGACCAATGTGTCGGGAGACGAATGGGGAAAGATTCGCAGACGAGGGCTTATTCATGGTGGGGACCAAGGCTTTCGAGGGACAAACGGGTTCGGAAGCTGGGAAAAGGGTGACTTTCAAGCCACGGTCCATTTCTCAACCTTGTTTGCCCCTCTGTCCTGTTACCTGAGAGATCTCGGCAGGATGCCTTTCCCCTTCGGTGGATTCCATCGCAGCCGATTAAGGCTACTGAATCGCTCTCCAGAGACGATTTTTGTGCTGGCGGTTCTTGTTGCCTGAGCGGTTCAGGGCCACTTTGCGCCTTCGGCGTTCTGAGTTGCAATTCTGCGTGCAGCTCAAAATCTCTCCCACCAGATCACCATCGTACGAACATTCTATTCTGATTCACTAGTCGATTTCAAGCCACACCGGTCGCGAATGGGCATTCTTCGCTCAATTTCTTTATGGCGTTGAAACGGGAAATCCGTTACATGAGTCTAAGTCAGAAGAATGTCGAAACTTTTTTCGGTTCAACATGCATCAAATGACAACAGTCAAACTACCCAAACTAACTCGAGTGCCCGGCTTTCGTCAGTGCCTGGCGATCATTTTGGTTGTGTTCTTGCCAATCGATGTGCTTAACGTCGGATCGCATGCCTTTGCGCAGGAAAGAACGGAGAGCCTTCTAAGCCGCGCCTTAAAAAACCGCGAAAACTCCAGCGTCAAAGCCGCTGTCGATGAAAACCTCAAGCAAACACTCGGCGAGAGCACTTCCACCGAGGAATTGGCAAGCAAAGTTTTGGGAGGACCGGACGCTTGGCTAAGCCCCAAGGGTTTATCTAGTTCGTTGCAAATCCTGCTCTTGTTAACCATCTTGAGCCTTGCACCCGCCATTCTGCTCATGACCACATGCTACGTCCGCATCATCGTCGTCTTTGGTTTGTTAAAGCAAGCACTCGGTGCGCAGCAGTTGCCCCCTAGCCAGGTCATTACGTCGATTTCGTTGTTTATTACCATCTTTGTCATGAGTCCGGTATGGACTCAGGTCTACAACGAAGCGATCGAGCCATACACCAAAGAAGGGAGCCAGATGACGGCTGTCGACGCCTGGGAAAAGGGGGCCGAACCCATTCGCTCTTTCATGTCACGACAGATCGACATGGCGGGAAATCATGACGATGTGCTGCTGTTCTACAGTCGTTATGCACCAGGTAGCCCTGAACCGAAATACTTCGACGATGTACCATTGCAAGTGCTGCTGCCAGCCTACATGCTGAGCGAGCTAAAGACGGCATTCTTGATGGGCTTCAAGATCTACCTGCCGTTCTTGATTTTGGACATCGTTATCGCATCGGTAACGGTTTCGATGGGCATGATGATGTTGCCACCGGCCATGATCTCGATGCCATTCAAGTTGCTGCTGTTTGTTTTGGTCGATGGCTGGCGGCTGGTGGTTCAAATGCTGCTTGACAGCTTCGGAACTTTTTCAGGATGATCCAAACTCTTTAAGGATGGAAATACGATGACACCCAACGAAGCCATTGATTTGGTACGCGATGCGATCCTTATGTCGCTGATCGTAGGGGCACCGCTGCTCCTGGTCGGAATGCTGGTCGGCTTAGCCATCGGTTTGATTCAAGCCCTCACGCAAATCCAAGATCAGACAGTCAGCACAGTCCCAAAGCTGGTTGCGATGACGCTAGCCATCATTGTATGCTTACCCTGGTTGACCGATCGCATGCTGGATTACTCTCGGAATGTACTTCGAGAGCTTCCACCGCACCTGACATCGCGATAAGGCGAGCGGCAGATTGAAAAGCACCAGTGTGACACAACCCCTCTCCAGCCTTTCTGGCCGACTCTCCCAGAGGGAGAGTGACTTCGCCCTCCCTCCGGGAGGGTCGAGCGAAGCGAGGGGAGG
>Ga0209181_10005372_pt1 | contig 18488 bp, 13 predicted proteins | sample MAT05_FD_187208 | JGI IMG/M metagenome (GOLD analysis project Ga0209181, IMG submission 187208) | Freshwater microbial communities from Lake Fryxell liftoff mats and glacier meltwater in Antarctica - MAT-05 (SPAdes) (version 2) | ecosystem: Environmental > Aquatic > Freshwater > Ice > Liftoff...
GCCGGGCTGAGGACGATGGCCCCGAGCATGCTCAGGATGAACATCGCCGTCAGGATGATTCCCATGTCGGCCTGGTAGCGAAGCGGCGAGAAGGCCCATGTAGCGACGCTGATCGACAGCGTCGCGCCGGTGAAGACGACCGCGCGGCCGGTCTGTCTCAAGGCGGTCATGTACGCGTCGGCGAAGGCCTCACCTTCGGCCAGGGCCTGCTGAAAGCGCGAGAAGATGTACACGCCGTAATCAACGCCGATGCCGACGCCCAGAGCCGCGACGGGAAGGGTCGCCACCTTGAGCCCGATGTCGAGCCACACCATCATGGCGTCGGCCAGCGCGGTGACGAGGATCAGTGGAAGCAGCACGACAAGTGTGGCCCGCCACGAGCGCTTCAGCCCGAGAAAGCTGACCAGCGCAACCGCGCCGAACACCAGCATCAGCATCGGCCACTGCGCCTGGACGACCGTCTCGTTGACCGCCGCGTCAACGCCCAGGGGCCCGGCGGCGAGCTCGAAACGCACCTTGCCGGGATGGCTCTTCTCGAACAACTTGACCGTGTCGATCAGCCGCTGGATGGTGTGCGCCTTGTGGTCGGCGGCGAACACGTAAACCGGCAGCACCGTGCAGTCGAGGCTGCGCAAGCCGGAGGCCGCGGGAACGTAGTCCACCGACAGCGCGAGCAGCCCCTCGCCGCGCTGCAGCGCGTAGTGTTTCGGGTTGCCCTCGGCCCACGCGGCGTTGATGCTCTTGACGGCGCTGGCCAGGCTGACGACCGAGCGCACGCCTTCGGTACCGGAAAGCGTCATTCCCAGGCGATCGATCTGGCGCATCGAGTCGTAGTCCAGGCAGGCGTCGGTGCCACCGCGCGCAACCACGACCAGCACATCGGAGCTGAGGTCGAAGCGCGAGACGATCTCGCGCACGTCGCGGTTGTAGCGCGACGACGGCCGCAGCTCCGACGCGCCCGCCTGGGTGTCGCCGACGATGCGCTGCGCGCCGACGGCCCACGCCGCGCCGCCGACGACGACGGCGGCGGCGACCAGCGCGACCGCCGGGAGCGGCTGCGTGGCCCGCGCGCACAGCGCCCACAGCGCTTCCAGGCGCCAGGGGCGCACACCGACCGGGCGCGCGTCAGTCGCGACCGGCGCCGCAGCGCTGCGGCGAACGAAGGTCAGCAGCAGCGGCAGCGCAGTCAGCTTGCACAGGCTGACCGCGGCCACGCCGATGCTGGCCATGATGGCGATGTCGCGAATGACGCCGACCGGAATGAGCAACAGCGTCGCAAAGCCGACGACGTTGGCCGCCAGCGCGGCGATGCCCGGCGCCCACAGCTGACGAAAGGCGCGCCGCGACGCGGCGACCGGATCGAGCCCGCGCGCCAGGCCGTCGAGTTGCAGGTTGACGACCTGGATGCCATGACTGACCGAGATCGCGAAGACGAGAAAGGGCACGATCGCCGACAGCGGGTTGATGCCGCCGCCCATCGCCGCCGTGATGCCCAGCTGCCACAGCACGGTGGACAGCGACGTGGCCAGCAGCATCAGCGTCGGCAGCCACGCTCCGGCGTACCAGCGGATCAGCAGAGCGGTCACGAGCACACTGATCGCGAAGAAGCCGAGCACGGCCTGGCCGCCCTGGACGATGGCGCCGACGAGCGGGGCGTAGCCGATCACGTTGAGCTCGGTGCGCTCGTTGCTGTACTTGCCGCGCAGTCGTTCGAGCGAATCGGCGATCTGCAGGTAATCGACGCGCTGCCCGGTGGTCGGATCGATGTCGCGCAACTCGCCGGCAACGATCGCCGCGCTCGCGTCGCGCGAGACAAGGCTGCCGACGAGGTCGGCGCGCAGCACGTTGCGACGCACGCTCTCGGCCCCCTCGGCCGTCGGCCGGTAGTCTGGGGGAACGACCGGATTGGCTTCGAGGCCGCCCTCGACGCTGACGGTGTAGCGAACGTTCGGCGTCCACAGCGAACGCAGCGTATTGCGGTTGATGCCGGGCAGGAAGAAAACGTCCTGAGTCAGTTCGTTCAGTGTCTGCAGGAACTGCGGGTCGTAGATGTCGCCTTGTTTGTTGCGCAGCGCGATGGTGATGCGGTTCGGGCCGGCGATCTGCGACTCGTATTTGAGAAGCGTCTGGATGTAGGGATGCTGCAGCGGCACCTGCTTTTCGAAGCGCGCGTCGATCTGCAGCCGCGTGGCGCCTAACGCAGCGACGACGGTGGCCACCAGCCAGACGCCGAGCAACAGCCAGCGGTGCGAAAAGACCCAGCGTTCGAGCCGATCCGTCATGGGCCGATGCTCATCACCACGGGCGCGCCGCGGCCGAGCAGCAGCACGTCGCGTGAGTCGAGGCCCACTGCGGCCGTGATCGCCGAGCGATCGCTTCGGGCCACGGCCGAGAAGCGGCGGCCGCCGTCATGGCTGGCGAGCACGGTGCCTTCTGCGCCCGCGAGCACCAGCGAATGCGGCGACATCACGGTGGCCGTGGACAGGCCCGCCGCGGTGCCGGTCGCAAGTTTGGTCCAGCTGCGGCAGTCGTCGTCAGAGCGATAAACCTGGCCGCGCATGCCGAAGACGATGGCTGCCCCGGGCAGCACGAGCGCGCCCCAGAACGAGCCGGCATAACCGGTGCTCGACTGGCGGAAAGTCACGCCGCGGTCGCTGGAGCAATAGACCGTACCTTCTTCGCTTGCGATCACGATCCGCCCCGCAGGGTCCGCGGCGATCGCCTTCAGGTGGCGGTCGCCCTGGCCGATGTCGCGCGACACGAAGCCGATGCCGTCTTTGCTTTGCAGCAGCATGCCGAAGGTACCGACTGCGAAGCCATTCTTGCCATCGATGAAGGCCACGCCGAGCAGCGGCTCGGTGCTGGCCGGGTCGGGGCTGCGCAGGGTCCAGGTGCTGCCGCCGTCGCGCGTGGCGAGGATCGTGCCGTGGTGGCCCACCGCCCAGCCGTTCGTCGCATCGACGAAGCGCACCGCGGTCAGCGTCTCCTCGGTCGGCACGCGCACCGCCTGCCAATGCAGACCCCGGTCGCCCGACAGCAGCACCGCACCCCATTCGCCGACAGCGACCAGCCTGTCGCCGGCACGCGCCGCGTCTAGCAGCAGGCGCGGATCGCGCGGCCCCGCAGCCGGGCGTTCGGCGCCGGCCGCCGCAGCCGTGGACGCGAAGGCAAAGGCGAACGTCGCCGCAATAGTCGTGATAGCCGCAATAGCCGTAATAGCCGCAATCGCGGCCATCGCGGCCATCGCGATCGCGGGGCGACACTTCAACGCTGGCCCCGCCGCAGCGAATCGGGCGAGAAGAACGCCGCGTTGAGCTCGGGCACGACGTATTCGTACTTCTCCGACCACAGCTCGACGTAGTACTTCTCGTCGAGCAGGTCGTAGTTCACGCGCACCGCCGGCAGGCAGCTGGGCCGGTCGTAGAAGTTGATGATCTGCGTTTCCGAAGTGCGCCAGAGCTTGCCTTGGGCGTCGTACATGTCGGCCGCGGCGATGTACCAGCTGTCCTCGTCCATGTAGAACACCCGCTTGGGGTAGATGTGGCGCTGTCCCGGCTTCAGCGTCGCCTCGATGACCCAGACGCGGTGCAACTCGTAGCGCATCAGTTCGGGCGCAAGCCGGCCCTTGACGACGAACTTGGCGCGTTCGGCCGGCGGCACCTCGAACGCGCGGTAGCCGTTGTAGCCGATGTATTTCTCGGCCTTGCCGACGATCTTCCAGTCGTAGCGTTCGAGCGAATCGCTGAACATGTTGCGCTGGTCGATCGTCAACAGGCCCTGGCTGTCGGGGTCGGGGGCGTCGTGGCGAACGTCCGGGCCGCGCAGCATGCGGCGCAGCGCGGTGAGGTAGATCCAGCCTTCGCGCTTGTCGTTGGCACCGTCCAGCGGGTCGTGGATCAGCAGCACGTTGCCCTTGCGCCGCGCGGGCTGCTGGGTCGTGACCTTGGTCAGGAAGTTGAACTTCTCCAGGCCCGCCCGTTCGCTTTCGTCCATGTGGAACGGGAACGCGATCTCCTCGACCTGCGTGGACGGCTCGAAGCTGCCGTCGCGGTTGACCAGGAACCCGGCGTTGACGGTGCGAAACCGCGTCCCGCCGTAGTAGTTGGCCTTGTGGTTCCACATGATCTCGTGGCCGTTGGCGGGCAGCGGGAACGGGAACCCGCCGACCCCGCCGCTGAGCGCGTTGCCGTCTGCCGAAAGCTTCGCCCGGCCGACGTTCTGCGCCGTCTTCTTGTAGATGGCCTCCGGATACGCGCAGGTCCGGTGCGAGGGATAGACCAGCATCTTCTCGTCGGGCCCACGCTTGAGCAGCGCCAGCTGTCCGGGCGTCAGCTTGTCGGCGTGCTGGTCGGCGTTGGCCGACGTGATGGTGACGATCGGCTTTTCAGAAGCGAACGGATTCGGGTAGCGCTGGCCGGTAACGACACCGGTCACGCCGGCGGGTGTGGCGGTCAGCGGCCGCCACTCGGGGATGGTGCCCGCGGCATTGCCTTTGCGTTCGGCACCGACCGGGGTGTATTCGCTGCTGGCGAGCTTGGCCGCGTCTTGCGGGGTGGCGCCGTGCAGCGCGCCAAAACCCATGAGGCCGGCGGCGACGAGCGCCTGCACGACCAGCGTGCCCGGACTGCGGTGAAGTGTCATCGGATGTCTCCTGCGATCGATGGTTGGTGCGGCGGGCCGCATTAGAAGGCCCACTTCAGCTGCACGGCGAGATAGTCGCGGTCGGCCAGCGGATGCGCAGCGTGGCCGTTGTCGGTGATGGTGGTGTAGCCGATCTCGAAGCTGATGTCGGGCGATTGTTCATGGCGGATCGCGAGCGCCGGAGTCACCGCCCAGCGCCCCTTGTAGAACGGCGCCTGCGTCGGATCGTTGCCGTACAACCAGGTCTGCACAATCACTTTTGGCGTTACGGTGATGTTGCTGCCGCCGACCCGAAGGTAGTCCAACCCGAGCTGGCCGAAGAAGGCGCCGTGCCATCGGTCCTTCACCTGCGTGGGCAGCGCCGCCTGGTCGGGCAGCGTGCTGCGCACCGCGCTCGTCTCCAGGAACAGCGCACCGCCGTTGGCGCCCAGCAGGCGCGGCAGCGCATCGCTGCCCGAGAAGGCCTGCGTCAGACCCAGGTTGAAGGCGACCTGGTTGACCCGCGTCCAGCCGCGTACATAACCGCTGGCGTCTGCGCGTAGCGGCGTCGTGAACAGCGGCGGCACCGGGATGTTGAACGGCGGCTGCGAGAAATCGACGCCGCAATTGGCCGGCGCCCGGATCACCGCGCCGCACAGCGCTGCGTTGGCGCGCGCCGCGCCCACGGCGCTGGCGTCCAGGCCGATCGGCATGCCGCGCCGCACCGCGACTTCGCCGCTGATGGCGGCGCTGCCCAGGCCGCGGTTGAAGCTCAGGCCGTAGGTCTTGACGTCGTCGGGCCATTCCCAGAAATAGCCGGTGCGGCCCATGAACCCCAGGCCGCTGACCTTGGCGGCGCGCTGGTGCAGGTTCTGGAAGTACACGCCCACGCTCCAGTCCTGCAGGCGCGTGAACGCCGCCACGCCGTACTGCCCGTTGCGGTTCTGGTTGCGATCCGCTTCGCGCACCAGCGGCGGCGCTCCCGGGACGATGGTCTGGTCTCCGGCGCCCTGGCCGAGGATGTCGATGTCGCTGAAAAAGGTGCCGACCGGGTCGTATTCGAACTTCGCGCGTTCGAGCTGGTAGAAGCCCTGCAGGGTGACCGCAGCGCTCGGCTGCCAGGTCACCGATGCCGCAGCCACGGGCAGGATCATCTCCTTCAGCGAGACGCCCGCCTTGTGCGTCTTCCAGGCCTCGACGGGGTTGAACATGTTGATGCCGGCGGGGAGGAATTTCGCCTCGCCCCACATGATCGTCTGGCGACCGAGCTTGAACTCGACGCTGCCTTCGCCGGCCTGCAGGTTGGCAGCGTAGTAGGCGTCGAGCAGGCGCGCCCGGCGGCCCACCGCGTCGTGGACCTCGTCTCTTCTTCCTTCGGGGTTCGGGTCGGTGCCCCAGTGACGCCAGGCGCTCGTCACACGGCCGTCGTAGAGCAGGCTGCCGCGCAGCAGCACGCGGTGGGCCCCCGACTCGGCCTCCACCGTGGCCAGCAGCGTCGTCGGCGCGCTGACCAGCGTGCCGCGTTTCGAGTTGAGGTTGCCGTCGTCTTCAAGGTCAGTCGACGCCGTGCCGCCGTTGCTCGGGCCGACCAGCGCCGCCTTGCGATTCTCGGTGCGCCAGATCAGCCCCTGCGAGAGTTCGCCGTCGAAGGTGAATCTGACCCCCGACCCTGCAGGCGCGGCAGACGCCGCGGCCGGCGACACCGGCGCGGCGAATGCCGACTGCGCCCACGCCGTCTGCAGCCCGCCCAGGCACGAAACCGCACCCAACGCCGCCGCCAGCGGTGTCACCCGCGTTGCCTTCAATCTCGTCCCTCGTCCGATCATGTCGCCTCCCTGATGTGATGCATACCGTGCCGCGATTGACCCACGGCTCAGTACGGCCGGTGACCGCGCGCATACAACGAGCGGCCGACGAAGAACTCCTCGTCGGCGGTGCTCGGCTCCAGGCCGATAGCGCGCATCGCGTCGCGGGCCTCGTCCATGTCGTGCTGCAGCAGGCGCATCGTCGGCTGGCGCGTGTAGCCGCCGTTGCCGCCGCCGAGCCACTGGTAGTACTTCTGCTGCGACCAGTGGTAGGTGCCGAGCATCTGCGTGGCCATGAACTGCTTCTCGAACGTCAACCGCACCGGCGTGAGCTGCCAGTACGTGCGCATCGCGAGCTCGCGCTCGCCGCGCAGCAGTTGCGTGAAGTAGTCGACGACGTGGCGCCGGCCCGGCGACTGGAAGAGCTCGTAAGCCCCGGGGCCGGCCCACTGCTGCCCGTACTTCGTCACCGCCAGCGGAAACCAGCGCTCCCACGGGCACTGCACGAGCGCGTGCTCGCTGCAGGCCTCGAAGCATTCGCTCACGAAACCCGGCTCGATCACCGCGTTGAGCACGCCGACGACGTTGGGCAGGCGCACCGCCCGCGCCAACACGTCCAGCGGAAACGGCCCGCGCTGCAGGCGCGAGAAGTTGTACTTGAAATTGGGGTAGAGAACGACGCCGAGGTCGGCCGCCGCGCACATGGTTTCGCTGACGCGCGCGACCTCATCGCTGTCGCGCGGGTAGTAGCCGGGCGGATAGCCGATCAGCACCAGGTCGCAGCCGATCTCGCCGAGGACGCGGATGAACTCGACCGTGCGGTCCACGGTGTCGAAGATCGCCGTCGCCGAGACCAGCAGCCGGCCGCGCGCCGCGTCAACCGCGATCTCTACGAAGCGGCGTGCTTCGGCGAAGCTGAGCCCGGCCTCGGTGGCGCAGTGGGTCGAGACGAAGCCGTGCGCCACGCTGTGCTCGACGTCGAGGCGGATGCCTTCTTCGTCGAGCTTCGCGAAGTCGGCGCTGAACGAAGGCAGCAGCAGGTTCTGTATGCCCTTCAGCTCCTCCCGTGCCCAGGCCTTCAACTCGCCTCGCCCTGCAGGTCGTCTCATGAGTGGTCTCCTTTTCGCGTCGCCGGGTCGCGTGGCCGCTGGCGATCTGCGTTGTCCTACTGTCCTCAATGTGCTGCCGCTGCGGCATGAATTGCGTGCCCCGGTCCATAACCGGTGGTGCGCATCGCGAGGACAGTGCGGCGACGTGCAGCAGCCCGGGGCTCATCGCATGCGCTCGCCGCTGACAGCCAGGCTCGCGATCAAGGCCCCGGCTTCGACCGCCGCGCGCACGCCGATGCGCAGCAGGCGCGGCATGCCGAAAGTGCCGGCGGCGGCGACGCGCGCATGCGCGCGCCCCATGCGCTCGGCATGCGCCTCGGCGTCGTCGATCTCGACGGCCACGAAGTCGGCATCCGAGGCCAGTGTCGCGAAGCCGGCGCGCGCCAGGCCACGGTTCATTGCATCGCGCTGGCGCCTCACCCGGACCCAGGCGTCGCGGTAGCGGTCGATGTCGTCCAGCGCTGCCGCCGCCGCGGCCTGCGCGACGGCACTGACCGACCAGCGCGCTTGCTGCTGCGTCAGCGCCGCTGCCAGCTTGGGGTTGGCCACGGCGTGGCCGATGCGCAGGCCGCCGAGGCCGAAGGCCGGGGCCAGCGACCGGATCAGCACGAAGTTTCCGCTCGGCATCCATTCGCGCAGGTCAGGCGAGCTGGCGGCGAAGCACGCCAGCGAGTCGTCGATGACCAGCAGGCCCTGGCCCGACGCTTCGAGCAGCGTTCCGATCTGGCTCGCCTCGAGGGCACGACCGGTGACCGGATTGGGTGAAGCAACGAAGACGATCGCCGGCTTCAGCTGTGCGATGCGCGCGCAACACCCCGAAAGGTCGAAGCCGCCGCCCTGGTCTGCCGGATGGCTGGCGGTGATCAGCCCGGCCAGACGTGCCGCGCGGTCCCATTCGGGGTCGGCGGGCGCGGGGACGAAGGCCAACGAGCCCGGGCCCACCGAGCGGGCCAGCAGATGCGCCAGCTCGCTGGCGCCGTTGCTCACGACGATGCGGTCGGCATCGACGCCGACCGCGTGTTGAAGGCGCCGCCTCAGATCGGCCGACAAGGGGTCGGGGTACAGCGATGCATCGCAGGCTGCCAGCGCACGGCGCACTGCTGCGGTCGGCGCGACCGCGCCGGCCATGGTGTCGACGCGCGCCGATTGCACGCTGTTCTGGTCCGCACCTCTCTTCTTGGTCGCCATTGCGGATGCCGCGCTGCCGTCGATCGATCGATTCTGGGCACGACCGAACCGGTCAGCCATGAAATGCGGGCCCCGTGCCATAACCGATCGCGCCGCGGCCGGCGCGCCATGAACATCTTTCATGGCGCCGGCCGTCGCTGTCATGAGGCGGACCGCCGCCGGGCCACAAACTCGGCGGCAAAGACCTCGAAAGCGCCCTATGCCCACCCCGCTCGGCCTTGAACACGCACGCTACCTGCGACGCGAAACCTTGCTCGGTTGCGTCTTCAACGGCGTGCTGTCGGTGGTCTTTGCGGTGCTGATCTTCCGCGGCGCCGACCTCATTCCGCTGTGGGGGCCGCAAGGCGTCGCGGTGGACCTTGTGCCGACGGTGTTCATGATCACGCTGGTCGGCAACCTCATCGTCACCTTGCTCACCCGCCAGCGCGTTCGTTCGGGAGCGGTGCCCAGGCTCGAGGCGACGACCCGGCTGCCGCGCCGGGCACTGCTGCGCATGCTGCTGCTGGCGGTGCTGGCGACGCTGGTCATCGTGCCGATATCGATCGGTGCGCTGGTCTTGCTGGGCATCGAGTCGATGCGTTTCGCCCCCTTCGTTGCCTTCAAGGTCGTCTATGGCGCGGCGGTCGGCGCGCTGACCGCGCCGCTGGTCATCCGCGCCGCCCTGTCGGACTGACCTGTCGCGCCAAGCGCTAAGCCTTGAACTCGGGCGCGCTGGTCAGGTCGCGAAAGATCGTCATCAGCGCCCGGGCCGCGGGCGACATCGTCACCCGGTGCGGAAAGGTCAGCGTGATGTCCATCTCAATGCGCGACCCCGGAAGGTCAAGCGGAACGAGCAGGCCGGCGCGTTCGTCGGGCCGGATCAGCCGGTGCGGCAGCATGCCGATGAAGTTGCTGTGCAGGAGCAGCGCGCGCAGGAAGCTCGCCGAGTTGCTGACCACTGAAGCGACGGGTGGCACCAGGCCTTGCTGGACGAACATGCGGTCGAGCCGGCTGCGCCACGACATGCGCTGCACCGGCAGCGCCCAGGGGTGGTCGAGCAGGTCCTTGGCCTCGATAGTCGCGCGCTGGGCCAGCGGATGGTTGGACGACGCGAGGATGCTCACTTCGTCGCGAAAGATGACCTCGCTCGCGAGGTCGGGATCGGTCGGGTCAGACCAGGCACTGAGCGCGAGATCGACCTCGCCGCGCCGCACCGCGGGAATCAGCTCGTCGACCGTGCCGACCACGACCGTCAGGCGCACGCCAGGCCGCCACTTGTAGAGCCGGTCGGTCGCCAGCGGCATCAGGTTCTCGGCGACGCTGGTGGTGATGCCGACGACGACCTGTCCCTCGGTCGCGCCACGCAGCATCGCGATCTGCGTTTCGGCGGCCTTGATCTCGTTGAGAACGGCGCGCGCATGGATCGCCAGCGCCTCGCCGAACGCGGTGGCCACGACGCCCAGCGGCGTGCGCTGAAAGAGTTCGACGCCGAGCCTGTCCTCGAGCAGCTTGATGCTCTTGGTGAGCGCCGGCTGGGTCAGATAGACCAGCTCGGCGGCCTGCGTCAGGCTGCTTGTTTCGTAAACCGCAAGGAAGTGCCGCAGCCGCTTGATGTCCATTCCGGCAGCGAGACTAAACGATCCGCGACAGCGGCGACAGCCCGGATTCCACCCGCTGCACGTTCTGCCAACACAGCGCCAGGCGCCGCGTCCAGGTGTCGGCGCTGACGCCGCCGATGTGCGGTGTCAGCACGACGTTGTCCAGCGCAAGCAGTGGCGAATCTAGCGGCAGCGGCTCGATCGCGAAGGCGTCCAGCGCGGCGCCGGCGAGGGTGCCGCCCCTGAGCGCCGCGACGAGCGCGTCTTCGTCGATCAGGGCGCCGCGCGCGGTGTTGACCAGCCAGCTCCCCGGTCGCAGCAGCGCCAGCGCGCGCTGGCCGATGAGGCCCCGCGTATGCGCCGTGAGCGGCGCGTGCAGGCTGACGATGTCGCTCGTCGCCAGCAGCTCGTCGAAGCCGACACGCTCGGCGCCCAGCAGCTCGCCCGCGCTGTCGGGCGCGGGCCGCGGCGCCGCGTACTGCAGCCGAACGTCGAAGCCGCGCAGGCGGCGCGCCACTTCCTGGCCGATATTGCCGAATCCGACCAGGCCGACCGTGCGCCCGCGCAGTTCGCCCAGCTGCATCGTGTGGCGCATGCCGAGCCACTCGCCGCGCCGCAGCGCCGTGTCGTGCCGCGGCAGCTGCCGCAGCAGCGCGAGCATGAGCAGGATCGTGTGCTCGCTCACGGTGGATGCGTTCGCTCCAGCGTTGCTGGCGACCGGGATGCCGCGCTCGCGGAAGACATCCAGGGCCAGCCAATCGTGGCCCGCGCTCAGCAGCTGGAACAGCTTGAGCCGCGACGCGGCCGCGAGCTCGGCGGCGCAAGGATCGCCGGGATAGGCGAACACGTAGTCGGCGGTCTCGAAGGCGGCGAGCCGGTCCCCAGCGGCCGCGCCCTGCTCGATCGGGCACAAGCGAAAGCCTGGCGGCACCTGGCCGGTCGCAAAGGCCAGGGCCTCGGGCGGGACGAATCGATCCGAATAGAGAAACGCGACAGTCTGCTCAACGGGCCGCATCGGCGCCTTGGTCGGGAATCCACGCCGCGATGCGGCCTGCGAACGCACTGGCGGCCACCGTCAGCGGCGAGGCGAGCCACACCGCCCCCGGGCCGGAGCGGCCCTTGAAATTGCGATTGATCGCCGACACCGTGACCTGCGCGCTGCGCTCCGACGTTCCCGGGCCGCAACCGATGCACGCGCCGCAACCCGGGCGGATGACGCGCACACCGGCACGCTGGAACAAGGCGCCGTAGCCCTGTGCATCGGCGTAGGCCTCGACCGCCGCCGAGCCGTACTGAAGGTAGAACTCGACGCCGGCGGCGATCTTCTGGCCGCGCGCGAGTGCGGCTGCGACGACGCGGGCGTACAGGTCGATGTCGCCGTGCTTGCCGGCGGTGCACGAGCCCGCGTAGGCGATATCGATGGGGACGAAGCCGATGTCAACGACGCGGGCGCCGTTGCCCGGGTCGGACGGGATGCCGCGGTCGGGATCGCCAGGCGTCGCCACCATCGGCTCGATGCGGTCGAGGTCGATGCGGTGGATGCCGCCGGCGTAGCGCGCGCCCGGGTCGGGCGCCACTGCGCCGCGGCGCAGCGCCGCGATGTCGGCGTCTGGGCGCATGCGCTGCAGCCACTCGAATAGCGCTTCGTCGGCCTCGAAGATGCCGGTGCGGGCGCCACACTCGGTGGCCATGTTGGCCAGCGTCGCGCGCTCGTCCACTGGCAGGTCCTTCAGGCCCGGGCCGCCGAATTCCATCACCCGGTTCAGCGTCAGTTCGCGGCGGGCGAACGTGGCAAGCATCTCGAGCATCAGGTCCTTCGAGGTCACGTTGGGCGCGAGCCTGCCGTGCAGTTCGAAGCGAATCGACTCCGGCACCGTCACCGTGGTGACGCCGCTGTACACGAGTGCCGCGTATTCGGTCGCGCCAACGCCCCAGGCCAGCGCGTTGCTCGCGCCGCCCATGCAGGTGTGCGAGTCCGTCGCCTGGACAAAGTCCCCAGGGTTGACGAAGGCTTCGCGCGCGATCTGGTGGCAGATGCCGGGCGACACGCCGTCCACCGCGGCATGGTCGCGAACACCGGTGTGGCGCTGGAAGTCGCGCTGCAATTGCCGCAGGCGCGCGATCTTCGGCAGGAAAGGCTGCAGCTGCTTGACGCCGTCGGCATAGACGAGGTGATCTTCGAACACCGCGAAGCGATCGGGGTTGGCGAGTGCGTAGTCGGCGCCGAACTCGGCGCCGAGGAAGTGGTGGACTTGCGCGCTCGTGTAGTCGTGCGAATAGCCGGAGTCGACGCGCACGACCAAGGCGTCGCCCGGCATCGGCGGGGAGTCGTTGCCAGAGTTGTTGCCAGCGTCGATGCGGCGCGCCTGCAGGATCTTCTCGGCCAGGGTCAGCGGCGACGGCGCGCGCGTCGGCAACGACGGCGGGGCGCGCGTTCCAGTGGCGATGGCGCGTGAATAGGCGAACAGGCCGCCGGCGGCGATGATCTCGCGTTCGACGGCGTCGCGGCCCCGCATGAAACATTCAAGCGGCAGCGACTCGCCTCGCTGCAGGCGTCGCAGCATGGCGTGGTCGGCCATCAGCACGCCCTGGCAGAGGTTGTTGCGGGCGTGGATCGGCGCGAAGGAGGCTGCCACCGCGATGCGGATGCCGCTCCACTTCTCGGCCTGGACGGCGGTTTCGCGCGACGACCCGGTGCCCTTGCGGTGGCCCGAGACGATGACCTCAAAGCCACCGGCGCGCAACGCGCCCGCAGGGATGACACGTTCGCCGCCGACGACGAGGCCGGCGTAGGCGTTCTCGGCGATGCGCTCCGGCTCGAAGTCGAAGCACGTCCAGGCGGGTGTCATGACGTCGGTGTTGACGTCGTCGAGCAGGTCTTCGACCGCCAGGTCGTCCATCGTGAAGTCGGCCTGCCACGCGAGCTGCCTGCGGATCAGCGCCGGATCCTTGGTCAGGAACAGCACGCGTTTGCCGGGCGTGAGCGAAACCGTTGACTGGCTCATGGCGGTGGATTCTTGGGCCCCCGCTGTGGGCCGGGCATTCCAAGTCGTGCCGGCGGCATTACTTCGGCGATCGCGGGCGGGCGCCGCGTCGGCTTGGCAGCGCGGCGAGGATCTCGTCGCTGTGTTCGCCGAGGTGCGCCAGCGGCATGCGCACGCCGGGGCGGCGCCCGCCCAGGATCATTGGCAGCAGGACGGATTCGGTCAGGCTGCCGCCTTCGGTGCGCATCGGCACCAGCCCGCCGCTTGCGGGGAAGGGGCCCAAGGAGACCTCGTGTGCCTCGAGGTGCAGCGCAAAGGGCCGGCGCTGCGGTATTCGCTCGAAGTAGCCCGCGGCATTCGGCGGCGCTCGCATGCCGAGCGCGCTGGAAACGACATGCGGGCCGCCGTGCGGAAAGAGGATGAGATCTCGCGCATTCAAACGAACCGGCGCGCCATCCACCACGGCTACCGCGGCAGGGCCTCGCAGGGGAGCGGCTGCGGCTGCGCGGGAGTGCAGTCGACTTCGGCTTGTGGCACCTGGCGCCGCGTGTGAAAAAGTCCACTGCCCTGGGCTCGCACCAGCCCTGAACGACAGCACGCACCGCGCCGGCGAGGAAATGGGAGAGACGCCAGAAATCTGACGATCGCCAATGTCAGGCAGCCCCGTTGCGGCGCAGAAATTCCTCGATCGCCGGGTTGACGACCTCCGGGTGAGTGACGGGACCCATGTGACCCAGCCCCTCGAACTCCAGTGTCTCCAGGCAAGGTAGCGTCTGGGCCAGCAGCTGCGCCACCGCGCGGGCGGACGCCGGGGAGTTCTGGCCCACCATCAGCAGCACTGGCATCGTCAGCGCACCGAAGGCTTGCAGCGGCGTGGGCTCGCCGAAGAGCGCCCGGCCCCAGCCCTGCACGTTGACGACGGCAGACTCGATCGCACCGCGCCGCGCCTGCGGCGTCGCGCGCCATGCGCCCGTGCCCATCCAGAAGTCGATGAAGTGTTCGGCGGCGGCGCCACGGTCGCCGGTGGCGAGCGCGGCGCCAGCGCGCTCCACGGTCTGGCGGATGCCGTCGGCGTCGTTGGGCAGTGCGAACGCCGCGTCGACCAGAGCGAAAAGCGTGGGCTCGTACAGCACCAGCGCGCGCACGCGTTGCGGGTGCTGCACGGCCCCCAGCAGAGCCGTTGCACCGCCGTAGGAATGCCCGACCAGCGAGAACGGCGTGCCGGCTCGCGCGAACACCGGTTCCAGCAGCGCCACCTCGTCACGCAGCGCCAACGGGCGGTCCACCGGCCAGGCCGGGCCCTTCCCGGCGCCGTGCGTGTCGGGCGCCAGCACGTGAAAGCAGGTTGCCAAGGTCTCCATCAACGCTCTCCACTGCGACGAACTGCTGGCGTTGGAATGGACGCAGACGACGCCCGGGCCTGCCCCGGCCTCGCGGAAGTAGGGTTCGTGCATCGGCAGATCGAGATTCAGGGCATTCATCATGGGCGGAACTCCACGTGGGCTTCGGTCGTCAAGGCACGGCCTTCAACGGCGGGTGACGACGATCTCGAGGTATTCGCTGGGCACCACCAGCGAGCCCGGGGCCCGGTTCAGGCTTTCCAGCAGGGTCACCAGATCGCCCGCCAGCGCCTCGGCCTGCTCGGGCGACTGGGCCGCGAAGGCCTTGTTCACCGGCCCGTACCAGGCCCGGAACACGTCGACGAAGTGGGCCGCCGACCGGTAGCGGAAGTTGAAGAGCCGCGGCACTGCCGTGACCTGCGCAAGCTGCTCGCTGAACAGCGAGCGCACATGGGCCTCGGTCCCCCACAGTGACGGCGGCTGCACCCCGGCCGGCGGCGGCACGTAGCGGCCCAACACCTTGAACATGCGGCCGATCAGGCTGTCCGGTGTCCAGTTCGCCAAGCCGATGCGGCCCCCGGGCCGGCACACCCGCGCCATCTCGGCCGCCGATCGGGCGTGGTCGGGCGCGAACATGACGCCGAAGGTCGAGACCACGGCGTCGAAGCTTGCGTCGGCGAAGGGCAGCGCCTCCACGTCGGCAGTTTCGAACGTCACGTCGAGCCGCTCGGCGCGCGCCCGTTCGGCACCACGCTCCAGCAGGCTTCCGACATAGTCGGTGGAGGTCACGACGCAACCGCGCCGCGCGGCGGCCAACGTGACGTTGCCATTGCCCGCGGCAACGTCCAGCACGCGCTCGTCGGTCTTGAGGTCGCAGGCCTCGGCCATCAGTTCGCCGACGATCTGTAAGGTGGTCCCGACCACGGCGTAGTCGCCGGTGCCCCAGGCGGTCTGCTGGCGGGCCTTCAGGGCGTTCAGGTCTGGGGGTGCGTTCATGTCGTGTCTCCTCGGCAGTGGGGGTGAAGTCAGTGTCTGGTGCGCCAGGCCGGCAGGCCATAACGTGCACGTGAATCGTTGTGAATCCGGAGGCGCTTAAGCTTGCCCTTTCGCGATGGCATAGATGAACACCCCAACCCCCTCCTATCGGTTCGACAGCTTCGAACTGCGTCCGGCGCAGCGCCTGCTGCTGGACGATGGCGCGCCGCTGGCCGTCGGTGCGCGGGCCTATGACCTGCTGCTGGTCCTGATCGAGCGGCGTGACCGCGTCGTGCCGCAAGACGAACTCCTGAATGTCGTCTGGCCCGGTTTGGTGGTCGACCAGAACAACCTGCGCCAGCACGTCTCGAGCCTGCGCAAGCTGCTGGGTGCGGACTCGGTGCTGACGGTGCCCGGGCGGGGTTACCGTTTCGGCAGGGTGCTTGCCGAGAGCAATTCCGCGCCGTCTTCGCCGCTACCGGCATCGATGGCGTCGACGGATCTGTCCTCGGCCACCGCCATCAACAACCTGCCCGTCAACAAGCCGACGCTGATCGGGCGCGAGGTCGATCTGGCGGCGGTGCTGGCGCTGCTGAACGGCACGCACCTGCTGACACTCGTAGGTGCCGGCGGTGTGGGCAAGACCCGGATGGCGCTCGAGGTCGCCGACCATGTGGCGGCCGACTTCCCGGATGGTGTGTGGATCGTTGAACTCGCTCCCGTCACCGACCCTTCGCGGGTCGTCGGCACGGTGGCCAGCACGCTGGACGTGCACGAAGAGGCCACGCGGCCCCTGCTCGACACGCTGCTCGAATTTCTGCGCCGACGCCGCATGCTGCTGATCCTTGACAACTGCGAGCATCTGATCGAGGCCTGTGCCGCATTCGCCGAACAAGTGCTGCGATGCAGCGCCGGCACGCGCACGCTGGGCACCAGCCGCGAGGCGCTGGGCGTGGCAGGCGAGGTCGCATGGCGCCTGCCCTCTTTGCGAACGGCACCACCGGACACCGTGCTGTCGGTCAACGCGCTACTCGACTACCCGGCCAGCCGGTTGTTCATCGACCGCGCCCAGGCCGTTGCGCCGACCTTCCGGCTGACCGCCGAGAACGCCGCGGCCGTCGCGCAGATCTGCCACCAGCTCGACGGCATCCCGCTGGCGCTGGAACTGGCGGCGGCGCGCGTTGGCGCGATGCGCGTGGAGCAGGTGGCCGAACGCCTGCACGACCGCTTCACGCTGCTGACGCGCAGCCGGCGCACGGCACTGCTGCGCCACCAGACTCTGCGCTCGCTCATCGACTGGAGCCACGAGCTGTTGAGCGAGCCTGAGCGCGTGCTGTGGCGCCGACTCTCTCAGTTCGCGGGGGGCTGGACATTGGCCGCTGCAGAGGCTGTGTGCAGTGCGCCGCCGGTGTTGCGCGGCGATGTGCTGGAACTGCTGACTCATCTGGTTGAAAAATCACTGGTTGTGCTCGACACCCAATCTGACGCGCCGCGCTACCGGCTGCTTGAGACCATCCGCGAGTACGGCCTGGAGAAGTTGCAGGCGGCCGACGAACTGCAGTCCACGCGCGGGCGCCACCTGCACCACTTCGTTGACCTGGCCGAAACAATTCGTCCCATGCTGACGCGGCAGGACCAATTGCGCGGGCACGCACAGGCGGAGATCGAGCTCGACAACCTGCGGGTCGCACTGCACTGGTCGCTGAGCTCCGGCCAGCCCGAACTGGGCCTGCGCCTATTCAGTTCGCTGACCCGCTTCTGGTACAAAAATTTGCTCTGGAAGGAGATGGTGGGCTGGCAGGAACGGTTGGCGCAAGCCAGCCAACGCAGCGGTTCACCACCATCGCTGCATGTGGCCCGCTCGTTCTACGGCGCTGCGATGCTGGCCACCAACTACGACCCGCTTGACGGGCGCCGCCTGTGCGAGCGCTGCGTCGAACTCTCGCGTGCGCTCGACTTCGATGAAGGGCTGGCCTGGTCGCTGATGTGGATGGGCTTCATCGACACGCGCCAGCGCAACGCCACGACTGCCGAGATGTTCCGGGCCAGCCTGGTCCATGGCCGCCGCATCGTAGACCCGTGGCGCCAGGCCTTTCTCCTCGCCCAAGCGCTGATCTGCTACGCAGGCTACGAGGCGCTGATGGGGCGTGACGAATCGGCCGAGGCCATGGTGGCGCAATGCGAGGCCGAGATGGCGAAGATCGGCGGCGACAAGCTCTACATCGGCCACGGGCGTGCGCTGCTGGGCACTATCGCACTCCGCCGCGGGCACTTCGAGCGTGCCAGCCAACTGCTCGCCGAGAGTCTGGCGCTGTACCGCGCCGTCGATTCGAAGTTCGACATCGCCGGTAGTCTGGCGCAGCAGGGCTTCCTGGCGCTGCGACAGGACGACCCGGCCCGCGCGCTGGCGCTGTTCCGCCAAAGCCTGCCTGTGCATCGCAATTACCCGACGTCGCCGGGAGCGACGCGCGGCCTGGCTCAGCTGCTGATCGCCTATGCCGCCTGCAAGGAGTGGCGGACCGCCGCTCGCTTGGCGGGTGTGCTCGACGGTAGGAGTGCCACTGATGGAGAGGCGTGCGCAGCGCCTGTGGAGCTCTCCGGCTCTGTCAGGCAGGCCTACGAAGTCGCACTGGCTTGCACCCGTTCCGCGCTAGACCGGCAGGCGTTCGCACAACAGGTCGACGCCGGGCGGAGCATGGGGCGAGAGGAAGCGATCGAATACGCAATGGCGGGCGAGGCATCCACACCGAGAGGTGCCAGGACTTCGAGCCCCCCAAACTAAAAAGCCGCAATCCCCGTCATCGCCCGCCCCAGGATCAGCGCGTGCACGTCGTGCGTGCCTTCGTAGGTGTTGACCACTTCCAGGTTCACCAGGTGGCGCGCCACGCCG
>Ga0209181_10005373_pt1 | contig 18485 bp, 16 predicted proteins | sample MAT05_FD_187208 | JGI IMG/M metagenome (GOLD analysis project Ga0209181, IMG submission 187208) | Freshwater microbial communities from Lake Fryxell liftoff mats and glacier meltwater in Antarctica - MAT-05 (SPAdes) (version 2) | ecosystem: Environmental > Aquatic > Freshwater > Ice > Liftoff...
GGCACCGACGCCCGCAAGTACTCCGGCCGCATGGTCCCCTACGGCGAAGATCGTCGCCTCGTCCTCAGCTACGACGGCGTGGAGCAGACGGCGTTCCCGGTCGCGACGCGCGCGCTCAAAGAGAAGAATTCGCGACACTGAGACCGCGCCTGAGACCGCGCTCGCCGGGTATACTCGGCGGCGTCGCATGCCCACGTTCGTCATCCACGCCCTCGGCAAGCCCAGCCGCAAGACCACCATCGCCCGCAGCCCCCTCCGCGTCGGCCGTGATCCCGCGAGCCAGCTCGTCCTCGGGGACGACACCGTCTCGCGCGACCACGCCGTCTTCGAGGTCGATCGCGCCGGCAACTGGAGCGTGGCCTGCGTCTCCGAGACCAACCCCATCGTCGTCGACGGCAAGCTCGTCAACAAGAGCCGCCCGGTGCACGAAGGCAGCGAAATCCTCGTCGGGCGCGGCCACCTCGTCATCTTCTCGCTGAGCGAGCGCAAGGCCGCGGGCTACCTCGGCGAGGGCGCCTCGTACCTCAAGAGCGAGTGCCCGAGGTGCCAGTGGTCGGGCATGACGCGCGACCTCGGCCGCGACGCTTCGTGCCCCGATTGCGGCAGCCGCGAGCTGCGATCCGAGAGCGCCTACGCCCGCGATCAAGAGGTCGGCCGCGCCAAGGAGGGCGCGACCTCGCTGCTCAACCCCGCCCAGCTCGGCAACGTCCTCCAGCGGATCAAGACCGCGAAGCAGAGCCGCCTCGAGCGCGACGACGACCACGGCCCCGCGCGCAAAGACCTGGGCGAGCGGCAGCCCGTCGACATCGCCCGGGGCAAGGACGCGGCCTTGCGCCTCTTCGGCTTCACCTTCGGCGGCAAGATCCGCGTCGCCTGGGACGGCGCCCGCTTCGTCGCCACCTGCACCGTGTTTTTTCCAGAGATGAGGATCAACGGCGTGCGCGCCAAATCCAGCCCCCTCGCCCACGACGACGTGATCGAGATTGGATCGAACCGCTTCCGCTTCGTCACCGATGAAGGGGCGATCGCCGCGCTGATCCGCTGACGAGAAGTGAGCCCTGGGATCCGACACCGATGCTTCCGAGCGTCTGCTGGTCACGCACCGAGCGGGCCGACGACGGCGATGGCGATGAGCTCGCGCAGCTCACCGTTACACCCCCTCAAAGGGGCGGCCTCGACGACGGATCGCCGCGCCGATGCCATTGACCTGCGACCAGCGCTCCGATACTGGTTTCCCATGCGCTGGTCTTCTTTTCGTCGACTCCTCCTCGCCACCACCGTCGCGGCGGTGATGCCCGCCACGGCCCAAGCGCAGGTGCTGCGCTTCTCCACCACGGCGGCTGGCAAGATTGTCGCGACCGGCAACACCCTCGGGCTGAGCAAGGCGGACGGCGTCAACGGCCCCGGCACGCAGGACTCGATCGGCACCTTCATCGCCCTCGGCAACAGCGTCGATGACGTCCCGCTCAACCCGATGAACCCGTGGCCCATCGGCACGACGTATGACTGGAACAAGAACGGATCAACGGCCGTCCTGACGCTGCCGGGCGAAGGACAGGTGCTTTATGCCGAGCTGGTCTGGGGCGGCAGCACCAACTACGCTCCCGAGAACGTGACGGCCCTGCTCGACACCCCGGTCGCGCTGACGGCGGGCAACGCCTCGATCTCCGTATCGCCCGCCGCGGCGACCGCCGTCACCATCGCCAAGACGGCCATGGCAGGCTTCGCGGTCAACTACTACATGCGCTCTGCCGACGTGACCGCGTTCGTCAAGGCCAACGGCAGCGCCACGTATGCAGTGGCGGGCGTGCCGGCCACGCAGACGACGGCCATCAAGTCGCTCAACGCCGCCGGGTGGACGCTCACCGTCGTTGTCCGCGACTCGACCGAGCCAGTCCGCAACCTCAGCGTCTTCGTCGGCGGGTCGTTCGTCGACGAGAAGAGCCAGCAAGACTACACCATCAACGGCTTCTGCACGCCGACGAGCGGCACCGTCAAGGGCAAGGTATCGATCAGCGCCATCGAAGGCGACGCGAACCTCGTCGGCGATCAGCTCTTGATCGGCGCCACCACCAACGGCATATTCGATAACCTCCAGGGGCCGAACAACCCCAAGGACAACTTCTTCTGCTCGCAGATCAACAACTCTGCGGGCAACGTCGACACCCAGGGCTCCTTCGGCCTTGCCAACCACAACGCCGCCCTCGGCATCAACGCCTCCGGAGGGCGCCAGGGCTGGGATGTGACCACGGTGCCTGTCACCACGCTCAAGAACGGGCAGACCTCGGCGGTGCTCCGCACCATCACCACCGGCGACTCCTACATTCCAACCCTGGCCGCCTTCGCCATCGACGTCAACGCGCCTGATTTCACCGGCGCCGGCTCCAAGCTCGCGACCAACGTCGACACGGTCAAGCTCGGCGAAAAGCTCACCGTCACGCTCGATCTCGTCAACAAGGGCCAGGTCGACGCCCAGACTGTCTTCCTGACGTTGCCAGTCGAAGCGGGCCTGTCGCTCGCCCAGTTCAAGATGGATGGCCAGAACGGCGACATCAACGGGACCCCGGTCACCGCGGCGGGCCTCGGCACCGGCGTCAACGCCGGGCTGCTCGCCGCCGGGAAGACCCGGCACGTGGTCATCGATTTCGACGTCGTCGGCCCGCCGCAAGGGGCGCAATATCTCCTGGAATCCACCTGGAAGTACGCCTTCAAGCTCTGCGCGGGCGCGATGCTGCCAGAGTCGTTCTCGCAGTTCGGCCTGGTCTCCTACGACGCGAGCGGCGCCACCGCCAGCAGCAGCGGTGAGACCGCCAGCGCGAGCACCAGCGGCGCGGGCGGCGCGGGCCCCGGCGCGACCTCGACCAGCGGTGTGACGGTCGGCAACGGCGGCAGCGGCGGCGGCGGCGCGGGTGGAACCAACGGCGTCGGCGGCGAAGCGGCCGGCGGCGGCTCCAGCGGGACCCCGGGCGCAGACGCTGGCTGCAGTTGTTCGATGCCCGGCACCCACGAGAACCCTTGGGCCCCAGCCGCGCTCGCCCTCCTGGCGATGACAGGCCTGCTCCGCTCGCCGCGCCGCCGCGAGCGCGATCGGTCCTGAAGGCCCACCCTGGCGCCTCCTGCAACTGGACCGCGCGGCGGATTGATCCCCTCCGCCGCGCTCAGGAGCGTTGACGCATGACCGAGAGCCGACGTGGCACCGAGCGGATGGTCCAGGGAGAGACGGTCGGGCAGCGCTCCGTCGGCGTGCTGCTCAAGCGAACCTACCTCATGCTCCCGCACGGCCGCGTCGCCCTCGCCGACGAGGGCGCCCAGGAGCCTCTGTACGACGCGGAGGTGCCCTATGAGCGGCTCCTTCCCCCGCTCGTCTCCCCCGTTCGCTTCGGCGACGACGGACTGGCCTTCAAACAGCACACCGACGTCATCGTCCAGGGCTCGGGCTACACCTACCATTCTCGCGTGATCGAGACGCAGGTGTCCGTCCGCTTCGGCGCGGTGAAGCGCGAGATCCGCGTCGTCGGCGATCGACTGGGCGAGTGGGGCCCCGACGGACCCGCCTTCAGCGAGCCCGCTCCTTTCCTCTCCTTGCCCATCCGCTACGACTACGCCTATGGCGGGCTGGACGTGACGGCCCTCGAGCGCGAAGGCCGCCCCCTCTTCGATCCGGAAGAGACCCTCGCCTGGATGACGCCCTATCATTACCCGAGGAACCCCGGCGGCAAAGGCTACCTCCTCGACCTCGACCGCCGCTCCTTCGAGGGGCTGCAGATTCCCAATCTCGAGTACCTGGACGACCACCTCACGCCGCGACGCCTGGCCACCTCCCCCCCCGGCGCCTGGCGCGACGCTCCCCTCCCCGCCGCGATGGACTGGCAACCTTCCTACTGCTTCCCCCGCCGCGCCAAGCTCGTCCTCGCCCCCGATCCCGAGGAGCCTCACCTCGAGTTCGCCCAGGCGGCCTCCCCGGGGTTCACCGTGCCCTCGCTCCGGCTCGACGACGAGATCGAGCTCGTCAACTTGCACCCGAGCTCGCCCGTGATCCGCTGCTCTCTCCCTGCCGAGGCCCCCCACGTCCTCCTCTCGATGGCCGGCAAGCAGGTGCCTTTGCAGCCCCGCCTCAACACCGTCGTGCTCCGGCCGGGGCTACGGGAGATCGTCGTCGTCTGGCTCGCCTCCGCGCCCGTCGATCGCCTCTACCCGCCGGATATCCTCGAGCATTTGCCTCGCAGCGTCAGCTTTCGCCGCGCCTGATTCAGATGGCGAAGTGCAGGAACGCGCGGTAACAGCCGCTGGTGAAATAGGCGCCTGCGAGGACCTCTCGGCGCCGCTCGGAGTCGTGGATCCGAGCCAGGGTGCTGTCTCCGGCGTAGACGTGATCGACGTCGCGGATCCCCTGATGCCGGAAGAAGCTCACCGCGTTCTCGGCGCCGGGGATGCTGCTGGCGATCACGCCGTTGACGAGATCGTCGGAGATCCGGAGAGCCAGGTGCTCCAGGACCCCTTTGGCGCCGAGGACGGCGTAGGGATGATGCCGGGCGCCGTCGACGAAGAACCGCGCATACGGCGCCACGATCGGGTGCGGCGCGGCGTCGAGCAGCACCGTCGGGGCCCCGAGCGCGGCCATGTCGCTCCGCGCCCAGAGGTGATGACCGGAGGCGTCGTGGAGCTTCCCCTCCTCCTCGGCGTGCTCGAGGAAGACCGCGCTCCAGGCGCGATCTTCGGCGGATCCGCCGCGCAGCGCCTCCCCTGCGGCGCGGAACATCGGCACAGCGTACGCGACGTAGTCGGCGTTGATCTTCAGGAGACGGAGATAGGCATTGACGAGATCGTTCCGCGTCTGGCCTCGAAAATCCAGCGTGAAGAAGGGCCGCAGGGCGGGGGTCGCCCGGACGGACACCTCGAGCGATCGGGCCTCGAGATCCAGCGTGGAAATGAAATGGTTCAAGTCCACGGAGGACTCGCGTGGACGTTCAGCGAGCAACATTGGGAAACGCCTCCACGTGAAAGAGTGGAGAGGCGAATGAGGCGAATCGCGAATGTGTGCAACACTGGAGCCGGGGGCTCGGCAAATATCCGGGCCCCCCTGAACGCAAGCTACCTTTGAACCCTCAGCGCATACGGCCGCGAAGGCCACGGCGGCGCTGCCCGGGGCGCAGGGCGGCCCCCTCGGCGCGGGCTGGACGGGACAGGATCACACGTCGAGATCCTTCCAGCGCTTGGAGCGCTGGGTGAAGATCAGCATCCCGATGAGCGAGGCCAGGCCGATCGCCGCGAAGGTGTACCAGATCTCGTAAGGCTTGTAGGTCTGCCAGAGGATCTCCGTCGTCTCGGCGGCGCCCTTCCCGAGGACCTCTTGCAGCGCCTTGAAGGCCTCGGTCCGCGAGAGCCCGAGGTGCTGGGGGAGCGCGGCGACGTCGCCGTCCCAGGCTCGACCCTTGGTGTAGTCCGTCTTCTCGGCCAGGTAGCGCAGAGCGAGCGTGGCCTTCTCGCCGCGTGTACCGTAGAGCACGCCCGCGATCTGCGCGCCCAGCGCCTGCCCGATACCCACCGGGATATTGATGTACCCGAGGTAAAGGCCCTTCTTGCCCGGAGGCGCGATCAGGGCAAAATACTCCACCTTCTTCGGACCGGTGAGCATCTCGCCGAGAGAGAACATCAGGACGCCGAGGAAGAGGATATAGATGCTCTGCGACCGGCCGGCCACGAGGATACTCATGGTCGCCACCATGATCCCCGCCGTCATCGCCGGCAGGACCTTGACTCGCGCCACCAGGTACGAGAAGGGCACGAGGAAGAGGACGATGCACGCCGAGTTGAGGTTGAGCGCGTTCTCCTGCTTCAGCTGCGGCCCCCGCGGGTCCTTGAGATCGAGCCAGGACTGGGGGATCCAACCGTTCCGGGTCACGAAATCAGCGCTGTTGATCCAGTCCTTGTAGAAGTTCGGCATCAGATCCCAGAGCTGGTGCATCATCAGCCAGAAGCCGGAGAGCAGCAGGATCACCGTGATCAAGCGCCCATCCCAGATGTTGACGACGGTGTCCTTGAGGACCTTCCAGGCGTTGGCCTTCTTGTCGGCGCCCGAGTCGACCTCTTTGTAGGTGAACAGCATCAGGAAGTTGAGCGAGACGATCGCGGCGCACCCGTAGAACACCCACGACCACCCCATCATATGGAGATAGCCGGCGAGCGGCGGCCCGAGCGCGGCGCCGATGTTGACGAGCCAGTAGAAGAGGCCCCAGCCCACCGACGAGCTCTTCTTGTCCGTGGACTGCGCGAGCGTGCCCTGGATACCCGGCTTGAACAGGGCTGTCCCCGTCGCGAGGAGCACGACGCCGAAGAGGAAGCCGCCGTAGGACCGCTGGGTCGCCATCAGGAGATAGCCGGCGATCTTCAGCCAGATGGTGAGAAAGATCGTCTTCTTGTAACCGTAGCGATCGGCGTACCCGCCGGTGACCATCGGTAAGAGGGACTGGATCAGGGCCCAGATGCCGTAGATGCTGCCCTTCTGCGCCTGGCTGAAGTGGAGGCCGCCTGGCTCGTCCGCCTGAGCGATGTAGATGGGCATGACCATCCGCACGCCGTAGTAGGCGAGCCGCTCCCACATCTCCATGGTGCAGCACATCCAGAAAGATTGCGGGAGCATCTTCACGGTGGTGAAGAAAGACGGCTTCGGGTCGCCCTCTCCGGGCGCTTCGGTCACGGTCGCGTTGGTCATGTACCCTCGGAGGAATCGAATCGACTGGCTAACGACAGAGCTTTGCCATGGGAATCAAGGCGATGTCCCCGAGGCGTACGTGAGGTCCACCTGAGCGAACGCGATCAGGTAGGCGACGACGCCGACGCAGGCCACGACGGCGGCCGCGCGCCGGAAGCGCGGGTGGGGCTCGGCGGTGGGCCAGGTGCGGAGCAGGAAAAGGCCGGCGAGAGCGCCGGTGAGAGCGCCGCCGAAGTGGGCGGCAAAATCGATGTGTCCTCCGGTGCGCTGAACCGCAATTGGGATCAGCGATGGAATCAGCATCTGGATCAGCGGGATCTGGATCTGGGCGCGGTGCGTCGGCGGCAGGCGGTAGCTCGCCACCATCGCCGCGGCGAGGAGGCCCATGATCGCCCCGGAGGCCCCGACCGTGACTGTCGCAGGATCGTTGATGAGGACGCTCGCGACCGAGCCGCCGAGGGCGCCAATCACGAAGATGACGCCGAGCCAGGCGCGGCCGAGGAGCCCTTCGAGCACCACCCCGCCGAGGAAAAGGCCGACCCCGTTGAGCACGAGGTGCATTGGCCCGCCGTGGAGCAGCGTGGCAGTGAAGAGGCGCCACCACTCGCCCTGCCCCACGACCAGCGCGCCGCTCGCGCCGCCGAGGGCGACGAGCGTATCGAGCGGTGGGGTGAGAAACTCGCCCCCGGGGCGAGCGCCGACCACGAGCTCGACGACGAAGAGCGAGGCAATCACGCCGAGCAGTCCAAGCGTCAGCCCGGGCAGCCCCTTCGCCTCCGCGAACGCCGGCGCCGGGGCGGCGAGCTCCGCCTCGGTGCGCCGCGGGGCCGTGAGCGCGTTACGAAACCAGCGCTCCGGCAACCATCCAAACGTGAGCGTCGACCAGACCTCGCCGGAGGGCGGCGAGAGCACGAACCCGCGCACGTGGACTTTGTCGAGCACGCGGCGGGCGTGGATCCCGGTCAATCGTCGCTTGTCCGCCTCGGTGATCTCGCCGCGGATCTCGACGATCTGAATCACCACCGGGAGCTTGGCGTTGTTCATCCTCCCGGTGAAATCGAGGCACACCTTGCCGATGTCGATCAGCGTCTCGACGGGGAGCTCGAAGCGACGCTCGGGATCGCGCTCGGCGTCGACGATGCCGAGGATCGCGAACGTCATCCCGTCCGCGTAGGTGAGCACGAGGTCGCAGGCCTTCGCGAGCGCGGCGGCCTCGGGCACGGTCCCGAGGCGATAGCCTTTTTCGACGACGTGAAGGCGGGCGAGGTACTGGGCGAAGGGCTCCGGCCCGGCGGCCTCGGCGGGCTTCTTGGCGCGCTTCTTCTTGCGCTTCGCCGGCGCCGCGGCGGCCTCAGCAGGCGCGTCCGCGGCGGCCTCGGCAGGCGCGTCCGACTCGGGCTCCGGCGCTGTCGGTGCGCCTTCCTCCGCGTTGGTCTCGAGCTCGTCCGTCGGGTTCATCGCGGCCGAGTCTCGCACGAGTCGGGTTCAGTGTGACCGGACCCTGCGGGTTCTTTCTTGACAGCACAAACTGTAACGGTTATCAGTGGGACATCGGATGAGCGTCGACGAGGGCCAGTGCCCTTGAGGAGACAGGCGCGTCCGGAGAGGCACACTCATGGATACCGAGACGAAAGCGCTCGAAGGCCGCACCCCCACGTCTTTTTCCGGAGCGCTCGACCCCAAAGAGCGCATGAAGCGCTTCGGCGTCGCCATTGACGCCATCCGCGAGCGCGTGGAGGCCAAAGTCGGCCCCGAGGACGTCGCCCACGTTCGCAAAATCAACCGCTTCTCGCGCGCCATGGAGGTGATTGGCCGGGTGCTCCTCCACGTCAGCCTGGAGCCGGTGACCTTCTCTCTCGGCGTGGGGGCGCTCTGGGTACACAAGCAGCTCCAGGCGACGGAGGTCGGGCACACCGCGCTCCACGGCGCCTACGACCGACTCGAAGGAGCGGAGGCCTTCAACTCGAAGACGTTCTCCTGGGACATTCCCATCGATGAGGAGTCGTGGCGCTATGGGCACAACATCCGCCATCATCAGTACACCAACATCGCCGGGAAGGATCCCGACATTCACTTTGGCCCGGCGCGGCTCACCGAGCACACGCCGCATGCCTGGCACCACCGCTTCCAGCTCCCCTTCATGGCCGCGTTCCTGGCGCCCAACTTCACGGTCCTGATGAACCTGCACTTCACCGGGCTCAACGATGTTTACTTCGGCAACGGCCGGGCCGAGCAGCTCGACATCCTCCCGGATCGCGGTTGGAAGAGCATCAAAGAGGCCCATCGGAAGGCGCTCCGCAAGTGGGCTCCGTACTACCTCAAGAACTATGTCTTCTTTCCCCTCCTCGCCGGGCCGTTGTTCTGGAAGGTGCTCCTCGGCAACTGGATGGCCGAGACGATGCGTGATCTCTACTCGGCGGCGACCATCTATTGCGGCCACGTGGGTGAGGACGTCAAAGCCTACGACGAGGGCACACGCGCCCACGGGCGGGGCGAGTGGTACGCGATGCAGGTCGAGGCCACCAACAACTTCGAGGTGAGCTTGCCAGTCTCGATCCTCTGCGGCGGGCTCGACCGGCAGATCGAGCACCACCTCTTCCCGCGGCTCCCACCCAACCGGCTCCGCGAGATCGCCCCCGAGGTCCGCGCCGTCTGCGAAGATCACGGCGTCACCTACCGCACCGCGAGCTGGGGGAGCACCTTGAAAAAGGCCCTCCGGCACATCCACGCCCTCGGCTTCCGCGACTTCGCCCGCGCCATGGCATGACAGGCCCGCCCGGGTTTGTTACAAGCCGTCTGGTCCACGCCGCGAGCTCAACCAATCATGACGACCAGCGAAGATCCCCCGACGGAATACACGATCGACGAGCTCGCCGCGGCCTCCCAGGTGCCGAGCCGGACGATTCGCTTCTACCAATCAAAGGGCGCCCTGCCCCACCCGCAAATCCGCGGGCGCGTCGCGATCTACGGCCCATCGCACCTCGAGCGGCTCAAGCTGATCGCCTCGCTCCAGGACCGCGGCCTGCGCATCGACGCGATCCGGGAGCTGACCTCGCGCATCGACAAGGGCGAGGTCGACGTCAACGAGTGGCTGGGAATCGACGCCCAGCTCCAGGTCTCCTGGGCCGACGATCAGCCCCGCACCGCGACCGAGGCCGAGGTCTACGATCTCGCCGGCTCCCGGCGGCCAGGATTGCTCGGCGACTTGCTGCGAGCAAAGCTGGTGTCGCGCCACGGCGACGTCTTCCTGGTGCGGAGCCCTGCCCTCTTGCAGATCGCGGCGCGGCTGGAGGCGACGGGGATCGATCTGGCGACGGCGACCGGCGGGGCGGAGATCATCCGCAAGCACATGGCGCGGACGGCGGAGGATCTCGCGGGGTATTTCTTCAAGCAAGCTCGTGAGGGGTTTGGGCGCGAGGCGGGGACCGACGACTACGCGGCGGTGTTCCAGGCGCTGCGGCCGCTGGGGATCGAGGCGGTGCGGGTGGTGTTCGGGCAAGAGATGGATCGGGTGCTGAGGAAGCTGGTGGAGTCGGGGAAGACTGCCACTCTGCCGGTGAAGGCAAAAAAAAGCGAAGAAGGCTTGAGCATCCCACTTCGCCCTGGACAGCGCCGCGCGCGGAAGCTCACGTGAGCGCACGCCGGGCGCTGGCACGGGGCCTTTTTTCTGCGATAGTGGCTTTCCCTCGTTTCTGGTCTTTCACCTGTCCTTCCTGAAAGAGGAGCCTTCATGCGTGATTTTCTGCGGCTTTCTCTTCTGCTGATCTCGCGAGCCGCCTGCCTCTGCGCTCTATCGCTCGCCGCCGGTTGCTCCAGGCCGGATCCGACCGAAGAAGATCACATCGACGTCGAGCGCTATGACCTGAAAGGCGAGTTCAACTGGAACCGTAACGTCCTCTCCGCCACCCTCGACATCACCCTTCAGATCACCGTCGACGGACTCGAGCACATCGTCCTCGACAGCGCGATCACCGAGGTGAAGAGCGTCAGGATCGTCGGGGGCGATAAGCTCTCCTTCGAGGCCGATAACGCGGCGAGGAAGCTCCGGATCGACGTGTCGAGCCTCGGCGCGAAGAGCGGGGACAAGATCGCGATCGCGATTGACTACGAGGCCGCGGCCGGGCCCTCTCTCGTGGCCCTTCCCCCTCGCGAGGGGGACCCGCTCGCGGTGCGGGCGCTCTACAGTGACTCCGAGCCGGAAGGCGCCCGGCTCTGGATGCCCTGCCACGACCGGCCCAGCGACCGCGCCGTGTTCTCGGCCGACCTGCTGATCGACGCCTCCGAGAAGCTCATCGCCAATGGCACCCTCGTGAGCGACGCGCCCGAAGGCGCGGGCCACCGGATGAAGTACGCGACGGGCTATACCATCCCGACCTACGAGATGGCGTTCGCCGTCGCCGACTTCGAGGTGGAGACGGTGACCAAGGGCGATTTGCCCGTCTCCATCTGGCACCGGCGCGGCCTCCCCGGCGACTATGCGAGCACGCTTGGCGAGCTCAGCCAGGCCATCGGGGCCTTCGAGAAGCTCCTCGGGCCTTATCCCTTCGAGAAATACGCGCTCGTCGTCCTGCCCGATTTCTCGGGTGGAATGGAGAACGCCGGCATCACCTTCCAGACGGAGAGCAGCGTCCAAGCGCTCTCGGGCGATGTTCTCCTCTCGACCCACGAGCTTGGCCACCAGTGGTTCGGCGACCTCGTCACGGTCGCGACCTGGGACGACGTGTGGATCAAAGAGGGCATGGCGACGCTGCTCGCCCCCGAGGGGGCGCGCGCCCACCTCGACGAGAGCGGCAAAGGGACGCTCAACGGCGACATGTTCGCTCCGCTGAACGGCGAGGCGATCCGCGACCGATCGCTCGCGCCCGCGGACAAGTACACCACTGGTCCCTACGACCGCGCCGCGTGGCTGCTCACCCAGATCCGCAGCGTGGTGGGCGAAGAGAAATTCTGGGCAACCCTGCGGGGGATCCTCGACAAGCATCGCTTTGGCACCATCAGCACCGACGAGTTCCTTGACGCCTTCACGCCGGCCCTGGGCGCCGATCTCGCCGTGCGCGCGCGGCGGGCCGTCGACGCCAGAGCGCTGCCTTCTCTGACGATCCCGCGAGGAGGCGCGGGAGCCCCGACAGTCACTCTGTCCGATCCCGACGGCGCTTTCCTCGCGCCCCTGGATCTCCGGTGGGTCGACGTCGACGGGACGACGCGAACCCAGACCCTCGAAGCGGACAAGACGCTCACCCTCCCCCTCGAGGGCGACGAGTACCTGATCCTCGATCCGAGCGACCGCCACCCCGCGTGGGACATCTTCCTGGATCCCAGCGTCTCGAACAGCCCCTATAATGAGGTCATGCTGTCGCTCACCGTGCCTGAGGATCCGAAGCAGGTTGCCTCTTTCCTCGACATCGGCGGCACGAGCCAGCTCCTCGGGCTGCAACAGGGATTGCCGCCCATCCTGCCAGTCGAGCTCGTAAGCTTCATCGAAGGCCTCGACGAGGACACGGCCCGGGTGATGGCGATCAGAGCGGCTTGCTCCACCGGCGCAAAGGAAGCCGATCCCGCGGGCAAAGCGGCGTGGGCCACGGCGATCACGACGCAAATCAAGACGCCAAGCTCCACCTGGGGGCTCGATTTCCGCGGCCAGACTCACGGCTATGATGATTGCACCGGGGTGGTGGAGCCGGATCTGCTCTTCGCGAGCGAGTACAAAAAGCTCCAGACGGACGCGAGCGTGAGCGGCGACGGCGACGCGCGACTGACCTTCCTCGCGCAGTTCACGATCTCGCCGAAGCTGGCCCTCTCCACCTGGGGGAACGTGGCCAGAACGTCCAGCTCGCTGCGCGCGCGAAGGCTCGCGATCCGGTATCTGTGGCAGTACGTTATCAACGCCGAACCGGCGATGTTGCTCGAGCTTCGGGCGCTCTTCGTCGACGTGATGACCCACAGTGAGGTCGCCTTGGTGCTGAGGTCAGCTATCACTGGCGTGTCGCGGAGCGCCGCCAAGACCGCAGCCGAGAACGCGGCGGCGCTCGACGGGCTGGGCCGGCTGCTGGAGAACCCGATGACGAAGTCAGTCCACTGGGCCGCAGCCTGTACAGCCTTCTCCCTGACCGGCAAGGATGGAGCTGCCTTCTCCGCATTCGGGGCGAAGCTGAACAAGGCAAACCTATCGCCCGCGGCGCAAGCGGCTTTGCTGGCTCCTGCAATCTGCGACTGAGGCCTCCCAGGGCGCGCTAAATCACCGGCCGAGAATGTCGATCGAGGATCGTGGCCGGTGATTTAGACGCCGGGCATCTCCAGAACCAGATGAGCGAGATGATCCAGAACGGGTTAATGGCATTCGAGATGATGCCGGAGACCTTCCAGTCCGTGTTCTCATTCGCCCAGTAGGTGAGCGTGGATCCGTTCTGGTGAAAGATCATCCAGAAGACGATGACGATGAAATAGATGACGACGAGCGCGCCGATTCGCCTCGAGTCGGGGACATTATCGATGGCGTTCTTCAGCGGCGCGGGGCTCGTCTCGGTGGCTGCGGAGCCCTTTGGCTGCTTCTCGCCGGTCTGGATATGCTCCTTGATGCCCACGGCGACCTGATAATGGCGCGGATCGCCGCCGAAGAGGCTCTCTACTCCTCGACGGGCTGAAGGTGCGCGTCCGCGAGGCCAGGAGTCGCGCGGTTCTTTCAGCCAACCACGAGATGGGGATGAAGGAGCCATCGGGCAAAACCTAGATCTCGAAGCAGGCCCGCGCCCTTACCTGCGCCCCGTGCCGCGCCTTCGCGACAGCGATCCAGGCGAAGAAGGCCTGAGCCGCCCTCCTGCAGCCGACGGTCCTATATTCTGGGGCGAACGTCGAGCGGACCGATGAAGGAGTACGTGTAGTCCGTGTACAGGTAATTCAGGTTCACCTTGGCCTCGGCAGGAAGCGTCGAGGCGACAGCCTTCTCTCGCTCGGTGTAGGTCCCGATATCGCCGGTCAGGATGTTCAAGGCCCAATCGTTCCCCTCGCGCTTTGCCACCGGGTTCAACGACCAGGACGCGCAGGTCTCGGTGATCGCGGCCGCCTGCGCCACGGTCAACGCGTCGTTGGCGGTAGAGACGACTCGGGCGCTCGGCTTGTTCGCGAGCTGGTAGCCGCACCGCTGGACGTGCATCTTGAAGAACGAGAGGAACACCTCGAGTTGCTGGCGAGTCTTCGCGGCGATCACCTCGGCCGAGACCTGCGGTTGATCGAAATGAGCGGCCAGCACCATCCCCGGCCCGACATAGACGAAGAGCCCAACGCACGTGGCGAGCCCGCTGGTGGCCAGAAAAGGACGGGTGGCGCTGTCTTTACCATGGATGATGATCGCGATGCAGCCCTCGGACACGTAGGAGCGCTTGTCCGCGCTGACCGTCCGCTGCGCGGCGAGCGCGAGCGTCCGCTTCTCCGTAGCGGCCCGCGCTTCGACCGTCTTGCGGAGACGCATTTCGGCCAGGCCATCGGAAGAGCTCTCCACCTTCACCCGGCTGGCACCTTGCTTCCTACTATCGAGCAGCTTTTGCCTGCGTTCCGCGGCGACCGTTGCCACGCTCACGTACGGTTTCTTGATCGACATGGCGATGTCCTCCCATCGTTCGTCCCCGGTCGCCTCGACGGGCGGTTCCCGGCGAACAGAGGAGGTTAGGACAACCCCGGCGGATTTTCTACGGGCATCTTCCCCGCGTCGGCGGCGAAAAGGAGCGAGGCCGACCTGTCGGCGCGAGGCGGCAACCTTCTACAGCCGGAGCCTCCCGGGAGGCCAGAACCTTCTACACCCGGAGGGGTCGAGCCTCCCGGGAGGCACGAACCTTTTACACCCGGAGGGGTCGGTGCCTCCCGGGAGGCACGAACCTTCTACATCCGGAGGATCGGCGCCTCCCGGGACCCTCGCGGCGTCAGCGCGCGGAGGATCCCGGGCCTCCAGGGGAGGCTTATCCCTTATTTCGTTTTGAGATCAGGTACTTCCGGCACCAGCGCGTCCGACTTCACGTCCGGCTCCGGCTCCTCGACGGCCTTGCCGGCCTTACTTGCGCGCCGCGCGGCGCCCTCGCGATAGCGATCCATGGGCAGGAGCGCGTCGCGGGCCACCTTGATCGAGGCCGCGTCTTCGCGGTCCACGGTGGCGACGATCTGGATCGCATAGTCGGCGATCGCCTGCACCACAGCGCGCAGCGGCTTGAGCAATGCTTCAACGCCCTCCGAGGCAGAGTGAGCCTCGGTGATGCCAAGGGCCTGACCATACTCCAGGTGCGCGGCGCGAACCTCGATGAGGAAGTCGGGACCCGCGATGGTGTCAATCTCGACCGCGAGCTTGTCGGCGTCGATGCGCTTCAGTAGCTCGTCGCTCGCCGCCCACTCGGCCTCCATGGCATCCTTGAGGAAGACCATACCCCGGGGGAAGAGCGAGCTGTCCAGCTCCTCCGCGCGCGCCGCGAGAGGATAGAGCGCCGGCGGGAGCATGGCATACCCGCTGATCCGCAGCTTGAGGGCTCCCCAGGCGGTGTCGACGCGGTTGTCGACGACGGCCCGGTCACGTGGCTTCGCGGCGGTGAGGGAGCGCTCACGCGCGGACCAGAGGAGCTGGAGAGCGACTGTGGTCTTGTTGAGGGCCTTGGCGGCGCGGTGAACACCGGCCCCTGCGGCCTTGGGAAGCGCGTGGAGCAGGGCAATGGCGAGGGCGAAGGACTGCGGAACGGTGAGGCGCGGCGGGCTCAGGTACGGGGATGGGTCGAACGGCTTGATCTCGGGCATGTGGAACCTCCTTGTGATCGGGTAAATCACATCGGTCGATTTCGAGTCAAGCGGAGTGTGTTCGAGCCGAGGGATCGCCCCGGTCACCGCGGACGCGGGGACAACGCAGGCAGTGCTTCCAGGAGGCCCGAGCATCCGCTACCGTGGGGCACGAATCACCGGACTCTCCGATGAGCACGGACGCGGGATCAGGAGGCAGGTTGTCGCAGGCGCTCGTCGACAAGATCGAAGCACAGAACGGCAAGGTCGCCGCTGTGGGCACGAACTACGGGACGAACTACATGTGAGGGCGTGCCCCTGGGAATCGCCCGCTCCGCAATCCTGCGTCCAAACCCCTTCCACGCCCCGCAAATTCACCAAGCAACGTCCAGCAGCCAGGAGCAGCCCCAGGGGCTCGCGAGACGGACCGCGGGCCCGTTCTTGCGCGTGAGAGCGAGCCTTGTGAGAGCGTGTTTAGTGAGCCATGGATGATTCGAGTGGGCGCGTTTGAGCCTCACCGGTGAGGCTCAAACGCGTGGTCACGGAGGTGCGCGCCGGGCAAGTTCGCCTGAAACGCTGGGAAAACATGATGGCACGTAAGCTGCTCTAGCATGGAGAGCGACCTGAAAGGTCGTGACCCCGGCTGACGGAACCTCGAGCGTTCGCTCGGCGGACGGGCTCGATAACGCTGGTTCCACTCACGTCTCTGCCCGTACCTACCCCGCTATGAACAAGCTCGGTTTTGCGCTCGCCTCGCTGGTTCTCGTTTCGGTCGCGGGCTGTGCTGAGTCCACGGACGAGCTCGACACGCAGGATACGCAGGAGTCGGTGGATCTTCAGCAGATGGACACCGACGCCGTCACCAAGCCGTGAGGCCCCGGGGCTACCGCAGGACGCCGATGACGACGCGCGGCCCGGTCTCGTCGAGGAGATCAACGGGGCTCGTCTTGTCGATGTGCCCGTAAAGGCCCTTGTAAATCCCGTACCCCGCGAGCTTCCGGAGGCGCGGCGAGAAGCCCTTGGCGATCTCGCGCGGGATGCCGAGCTGCTGGTTCTCTTGCTGGCGCATCCAGCCGACGCAGTAGCCGATCGCCAGGCCGATTCGCCGCGAGGATGAGCGGTTTGCCCCGCCTCCGTGCCAGAGGCTACCGTTGTAGATGAGCGCGCTGCCTCGCTTCATCACGGTCGCTGTGGTGTCGGAGCCGACGGAGAGGTCGGGGCCGGAGTCGCGGGTGTGGGAGCCGGGGATGACGCGTGTGCCGCCGTTTTCCTCGGTGAAGTCGGTGACGGCGAGCATCACTGTGCTGGTCAGGGGCTGGTGGGGCTTGGGGAGCGGGAGGAGCTGATCGTCGGCGTGGAGGGGCTGCGGGGTCTCGCCGGGCTCGATCGCGATGGACGAGACGGTCGAGACGAGGAAGCCGCGGTCGAGCACGCGCTCGACGATCGCCAGGAGGGGCTCGTGCTCGACCGCCTGCTCGTAGAGCTTGCCGCGGGCGAGGAGGTTGTAGATGCGGCGCGTTCGGGCGCCCTCGAACAGGTTCTGCGCGGGCTCGATCGCGAGATCGTGTTCGAGCCGCTCGATGTCGACGCGGAGCGCGTCGGCGAAGGCCGCGTCCACGAGGTCCTCGACGAGGGTGTACCCGTCGCGGGCAATCCGCCCCGCGTGCTCATTGATCTGGCGGGCTTCGATCATGATTTCGAGATCATATCATGAGTGCAGGCCGCTGCGTGGGCCCCTTGGGCGCCGACCCCCGGGGAAGAGCGATCTGCAAATTCCCTACTCATAGTGGCGCGGTGCCGCCCTTCTTGAGCAGCTTCGCCGCCACTCGAAAGAGATCAGGCATATCGATGCGGTCGTCCCTGCGTCGCAGCATCACGCCAATTCGCTCCAGCGCTGTGTACAAGTCGCGATCGCTGACCGCATTGCCGAGGCCAGGCTGGACGGGGGGCAAATAGCCCTCTTTGCGGGCGTCGGTGATGGCCGCCTGAAGGGTGCCCGCCCGACGCCATACTTTGAAGACCTCCTGCTCCTTCTGGGGCAGCAGAAGCCCTGCCAACGGAGCCAGCACCCCCTTGATCCACGGGAACTCCTGATGGAGTTGATCGACCCTGGTCTTTGAAGCCGCCCGCAGCCCGTGTTGAATGCCCCCGGGCGTGATGACGCGCCGCGGCGGCGCGACACCATATTTGGCAGCGGCGATCATCAGCCCCAGGAAGCTGCGGGGCGTCACCTCGTCGAACGCGTCGGCCAGATGCTTCAGCGGCCAATCGTAGGTCTTCCCTTTTTTGTAACCATGCTCCCCATCGGCCATGAACTCGCCCGCCATGGCGGTCATCAGCTTCTGCTGGTGCGCGATATCCCGACCCAGCGACCACTGCCTCGCGAGGATCTGATCTCGCGAACCCGCCGCTAGCACTACTGTAGCAAACTTTTTTCGGGACTTCGCGGGCTCGCGATCTCGTCGACTCGCCGATCGGGGTTGTCTCGGTGGCAGCAAGGACAGCGGGGCAACCAGCTCGCGAAGACACGGGCCATCTCGAGGCGAGCGGTGATGAACGAATCCTCGAAGTGCCGCTCAGGCCGCGATGCGGAGCGGATGAGACGAACCTTCCCGTCCTTCCGAGGGGGGAAAATGCTGCACGCGTTCGGCGATGACGAAAGCGAAGCAGCAGAGCGCGACCGACACATGGTGGTGCCACCCGAGGAACGAGCGGCCTTCATAATGATCGAGCCCCAGCTCGCCTTTCATCTCTTCATAGACGCGCTCGGTGCGCCACCGCTCCTTGATCAGCCGCACGATTTGCTTCTTCGTCATCCGCCGTCGCAACGTCGTCAGCGTGAATTTCGTCGGCTTCGGCTCCCCTTTTTGCCATTCCATCATCAGCCACAGCGGCTCGTGCTGGGCGGGGGCAATTCCGTCCTCCTGAGCGACCTTCACCCGCCGAAAGCAGAAACGCGACGAGAGTTTCGCGTTCGTGCCTTCACGCCAGGTGACCTTGCGAAAGGCGTCCGAGCCGAGCTGTA
>Ga0209181_10005376_pt1 | contig 18477 bp, 15 predicted proteins | sample MAT05_FD_187208 | JGI IMG/M metagenome (GOLD analysis project Ga0209181, IMG submission 187208) | Freshwater microbial communities from Lake Fryxell liftoff mats and glacier meltwater in Antarctica - MAT-05 (SPAdes) (version 2) | ecosystem: Environmental > Aquatic > Freshwater > Ice > Liftoff...
CGAGCAGAGCGAGCAGGTGGTTTTGCCTTCGGGAATTTTCTCCTTGACTATGGAATAGGTGTCCTGAGTTTCAATGTGATACTCGATGCCAATGGATTTGAAATAGTCCGGCAGTATATGCTCCGGAAAGCCCGGCTGCTTCTGATCCAGATTCATGGCGATTAGGCGAAAATTAATCGGCGCGCGTTTTTGCAGCGTTCGTAAAATTTCCAGCAGAGTGTAAGAATCCTTGCCACCGGACATGCACACCATTATGGTGTCGCCTTCCTCGATCATGTTGAAGTCGCCGATAGCACGGCCAACTTGCTGTTCCAGTCGTCCGCGCAGACGGTTAAAATTGCTGGAGTGATGCTCAAAATGGATGGGGTGTGTAATGGCGTTCATATTGTTTATTCAAAGGTTAATACTGCGTCCGCCATCCACCGCAATAATTTGTCCGGTAATGTAGGGGGCATCGTTTAATAAAAATTTCACGGTGCGGGCAATGTCGTCGGGCTCGCCTTCACGCTTGAGCAAGGTGTGTGCGATGATCTGCCTTCGCCGCGCCTCATCGCTCCATTCCGCGTTTTCAGGCCACACAATGACGCCGGGGGCAATTGCGTTGACGCGCACCTGCGGGGCCATTTCCTGCGCCAGAGCGCGCGTGAGCGCCGCCAGCCCACCCTTTGCTATGCTATACAATAGGTAACCGGGCATGGGTCGTTCGGCATGAATATCCACAATATTGACAATGGCCCCATGGTTGTGACGCAACTCCATCGCTGCCGCTTGGGCGAGCAGCAGCGGGGCTTTCAGGTTGGTGCCAATCAGGTCGTTCCAATTTTGATCGTTAACATCGCTCAGTGACGTAGCAAAAAAACTGGAGGCATTGTTAACCAGCGCATCCAGCCGCCCAAAGTGACTGATAGTTACCTCTACCAACCGGGACAGAGCTTGCGGATCCAGCAGGTCTGCCTGTATGTGCAGTGCAGAGCCAGGGCGTTCGGCATGTAACTCTGACTGCAAAGCCAAGGCATCCTGCGCAGAAGAACGGTAGTGCAGCGCGATGTTCGCCCCCGCTGCGTGCAGCTTGCGGCAGATCGCGGCCCCCACGCGTTTTGCCCCACCCGTCACTAATACCACTTTACCTTGCATGGCGCTCTCCACTAAACTTACAGCTTGTAATTTAACACATCCCTATCGCTCAATCATGTCCTCACTGCCCTTGCCATCCCTCGAAGCTCAGGCGCACAGCGATCAACTGCGTGATCTGATTCATCACGATATCCTGCGGCAAGGAGGGTGGATTCCTTTTTCACGCTTTATGGAGTTGGCGTTATACGCGCCGGGAATGGGCTATTACAGTGCCGGGGCACGCAAGTTCGGCGCAACCGGAGATTTTGTCACCGCGCCGGAAATTTCTTCATTATTTGGTCGAACATTGGCGCGACAATTAGTTGAAATTATGGCGCAAAGCACCCCGCATATAATCGAACTCGGCGCGGGTAGCGGCAAGCTGGCTGTTGATATATTGAGCGAGCTGGAACGGCAGAATAGTCTGCCAGAGCGTTATGACATCCTGGAAGTCAGTGCCGACTTGCGCGAACGGCAACAAGCATTGCTGCAAGCACGCTTGCCCCATTTAATTAACCGCGTGCATTGGCTAGATGCGCCCCCGGACAGCATTTCTGGAGTGCTTGTCGCTAACGAAGTATTAGATGCGCTACCAGTGCATTTGGTGCGTTGGAGTGATGCGAGTATTTTCGAACGCGGCGTGGCTAGCAAGGGTGAAAAGTTTGTGTGGCAGGAACGTCTGCCGGAAAGCTCGATGTTGCTGGAGATTGCGCAACAGATCAAGGTGCCTGATGACACGCTCAGTGACGTGTCACTTGCCGTACGTGGCTTGGTCAGCAGCCTGAGCGAACGCTTGCATCAAGGTATGCTGCTATTTATTGACTACGGTTTTGGCGCACGCGAGTATTACCATCCGCAACGCACACAAGGCACGCTCATGTGCCACTACCGTCATCATGCACATGACGATCCGTTCTTTCTGCCCGGTTTGCAGGACATTACCGCGCATGTAGATTTCACCGCTGTAGCGGAAGCGGCCATTGATGCAGGATTGCACCTGTGCGGCTATACAACGCAAGCCTATTTCCTGATTAACAGCGGAATCACTGACTTATTGGCAGAGACCGATTCTGAGAATACTCGCGACTATTTTCCGCTTTCTGCACAACTGCAAAAGCTAACCAGCCCCGCTGAGATGGGTGAGTTATTTAAAATAATTGCTCTGGGCAAGGGAGTGAATATGCCTTTATGTGGCTTTGTGTCGGGTGATAAGTCACGTTTATTATAAAAATATTTATATTGGATCGACACGCCAGCTGGATGTCGGGTTATCAGCCAACGGGCGAAGGATCCGTCTTAAATTTTCGGAGCCCGCATGTTTTATTAAACATTCTGACTTTGGATCTATACTGCATCTAAATAATTTTTGTAAGGCACAATGATGAAGTCACATTACCTGTTAGTATTTCTGTGTACGGGTTATATCGGCTGGGCACAGGCGGAAATATATAAAAAAGTCGATGCTGATGGTCATGTGACTTATTCCAGTACACCTACAAAAGGCTCCAAAAAAATTGATCTGGGACCACTGACTATCGTGCCGTCTCCTGCGCGCGCACACAATAACGCCACACATCCCGATTTCCTTAAGGTTGATTCGGCTACACAAAAAAACCGCGATAACTTGCGTCGCAAGATACTTGAAGAAGAATTATCAACAGAACACAAGCTGGTAGAAGAAGCTCGCCAGAATCTTATAAATGGGAAAGAGAACTCAGAAATTCTCAAGAATAAAGATGCTAATAACTATCGAAATGCGGCCAAATATGAAGAAAATATAAAAGTCTTGCAGGGGCAGGTAATACTATACGAGCAGAATGTCGAAGCGCTTAAGACTGAACTGCTCAAACTCAAGTAATTATCGTGTACTTTTTGGATAAATTTGCGGAAAAATTTCCAAAACATTAAATACAAATAAACTCAGCTTATTCAGAACTACAAACGTTAAGTGGATGATGCAAATCATTACTCAATGCCTAATTCCACGCGAAACCTGCAAGCCTATGACTTTCTTAGTCAATTCTCCTGTATTCATATTCGGTTCTGGTTGCAAGACCGAGGGTTGTTTTTGGAGTGCTGGTTCAACATAACGGCCATGTTACTTCTTGGCAACGGACTTTTTCGGAGTTGCAGTCTTTTTCGGAGCAGCAGTCTTTTTCGGAGCAGCAGTCTTTTTCGGAGCAGCAGTCTTTTTCGGAACAGCAGTCATTTTCGGAACAGCAGTCATTTTCGGAGCAGCAGTCATTTTCGGAGCAGCAGTCTTTATCTTGGCTGTGGTTTTCTTTAGAGATGGCCCTTTTGCCACACGCTCTGCCAGCAGCGCCAAACCTTCTTGCAATGTTATTTCTTCCGGGGATACGTCTTTAGGCAAAGTGGCGTTAACCTTCCCATGTTTTACATATGGCCCATAGCGGCCATTGCAGACTTCCACCGGCTTTTGATCATCAGGATGCGCGCCCAGCTCCCGTAACACAGTATTGGAAGTCCTTGCCTCAGCTAACAGTGCTACTGCGCGTTCCAACTGTATGGTGAAAACACTGTCTCCCTTGGGTATGGATTTAAATTTTCCATCATGCCCGACATAAGGGCCGAAACGTCCAATGTTGACGATAATTTTTTTGCCACTCTCAGGGTGAAGTCCCAATTCTTTGGGAAGTTGCAGCAATTGTGTGGCAGCGGTAAGGTCTGCATCGTCTGGAGGTAACTCCTTCGGCCAGGAAATACGCTTCGGTTTTGTTTTGGAACCTGCCTCTACTTCACCAAGTTGTACGTAATAGCCATAAGGGCCGCGCAACAATAATACTGGCAAGCCACTGACTGGATCGCTCCCCAGTTCCTTGCGCGTTTCCCCGGTATCGGCTTCACCTGTGAGATTACGTGTGTAGTCGCACTCTGGGTAGGCTGTGCAGCCAATGAAATTGCCACGTTTGCCCAAGCGGGTAGCTAATGGCTTGCCGCACTTAGGGCAGGCTTCGTCGATTAGTTCCTGTGTTACATCTTTACGCTCGATGTTCTTTTTATCTTGTATAAGCGCAGTGAAGGGATGCCAGAAATCGTTTAATACTGGAATCCAGTCGCGCTTGCCATCGGAAATTTCATCCAGCTCATCCTCCATTTGCGCAGTAAATCCGTAATCGACATAGCGCGTAAAATGTTCAGTGAGGAAACGGATAACAACACGTCCGACATCGGTCGGCTTGAATCGTTTTTTGTCCAGCATTGCATATTCACGAGCCTGTAGCGTGGAAATGATGCTGGCGTAAGTTGAGGGGCGCCCGATGCCATGTTCTTCTAAAGTTTTTACTAAGCTGGCTTCGGAAAATCGCGGTGGGGGCTGGGTAAAATGCTGCTCACCATACAGCTTGTCAAGCGGAATGGTCTCTCCCTCTTCCAAAGGCGGCAATTTTTTGTTTTCTTCTTCTTCGCTGTCATCCGTGCTTTCTTGATAGACAGCGATAAAGCCAGGAAACATGAGGGTTTGGCCGCTGGCGCGAAACAAGGTGTCATCTCCGCCGAGACGAATATCAAGACTGACTGTATCGAAACGCGCGGGGGCCATTTGACAGGCGAGGGTACGCTTCCAGATCATTTCATAAAGCCGCGCTTGATCTATGGTGAGAAATTCCCGCATGCTCTCCGGAGTGCGTGCAATCGAGGTTGGCCGTATTGCTTCGTGAGCCTCTTGCGCATTCTTGGCTTTACTTTTGTAGATCGGTGCCGTTTTAGGCAAATAGTCCGGGGCAAATTGTGCAGCGATATAACCACGTATTTCCTGCAGAGCTTCCTGTGCCAGCGTGACGGAATCGGTACGCATATAACTGATCAGTCCTGCAGTTTGACCACCGATATCAACGCCTTCATAAAGCTGTTGAGCAATACGCATAGTGCGGTCAGTGGACATGCCTAGCTTGCGGGCTGCCTCCTGTTGCAGCGTGGAGGTAGTGAATGGAGCAGCGGCATAGCGCTGCTTGGCTTTCTTTTCCACGCGCACCACGCGCGGAGGCAATTTTGCCGCACTGATGTTGTCAAAAATCTTGCGGTATTCCGTCTCGCTGGCTATACCCAGTTGCTCTAATTTTTTCCCTTGATATTGAAACAGTTTGGCAGTAAATGGTTGGCTATTCTTCTGGCTGTCGAGATGCACAGTCCAATATTCCTGCGAGCGGAATGCCTCGATTTCTAATTCACGTTCCACGATCAGACGCAGCGCTGGGCTTTGCACACGCCCAGCAGAAAGTCCGGGGCGAATTTTGCGCCATAGTAGCGGCGACAGATTGAAACCCACCAAATAATCCAGCGCACGTCGCGCCTGTTGCGCATTCACCAGGGGAATAGAGATTTCACGCGGATGGGCAACCGCTTCGCGCACCGCAGACTGGGTTATTTCGTAGAACACCACGCGCTGCATGGATTTATTTTTCAAATTACGCTTGCCTTTGAGTAACTCAGCGACATGCCAGGCAATGGCTTCCCCTTCACGATCCGGGTCAGGTGCCAGATAGATATGGTCTGCCTGAGCAGCGGCTTTGGCGATAGCGTCTACATGTTTGCTGTTTCGCGCAATAATTTCATACTGCATGGCAAAATCATGTTCAGTATCGATCGCACCTGATTTGGGTATCAGGTCGCGCACATGTCCATAGGTCGCCAGTATCTCAAAATCTTTACCCAGATATTTTTTCAGGGTGACTGCTTTGGCCGGGGACTCAACGATTAATAGATTGCTCGCCATGATTGTATTTTTGTTTAATGTTAATGTTTAATGTAAGCAACTGGAATCGGCTGGAGTAAGCAGATCTTCGACTATTAAAGGGTCTAAGTCTTGACGTTGATTCCACAACACCATGAGAGTAATAAGCTTGATTTTATCCAGTGGCAGATTTTCACGGTTCAATGCAACCGCACGGTCGAGGATCATTTCCCGCTCCACGGGTGTAATTATTTTATTTTGTTCCCAAAATGTCAGAAAACGGCGTACTTCAAAGCTCATGCGCTTGATTTCCAGGTCGGCATAAAAGCGCCCACTGCTATCATTAATGGCGGACGGGTAGTTTGCTTTGTTCAACTGCTCAAGACCAGACAACCAAGTCAACGCCAAATGAATGTCCTCATCTTCAAATCCGGCGGCGGATAACTTGCGGGATAGCTTGTCGGAATTGGGATAACGGCCAGCATGAAAATAGCTTTCAAATACAAACATTAAAATGTCAAACATAATGCCCCGATAAAAATTGATTGTTAGGTAATTATTAAACCAGGAGTAATTAAACCAGGAGTAATTAAACCAAGAGTAATGGATTATGAATAGTTATAATTTTGCTCTCCTGTGGGACTTTTCCTTCTCCTGTGGGAGATGTTGTTCTACCAGATCTGAACAATTACAATTTTAATTTATACGTTGATAAAGCCCGCCTGGTAAAGTTGCGATGTCACCATCCAGCTCCAGTTGCAACAGGATGGCGGATAGCGCCCCAATCGTCAAGCCACTGCGCTGGCTCAAGCTATCCATATCTACCGGGTCGAAACCTAAATGCATTAATAAAGGGTGTTCCTCGAGTACGGAAGATTGCAGGATCGTGCTGGCAGGAAAATGTCCCAGTTCCTCTAGAATGTCTTGCGCGCACTCTACCAGTTTAGCGCCCTGCTTGATCAAATGATGACATCCTTTTGTCTGTGGAGCGTGGATGGAACCGGGAATAGCGAAAACGTCACGCCCTTGTTCCAATGCCATACGGGCGGTAATCAGTGAACCGCTTTGCAGAGAAGCTTCGACTACTAAACACCCTAAGCTAAGGCCGCTAATAATGCGATTGCGGCGCGGAAAATTTGCTGCTAGTGGCGGAGTCCCTAATGAAAATTCGGAAATCAACGCGCCTTCCTGTGCCAATTGATGCGCCAGCTGACGGTTGGCAGCAGGGTAAACTTTGTCCAGCCCCGTGCCAACGATGCCTATGCTGGAACCGTATTCGCGCAACCCTCCGCGATGTGCTGCGGCGTCTATGCCATGCGCCATGCCACTGATAATGCACAGTCCAGCAGCGCTCGCTGCCTGAGCAAAAGCCTCCGCATTGCTCAGCCCTTGTGGGGTAGCGTTGCGACTGCCAACGACGGCGAGTGCTGAATGGTTAAGCAATTCGAGCCGTCCTTTCACATACAGCAGTAATGGTGGATCGGAAATGTTAAGTAGCGCCTGCGGATAGTCAGGGTCTGCCAGTGTGACAATATGGTTGTGCGGATCAGCTAGCCAACTGGCAATGGGTGCAAGTTTTTCTTCGTTCCAACCTTGTGTGATAGTTGCAGCAATTGCTGGCTGGATCACTTGTTGAAGAGTGTGTACTGGCGTAGCGAAGACTTGGGTTGGAGTACCGAAAGCTTGTAACAGACGACGCAAACCTTCATTGCCTAAACCAGGTATCTGGTTCAGGGCAAGCCATGACGCAAGCTCAGCGTCCATAGGCATGGGGAGTCAAGGCGTCAGCGCACTATCCAACAATTGCACTGGTAGTCTGGTTCGCATCACCAGAGCGTAAGCGACTTTGTCAAAAGTACGGAATACAAATAGCAAACCATAGCGCATATCCGGCAAAGTCAGTGTTTCCCCATTTTCCTTTATTACATCTCCCTTACGATATAGCGCCAGTACATGGCCATTTTCAAGGCCATCACGAAGTCCCTTGTTGAGCGTTACGATGGAATGTTGACCCGCTTGAGAAACCCCAGCATAAATAGAGATCACGCGAGCTGCAATTTGGCTGTCTGGAGCGCGTGGCACATAGCTTCCGACGAAATCGCTGGAAGCTATGATAAGTTGATCCCCTTTGTTAATTTCCTTAACCGCCTTGACGATCTTAAGCGTGCTGATATCGGCGAATTTTTCGACTTCTGCATCACCCAAGTACATTGCCTCATATCCCAACACTTCCTTGTTTTCCGGATCAAGTAGTGTTTTCCCAGGACGATAAATTTGCCACAGCAATCCCTGGTCTTTGGATAGGCCTTTTGCGTATGCTATATCTCCGGTGGCCAGAAGGACGCGTTTTTCGTAGGTGCCAACTATAGTTGGTGCGTCAGCTAGCCCATTCTTCTCAATTATGAGCGGTCTGCTGAGAAACGGTTCGATGGCACTAGCTGAAATACTGGGGATTGCGTTGTGTTCACTGCTTTGAACGTGTACCCGAGGAGAAAGTTTCGCACTGTCAGATTTGACTGCTCCAGTTGTTTCTTCGCTTTTTTTTATTTGGCCTATGTGCAATGTACCGCTTGCACGATCCAGATGAACCACGTCACCGGGATAAATCCAGTGCGGATCTTTAATGGTATGTTTATTTAAGCCCCAGATTTGTGGCCATTGCCATGGATCCTTGAAAAACTTAGTGGAGATATCCCACAGGGTATCCCCTTTCACCACAATGTGGCTATCTGGTGCATTCTCGTGAATTTTAACCGTATCAGCAAAGGCGAAGGTGGGCAATAAACAGCAAATCAGCGATATAATAATCTTTTGCATGGAAACTCCATTTTGCGTGGAAACCCAGTTTTTAGCAGCCAGGCTGAGAACAACAAGTTTTGCACGATATTTCGTGGAAAACGTTTTAAATTCTGCCCCTAGTTATTTAAATTAGCAAGCATTTATGGCAATTTTAAAAATATTGCAATATCCAGATGAGCGGTTACATACCGTCGCAGTTCCAATACCTGTGGTAACTGCAGCCACCCGCAAGCTGGCCTCTGATATGGCCGAAACAATGTATTCTGCGCCGGGAGTGGGTCTGGCCGCGACTCAGGTGGATGTACATCAACAGATCATTGTGATGGACATTTCTGAGACCCAGGATCAGTTGTTGGTGTTCATTAATCCGGAAATTATTGCCAGTAGTGGTGAGAGCATGTGCGAGGAGGGCTGTTTGTCAGTTCCTGGAGTATATGAAAAAATACGCCGCGCCGGACATGTCACCGTGCACGCGCTAAATACGCATGGTGAATCTTTCACGCTTGAAGCAGACGGGTTGTTGGCGATCTGTATACAACATGAGATGGATCACCTTAAGGGCAAAGTGTTTGTTGAATATCTTTCGTCGCTCAAGCAATCCCGTCTCCGAGCCAAGCTTAAGAAGCACCGCCGTGAAACAATGTAGGCACTTCAAAAATATATTTTTCTCAAGCTGCTGCGTTGCGTCTTGCCTTGAATGAAAGCCATCATTAATTTAAAGGTATCCTGATAATCAACTCTCCCCTAAAGATCATTTTTGCCGGCACTCCAGACTTCGCTGCCACCGCACTAAACGCGTTGCTGATGCAACAATTTTCTGTAGTCGCAGTGTTAACCCAGCCCGACAGACCCGCTGGCCGCGGTATGCGACTCACAGCCAGCCCAGTTAAGCAGCTTGCCTTGGCGCGTAGCCTGCCACTGCTACAGCCTGCTTCATTGAAATCTGCCGATGTGCAACAAGAGCTTGCCAATTATACGGCGGATGTAATGGTGGTGGCGGCTTATGGACTAATCCTGCCATCAGCGCTACTGCAGTTGCCACGCTACGGCTGCCTGAATATTCACGCCTCATTATTACCACGTTGGCGCGGTGCAGCGCCTATTCAGCGCGCTATTCTGGCGGGTGACGATAAAACCGGTATCACCATTATGCAAATGGATGCAGGGCTCGATACAGGTGGTATGTTGCTTAAAAAAGCCTGTTCGATCACTGCGCATGACACCACACAAACGCTGCATGACAAATTGGCGACTTTGGGCGCTGAAGCTATCATCGAAACACTGTGCCTGCTGGAGCGAGGACAATTAAAGCCAGTGTCGCAAAATGCGGCCGAAGCAACTTATGCTGCCAAACTCAACAAAACAGAAGCGCTGATTGACTGGTCAAAAAATGCCACACACATCATACGTGCGGTGCATGCCTACAACCCTTTCCCTATCGCATATACCATTCTTAATGGGGAACTTGTCAAAATCTGGCAGGCCAGCGTGCGCGACGACGTTGAAGGTGAAACGGGAACCCTGCTGGCTATAGAAAAAAACGGGATTATTGTGGCATGCGGCCAAGGGGCGTTATGCCTTGAAGTATTGCAGCGCAAGAATGCTAAGGCATTACCTGCGGCACAGTTTATCCAGGGATTTGCAGTGCATCCCGGCGACCGTTGCACTTCATTCCTCTGACATGGATATCGCACAAAGAGGTGCCAGCCAAGTTGTCTGCCAAGTATTGGCTGGACGCAATCTGAGTCAGACATTGAGTGCGGCTTTGCAGACTAAGCCTGGACAAATTATGCCCGAATTAACCCCACAACAACGTGGTGCGCTACAGGATTTAAGTTATGGTACGCTGCGTTTTTACGGTCAGTTAGTGCGTGTGCTGGATCAACTGTTGCACAAACCAGTGCAGGATTCGCAACTACGTTGCCTGCTATTAGTGGCTTTGTATCAACTGCTACATACCAAAGCTGCACCCCATGCAGTGGTAGATCATGCCGTGCGCGCTGTGCGAAAGTGCAATGCAGCAGCCGGAGGACTGACAAATGCGGTGCTACGCAATTTTTTACGCAACCGCGAGGCGTTAGTTGCCGCCGCAGCCACTAGCGAGGAAGGTCGCTATGCCTACCCTCAATGGTGGATAGCTTCAGTCCAGGCGCAATATGGAAGGCATTCAGAGGCTATCTTGCTAGCGGGTAACCAGCATCCCCCCATGACACTGCGTGTGAATTGTCGATGTATCAGTACAACAGATTATCTGGCGCTGCTTGCTCAGCAGGGTATTCAGGCCAGTCTGATCGAGCCAGATGCTGTGCTGCTGAAATACCCTCTCCCGGTAAATAAGTTACCAGGATTCTTCGATGGTCTGGTTTCAGTGCAGGATGCGGGTGCACAATACGCAGCGCGCCTGTTGGACGTACAGGACGGTATGCGGGTGCTTGATGCGTGTGCTGCACCGGGCGGAAAGAGTACCCACCTACTGGAGCTGGCACAACTTGATCTGCTTGCTTTGGACAAAAATTCGCAACGTTTGGAACTGGTACGTGAGAACCTGCAACGCCTGCAATTGCATGCGCAGTTGCAAAACGGTGATGCGGCACAGCCCGATAGTTGGTGGGATGGCAAACCATTCCATCGAATCTTGGCCGATGTACCCTGCTCTGCCTCTGGCGTGGTGCGGCGTCATCCCGATATAAAGTGGCTGCGTCGTCCGGGCGATATTAATGGATTCGCACAACAACAGTTACATATTCTTTGCTCGTTGTGGCGGTTACTGGAAAGAGATGGGAAGCTGCTATATATAACCTGTTCCATTTTTGCGCGAGAAAACCAGCAAGTTATCAATGAATTTTTAAATCAGCATGATGACGGCAAACAATTACCGTTGTCCATGCCCAATTTAAATGAAGGTCAAATATTCCCCAATGACCAGCAGGATGGTTTCTTTTATGCATTACTGCAAAAGCATGCATAACCTGGCGCGATTGCTGGCTGTGTTGCTGGCATTCTGGCTTGGCATTTCGGTCGTCTTTGCCGAGGGTATTACAGTGCGTAAAACGGAAGCACGGTTTTCTGACGGCAGCTATCACTTTTCGGCTGATTTCGACATCAGCTTAAACTTTGTTGTAGATCAAGCACTGACGCGCGGGGTGCCACTGTACTTCATTAGTGAGTTCACCCTGATTCGTCCACGTTGGTACTGGCTGGACGAAGTTATCGCAAAAAATGAACAGACTGCCAAACTATCTTACAACAAACTAACGCGCCAGTACCGCATCACGCGTGGCTCGCTATTCCAAAACTTCTCTAGCTTGGGCGATGCATTGCGTATTATCAGTCATCAGTCTGCTGCACCTATTGATGCTTCGCTGCTTCAGAAAAACAATGATTATATTACAGCGCTGTTACCCCAAAAGGGGGACTACATTGCTGCCACGCGAATGCGTCTAGATGTAACGCAATTACCAAAACCGTTGCAAGTCAATGCCTTGGCCACCCAAGACTGGAACTTTGATTCCAATTGGTACCGCTGGATAGTTCGCCCCATCGTATCTGCTGCAGACCGCGAAAATGAGTAGGCAGTGAAATATTTAATTTTCATCAGCGCACTGCTTGGCAGTTTCCTGCTTTATCTGCTGTCAAGCGCCAGCGCTAATACTGAGTTGTTTTCACGCAATTACTATGTACTGCTGGCTTTGGCCGGGGTCTTAGCCGTGTATCTAACCGTGCTGGTTGGCTATCAATTATGGCAGTTACGCAACAAGCTTAAGGCACAGGTATTTGGTGCGAAACTCACCCTGCGTCTGACGCTTTTTTTCATTTTAATTGCGATCCTGCCAGGTTTACTGGTGTATGCTGTTTCGGTACAGTTTCTTGATAAGAGTATCGAGTCGTGGTTCGACCTTCGGGTAGAAAAAGCGTTGGAGGGCGGTTTGAACCTGGGCCGAAATGCGCTGGAAACAGGTCTTAAGGAATTGAGCAAGAAAGGTGAGTCCACCGCCCTGTTACTTGCTAAACAATCTCCAGATCAATACACAAAAACGTTGGGCCAGCTAATAGGCAAAGGTACTGCCCAAGATGTCGCGTTGTTTAACAAAAGCGGAAAGCTACTTGCGTTTGCCAGTAGCAACCGCAAGCCGCCTCCAGATACCCCGAATGCCGAAATGCTACGAGAAGCTAGCCAGCAGGGGCTCAATAGCATTATTGATACACTGCCTGATAACAGCCTGATATTGCGTGTGCTGGTGCTGGTTAAACCGCTGCAACTATCAGCCGGGGCGCGTATTCTGCAGCTAACACAGCCAGTGCCCAAACAGCTTGCCGCTGACGCAGAAATGGTACGAGCGGTTTATCGCGATTACCAGGAACTGGCATTATCTCGTTTAGGATTGAAGCGCTTGTATGGCATCACACTGACGCTATCGCTATTGATTGTATTGTTGAGTGCAGTGTCAGCTGCTTTTTTTATCAGTGATCGCCTAAGCGCACCGCTCGCAGCACTGGCCGAAGGAACACGGGCGGTAGCACAGGGTGACTTTTCACGTCAGCATCCAATTAAAAGCCGTGATGAGCTGGGGGCACTGACCGGACTGTTCAACCAGATGACATTACAACTGGCCGATGCGAAAACTACGAGCGAACAGCAACAGCGCCAAGCGGAAGATGCTAAAGCCTACCTGGAAAGCATGCTGGCACATCTATCGTCTGGAGTGTTAGTAGTAGATGAACAATTCAAGCTGCGTTCTGTCAACAGTAGTGCGGCGCAGATACTTGGGACGTCGCTCCTGGACATGCAGGATGTACCGTTAGCGGAAATCGCCGTGCGTCACCCCCTACTCCGTCCTTTTTCCGATGCGATCATGCAGGCCTTTAATGAAGTGACGAGCGGCGAATGGCAGCGCCAAATTGAACGGCTAAGCAAGAATGGTGATCAGATATTATTAATGCGCGGTACTCGATTATCCACAGTGGCGGACAACAGCTACGTAGTTGTGTTCGACGATATTACCTATTTGCTGCAAGCGGAACGTCAAGCCGCGTGGGGCGAAGTGGCACGCCGTTTGGCGCACGAAATTAAGAATCCGCTTACACCTATTCAGCTATCTGCGGAGCGCCTGCAGCACAAGTTGAGCACCAAGCTGGACGGTAGCGACGCACAGCTATTGCAGCGGGCTACACAGACTATCGTGAGTCAAGTGGCAGCCATGAAAAACATGGTAACCGAATTTGCCGATTATGCCCGGGCACCCGCTCCCAAGTTGGTAGTGCTGGACATGCACCAGCTACTACGCGAAGTGCTTGGGTTATATGAAGCTAATAGCAGTCCAATTACCTTGCGTTTGAATGCGACTCAAACTTGGGTTAAAGGAGATGCGACACGCTTGCGCCAAGTGATCCATAATTTGTTGCAGAATTCATATGATGCTTTACAAAACGTTACTCAACGGGAAATTATCCTGAGCACGGAAGAAGAAGGTAGCGCATTAAAATTATGTGTGCAAGACAATGGCAGCGGTTTTCCTGAGCATTTGCTGGCGCGAGCTTTTGAACCTTACAGAACGACTAAACCCAAGGGGACTGGGCTAGGTTTAGCAATCGTGAAGAAAATTGTGGAAGAACACAGTGGCAGTATTATTATTGAAAATGTGACAACTGGTGGAACAAAAGTAAGTGTTACCTTGCCCTTATTAATAGAGGTCGTGTGAAATGGCAACTAAAGAAATTCTAGTGGTAGATGATGAAATCGGAATTCGCGAGTTACTCTCGGAAATCTTGTTTGACGAAGGCTATCATGTACATGTGGCTGAAAATGCTATTCAGGCCCGCGATTTTCGCAACCGGCAGGTGCCGGATTTGGTGTTGCTGGACATCTGGATGCCAAATACCGATGGCGTCAGTCTACTTAAAGAGTGGGTGGGTCAGAACTTGTTGACTATGCCAGTGATCATGATGTCAGGGCATGGCACCATAGAAACAGCACTTGAGGCGACGCGCATCGGTGCGGTAGATTTCCTTGAAAAACCAATTGCGTTACAGAAGTTGCTTGATGCTGTTGCCAAGGCAATCAGGCTGGGTGCAACACCAAATATTCGGCAGGAAGTTACATCAGAAAATTTAACTGATCAGGGAAGCATGGCGACCCTTTGGGAGACTGCGGCACAATTCTCATTGCCGCTCGACTTACCATTACGCGAAGCGCGTGAACATTTTGACAGCCTGTATTTCAATTATCATATGCATAAAGAAAACGGCAATATGACCCGTGTGGCGAAAAACGTTGGCTTGGAACGCACCCATTTATATCGCAAATTAAAACAGCTCGACGTTAAGTTCGCCAAGAAGAGTTTAGACGAAAACTAACCATTACAAACGAAAATATCAGGTTGATTTAGGGAGAAAGAATATACAACAGATATAGCTTGAGATATGCAAGCCATATCTATATATAATGCTTAGTTATCGAATTAATTGTTGCGCCTTTCGGATACTGCGCAAATGCGCTGCATGACGTTGGGAACTGGCTCTTGAAACTCACCTTGTTGATAAGCAATTACTGTCAGATGCGGAAAAAAAACCTCCAATAGCTCGTTAGAACGCAGCAAAAAATCAGGGTTTTTTGGTCGCCCAAAGCGCTCATTACCTTCCATGAAAGTTTCGTAAATCAGTACTCCACCAGCATTTAGCGACTCAATCAGTCTTGGTAATAGTGGCCGATGCAAATAACGGCTGACAACTATGCCATCGAAGCGATGGTCGGCATATGGCCAAATATCATTCTCCAAGTCTGCGATTTTGGTTGATACATTAGATAGCTGTTGCAGCCCGGCAAGCGCAGTCGCATCACGATCCACAGCATTTACTCGCCAGTTGTTAGCCGCAAGCCAGCGCGCATGGCGTCCACTGCCACAAGCTAAATCGAGCACCTGACCGCCATTACGAATCAATTTAGCATAGTGGCAAATCCATGGCGATGGAATCCCCTCGGGTTGTAATGGAGCAGTGTTTCCGTTATGTTTTGTCATTTCTAAAATAGCGTTAGCTCCGTGAAACACTTAAACTGTATGGTCAAAGTCAACTTTACTTCGGAAAATACATCGCTGCATGAGGGTAAGGTCACTATTTTGCTGGTGACAGCCTGCTTGGTAAAACCGCACGATAATTTTCTAAAGGTATCATAATATGCAAGATGCCAAGTGTTTCTAAAAATGTTAATTCCTGCAATAATCCGGGGCAAGAAACAATATTTGTTATATTGAGGCAGCATAATCATGACGCAAGATGAGTTAAAGCTCGCGGTGGCACAAGCCGCAATAACATATGTCCCGGCGAATTGCATCGTGGGAGTGGGAACCGGCTCGACAGCCAATTTCTTTATAGACGAACTGGGAAAGATCAAGAAAAAAATATGCGGTGCAGTGGCCAGCTCCGAGGCTTCAGCGCAGCGCTTAAAAGAGCATGGCATCCAGGTGGTTTCGCTGAATGATATAGGTAGCCTATCTATTTATGTGGATGGAGCAGACGAAATTACGCGTCATTTGCATATGATTAAGGGCGGTGGCGGCGCATTGACGCGCGAAAAAATAGTAGCCGCTGCAAGCAAAAAATTTATTTGTTTATGCGATTCCAGCAAGCTGGTGGATGTTCTTGGAAGCTTCCCATTGCCGCTGGAGGTGATCCCCATGGCTAGCAGTTATGTGGCACGCCAGATGGTGTTGCTGGGTGGTCAGCCCAAATTGCGTGAAGGTTTTGTGACTGACAACGGCAATCTCATTCTTGATGTATCTGGCCTAAAAATATTGAATCCGATAGAGCTGGAAACTACCATAAATAATATTACGGGGGTGGTTACCAATGGCCTGTTTGCGCGTCGTGGGGCGGACGTGCTACTGCTGGGAACTACAAGCGGGGTAAAGACCTTTACTGCTTAGTACGTAACAAAATTGTCACAGCACGCGAGTAGTATCGCCCAACTTTAGCCATAAAAGGATCTGAATCATGGTCTCCACTGAACATACCTCTAAGCAATTTGATGCCGAACTGGAAGCGGTGCGTGCGCGAGTATTACAAATGGGTGGACTGGTGGAGAGTCAAATTCGGCTCGCTATTGAGGCGCTGGTTAGTGGCGATGTGCCGTTGATGAATCGCATTATTAATGATGATCATCGTGTTAACGCGATGGAAGTAGAAATCGACGAGAGCTGTAACCAGATTATTGCTCGCCGCCAGCCTGCCGCGGGTGACTTGCGTATGGTGATGACGGTGATCAAGACGATTACTGATCTTGAACGTATCGGCGACGAGGCGGAAAAAATTGCGCGCATGGGCAAACTGCTGTCGCAGAGGAGCAGTCTCATCCTGCCGCGTTATACGGAGATCAATCACGCCGCAGACCTGGCTCTGGACATGCTACGCAAATCACTGGATGCCTTTGCTCGTCTTGATCTTGCCTATGCTGCTCAGGTGGTGCGTCAGGATGAGCTGGTGGATGAGGAATTCCGCACCATCATGCGCTACCTCATCACCTTCATGATGGAAGACCCGCGCACCATCTCCACTGCGTTAGAAATTCTGTTCGTCGCCAAGGCCATTGAGCGCATCGGTGATCATGCCAAAAACATGTCCGAATATGTGGTTTATATGGTCAAGGGCAAGGACGTGCGCCATGTCACCGTGGAAGAAATTGAGCGCGAAGTTTTAGAGTAACTTGCGCAGAGTGCGCTTACGCACCATCATCATGGAAGGAAACAAGTCTCTCGTTCGAGAGTCCATACTCGCAGTGATTAACTTCAATTTTATATTGTAACTGTCACCCGCAAAGACGTTCCCGTGGATTGAACCTTTGCCAATCTTAATAAGCTTGAATATCTGCGTATTCAGGTTAATCAAGTCATCTGCAAGTGATCCAGCCCCGCCATTATGTCGATATCCTTGGAACTTTGACTTTCCAGCTTAATTCGCAGGCGTAGATCGTTGACCGAGTCGGCATTTTTTAGCGCTTCTTCATAGCTGATCAGGTTGGCTTCGTGCAGATCAAACAGCGCTTGATCGAAGGTCTGCATCCCGAGCTCACGCGATTTGGACATCACCCCCTTGATTGCAAGCACCTCGCCCTTGAAAATCAAATCAGAAATGAGCGGTGAGTTGAGCATGATTTCCATGGCCACTGAACGGCCTATCCCATCCACACGCGGGATTAGACGCTGTGAAATAAGTGCCTTGATATTGAGAGACAAATCCATTAACAATTGCTCGCGACGCTCTTCCGGGAAGAAATTAATGATGCGATCCAGTGCCTGATTCGCACTGTTGGCGTGTAGGGTGGCCATACACAGATGGCCGGTCTCGGCGAATGTCACAGCATATTCCATGGTTTCACGGTCGCGTATCTCACCGATGAAAATGACATCCGGCGCCTGGCGCAACGTGTTTTTCAATGCGACTTGCCAAGAATCTGTGTCTACACCAACCTCACGGTGAGTGATGAGGCAGTTGATGTGCTCATGCACAAACTCAACCGGATCTTCGATGGTGATGATATGACCGTAAGTATTCTGGTTACGGTAGCCAAGCATAGCCGCTAATGTTGTGGATTTGCCGCTGCCAGTACCACCGACCAAGACGACCAGCCCGCGTTTGGTCATTGCCACATCCTTTAGTACTTCTGGCATCCCCAATTGATTAAGATCGGGAATCTTGGTGGTAATGGTGCGCAACACCATGCCTACACGCTGCTGTTGCATGAACACATTCACGCGGAAGCGGCCAATGTCGGCCGGACTGATCGCAAAGTTACATTCGTGTGAAGCTTCGAATTCAGCGGCTTGGCGGTCGTTCATGATGCTGTTCGCTAATTCCATAGTGTGTTGCGGTGTCAGCACCTG
>Ga0209181_10005377_pt1 | contig 18472 bp, 16 predicted proteins | sample MAT05_FD_187208 | JGI IMG/M metagenome (GOLD analysis project Ga0209181, IMG submission 187208) | Freshwater microbial communities from Lake Fryxell liftoff mats and glacier meltwater in Antarctica - MAT-05 (SPAdes) (version 2) | ecosystem: Environmental > Aquatic > Freshwater > Ice > Liftoff...
TGGAGATACCAAACTGATCCACGCTGCAACTGCCGTGAAGCGTGTGTGGTAAACGGCTGAAAAAAGGCTGATTAAGGAGTCAGGTATTCTTGGGGGAGATGAACGCAAATGAACCGCTGATGAAGTGTCGAAATTCTGGGATACGAGCGAAAAGGAGTTTTTTGGATAACGTTACGATAAGAGTGAAAGTTGTGCCGTATACACATTCAATAGAGACAACTATCGGCTCTGCCTAGCTAAACTATTTGAATGTAATGGCGGCATTGTGAAAATAATTTATTAAAGAATTCTTTGGACTAATTAATAAATGCTTTTGGCATTATCTAGCACATCATTTTTATCAAACAATTTATTTATTCTTGGTTGAATAATCCAGATTCCGAAAATAAAAAGCCACAACAGCGCAAAGTCGCCACCATAATCGCTGAAGTTGGCTTTCCTTTTCAATTTTACAGATTTTAGTGCTTTTGAAACGAAGTATAAGGTGTGATATTGACAAAACATTGCAAAAAGATGCAATGGAATGATCAAAGCCACCAGTAATATTTTAAAAATTGAAGGCGTTGAAAAGAAGAAACCAAACGACACATATAGCATTATTGCGGACATATATACGTATGAGAATGTTAGAAATATTTTGAATCTTTTTATGATCATTTCAACACTTTCAGGCAATAGCTTATGAAGATTATTGCCAAGAGCATAAAACCAGCCGGTAAAGATTCCTAGGAAGATCATTATCACAAATGGGAAAGTACCCATAATTAGCGAAACATTTTTGGCCCCTGTGCTAATCACGACTAAAATCAATAGAATTTGGTAGATCAACGGAATTCCAATAAGTAACAAAAACTATTGCCAATGTTTAAGTTTGAGTAATTTGGTCATGAGGTTTATTTTGGGTAAATGTATGATTGTTTGAAGATGTGAATTGTTTGAGATTTCTCATTCAACGAGTCCCAAAATTCCTAACGGACATATTTTTTGCAATTTTTTTTATCAATTCAACATAGCTCTCTTTGACTTGTTATGAGTCTTATGATCCGTAACGAGTCCACACTTTTATCCCTTCGTCCTACACTTTCATTGCCTGACAATGACAATACATCAACAATAGAAAAATTTCAAAATGCAACATTGCGTCCAATTCTAAAAATGCAGAATGACCTGTTGGTAACCCTTGTAAATGACGCACCTCACTTCAATCAAATTGCTCACCACGTCAGCACCGCAGATGAATACAAAAGTGAAGTCATCACATTTCTAAAACAACAAACAACAATCAAAAATCAGATCATAGGTTTGGTAATTGCGCATTTTACAATGGAAGAATATGCGATGTACGCCCCTCACCGAAATGAGCTGAACAAAAGAATAGTGCAGATGGCAGGGGAGAGAGTAGCGCTTTGGAAGTAATTAGAATGTTTGATGGATTTGTAGCTATTTGGTAAAGCAGGGCGATTTGGGTGATTTTTTGAGTCGTTATTGATATGATTTGGGTGATTAGTTGATCCATTTCGATTGTCTTTTGAATACGATTTATCAATTGATCTTGGGCAGATTGAACTGTAGAAGAGCTTAAGTAGTCTCGATTTATGCATTGGATCAATTCCGTTTATCGGCATTGTAAGAAACACCACTTAGAAAGACATTTACCGCTATAACTAATAAAATGGTTTGGACTATTTAATAAGTAACATTGGTTTTATTTCAGTTTAACTGAATAGTACCATGGTCAATCAAAACCTAATTTTTATAGTCTTCAGAATCGGACAAATACTGTCTTAGTCCCCTGATAGTTTGGAGAAAATAGGCGAGTTCGTGACGATTGTAATACATCAAACTGTTTTGAATTTTAAACTAACCCTAAATGCCTGTTTGTTTGACCATCCAATGCAGAAATCCATACAACGGAATATTTTGCATCCATTCTTGTTTTTTGATTGCCGACGGGGGAAGTTCGGATACAAATGTTGGGTTGATACTTGTCTTAATGGATCCGCAAACTTCGTGACTTTCAATTGGTCGAAGATTTCACTTCAATCGGTATGATTGTGTTATTTTTTTGAACTACAAAGCCTACTTCTGATTGTGCATTCTCAGGCTTCCAATAGTATGACTCAAACTGTTGACTTACCCATTGTTGAAGAATAAATTGTTCCGAAATTACACCTTTAAATTCTGCGAATAATTCGTTTTCTCTCAAAAAATTCTCTGGTGCTAATTCGGACATTGCACATAATAGTCCAACATCGTTCAAGTGTATTTTAAAGTCAGAAAAATCTGCACAAGCACTAATTGGGTTCCCTGCTTTGATGATTCGGGTTACTTTATGAATAAGGCCTGCTTCTTTCAGCCACTCAATAGCTAATTCGAAATCTTGTGCTTTGGCTCCTGCTCGTAAAACGCTGTAAACAAATTTTGAATTTTCTTTCGTTAATTGGCCAACAATGGATTGCCAAATCATTATCATTCATGGCTATTGCGATAGTGGGGCGTGTTTTGAAAAATCGTTTTCGTATACAGTTAATATGTTTTGTTGAAGTTGACGTGCCTAATGGTAGTCTTTATGTTCGGCAAACTGATTGAGTGCTTCAGGCATTCCTCCAAGGAAGTAATATTGTTTCAGAAGTTCTTTGTATTGCACATGGAATATTTCGATGCGTACTGTATCAATTTTTTGCAGGGCATGAACCAAATCTATTTTACCCATGGCAAAAAGGAATTCATGAAAATTTAATGGTTGAAGTGTGAGGAATCTAACCTTACCGACAGGAAATGAAACTCCGTGATGATTGGCGACACCAAGCAGCGAGCTTACGGCGAAAATTGAATACTCAGGATTATTCTCAGGAAAATAGTTCACGATGTAATTGCTTTCAGAAAAGATTGTATCTCATCGAAAATGATCAATGTATTAGAAGGATCAATAGCAGATTCAAAGAGAATATTCAATGCGGTGAGAGTTCTATTATTGTCATATCCTATCTTGAAAATGGAATACAATTCCCGTGTATTTTCAAAGCTGAAATAAGCAGTTTGTTCATGTTCTCTGCGACCATATTCTTTCATCAGCCATGTCATGCCGATCGGTCTAGCTCCTTGTATTACCAATGGTTTTCTGTCCTGACAATTCTTTTAATTCAGTAGAAAGGAATATGCTTCTCTTATTACACTTGTATAATTGAATTAATGAAAAATAGACGGTTAAGGCGTTAAAAGTGTAATTATTCCCGTTTATAAGTACGTAAAAGTGTGCTATAACTTCATTTATACGGGTTTATTCTCAAAGTCGTGCAATATGAATATGATTGAGAAGTCTTCTTGCTTCTATGATTTTGCTTCAGTTGCAGGGTCTTGTGCAGAGGTGAGGATTACTTTCCGATACAAAACTTACTAAATATCGAATGCAACAAATCATCGGCCGAAATTGCTCCGGTAATCTCACCGAGGTGATAAAGTGTTTTGCGAATGTCCACTGCAATAAGATCGCTGGTGAGATTGTTTTCCATAGCGGAAGTAATATCGGCCAACGAAATAGAGGCATGTGCCAAGGCCTGATGATGCCGCGCATTTGTAACGATGGTTGAGCCGCTGTTGATTCTTTCGAAATGAACTGCCTGTTGCAATTGCTTTTTCAGCAAATCGATGTGCAATTTGTTTTTGGCTGAAATAGGCAAAATATTTTTAAACGAAGAAAATTCTTGTTCAAAAATATCCTCATTAAACTGAGGCTGATCAATTTTATTCGCGATTAAAATTATTTTTTTATCCGGCCCAGCGGCATTTTCCACTTCTGTTATAAATGCAGAAAGTATTTCCGGAGTGGTTGTTACAGCATCGAAAAGCAACAGCAAAATCGAGGCTTCTTTCGCTTTTGCCAAACTGCGTTCGATACCAAGTTTTTCTATTGTGTCTTCGGTAGTGCGAATGCCCGCAGTATCAATAAACTTAAATCGAATTCCACCCAGTGTAATATTGTCTTCAACTGTATCGCGCGTAGTACCTGCGATGTCGCTCACGATTGCGCGGTCCTCATTCAGCAAAGCGTTCAGTAAGGTACTTTTTCCCATGTTGGGTGCTCCGAGTATTGCGACTGGAACTCCGTTTTTAAGTGCGTTGCCAAGTGAAAATGATTCTTTGAGATCATTTACCACAGTGCTTATTTCCTCTATCAGTGCTTTTAGTTGTGGTCTATTCGCAAACTCTACATCTTCTTCGGCAAAGTCAAGTTCGAGCTCTATGAGCGATGCAAAATGAATGAGTTTGTCGCGTAAGCCATTTATCTCCTTCGAAAATCCACCGCGCATTTGATGCAATGCCTGTTTGTGCTCGGCCTGACTTTCGGATGCAATCATATCTGCTACGGCCTCGGCTTGACTCAAATCCATTTTACCATTTAGGTATGCACGCATCGTGTATTCTCCTGGATTGGCAAGTCGTGTGCCTGCTTGCATCAATATTTCCAAAAGTTTTTGCTGAATAAAAATTGAGCCGTGACAACTGATTTCAGCCGTGTCTTCTCCGGTATAACTTTTTGGATTGCGGAATATGGTTATTACAACTTCATCAAGCTTTTCGGCAGAAAGACCGGCATCTTTCAACGCGGCTTCAAACGGCTTGCGGCAACGAGCCAGTAAATCATTTGTCATCTGCTCGAATTTGGCGCGGGAGAGTTTTAATTGTAAGTGTTTTGGTCCGCTTGCATCGGCTGTGATATAAGGCAGGTTGATCTCAGTTTCCATCACTGTGGAAAGCTCGATCTTGGCTTTTTCTGCGGCTTCGCGCAAGCGTTGTAACGCCTGTTTGTCGGCGCGCAGGTCAATGCCTTGATCTTTTTTGAATTCATCTGCCGCCCAGTTGGTGATCTTCTGATCCCAATCATCGCCGCCGAGATGGGTATCCCCATTCGTAGATTTGACTTCGATCACACCTTCGCCTACTTCAAGGACAGACACATCAAATGTACCGCCGCCGAGATCGAATACTAAAATAGTTTCGTTCTTTTTCTTATCGAGACCATAGGTCAGCGCGGAAGCTGTTGGTTCATTGATGATACGCAAGACTTCCAAGCCTGCAATCTTGCCTGCATCTTTGGTAGCCTGACGTTGACTGTCATTAAAATATGCGGGAACGGTAATCACCGCCTGTGTAACGGGTTCACCCAAATAGGCTTCAGCATCGGTCTTGAGTTTACCCAAAATCATCGCGCTGATTTCCTGAGGAGAATATTCCTTGCCGGTCACAGGCAGTTTGACGCGCACATCATTGGTCGGTCCTTCAATCACTTGATATGGAACCATCCCGCGTTCGACGCTGGTCTCTGCGAAATGCCGCCCCATAAAACGTTTAATGGAATAGACAGTGTTATCTGAATTAATAACAGCCTGTCGTTTTGCAGTTTGCCCGACCATGCGTTCACCATTCTTGTTGAACGCAACAACAGAAGGACAAATACGACCGCCTTCTGCGGTGGTAATAACTGTCGGTGTGCCGCCTTCCATTACAGCGACAACACTGTTGGTGGTGCCGAGATCAATGCCAATAATTTTTCCCATGAGATTACTCCTTGCTAATAGAATTCAATATCTAAATCTTAAGCGATATATGCAAGATTTCTGTTAACAACTCATAAAAATTTTATTGACTCGGCTCGCTCACTTTGACCCAGTCAAAAATGGCGATCATGGGTGTTTCTTCAAAAGAGGAAGCGTTGATGCCGATCTTGCCTTGGGTGAGTCCATAATGGGTAACGTCCAATTTACGGAAGAGTTTTCCATTGATGTGCAGCAGCAGGATGGTTTCCTGGCAGGCCAGCCCGATTTCGTAATCGAGATTCTCGGCTTTGAGATATTCGGTTGTGTCAATTGCGATGGGCGTATATTGCGCGATGCCATCTGCCAGCCATTGACCAAAGAGCACGCTATACGTTCCGTCACTGGCGAGGTTGAATTCATACCAGCCATTGGATTCGCTGTAATCACAGATCACGCCAATCGAGCCTGATGGCGTGCCTGAAAATTTGGCGCTGACAAATACATTTGAATATTCGTGCGCGTTGTGAATGGCGTAATACCAAGTGTTTGGAGATACAAAGTCAACCCGCAACACGTTGTTTTCGAGATCTACGCTTGGCGCTTGCGCCCCGCCCGTTTGAAAGGATGCCCATGCTGCCAGGTCTGTGTTGAATTCTTCGGTGAAGAATAAGGGCACGAGGGTGGGGGCGGTGGTTGAGGTAGGGATAACTGTCATCGTGGCTGTGGCAGGCGCGGGCGGAGTCTGAGTCGCTGCTATGGGTGTGGATTCTGCTTGAGGTGTGGCAGGTGCATGTTGGCAGGCAGTGCTGAGGATGAGACATCCAAGTAAGAAGAAAAGCTTTTTCATAGGTGCTCCATATTAAACGAATTCGACCAGCAGTATAACCTGCTGGTCGAACGGGTGTGGAGATGGCGGGAATTGAACCCGCGTCCGAAAAATTCGGCCCTCGGAAATCTACGAGCGTAGCCTGCTGAAGGTAGTCATCACAGAGATCTCAGCGGGCAGGTAACTCTGTGACCATCTGCTGATCTTAGGCGTATTTAGCAGAATCATACGCAGCGCTCTAGCTTTGTTTCGCCCGACCCGTCACCCGCTAGAGTTCGGCGCCGGCGGACGAGACATCCGAAGATGTCTAACCGTTATGTCTCACCTTAAGCGGCGAGGGGCATAGCAGCGTATGAAGTGTTTTTGGCACTTAAAGTTTGCGCTGATTTTACGAGTTCGGCGCGCGCTCGGCTCGCATTCCGGAACCAGCCTCTCCCGTCGAAGCCGATCATCCCCAGATAGTAGGAGGACTTTCCTGATGCTTTTTTATTATAGCATAGCGAGCTGCATGAGATGAAGCAACTTGTCCGTTATAATTGTTTGTGCTAGACTGTATTTAGTTGCCGAGGAAAAATGACTGAAAAAATTTTGATTATTGATGATGATGTAGATACACTCAGGCTGGTTGGGTTGATGCTGCAAAGACAAGGCTATCAGATCGTGGCGGCTTCAAATGGGGCGCAAGGGCTGGCCAAGGCTTTTGAAGAACGGCCGGATTTGATTCTGTTGGATGTGATGATGCCAGACATGGACGGGTTTGAGGTGACGCGCCGATTGCGCAAGAATCCGGCGACTGCTACCGTTCCCATTTTAATGTTTACAGCCAAGACGCAATTAGATGATAAAGTGACAGGTTTTGAAGTGGGAGCGGATGATTATCTGACCAAGCCCACACATCCTACAGAATTACAGGCGCATGTAAAGGCTTTGTTGGCGCGTTCTGTGCCAAAAGAGGCAAGTGAAGTGGTAGCTGAGTCGCATGAACATCATGGCTATGTGATCGGTGTACTTTCTGCGCGCGGTGGATTGGGGGTTTCTTCCTTGGCTTCCAATTTGGCAGCGGCAATTTACACACGCACTCAATCTGATGTGATCCTCGCCGAACTTACTCCGGGGCAGGGCACGCTGGGCGGAGACCTTGGTGTTCCTGGTCAAAAAGGACTGACCGAAATTTTACAGGGTAGTGTAGTGGAAGTAACTCGTGAGAAGGTGCAGTCATGTCTGGTTACGCATAATTCCGGGATAAAGCTCCTGCTCGCTTCTGAAAATCCGCGGGATGTGACGTTGACTTCGCAAGTGAAAAACTATGAGGCGCTTATTGTCCGTCTTTCGACGCTCGCGCGCTTCGTTATTCTGGACTTGGGAACTGGTCTGCCTGCCTTTGTGCAGAAAACCCTGCCGCTCTGCACTGAACGTATTGTGGTTGTAGAGGGCGTGCCGAGTTCCATTCAGCACAGTAAATTATTGATCGATGAGATTGCGGATATGAAAATAGAGCGCACGAGTATTAACGTGGTGTTGAATAACCGCCTGCGTTCTGAAGCGCAAATGCCATGGGCAAAGGTTCAGGAACAATTAAATCATTCAATTGCGATTACCCTTACCCCCGCTCCGGAGTTGTTTCTGCAAGCCATACGCATGCAAGCTCCTGTGGTGATTTCTCAGCCGACAAATATTACCTCTCAACAATTTCTTAAGCTGGCAGATGCCATTCTTGAGCGCGAAAAAGCTCGATGAGTTCGTTCTCTCTCCAGATACAAACCAGTATTGATTTTGCGGCGGATTTGTTCCGTCAATCAAAACATGCGGTTATATTGACTGGCGCGGGGCTTTCTACACCTTCAGGGATTCCCGATTTTCGCTCCACTGGGACAGGTCTATGGGCGCACGATGAGCCGCTGGAAGTGGCTTCTCTTACCACCTTTCGCACAGCGCCTGAAAAATTTTATGAGTGGTTCCGTCCGCTGGCAAGCCAAATCTTTTACGCCCAGCCGAATCCTGCACACCGCGCATTAACAGAATTGGAACAAGCAGGACGTTTACATACCATTATTACCCAGAATATTGATGTTCTTCACCAAAAGGCTGGCTCAAAGAATGTAATTGAAATGCACGGCACCATGCAAACTTTAACATGTACCCAGTGTTATCATCAAGTGGATGCCGAATCTTATCTGACGGCCTTTGCCGAAAAAGGGGATATCCCTCATTGCATACAGTGTGCGCAAATTCTTAAGCCAGATGTGATTCTTTTTGGCGAACAATTGCCGCAGGCGGCATGGCTTAAAGCCCAGCACGCCGCCCGCGATTGTGACTTGATGGTGGTGGCTGGTTCATCTTTGGAAGTATTACCTGTGGCGGGTTTACCCATGCAGGCATTGGATCGTGGTGCTCATTTGATCATTATTAATAATACACAAACTTATTTAAATATTCGCGCAGATGTGGCAATCCTGGAAGATGTTGCAACCATCATTCCTGCGATTGCAGAAAGAGTATTAAATGGCTGAAATAAAAACTGAACGTTTGGATGGCTATCGCCGTCTGGTGGATATTGCCCGCGACCTTGCATCCACGCTGGATCTTGATATTTTACTCTCGCGCATTGTACACGCCGCAGCAGAGATCAGCGGATCTGAAGCTGCGTCTATTTTGTTGTACGATGATACATCGCGCCAGTTGTATTTTCAGGTTTCAACGAACATGGATGAATCCATGCGGCGCGGCATCATCGTCCCATTGGAAGGCAGTATTGCAGGTTGGATCGTGAACAACCGCAAACCCGTGCGTATTACCAACGCGCATGATGATCCGCGCTTTTTTTCAAATGTAGAAGAGGCCACGGGGCTCTCCACAGAATCGTTGCTTGGAATCCCCCTGGTGACCAAGAACAAGATCGTGGGTGTGCTGGAAGCGTTGAATAAGAACAAGGGCAAGTTCAGCGATACAGATGAATCCATGCTGCTCGTTTTGGGCGCACAGGCGGCAGTGGCGATAGAGAACGCGCGCTTGTTCCAACAATCCGATTTAATTTCAGAGTTCGTACATGAACTACGCACGCCGCTGGCTTCATTGAGCACGGCTACCTATTTGCTTTTGCGTCCTGAAATGTCGCAGGAGCAGCGCGATCAGATCATTCATAATATTCATAATGAGACCATGCGTCTTAATGCCCTGGCTTCCTCTTTTCTTGATCTGGCGCGGCTTGAATCAGGCCGTGTCCAATTCCGTAAGACAGTATTCAGCGTGGCAGATCTGATCTATGAATGCAAGGATATAATGGCTTCAAAGGCCACGGATGATAATATTCAAATTCGCGTTGAGTCACCTGAAGGGCTTCCCTTGCTCGAAGCAGATCGCGATAAAATAAAACAGGTATTGCTAAATTTGTTGAGTAACTCCATCAAATACAACCGCCCCAATGGGACAGTTATGCTGCGCGCGGAAGCCCTGGAAAATGAAATGGTTCTCTATATTCAAGATACCGGCGTTGGCATCCCCGACGAATCCCTGCCGCACCTGTTCCAGAAATTTTTCCGCGTGCGCGAACACGAGTCACGTGTGGCCGGCACAGGGTTGGGACTTTCCATTTGCAAGCAGATCATCCAAGGCCACGGCGGGCGCGTTGAAGTCAAGAGTAAGATCGGAGTAGGCACGGTGTTCTCAGTATTTTTGCCAAGACCCAATCGCACCCAGCCGCGTATCGAAGAAGTAGATGATAGTAAACCGAATAAAAAAAAGAAAGAATGATTTGACTTTTTTGCCTGTCACCTGTACACTAGGCAAAACCATCTTTAATTATTGTATCTGTGGAGGAAGAAGATGTCTCAATTTCAATTTGTAATGCGGTCAGGCCCAACGCCGGGTGTGATTTATCCACTGGAGGGAGATCAACTCACCATTGGGCGCGACGCATCCAATGGTGTTGCGATCAACGATGCTGAAGTCTCTCGTAAACACTCGCGCCTTTCATTTCAAGGCGGAAAGTATGTGCTTGAAGACCTCGGCTCCACCAACGGCACTTTTGTAAATGGACAGCGCCTTGCCGGTCCAGTAGTGCTTAAACCCGGCGATGTTGTGTCTCTTGGTGAACAGATCGTATTAATGTACGACGCGATCAATATTGACCCTGGCGCAACCATGGCCGTGCCGCGCAAATCTGCGCGTGTTTCTCCGCCGCCTGTTGCACAGCCTGCCTATCAACAGCCACCAGCCTATGCCGAACCTACACCAACCCCCGTGTATTCAAATCCGCCGGCTCCTGCAAAGAAGACAAACATGGTCCCCATCTTTATTGGGATTGCCCTGCTTTTTTTCATTTGTATATGCATTGCCTCATTCTTAATTGTAGATGCCGACCCAACTGGCGCGCGTTGGTGTACATTCCCATTTAGCATTATTGCGCAGATGTTAGGATCAGTCTGTAACTAAACGGATTGCAAACATACGATTTAGCTAAAAAACCCGCGAGCCAAACTCGCGGGGTTTTTTGTTTAATGTTGTAAAATAAATCCTAACGGATCCACTAAAATTATCTGGAGTGAAATAATGGCTCAAAAGCGAATAGACAAACCCGCAGATGTACCCAAGCCGCGCCAAAAACAGGCGCAGGCTAAAGAAGAAGACAAGCCCGCCGTGATTGTACAAAACCCAACACTCAATTCGCCGGTCTGGGGCTCAACCACGAAACTGGTCATTGCCCTTACTATTGTTGTGATTATGGGCGCACTATTGGTGAAATTCCAGTTTATTATTACACCATTATTGATCGCACTTGTTCTCTCCTACCTGTTTCATCCTGTCGCAAATTTTCTCCAGCAGAAATTACATTTCTCCTGGGGCGCCTCTGTGACTGTCATCTATTTTACGATCATTATCTTTCTGCTTGGGTTACTCACACTAGGCGGAGTAGGACTGATACAACAAGTGCAGAGTCTGGTCACCATCGTACAAGATGCGATTACAACCCTGCCGCAACTCATCGCAAGTATTTCAGGCAAGGTCTATCAATTCGGCCCCTTCAAATTTGATTTCAGCGCACTGGATCTAAAAGCGCTTAGCAGTCAGGTGCTTGGCATGGTACAGCCATTATTAAGCCGCACCGGAGCATTGGTCAGCGCCATCGCTGGTGGAGCAGCAAACTTCCTCGGCTGGACCTTATTCGTAATCCTCGTTTCATATTTTGTGCTTGCCGAAAGCGGCGGCTTGCGCGGCCGTATGGTCACACTGGATATCCCCGGCTACGCCCATGATTTTGAACGCCTCTCCCGCGAACTTGGCCGCACATGGAATGCTTTTCTGCGCGGACAGATCATTATTTTCTTTCTTGCTGTTATCGTGTACTCCATTGTACTCAGCGTTCTCGGTGTTCATTACGCCATCAGCCTCGCTTTTCTGGCCGGGCTTGCGCGCTTTGTGCCCTATGTCGGGCCTGCCATTAACTGGGTCATCCTTGTTCTTGTCACATACTTTCAAGTTTTCAAAATGTTTGGCCTTTCGCCCTTCTCTTACACATTGCTTGTACTGATTATTGCGCTTGTCATAGACCAGATATTCGATAACATCGTTTCACCGCGTATTCTTTCTGATGCGCTTAAAGTACACCCCGCCGCAGTTCTTGTGGCAGCCATCGTGGCCGCTAATTTATTTGGTATTGTTGGCGTGGTCGTAGCCGCTCCCATTCTTGCCACAGCCGCCCTCTTATGGAAATATACCCTGCGCAAAATGCTGGATTTAGATCCCTGGCCGGAAAAGGAACAACATCAGCCACCGCCGCCCGGATCAAAAATCCTTGTTTTAATTCGCCGCTTCTTTCGTGCCCTCGGCTTGAAACGCAAGGAAATAGAATGATCGACCCGTTACATTTTGAATGCAGCGGACGCTCCAGCGCCTGCTTTAATTAATAATCCAAACACATACCTAGGAGAACCTCATGAGTAATAACGAACCCAAAACCACCACCATCGCCGAGACCGAAAACTTCATCGCCTGGAAAGCCGAAGAACCAGATGGCGAAGCCACCTATCATGTTGAGCTGAACAATGTCACCGTTCATTTCTTCGAAGAAGAATGGACTGAATTCCTCGAGCTCATCCGCAATTTGAAGTAATCACGTTTTAAGAGAACAGGCATGAGACGCTGCGCATCTTCCCCAGCCTCATGCCTGCCTCTGTCTAAAAATGAATCTGCCCCTTCGACTTTTCCTCACCACCCTGCTCGCGTTGACAGTTGCCTTCGCGTTTAACTTTTTTTTCCTGCACTTATCCGAACGCCCGCTTATCGATCAAATACTCCTCATTACGTTTTCAACAGCCGCACTCGGATATTTAACCTTTTCATTTTGGGGAAATCATACAGCAGACAGCATGGGAATGACATCTGCCGCAAAAAAGAAAATCAATGCCGCCGCGATCTCCCTGTTTCTTCGGGAACATGCACAAGGCATCCTGCTCGCCTTACTTTTTTTCTCCCTATACACCTACATTGGTCTAAAACTTAATTCCTCAACCATAGATACCGTGGACAATTATCTCGACGCTGATAATTATTCATGGATGCAGCGCATCTCCGCACCGGATGGATACAACTTTGAAATGCGCGGACCGCACCCGTTCGCATATTTTATCTTTCGTCCGCTGGGCTGGCTGCTGAATATATTCACCCAAAACTACGGACTTTCTGCCATTTTGCTTAATACACTGGCGGGCGCGACCTGCGTCTTCATGGCATGGCTTTTTATCAAAAGACAATTCCAAAATTCCATCTATGCCTTATTGATCGCCGCCCTGCTTGGTTTAAGTACCGCGCATATTTTTTTTGGCTCGGTCATTGAGACCTACATCTTCTCTGCCGCCGCCCTGATCGGTTTTGTTCTTCTGCTTCAATCTCAACCAGATTTAACGCTCGGTCCATTAGTGAGCGCAAGCCTGCTCACCTTTGGCATCACCCTCACAAATTTTATTCAAACCTTCATCGGCTTTGTTGTAACTCTTTTTGCCCGAACCAAACCTCGATCATGGAAAACATTCGCTGGTTTTTTTAGGGAAATTATTCATTTCACCGGCCTGACACTTTCTCTTGGCATTCTGATCAGTTTGGTTCATGCTGCGTGGTATCCATCCAGTAAATTATTTTTTCTACTTTCAGATGCACAGGCAGAAGGAGAATTTGCCTTCTCTATTTTTCAGGAGCCAACCTGGAAAGCCATCGGGCGTGTACTGTTGCTGATTCGGACGATTTTTCTTTATACCGTCATTGCGCCCCAGCCTTACGTGTTCACCAGTGAAGTAGGCGGCACATTCCCGCGTTTTAATTTTTTCAAAATTACGCCTGAACTATTTTCCTACAGTTCCTATCATGGCAGCGCGAATCTTCTTATAATCGCCTGGGCCGTTCTGCTGTTGACGGCAGGCGTACTTTTCCTCTGGAATCTAATCCGCACCCGCAAGATGGATCTTTCATTTGTATTTGTGTTGTGCATTCTATTTAACTTTACGCTGCACCTCAACTATGGCTATGAACCCTTCCTGTATTCACCAGACTGGGCATACGCGTTGATATTTTTTGTCGCGCTGTCTCTGGCGCCCCTGGCGAAAAATCGTTTTTTTCAGGGCGGGCTATTTATCTTTTTGATTTTTCTCGCCTATAACCAATTTCAGTTTTTTCAGTTTATCTTTCAAACCGTGGCGCCGTTCACTCATCAAGGCGGCTGATATTAATCCCCTTCGCGCAGAGAATGTTTGGGCTGATGCACCAGCTTCCCCGTCTGTTTGATGCGTGCGCTTAACCTATTAAATGCAACTGTGTCATGTATTTCGATTAAGTTGATCGTATCCAAAACAAGGTAATTAAATCCATGAAACTTTCCTTTTCCATGCTGTTGAGATTTTTCTTAAGTATATTTATCGGCTTGTCATTTGCCTGCTCGTTTGCGATTCCATATTTTCGCGATGAGACCTATACCCTGTTGGATAAATTTTCCCTTGTTGCGGTTCCTGCGTTCGCGTTGACTTTCGTCACGTATTATATATTTTCGCGCGAGAAGTGGACGCAGATTTCTTTTTCTTCGCGGCTGATTCTATTTGGGTTGGCATTTGCCGCGGCGACGATTTGGAGCTTCTCAACCTATGCAGATTCTGTTTTGCAATCGATGACAGATATTGTCTCGTTGACCGTTTTGCTTTTAATACTGCTCTTTCCATCTGCGCCTTTTCTTGAAAAGCCAATGAAAACCAAAGACCTGTTCCGTTTGATGTTGGGCTGGCTGAGCGCCGCGGCAGTCTCTTTTTTTATCACAGGCTTTCTCTCCAACTTTTATACGGCTCTTTATCAGGTGGCTTTGCTGGCTGTGCTTTCGCAGTTGATACTTGGCGTTTTATTCTTTTATATGATCGGCAGAATTCAAAGCTTCATGCAAAAGAGCGCCGCTGATTTTTGGATCGCATTCTCTTTATGCGCGCTGTTGCTTGTCTTTCAGGGCATGATCTTTTGGATGGGCTTGCGGTTTCCAAAAATGTTCACTGCAAATATTTTCCTGTTGGAAGGCAGGCAGATCATTTTATTTGCCCTGACAAGTATTATTTCCCTGCCCTGGCTGGCGTGGATTTTATATCGTATGCAGGACTCTGTTTTTCATCATTTTCTTTTCCAAAATAAATTCGACGTTTTTGTTCGTGAAAATTTATCAGGATTGACTCTTGCTTCTTTATTTTTTGGACTGTATTTTTTAATTGGCTCTGTTTTGAATTCCCCTGGTTTTGATGTAGACGATGTCTTTTTCGACTCGGATGGATTCATCTGGCGCTACAGATTAACCACCGAACACTGGCAGGATTTTTACTGGCGTTCAGTTCATCCGCTTGCTTTGTTGATCCTCAAGCCAGGTGTTGCACTGCTTTCCATATTTTTGCACGGCAATATGCATTTCGCCGCCATTGCGCTTACCGCACTCGCAGGAGCCGCCTGCGTTTTTCTGGCATGGATGTTTATGAAGGAAATTCTTCAAGACAATGTATCTGCTTTGATGATGGCTTTTCTGCTTGGGATTTCAACATCTCATTTGATATTCGGTTCCCTGATCGAGACTTATATTTTTCTGGCAGCTGCAACCTTGTTCTTTTTTGTGCTGCTGCAAAAAGGAAACCGCTCCCTGCCGCTGTTGGTTTCGGTGGGCGTAATGACCATGGGTATGACGCTCACAAACTTTGCGCAGACCGTGATCGCCTTGTTCGGTGCAAAACCGAATTTCAAGTTTATTTTTAAGTTTGTGTTTACGGTTGTTGTTTCAGTGATTTCATTAACTCTGGTCAGCAACTTGTTTTACCCCAACGCCAATCCTTATTTTTTTGTGCCTTCCAGTTTTCTGGCTGAGGAGCAGAATGTCCGTGCGGTTTCTGTGAATCGTGCCCAGGCGCTTGTTCGCGCATTTCTTTTCAACAATATCGTTGCGCCGAGTCCGCTCCTTTCTTATAAGGATATTCCCTTTACTCAGTTTCGCTTCTATCGCGCTGAAGATTATAAGATCAGCGAATACAGCACGCCCTTGCAAACAGTCACAGGCTGGACGTGGGCTTCGCTTCTGGCACTTGCCGCGATTTTCTTTGTGAAAGATTTCAAATCTCAAAATATAAAATTAACTCTTTCCCTGCTGGGCTGCATCGCTTTTAATTTATTATTACACCTCAGATATGGCAAGGAGTTATTCCTCTACTCTCCCAACTGGACCTATGCTGTCGTTTTGCTGATGGGACTTGCGTGGAAGAACCTTCTGCCGCGTACATGGTTTCAGGTTCTTTTGATCGCTTTTTTTGCACTGTTGATCTTGAATAACGCCGCCCTGATTTACACGATCATGGATGTCTCTTCGCCGTATATGTATTAGTGTTTCTCTACGGTACAAGGTTCTCAACCCATTGACCGCAGACCGCCGTCCGCGGTCTGCGGTCAATGGGCAAATTCACAAAAACATTAATTAGAACCAATCAAAACTACTTCTTTATTTTTTCGGCAGATAGACAATAAATTTATCGAATTTCTTAATTGTATATTTTATATTTTCAGCAGGCGGGGATTCCTTGACCAGCAAAATATAGGCTGCGTCAGAATCTTCGCTGCAATCTGCCAGGCGGAAATGATATCTGCCGATTTCGCGCGGAGTCCTCGAAGGGTCAACGGGGTCGCTGGGATACAGCCACTCAATGTCGTTGATATATTCTGATGGATGCATCTTTTGCGTGAACAGCACATAAATATAAGCAGAATAAATTGATTCGGTAAAGCAGACCGAAGAGTCACTGTTGCGGGTCGCAAATTCCACGGCTGGGATGATGCCTGCGTTAAATATAGCGCTGGCTCGTTTTTGATATTCCTGCCCATGATACGCTTGTGTGAATAAAACGCATCCAATAGACAGGGCGAGGATTGTACTAACCAGCGAGTACTTAACTCGTTTATCCAGTTCAAAGACAAAGAGCGCGATGCAAAATAAAATGGGCGTGAAAATAAAATTAAGGCGGGTCAGGTTTGTGGGATGAAGAATTCCAATTGCAATGGCTGCGATCATCCACGACAGCAAAAGCCAGCGTTCCACTCTTCTTTCAGAATTTGATCTTAAGGGGATCGTCCACAAAAGACCGACAAACGCAAAAGGAAATGTGATTTTGTAAAAATACCCGAATGGTCTGACATAATTCCAGGGGAAGGCATCTTCCTGTGACCAAAGTAATTTCAACATGATTCCAATATTCCCTGACAGCGCTTTCCAGGGTGAGGTATTGAAAACTGCCGCCATGGCTTCATAGCGCGCCTGCACTGGCATACGGGGAATGGTCACCGGCCCGATACGCATTGTATTAAGTTGAAATGTGTTAACCATGACAAATAATGCAATCGGCAGGGCAAGCGCAGAGAAAACAATCAAACCCATGATCGCCTGTTTGGCGGTGATTTGCTTTGTATATATTAAAACAGGAACTGTAAGCAGTAGAAAGATCGGCACGCCCGCATAGGCTGTCCCGTAGGCGTATAAGGAAGAAGCGAAAAACACACAGGCCAGAATGAATCCATGATTTTTTTGCGTTGAAAAGAGCAGAAGCGTGAAGCCTGCCAGCAAAAGAAAAGGCAAAATATTTGATTCAACCGCCCAGCGTGAGTTGACAATATGCCAGGGTGAAATGGCAAGAAAGAACATGGCGATCAGCCCAAATTTTTCTCCCAGCATTTTTCTGCCGGCCAGATACATCAGCGGAATGGATAGAATGCCCGCGATCAGCATGGGCAGCCTGATAGACATGGCATTCAAGCCGCGCAGCGCAACCAGCGGCAGAATAAGATAAGCATACAACGAATTTTGCCCGCTGCCCCAGGAAATTAAATGAACAGGATAAGACATTCCATTGCGGTCTATTCCATAGTTGTATAAATTATAGGCTTCAACCCCAATCGAAGCCTCGTCTGGGTTTAATCCTGCGGGCAGGCTTCGAAATTCCCAGATGCGGAAAAATATTCCCACGGCCAGAATAAGAATAAACAGGAGATGCGGTTGAATGGTAGATATGATTGGCTGGAGTTGATTCGAGATATTTTCCAGGAGAGATTGGCGTTTCATGGCGGCGTCCTGTTTTTTTTTATTTTCAAGGCTGAAAATGATACGGTTCGAATTCCATTGTATTTGGAATGAGGTGACTGTCAATAGACCGCAGCAACGGTCTGCCAGATAAAATATGAATATATAATACCCACGGTCATAAATTGCGCTTTCCACCCTCTGAAAAAGCGCAATTTGTGACCGAGTGCGGTATAGCAAAACGCCATGCATGAAAGCATGGCGTTCGAAAATATTTTGCGGCTTGTCAAAAAAAGATTAGTCTTTTTTGCCTTTGAGTTCGTCACGGAAAATAACGCTCATGACAACGCTGACGATACTGATGACCAAGCTGCCGAGCACCGCCTGCCAGAAGCCATCTACCGTGAGACCAAACCCAAGATTTTGCCCGATCTTGCTGGTCAGCAAAAGCATGCCTGTGTTAATCACAATGCTGAACAATCCAAGCGTCAGGATGATGAGCGGGCAGGTCAAAAACTTTAACAGCGGGCGCACAAGCGCATTCAA
>Ga0209181_10005378_pt1 | contig 18464 bp, 12 predicted proteins | sample MAT05_FD_187208 | JGI IMG/M metagenome (GOLD analysis project Ga0209181, IMG submission 187208) | Freshwater microbial communities from Lake Fryxell liftoff mats and glacier meltwater in Antarctica - MAT-05 (SPAdes) (version 2) | ecosystem: Environmental > Aquatic > Freshwater > Ice > Liftoff...
TTTTTGAAACACAAAAGTAACAAAAGTACACAAAAGACCGTAGAGCGTAACGTACGTCGGGTGGTTCACGCCCGACGATGTCGCGGAAGACATCGTAAGACGCAAGATTTCAGACTTCAGACATAAGACTTCAGACTTCAGACACAAGACATAAGACATAAGACATAAGACATAAGACACAAGACTTCAGACATAAGACCCGTAGAGTATTTTTTGAAACACAAAAGTAACAAAAGTACACAAAAGACCGTAGAGCGTAACGTACGTCGGGTGGTTCACGCCCGACGATGTCGCGGAAGACATCGTAAGACGCAAGATTTCAGACTTCAGACATAAGACTTCAGACTTCAGACACAAGACATAAGACATAAGACATAAGACATAAGACACAAGACTTCAGACATAAGACCCGTAGAGTATTTTTTGAAACACAAAAGTAACAAAAGTACACAAAAGACCGTAGAGCGTAACGTACGTCGGGTGGTTCACGCCCGACGATGTCGCGGAAGACATCGTAAGACGCAAGATTTCAGACTTCAGACACAAGACTTCAGACACAAGACTTCAGACTTCAGACGCAAGACTTCAGACATAAGACACAAGACTTCAGACGCAAGACTTCAGACTTCAGACACAAGACTTCAGACACAAGACACAAGACTTCAGACATAAGACACAAGACTTCAGATATAAGACCCGTAGAGTATTTTTTGAAACACAAAAGTAACAAAAGTACACAAAAGACCGTAGAGCGTAACGTACGTCGGGTGGTTCACGCCCGACGATGTCGCGGAAGACATCGTAAAACGCAAGATTTCAGACTTCAGACACAAGACTTCAGACACAAGACTTCAGACACAAGACTTCAGACACAAGACTTCAGACACAAGACTTCAGACACAAGACTTCAGACACAAGACTTCAGACACAAGACTTCAGACGCAAGACTTCAGACGCAAGACTTCAGACGCAAGACTTCAGACGCAAGACTTCAGACGCAAGACTTCAGACGCAAGACTTCAGACGCAAGACTTCAGACATAAGACACAAGACTTCAGATACAAGACTTCAGATACAAGACTTCAGATACAAGACTTCAGACACTAAAAAACTAAACCTTTTGATTGACGATCACATGATATATGATTGTTGATGTATGCCAAAACATTAAAAAACAAACTTTTACATGAAAAAAATTGGAATTCTCGGCTCCGGCAGCGTAGCCAAAACCCTCGGAAACGGCTTTTTAAAACACGGCTATAAAGTCATGTTAGGCTCCAGAGAGGTATCAAAATTAGCAGCATGGCAAGAACAATCGGGCGGCAAAGGCAAGGTTGGATCATTTGCCGATGCCGCAAAATTTGGCGATGTGCTGGTACTCGCCGTAAAAGGCAAACACGCAAAAGATGTTTTAAAATTAGCGGGTTCACGCCGAATCAAAGACAAGGTAGTGTTGGATGCTACCAATCCGATTGATGAAAGTGAAGGCCCAAAAAATGGTGCCTTGCGCTTTTTTACTAAAGCGAACACTTCGCTGATGGAGCAATTGCAAAAAGCACTGCCCAATGCCCGTTTTGTCAAAGCGTTTAATTCGGTCGGTGCCGGTCTTATGGTGAATCCGCAATTTCCGGAGGGTGATAAACCCACCATGTTTATTTGTGGCAACGATGCCGACGCAAAAGCCACCGCCACCGCCATTTTGGAGCAATTTGGTTGGGAAACAGAAGATGCCGGCATGGCAGAATCTGCCGGATGCATCGAACAACTGTGTATATTATGGTGTGCACCCGGTTTTTTAAGGAATCAATGGACACATGCTTTTAAATTATTAAAGATGTGATTTCCAACATGGAAACAACGGAACAATATTTGGAATTTTTTCCGGCAGAAGCCTTGTATCAGGTTTACCGGCAGCATCCGGTGGTGTGTACGGATACCCGTCAACTCACCACCGGATGCATTTTTTTTGCGTTGACCGGCGAAAATTTTGATGGCAATCAATTTGCCCTGCAAGCCCTCGAATCCGGGGCGGCGTATTGCGTGGTGGACGATGCGCAATTGTTTAATCAACATGCCAGGTTGCTGTTGGTGGCAGATGTATTGGAAAGCCTGCAAACCTTAGCAACCCGACGCAGAAAAGATTTTGATATCCCCGTCATCGCCATCGGCGGCTCCAACGGTAAAACCACCACAAAAGAGCTCCTCACTGCCGTGATGAGCAGCCATTACCCCTGCCATGCCACCAAAGGCAACTTCAACAATCATATCGGGGTGCCAATAACCCTCCTGGCGATGCCCGAAGATACCGAAGTAGCCATTATAGAAATGGGCACCAATCAGCCCGGCGACATTCAATTGCTCTGCCAAATTGCCGAACCCACCCACGGCCTGCTGACCAATATCGGCAAAGAACATTTAGCCGGTTTTGGCAGTATAGAAGGAGTGAAAAAAGCGGAAGGAGAGTTGTTTGAATACCTCCAAAGCGCGTCGGGTTGTGCCTTTGTCAACCGTTCGGAGCGGTACCTCACTGCCATGGCGCGGGAAATAGCCCATCGGGTAGATTACGCCCGCGTGGCCGTATTGTTGCCCAACGACCCCGGTGTTATTGGTGTGGAATTGGCGGCCGAAACGCCGTTTGTTCGGGTAGCCTTTTTATCGGATGCCGACGAACGCACCACCGCACAAACCCAATTGTTGGGGGTGCATAATTTCAACAATATTATGACGGCTATTGCGCTGGGGCTTTATTTTAAAGTGCCGCCTGAACGCATCAAAACGGCGTTGGAAAATTACCGGTCTTCCAACAATCGCTCCCAATTGGTACAGCGCGGCACCAATACCATTTTTTTGGATGCTTATAATGCCAATCCTTCGAGCATGATGCCGGCTTTGGAAACCCTGCGAAAAATGAAAGGTACCCGGAAAGTAGCCATGCTCGGCGATATGTTGGAGTTGGGTGACGATTCGCTCGCGGAACATGAAGCCATCGTTCAATTTGCTAATCAACTACAGTTTGACCGACTCATTTTGGTTGGCCCCGAGTTTGGCCGCACGGCCTATCAGGCTGCCGGTGCTTTACATTTTCCCGATGCTCCCACCGCCCGTGCGTGGTTTCAAGAACAGCATTTTGAACACACCGATTTTTTGGTAAAAGGCTCCAGGGGGATCAGGATGGAAACGATTGTGAATGAGTAAGGAACGGTGTCAAATACACCAAATACCGGAACCCGACGACAATGGAGTACGTCATCGCCGAAGACGTTGTTATGTAGGCCCTTCGTGAAACCGCTGCGGCGCGGCAGTCCCATTTGGGTTGTGCCTGTGCCGCAGCGGCATTAAATTCGCCGGATGAACAGGATTTTTTAGCAGGAACAACTTCCCTCCGCTGCGGCAAAAATCACCCGCGCTCAATCACCTTTAACAGCCACTCCCGCTCCGCCAGCGGGTTGGTATTCCGCACCAATTCGGCAAATTCTTCCCGTTGTTTCCGATTATAGACATCCAAGTGCAGCATTTTTTTCATGAGGCTGAGCATATTTTTATAAGAATTCTTACGGGCCGGGGCTAAGGCTTCTTTTCGTTGCAAATAAATACGCATACTCTCAATGAGCGATTCAAAAGCATCGTACTCGTCTTGCTCGTAATATATTTTCAAAAGCATGGTTTTAGCGATGATATTGAATAACATATCGTCGTATTCAAATTGCGCCAATAATTTTTGTGCTTTATTGTAGTCCTTTTTTTCAAAATAAATTCTGGATAAATTAAAATTAGCAATACTATTTCTTTGTTTTTCTTCTAAGTATGGCTTAAAGTTTTGAATAAATTGTTCAGCCCAATCAAATTCCCCGATCTTTATAGCGGCAGCTACCGTATTGCCAAAAGTATAAATAGAAACAATATTATTGTCTAATAAATACCCTTTTTCTAAACCATTTTTATATAATTCAAATACCCGACGGAAGTAACTTGATACCCCTTGATTAATCTTTGCGGTGCAATAATTCAGGGCAGCCACATATAGTGTTCTAAATTCTGATGCTGTAAAATTGGATTCGTGCATGCTCAGCAGCTGTTCTAAGCGGTCGAAATGTGTTTCTTCATTTGGCTCCGTCAGCACTTTATAAGCATAATAATAGAGCGCAATGGCTGGTTCGTTGATCCAATCCTTTTTTTGTACGTAGTCTAACAGGGCGTTTATCATACCTTCATCATAATTCGCCGTTTTATAGACGGAGCGATGGGCGAGCATGGCATAAGAAACGTGTAATTTTTCAGCAATAAACCATTTCTCCAAAGCATCGGCTGTTTGCTGTAGATTGGCTGAAACATTCTGCGTGCCAATACTCCAATGCCGGTACTCCTGTTCAATCAAAAAATGATTGTGCAAAAAATTATTGTCGCGCAAGGGTTGTCTCTGTAAGCCCTCCTGCACAATTCGATGAGATTGGTTGTAAGATTTTTCCAAATTGCGCTGCCGGTAAGAGCGCATTAAAGATAATTGATACTTTGTAAGGTCATTTATACTGTCGTTGAAAACCAAATACTCTTCAATGGATTTGAGCAAAAAATACATGATCTGCCGCATAAAAGCGTCATCATAAGGAGTTTTAGGAAAAATAACAGCCCAGGTCTGTTCTTTTTCCAACACGGTATTGGTTTTATTCCAATATTTTATAACACAATCAAACAACTGAACCACGTCTTCCCGGTGATTGTGGGCCGGGGAAAGCAACCATTTGTTGATTTCCCGCACTTCTTTTTTATTTAAAGACCGAATAATTTCTATTAGCGTACTTTTTTGCATAAATTTTTATCTTTTTTTTTCAACAAATATACGCATATTTTAGCGTCTTAATTGCAACACAAAAAACATTTATCCAATAAAACGGACTAAATGGCCGTTTTAGCATCTAAATGAATTCTTATTCCGTAAAAATTGCAATTTAAAAAATTCAACAAATGCGTTTTTTTGTCCTTTTTTGTTCCATTACACTTCCGCACTTTTGCAACATCAAACAATTGTGTTCGTGCCTAATCGTCCGTGTGCTCATGTTAAAGCAAATACTTTTTTATTTATGTTTTACCCTACTTGCCGGTTCTCTCGCCGCGCAGGGCTGGGAACGCGTAATTGACGGCAGCAATCAGGATGATATGTACGATTTGGCCGTCACCCCTGATGGCGGATATATTCTGTGTGGCTATTACAACCAACTCAATGCAATTCGTTTGGTGCAGGTCAACGAGCGAGGAGAAGTGCGCTGGGACAAACGCTATTTTGCGGGCGAACGCGCTGCGGGAAATGCGGTTATTGTCACCCGTGATTCTGCCATTGTAGTAGCAGGTTTTGCCAGTTCAGCGGCTACTCAGCGCAATGTGCATGTTTTCAAAACCGATCAATACGGGCGATTATTATGGTCTAAAACATTAACGGGTATCAGCAATTTCGACGATGAAGCCTTTGATGTAGTAGAATTGGCCGATGGCACCTTTGCTTTGACGGGTTATGCAGAAGACGGGAATGGCAAAAAAGATGTGTGGGTAGCCCGTCTTTCCGCTAAGGGGGATGTTATATGGAGTAAAATTTTTGCAGGTACAAATCCACTCTCCAAAGAGATAGGGAACGCTTTGATAGCGCTGCCAAATGGAGATTTGGTGATAGCCGGAGAACGCGGTATCAATACTACCGATGTTTTGATTTTGCGCATTGCCTCTTCCGGCAACTTAATTTGGGAAAAAACGTACGATCCTTCCGTGGGCAAAGACGATCTCGCCCGCGCCATAGTACCAACCAAAGATGGACAGTTGGCCCTTGCCGGCGTTACCACCGAAGGCGCACAGTCCGTCGGGATGCTGATGAAAGTGGATGCCAACGGCACGGCTAACCCAATTTGGACGAGGACATTTCCAATAACCGATTTTTATGATGTAGCCTTAACCGCCAAAGGCGGATTTTTTGTGACGGGTGTGAAAGCAGTAGGCAGCACCGGAAGTTTGGATGATTTATACGTATTACACACTGATGCCGATGGCCTTAGGATATGGGAAAAAACCATTGGCCGCCCCGGCCCTGATTTGGGTCGTGCCATTGTTCCGGCCAAAGATGGCGGATGTGTAGCGGTCGGTTACAGTTACCCAACGGTGGATGCCGTTTCTCCTTCGACCTACTTGGTCAAGACGGATAGAAACGGAGTGGTGTTTACCAGTTGGCTCGAAGGCAATGTATTCCGGGATTTCAACGCCAATTGCGCACCCAATCCGGGAGAACCCGCCCTAAAAAACTGGATTGTTCGCATTGAACGCCGCTCGGACAAAAACATCATCTATGCAGTCTCCAAATCCGACGGACGTTTCCGCTTTCCGGTGGATACCGGATGGTATGACCTAAAAGTTTTTGCCCTGCAAAATTACTGGGTTTCCTGCTTGCCACAGATTGTGGCCCGCGTAGATACTTTTTACAAAAATGTGGTGGTCAATATCCCCTTGCGCAGCGTCAACGACTGCCCGCGCAACGAAATTGACGTGGCCACCCCGGTGTTGCGCCGCTGCGAAGACAATGTTTGGACGGTGCGCTATTGCAATTCGGGTACCATTCCTTCCTTGGATACCCGCGTAGAAGTGGCCTTAGATGCTGATTTGGAATTAAAAAGTAGCGATATACCCGCCTTTGATATGGGCGGTGGGCGCTACACCTTCAACGTCGGCACGGTTAATAATGGCGATTGCGGCTCCTTTACTTTCAAAGCGTACCTCAACTGTGCAGAAGAACGCAAGGGACAAACGCATTGCGTGGAAACCCATATTTACCCCGATGCCTTCTGTGCGGTAGCCGCCGGCTGGGACAGTGTCATCGTGGCCACCAAGGCGGAATGTGTCAATGGCAAGGTGCAATTGACCATTTTAAACGAAGGCAACGGCGACATGGGAGGTACGTTGGGGTACGTAATTACCGAAGACGTGATCATGCTCACCGCCCCCGGCGACCCGGCTTATCAGTTCCGCCTGAAAGCAGGTCAGGATACGGTAGTCTTCAATCAATTGGCCAACGGTAAGACCTACCGCATCATTGCCGATCAAAGCCCCGGCTACCCCGGCCCCAGCAACCCTACCGCAGCGGTAGAGGGCTGCCTGACCGATACCAGTACCATTTCCCCTTCATTGGGTTATTATACCATGTTCCCCGAAGATGATGAAGCGGCAGCCATCCAGCATGACTGTCAGGAAAGCGAAGAAACCGATTACACGCCTATATTACTTAAACGAGGCCATCCCAAGGGTTTTGACGTGCCCAATTACGTCTATCCAAACACCGATTTGGAGTATTTAATCCAGTTCAGGAATACCGGTACCGATACAGTGGAGCAAGTGATCGTTCGCGACACACTGCCTGCTTCGCTTGATCCAAGCACGGTATTCCCGGGGGCTGCCAGTCATCCCTACGAGTTCGAGTTATTCGGATCCGGAATCGTGCAGTTCACGTTATCTAATCTAGTTTTGTTGCCAGGCAACGGCAGCGCGAGCGAGGGCTTTGTAAAGTTCAGGGTAAAACAAAAAACAAACCTGCCTTGCAGAACCGAAATCCTCAACCGTGCTGCCGTCACTTTTGACTTCAATCAGGAACAGGCGACCAATCCGGTGCGTTACACCGCCGGATGCCCGTTGGATTCCCCTTATGTGACCGTGAAAATAGATAACATTCCGTGGCCCAATGCCCGGCTCAAAGCTTACCCCAATCCCTTCCGTGAAAGCGTTACTTTTGAAATAGGCAACGTGGCAGCGCGGCAGTTCGCGCTCGAGCTTTACGATATCCAGGGCCGATTACTTTCGACATCTTTTTTTAATCAACCCATTTACCGATTACACCGACATCAAATTCCGACCGGACTAATCCTCTACCGGCTTACCGCAGATGGTAAGCCGGTAGCTTCCGGGAAGTTGATAGCAACCGATTAGTGGCACGGAATGAATTATTTGATGGCACTTTCATAATTTTTTTGCAAAAAACCGTGAAAGTACTACCAACAAATTCATTTACAATTAAAAACGCGTAACAAATTTTTATCATAAAATATATTTTCCATATTCCAAACCGACTTACTTTTAATCCGTCTTCATAGAGATATTCCGAACCGATAGTTTTTAATCTTTTTTGTCAGAAGGACATTCCAAACCGAGTTATTTTAATCCGTTTTCGTTAAAGACATTCCAAACCGAGTTACTTTTAATCCGTTTTCATTAGAGACATTCCAAACCGAGTTACTTTTAATCCGTCTTCGTTAAAGACATTCCAAACCGAGTTACTTTTAATCCGTCTTCGTTAAAGACATTCCAAACCGATAAAAGACACACCCGAGGCTTGCCCGAAGGTGTGTTTTTTTATTTGGACACATTAAAAATGTAACGAACGTTCTATTGCGCATCCCAATCCAATGAGCGTATCTTTGCAGGAATATATTTTCACAATCTTCTTACGGCTTTTGAATTGCCTTTACTCGGGTGCGGCCTCAATTTGATATACCCCCGAAAATGGATTTTTGCACTAAAAAAGCATTTTTGATAAATTATCAAGCATTTTTTTCAACCTTGAAATGCCATGAAAGCAGCCAAAATGATGGATACTAAGCCTTCTGAGCCAGATTTTTGTCTATGTCGCGCGCCGTTGCTGCCCGAACCCTGAGTGGAACGAATACTGTTTTTGCAAAAGTGCGCGGCAGCGTAATGCCGGACGCCATTTACAACTCCGCTTTCAGGCGGCTCAGCCGCAATACGGCTAATTTCCAGAAAAAATTTCCCGACTACAAACCCGATTTATTAACGCAAAAAATGGCGGTCAGTAAATTAAGCGCGGCCCCACCGGCGTTGTACAGCCCGGTGGCGAGCATGAAGCAGCAAACAACCCTGCAAGTCAGTTTGCCTGCGACAAATACTTTTTTCACCTGAGGGTTAAGTTCTAATCTTTCCGCCAAAAATCGCCTAAATATGGATAGTCAGGGATTAGGTGATTTGGAAAAAAATGATGATAAAACGGTCATAAAAGGTGCCATGTAGCTAAAATGAAAACTGCCTTATCAGAAGCGGGGCTTACCGAACGGTTTAGTTTTACGGAAACACCAAAAACTTTTCAACCCCTCGGTATGCCGGCACTTACCTTACAAGCAGCCCTCAACCCGCGCAATGCATTCATCAAAAAAATAGCGGCAACCATCATTTTGCCGACCAACACTGCCCCTGCCGCCACTTTTGACAAGGTAATGGCGCACCCCGATTTGCCAAAGCCGGTGAGCAAATACCTCCTTGCCAAAGACAAAATTTGCTCCTGCCCAACCTGCACCTCGTGCCGCAAAATACGCTTACCCTGATGCTCAATAATCGAAAATTTATCGAGGCATTTTTGGTGGGTATGAACTACGAAATGGGCCGCGAATTGCTGTGGCGCGAATACCCGACCGACCAGCGCGGCAGTTATTTCCGCCAATTTTGGGATGCAAACAACCTGATTACCCCGGCAACCACTACAACAGACACAGAAAAACAAAAAGATATTACCCGCATTCAGACGTGGGCAACCGGTTCGCTTGGCACCCATAAACCACCCTCTTTTAGCACTACTGCCGGCGGCAAGGACACCTTGATCCTCGTGATACGCGGCGATCTATTGCGCAAATACCCCAACACTATTGTTTTTGCGCAAAAAGCGCAGAAAAAATCCGGCGGCGGCGGTGGCGGTCAGCAAAACAACAACTGGAACTTGGCACTGAAATCATGTTCCCATCCTATCAGGCAGAAATAAAACCGGATATAAAACTGCTGGGTTTTGATCTGACAGAGCCGGTAGCAAAAGGCAATGGTACACCCGCCAATCCCGGCTGGTTTTTTGTCCTCGCAGAAGTGCCCGGTGAACCTCGCTTCGGTATGGATGTGGACTTTCAACCCTCTGGCACGTTTGAATGGGATGACCTTTCCCGGGCCAATCTAAAAACACCCGCCGCTAATTTTATCCGAACAGCCGACCTGGTGGATACTGCCACGGAAAAATGGAGTGTTATACCCGGCGCAAAAGGCAAATGGGGCCGAAGCGCTGCTGACATGGCCACCATCCTGTTTCAGCAGCCTGCCATGATTGCCACCCACGCCAAAGAAATGCTGCCCTAATTCATGGGAGTTGCGGATTGGTGGGACAACTGTTTAATGGTGTGAATCGTGCATCAACTATCATGTAATCATCAATCGTCAATCACCTCCCCCAACATCCCAACATCCTAACATCCTGTCTATGCCTACTTTTTCTGAACAATTAGCCCTGATAGCAGCAGCGCGTAAAAAATATGCGGAAGCAGAGCAAAATCTGTATCGCGCAAAGATGGCCATTTACCGCACGAAGGGCAATATTGCCACCGCGCAATACCAGCAGCAGCTGGCGGCTCCCGCTAAACTGCATACCGATGGGGGCGAACAGTTGCCCCGTTTCGCGCTCGTGCTGGTTGAGGAGTTCGAGGGTTTCTTCATCCGTAAAATAAGGAATATTCAGATTATCGGCCACATTAAAAGGGCTGGCATTGTCTTTGACCACGCCGACGATGTTGCTCACGCCCACTAAAATAACGGATTTGAGGCAGTGTTCGGAGCGTGAATGATAAGCATTGCGGATAGAATGTAAGAAGGTGCCAAAAAAATCGGGGTTGATGCCTTCTACTTCATCAACGATCAAGACGCATTTTTCGTTTTTAAGTTGGTTTATTTGCTCAAAAACATCTGCCAAATTCTTTTTATCGAAAAGAATCCCCCATTGATTTGTCAAATGGTTATTTAAACGAACAACAAAACTTTCTACACTCGCCTCTTTATAATTTTCAAAATTGACGTGGCACACCTTATATCCTTCTTCCTGAAGTGCTTCGGCAAGGAAACGAAAATAGGTACTTTTCCCCGTTTGGCGCGGTGCCCATATCGTGAAATAACGGTTTTTATAGACCAATTGCCTGCCTTGCTCCACTAAACCTAAACGCTCCAGCGTATAATGCTCGGCGGGTATATTCGGCCCTGATGTATTGAAATAACGCATTTTATTTTATGTTCGAGGGTAAAGGTAATGAATTTGCGGTTGTTGGGCGGCTCTTTTGAGGGATAACTTATTTTTTCGCCCTGCCCCGCAGAAATACCCGGTTTTTAAAAACAGGTATTTCTACACTTACGTGCCGCCTTTACAAAACACTATCTTTTTAGGATAAAATAACCACATCATCACGTGGTTGTGGCGGTATGTTGCTATCCGCATCTTTGCAGAATCGTTTTTTAAACATTTTTTTATTGCTTGGAACGGGTAAAAGCCCCGGCATCTGCTTTTATGTTTTTAGAAAATTGGCGGAGCCAAAAGCATCCTTCACACTACATAAATAACGCCTCTACCAATAACCGAGGTTATCCGTAGAGGCGTTATGAGTTGTTAATTATGATCTATGCATTCCACAACTGTTTGACTGTGTGGGTTTTGCATAAATTTATAACCGCGTTTATATCAACACACCTGCTTAGCAGTTGTTCTGCACGAGTTCCTATCACTAGCGTCCGCCGCCGCCAGGGACGGGCGGAGTACCCGCAGGCACCGGAGTGACGGGCGGAGCGGGTGCAGCAATGCCGTCAATGGCATTGATCATTTCGGGTGCAATAGTGTTGGTCGGGTCATACAAAAGGATTTTTTGCAGACTCTCTTTAGCCTTGACGTTATCACCTTTTTTCCAGTGGAAATAACCCATATACATATAGGCATCCGTCAGGTCTTTTTTGTTTTTTGCCGGATCAACCGCCGCAATTTCGATGTACTTGTCGTAGTATTTCACGGCTTTGCCAAATTCCGGGAGCAGTTCCGGTTTTGCTTCAATGTCCGGGTCTAACTTAGCGGCAGATTTAGCAGCCCACAGCCAGCCGATACCGGCTTTTGGGGCTAATTCCGTAATTTTTGTAAAGGTTTTTTCTGCCCGTACAAAGCGCATGGTGTCTTCTTTGCAGAAATACTGGGCAACCCCTAATTTGTACAAATCTGTGGCGGCAGGCTTGGGTACAGAATCCAAATAAATGCCATAGTACCTAACGGAATTGCAGTTGTCTTTTTTGCCGTAGTACAAATCAGCAATTTCCTGATTGATGGCCCAGTTTTCGCGGGTAGTATCCATTTCAATGGCTTTATTCAAAAGGACAATAGCCTCTGTGGTATCACCTTTGGTTTTTACAATGGAACGACCTAAATATTGAGGGTCCGTCCATTGAATTTTATCTGGCGGTGCTTCTTTAAAATAGCGCCGCATCATTTCCAACGATTTTTCATAGTCGCCAGTTTCGTATTTGCAATAAGCCAGCAGGCGCACCAAATAGGTCTTAGAAGGGTCTTTTGCGATGATTTTTGTCACTAATTCCTGACACTCTTTGTATTTTTTATTGATAAAGTAGGTGTTGGCCAACAGTATCTCGTCGTCGGGTTCCAATGATTTTGATTTTGAGATTAATGCTTCCAATGACACCAACGCTTTTTCCCATTTGCGGTCATAGTAATCGGTGTAGGCCCTTTCCCGCAATGCCAGGGTATAAGTCGGATCAAGTACCAGCGCTTTTTCGAGGTACAGCGAAGCGCGATCCGGCAATTTTGCGGCCTTATACACTTTTGCGATCATGAATTTGATAAATGGATTTTTCTGATCCATGGACTCTGCCAATTCGTACTGCTGGGCGGATAAGCCGCCGTTTGGCAGCTCTTTATAGCAGTAACCTAAGGTCATGAGGGTGGTTACGTCTTTGTTGCCGACATCCAGTGTGGCTTTCAGGAGTTCTTCCGAACGGGTGAAATTGGGGCGCACGTTGCCGGGTGATGCATAAAGAAATGATTCAGCAATCTGACGGAGGGCACTCACGTCTTTGCGGCCATTTTTAGCAGCCTTGCCAAATTGTTTGTCTGCCTCCGCCATGTTATTTTGGAGCATCAGGATGCGGCCATTGGCGATAAAAGCCAGTGCACCTTCGGGTTTTGCTTTAAAAGCCTCATCAAAAGCAGCCCTGGCCTTGTCTTTGTCCCCTTTTGACAAATAGGCATTGCCCATGGTGAGCAGGGCGGTTTGGTCGGTCGGATTAGCCTTTACCAGGCTGGAATAAGCGTCAATGGCTTTGTCCCACTGCTTCAATTGCATATACTCAAAAGCCTGTACGTGTGTCTGAGATGTCGCCGCCTGAGTACACAGGATCGCAAATGCAAATAAAAAAACTCTTTTAAAAAGCGTTGTCATTGTTCGGATAAGTTTTTGTGAAAAAAACGATGGATAATATTGTTCTTGCCTTTCGGCGGCGAAGTTCTATATTTTGACGAATTTATTTATAAAAATACACAATTTATAGTCAATCTCTTGAAAAATTATCGAATATTTAACTAAACAGCATTATTCTTTGCGGGTTTGAATTAATCGGGGTTGAATTTGCGCTGGCAGCAGGCCATCTTTCATAACGATGCGTTGTCCGTCGCTACCGGCTAAGAAAGAGGCGAATCCCAATCCGAGTCCTTTTCGGGCCTGTGCATTGATGATGTAAATGGTGCGTTTGAAGGGGTATTTATTCAACGCCAAATACGCCTGATAGGGGCCAAAACCTTCTGCTCCGGTTTCGGCAGCCACATCTACTAATTGAATTTCTTTCAGGAAACGCTGCACGCCTTTGTCATCGGTATCAGAAATCCAGTTGGCGCTGATGATTCCGATGGCATTTTTGTTTTTTCCAACGTATGTGATCACTTCTTCGTTGGTCTGCAAAGCCGATGCATTGACGGGCATCGGAGCACCTCCGGCAATGGAATCCTTACAATAGCGCACGGTGCCGGAAAGCGGGTTGTCAAACACTAATTGGATTTTCCCCAACGCATTTTTAGCATTTATTTCCGACCATTTGGTGGTTTTTCCCAACAGCATCTGACGTATTTGATCTACGGTAAATACGGTATCTTTATTGGCGGGGTTGACCACAAAAGCAACGGCATCGTGGGCAATAGGGGTCATGGGTGGCGTGAAGCCTCTTTCTTTGAAATACTCCAATTCTTCCTTGTTTAATTTCCGGGCGATAATAATGACCTGAATGGAATCCCGAATCAGGGCATCCACTGCGGTAGCTTCTGATGTGTAAATCGGCTCAATGGTTGCCTGCCGATAGATGGAATCGAATACATCAATGGAAGAATCAATGATGGGTTTGTACCCTTCATCCACCATGATCTTGATTTTACCGGTCACTACGGTATCTATCGGTGCTCCCGTTTTTTTATTGACTGGCTGATCGCATGAAAATAAAAAGGAGAGGAGAAAACAGTAAATTATATTATAGTATTTTTTCATATTAATGTTTTAAAAATAATCTTTATAAACCCTCCATCCGCGAAAAATGCCGTAAACAATGAGCAATCCCGCAAGTATGTTGCGAAATTCTTTAGGGATACCGGGCAGAAAGGCTTTTTGCATTAACAAAACAATACCGAGAATAAAATAGGTAATGGTCATCGCCAGACCTAATATGAGCATGGGATTTCGGAAGTTGCGTTGTTTGCGGATGCGATCGTCGGATGACATATTGTTGAGATGTTTAGTTATTGAGTTGTTTAGTTATTGAGTTGTTTAGTTGTTGAGATGTTTAGTTGTTGAGATGTTGAGTTGTTTAGGCGTTTAGTTGTTGAGTTGTTTAGGCGTGACCGCGAAATATCGGGAGTTTTTCAAGTTTCGATGTTTTTAGCACAAACGAAGCACCAAGTTTTGGAGGGAACTCCTAACTAAGATGCTGCGAAATGATTATTTGGCGGTTTGACAGTATGAAATATCGGGGGTTTGAAAAAATTTCCGATATTTAGCATCCTTCATAAGTAGTTGACACTTTTATTTTCGGCAAATAAAATAAATTAAAATAAAGCATTGATAATCAAGTACTTATTAGGGTAATTTAAAATAATTGCACAAAGAAAGTGTCAACTACTTTTCACGCAAAATGAAGGATGCCCGATATTTTTAGCAATACTACTGTAAGGGACGGTAAAAGAATAACTTATCAAAATTCGTCGGCAAATCATGCCTAATTGTTATAGGTTATTTTTTGGCTATCCCTAAGTGGGCGCAAAAATAGAAAATTTTCAATTGTTCACCAACCTATTTCTTTTCCTTACCTGAATCTGCGTTACCTTTGCCAAATGAAAACATACCCATTCCTGACAATCGGTCATTTTCACCTTAATCATTGTGAGGATTATCTTGTTTCAGTAGAAAAAAAATCAACTGCTTTCGGTTCAACATGGGCAAGATATTAGTACCTGCACGGATGGCATTTGGACGTTTGACGCTAAAACGTACGAAGGGACCATTGACCCAGTGGCTTATTTGCTGACGGACCCCACTGATTTGCCCCACGAAAATCTGTTTACCCGAAAAATGAATTGGTTGGAAAACTCCTGCGGACTAAAACCAACTCGATGATCCGAATAGTGGCGCAAGAAAAAAATGTTTAGGGACGCTAAGGGACAGTAAAAGAATAACTTATCAAAATTCGTCGGCAAATCATGCCTAATTGTTATAGGTTATTTTTTGGCTATCCCTAAAAGAATAACTTATCAAAATTCGTTAGCAAATCATGCCTAATCGTTGTAGGTTATTTTTTGGCTATCCCTTAATCAGAACATCAAGAAAAAAAATATCATATAACAAAAAAACATTACTCGTTTTTTTTCTGTAAATGCATTAATTGATGGTACTTGAATAATTTTTTTTTGCAAAAAAAGATTATTCAAGTACCATCAATTAATGCATTCCCGTGCCACTAATACTTATGTGCGGTATTTCGATCATTGTTCAACAAAATCATTCCCCGGTTAATCGGTCGGAATTGCACCGGATGACCGACTTGGCTGCGCACCGGGGGCCGGATGCGGAAGGGTATTTTACGCACGACAATTGGGGGTTTGGGCATCGCCGACTTTCTATTGTTGACCCCGATCCGCAAAGCAATCAGCCCATGCATTATGCGGGAAATACGGTGACTTACAATGGCGAAATTTTCAACTACTTAGAATTAAAACAAGCATTAGCAGCAGCAGGTTTTTCTTTCTCCACACAATCCGACACGGAAGTACTGCTGGCAGCCTATCAGCACTGGGGCGCTGAATGTCTGCACCACTTCAACGGAATGTGGGCTTTTGCTTTGTTTGATGCCCGTAGCCACGAGCTATTTTTCGCCAGAGACCGATATGGCATCAAACCGCTGTATTACACCACCATTCAGGGGAAATTTTGTGTGGCATCCGAAATCAAACAATTTAGCGCGGTGGAAGGCTGGAAACCCGTGCTCAACCGGGCGCGGGCATTTGATTTTTTGAATAACGGCTGTTTTGACCACACGGAAGAAACGCTGTTTGAGGGTGTTTTTCAACTGCCGCAAGGGTGTTACATGGTGCTGCAACCCGCCTCCGGACACCTGAATATTACAAAATATTACGATCTTCGGGAGCGGATAACGCATGACATCGAACGGGAGGAAAGGGTTATTATAGAACAATTCAGGCAGTTGTTTTTTGATGCTACGGCCTTGCGATTGCGGTCGGATGTAAAAGTCGGCACGGCCTTGTCCGGTGGTTTGGACAGCACGGCCATTGCGATGACGGTACAAGAGATACTCCTCATGGACAAGGGCCACAACGCTATGCAGGAATGCGTTTCTGTGATGTTTAGCGAAGCGGGTTTTAATGAAAATGCTTATATTGACCTTGCAGCGGAGGCCGGGCGTTTCACCACCCACCGGGTGCAGTTGGATTTTGCTGCGTTAAGTGCCGGAATTGACGAGACCCTCCGGAGCATGGACGAACCTTTCGGCTCTATGACCATGATTGCCGGAAATGGTCTTTTTCGTGCTGCTGCCAACTGCGATATCCGGGTACTACTGAATGGCCAGGGGGCCGATGAAATATTAGCCGGGTACGATAAATTTTATAAGCCTTATTTCCTGCAATTGTTAAAAAAGGGGCATTGGCGCAGGCTGCTACACCATTTTCGGGGTTATAGGCGCCACCATACCATCAGGCTCGGCGAAATAGCCCGGCAAATGGTTCGGAGTTTTAAAAACAAACCCACTACCCTACCCTGGTTGCAGCCCGATTTTATCCCTCCGGAAGCGCGGCAATTTCGGCGAAGTACGGATGCTGATATTCAGTCTTGTTCCGTCAATTTAATACAGGAGATCGGGTTGCCCATGTTATTGCACTATGAAGACCGCAATTCGATGGCACATTCGGTGGAAGCCCGGATGCCCTTTTTAGACCATCGCTTGGTAGAATTTTGCATTTCGCTGCCCGATCACCTAAAAATCAACGGCGGTATCCGAAAATATATACAAAGAGAGGCCCTTGCTGATTTGCTACCGGAAAAAATTTACCAGCGTTACGATAAATTGTCTTTTATTTGCCCTGAAAGCCTGTGGATGCATCAATATTCTTCGTTTTTTCAAGCAGAAATAGCAAAAGCCGTACGGCAACATCCGGCTATCTTTAATGCGCACCTCCGGTCCGGGTTTGAGCAATATTTGAGCGGGCAGCTACCCGACGATGCGCCCTTTTGGAGGGCTATTATTTTTAGTCGTTGGATGGAGATAATGAAAATAGGTAGCTCATATCTATGAGATTCATACCTGTTTAAGGAATATTTACGATTGGTGATGTATTTAATTGACAATTGATGATTAAGCAGTTATACTGAAATAAACGCGGTTATAAATTTATGCAAAACTCTCACAATCAAATAGTTGTGGAACTCATAATTAATAACTTATCACTACTTACTGATTCCTCACCCTCCATTATTCGTTATTTAAAAGGCAAAAAACATAAAGTGCTAAAATTTTTTCGTTTAAACTATGAGTCCCCTCCGAAAAGTCGGGAATTCATTTTTTATTAGCATTTTCATTGGAAAACAGGGTAAAATCGCGCTAAAAGTATCGAAATTTTGAAATTTTTTTCGATATTTCACAGCCAAAAGCACTTCATTTGACTTTTCGGAGGGAACTCAACTATTAATTAATCATTAGTTGTAAAATAATCAATAACTTTAGTTATTTAAATTCTTATCCTTAGTTGCCTTTTGCTTACCTTTGCAACGATTTTCCCTGAAATACAAAACATATCATCCACTCGCTCATCATGAAAAAATCTACCCACGCGCCCAACGGCATCAAAACACTGCTGTTCCGCCCCATCGGCTCCATTTTCGCTGCCCTTTTCGCGCCTGTCGCCCGCTGCTGGGCGCTGCTCGGTATCTGCCTGCCTGTGCTGCTCCACGCCCAGGTCACTCCACAGGGCAGTTTCAGCGGCAACACCATTTGCCCGGGTGGGCAGGCCCAACTCACCTTCATCGCCACCCTGGGCACTGGGCCGTTCACCATCCGATACACCGACGGCAACGCCATCCGCA
>Ga0209181_10005380_pt1 | contig 18461 bp, 20 predicted proteins | sample MAT05_FD_187208 | JGI IMG/M metagenome (GOLD analysis project Ga0209181, IMG submission 187208) | Freshwater microbial communities from Lake Fryxell liftoff mats and glacier meltwater in Antarctica - MAT-05 (SPAdes) (version 2) | ecosystem: Environmental > Aquatic > Freshwater > Ice > Liftoff...
TGATTCATTTTTAATTTCCAAAAACTCGCTTAGCTGATCGCCAAAAAGGACATTATCGTGATCGGCATAACCCTTGAGCTTACGAGTATCGCTATACCAGCCTGCACTGAAGCGGCGATCGCGTAACCATAAACTTAGTAACAATTGCAGATTTTTGATGCTCACTTTCGCATATCCACGGCTAGCTTTTTACATAATGCCCCTTTAGATCAAGTTACCCAACTTATAGAAATTTAAAGCGCTCTAGAAAATATGCTGACATTGCGTAAAATATTGCAGCATAGAAGTCCCATGATTGCCAATATAAATTAATCAAAGAGACAGCAACAAGGCGTATAAATTTTTGGCAAACTTATTCGGATTCCATAGTGGGAAAAGAGTTTCCGATTGTTTTGAGCGATGTAAATGAAAACTTATAGATTCGCGTAAATCTGCATCTTTACCAAAGCGTTCACCCCATTCCACATATTCTTGCCAATTCCAAGCAATACCCTCTTCGATACCTATTGTATGCTTCGGTGCTAGGTGACAACACCTCAATGATTAGAGTTGGGTAAAACACCGCTTTAGCAGAATTGTGATCGCGATCGTCACAAGTCACCAATAAATCTGGATAGAAAAACTCACTCCCAAGCTAATGGTTCAAACTTGTCGTCATTGGCAATTTCCACCGATTCGCCACTGGTACGAATTACGAACAAGCCTTTGCGATAGGCATAGATATCTACCCCGTCGTTAATTTCAATACCCGCCACTGCACCATAGAGAGTGTATTGAGCATACTCAGGAAATGCTTTTTTGAATTTGGTTAGCCGATCGCACATTTCATCGACATCATCTTTAGACAGTCGCGACTTACACTCCACCGCCACCACCTTCATGCCATTTACGCCCAAAATATCAATTTCCATCGGAGTCCCAGATGAAAGCGGCGATCGCACTCTTTCCATGGTGCGCGTGATTAAAATACCGCGATCACGAAACATCCGCACCACCGCAGGTCTGACTAACTCTTCCACAAAGCGCCCCCATCGAGTTGTTAAGCTATCAACAGCCTTACTGGTGCGTTCAACTATTTTTTCTAAACTTGCCATACGGCGATCGGCTTCGGCAGTACGGCGATCAGCTTCGGCACGAGATTCTGCGAAACTGCGATCAAATTCGGCACGAGATTCTGCGAGACTGCGAGTAAATTCTGCTCGCGATTCTGCAAAACTGCGATCAAATTCTGCTCGCGATCGCTCTATTGATTGCTCTAATGCAGCAGTTGAGCAGACTAATGCAGCATTGGTCTGTTCAAATAATTTGTAAATATCAGCGATCGTAATTGATTCTGACATGGTCGCTTGCCAATAAGTCTACTTATCCTATTTTATCGCACTCAAATTAGAATCAAGAAAATTCATTTAGAATTTTGCTAATTCTCATGTCAAGTGCAATCGTCTCTCTGTCATTACAAAACACATCAGCTTTAAGACGGCGATCGCTACAAAGCCCAATTATTAGTACATTAATATGTTCGATATAAGCCTTATTTAAAGCTGCTTTTCCCTCTTCGTATACAAGCGGAATACCTGGTTGGATGATTGCGAGATTTTGAAAGAATTGATTGGTACTGGCAAAGCAGCGATCGCAATAGGTATTAAGTTGATCAAAATCAACCTCAGTCTTTCCCTGAATATCCGCCAATGTGTAGGCGATCATGTCAATCGGTGTGCGATCGCTGATAAAGGGTGTTGAAGAATCGTGCCAAATCTGCTCAGCGGCACCCAAGACATGATTTTGGACAAATAACCTAGTTGGAAAGTCCATTGGTTCGGCGGGATTTAAGCCCAGCTTTGCAAAAACTTGGCTAGTCGTAGTTCGGACAAAGGGGATATTCAGTCGAGCGGCGAGCGCGATCGCTAGAGTGGTTTTACCAGTACGGTGGGCGCCGCATAAACCGAGATTACTCATTTTTTAAGCTCTAAAAACTTGCTTAGCTACGTATAAATATGCCTTGCGGTCGTCTAAACCATTTAGACCGCCATTGATAATGCGCGTAATTGTTAGTACATCATCGTTATCAGCATAGTCATTGAGCGATCGCGAATCCCAATACCAACCAGCACTAAGGCAAGCAAGATCAAAATCTCCTAAGCGCTGGGGATTGCTGATTAAGTCCACACCTAGTGCTTGTCCACATTCAGCATAGTTAGAGCGTCCTGTGACTTGGATTAAGCCACGCCCTTTAAATCTCACCCCATCTCCCACCTTGGTATTGCCTAAATCTCTACGTCCTTCATAGTCTGCGCCAGAGGCATACTCCTCGTTAGTATTAAATCCATCGCTTTCATGAGCAGTTTGAGCAAGAAAATGAGCTTTGCGAAGGGGAGTAGTAATGCCATAGCGCTGCATAGCCTTATTCAGATGAGGGAGCAGTTGGACAAGGCGATCGCGAATCAAATAGGGGGCGATCGCGTTTAGTTGATTTTGGGTAATCAAGACAGGAGTGACTGCGGCTCGTGGATATAGCCCTGCATAAGGCTCTTGATCAACAGTGCGCGCGGGCAAATTATTTAAAACGCGAATAGTACTGTCAACTAGGACATCTTTAGAATTGAAATCATCTTTGAGATTGGTAATTAATTGTTGTAAGCGCTGCGCTGCTAATTTGCGATATTGACCGAGATTTGGTGCTTGATATAGCCCTTCATAGGGTTTTCGCAATATTGGACGCAAAGTCAATCTGCTCATAGCCCGAATCAAATCATCAATTTTGCCATCAGCAGGAATGTAATTGGGATTGGGATCGACGATATTGGCGATCGCCGCAACCAGTGTTTGCGAGGCTTGCTTGCGCCATGTGGCAAGATCAGCCACAGGAAAAAGCCCTGCATAAGGTGCTCGCCCTGTCGGTCGGGTTGGCAAATTGCGAATAAACCGAATCAAATCATCGATCGCGCCGTCATAAACGCTACCCTCGACATTTGGAATCTTTGGTACTGAAGCCTTCAGCACAGCGGCGGCCCGCCTGCGCCAAGTTGGTAAATCGGCGACAGGGAAAATTCCTGCGTAGGGCTGGCGAGTATCTGGACGCTCAGGTAAATTATTGAGCGATCGCACTAGATCGTCTACTAATCCATCGCGAGCAGTTGGGGCAGTACCGACAATTTTAGGAACTAGAAAAGCCAAGGTTGCGGCGGCTTGCGATCGCCAAATCTCAATTTGTTTCATCGTCTTGCTATAAGCCATTTGCGTAGCGAACTTTTTACCATCATCTTATGAAGCGGCCAAAAATCAATTTAACAAAGAAAGGATAACGCAAAAACATTTTGCCAAGCGTATTCACAATCAACTTGCGTAAACTGATGATCGCGATCGGTAAATATGACTCAACATCAGATTCTATATTCCCAATCACGCGATTAAGCTGATCGTCAATTGGCAAATTAGCAAAAGTAGTTAGCAGCCAAATTAAAACCAAAATTGCAATCACAGCGATCGCTACCATTTGTAAAATGCGACTTTCTAGAAGCTTGAGGATAATTTTACCCAACCTCTGAACAAAGATTGTCGCAAAATTACGTTTGAACTTCGGTAGAGATGGCAGCTTGAAGGGTAGCTTTGAATTAATCCACCAAATTGCGAGAATAGTAATTGGTGCAGCAATGATCATGTTCCAACAATTGCCAATCACAACATCTGGCAATTGCCACTTCGATCCAAATTTCTGTAATGGCTCACACCAAGCGAATACAGTCACCATTGATATAGCCGCAATCGTAAATGGGCGTAATTTAACTTCAATGTAATTAGCGATCGCTGTCACAAATTGTCCAGAAATTTGTCCGACAATATAGCTATGCGCTTTTAAAATGCGATCGCCTAGATCATGTTTTAAAATGTCTTGGCAAACTTTTTGACTCAAGTCCCCATCAATATTGATTAAAGTCCGCAGTATTGGCAATTGATTTAGATCGGGCAAATTGCTAATGCTGCCATTTTTATCAGTTATATTCTTGCCAGTTATATCAGTGTAGTAAGTCCAAATAATGAGCGTTCCCTGACTTAAGGGAGCCAAACCAACACTTGATGCCAAAACTTGTAATAATTCCTGACTATTCAGATTGTAAATAATATTTTCATGCTGATCATAGCGCTCAACAAATCCTCGAGATTCCTGCTCGATTTGCGTCAAAACAGTTGGGTTAAGACGCAAAATAATCTCATCATTGACAATAGCCAACCACTCAGGCGTAGCCACCGTAACTCCATGTTTTATAAACTTTTCTAGTCTTAGGTAGCTTGTAGAAACAACTTGAACAGGCAAGGGGCTTAAGCCCCTTATTAAGGCTATTGAAAATTGCCATTGTGAGTAACTTATTTTTACAATCTGCGTTAGGGGGACTTCACATAACCCAAAAAATTATTTTGCTCGAAATGGCATCAAATCTTTAACTAGATTGACGCAAGTCATAATTAATCCTGACCATTGTTTTTGAGCGTTTTCGACACCTTGGCGATGCAAATCAAAAACAAGCTGCGCCATCTTCGGATCAATTTTGCTTTTGGTAGGTATAAACAAATCGTTAATAAATCTATTAGTCAAATCGCCATCAAGATGAAACTTAGTTTGAGCATAAATATGATCACCATTTAAAACTGATTGTTCAAATTCCCATGCTTTTCTCAGGCAGCGAATTATCTGGGCATCAACAATTAATTTGCCATTAGCATCTTTTTGGATATTCATTTTCAATACCTCTTTAGCCAGTTGCTCATAGCAAGCTTCTTCCAGAGCAAATTGTTCTTTTTCAGCTTGATTTAAACAGTTTCTACGATCATTAAAAAACCGTTCATACTCTTTATAACTTTCTAAATCGTAGTTATAACGTGTTAGTTCGGCTCGATACTCTGCTATAACCAAAGCTTCTTTTGGTAACAAAGGGGTTGCAGTTTGTTGAGGAAGAGATAAACCTTTTTGTTTAAGTTGGGCGCTACGTTCAAGGAGAGATTCCTTCACCTCTCCTAGCCCTTCCTCAGTTCTATACATAATCTTTTCGATGAGTTCTAAATAAAACTCCTGCACATCAAACTTTGCTATGGGAATACTACTAACAATGAGTGTATTGATTTCTAGCGAAGTAATTTCTTCTAAAACATCTTTAATTGTATCTCGAAAATTTTTAAGCGATGTACTCTCTCCAGCACCATCTTTATGAGGCCCTGGTTTATTAGCATTTTCGGCAGTACTTTTATTTTTTGTAGATCGATCAACTTGCATAGAGTTTCCTAAGTACAAATCGTCTTAAAACTAGACATAACTCGGCAAGCGATCGCTGCTTAAACTAACAGACTCCTCACTTTCTAATAGTCCTGTTACCTTTTGACCAATATCTACCAAAGTTTTGAGATTATTAGCGATCGTTTCAGCGCCCTTAGCAACTTGAATTTCATGAAAGCCGCGTAGCTCGGCATAGGGAGAACCATGCAAAAAATCTGCTCCCAACTCATTTTCGATGTCACCATCAATCAGATTAATAGTTGTTTTTAGACGATTACCTGACTTATGTGTGGTATCGCCTTCATGGGCAACCCAAGTCACTATTTCTAACCGCACCAGATCAGAAAATACTTCAACTAAAGCATCACCAAAATTTTTGTTTTCTTTAAGCTTATTTTGAAAACGCACTGATGCTGTCGCTGTTGCCGTAACTGTTACTGAAGAATTTGCATATGTCATAATTGATAGCCAAATATAAAGTTTATGGTTAAGACTTGTGATTAAGACAACTAAATAATTCAAGAGAAATAAAAATACTAATTAAAATCTTAATCGATTAACATTAAAGTTTTTCACAATAAGAACTTTTATAAATTAGTTTTCTATAGGTTAGCTTTTTGTGAATTTTGACCAAAAAATTTGACCAAAATAATTTAAGCGATTTTTTTATACACTTTTAATAATAGTCAGACAACTCGATTAATTCCATTGGTACAAAGCTTTCTTGGGGTAGCAAAATTAACTGAGAGTAGATGAGTTTGCCAGACATATCGATGCGATTGATGGCAATTCCCATCGGTCGCGGCAATTGAGCGGCATAAGAATCAGCATAATACCGATAAATCTGCTTAGCAGCTCTTACAATCAGCGGATCGACTTTTTTTACGACAGATTCTGATTGTCGTTCTGATTCGAGGCGTTGGGCGGCATACGTCACAATATAGACCCCTTAAATTGACTATTATTTTGTCTTATTAAAAGTAGCATCAGGACTTTAGCTGACTTTGTTTTTTTTAGCAAGATTTGAGCTAAGGATTATACATTAGTTGATATTTTTTGGTTAACCATTTGACAAAAAATTTAGTTACCTTCAGCACCAGCAAGTTTAAGTCGAAACAACTTGCTATAAAAGATTTGCGGAAAATCTACATAGCCCTTGTCTCGAATACTGGCGACAACATCAATTAAATAGCCAACAAATTCTGAGTTTTCTAATGTCATTTCATAGCTCATGTCTGCATCGCCATCAAATGTCAAGCGACATAAAGCTAGATCAGAGGGTAGATTGGCAACCCGCCATACTGCCATAAACGAAACAGCAGTGCTGCCTTCAATATGACGTTCTCCTGTAATTTCGCCTTGTTTGTATAAGGAAATTGCGTAGGGTAGAGCTTGGCGCTTGTTCGGCTCTCGGTAATAAGGCATGTAAATAGAAACTTCTTGGGGAGCAGCCGCTTTAAGTTCGATCGTCATAGATGTCGCGTCTCTATATGATGTATGCCTAAATTTTTACAACAAAGATTAGCAGGTTTTTGACTACATTAGTTTGACTGCATTAGTTTGACTGGATTAGAGGAGGCACTTTGCGCCCCCTCTAAATAATTTTAATTACGGTGAGACTCGATCAATCACTTTAATTTTGCCGTCGGGTTGTACTTCCCAGACATCATAGCTACCTTTAACGTCGCCATATTCATCTAGATCAAGGTTGCCACTTGCGCCTTGATAGTCTATATCTGTGCCTGCTTTGACCAGCTTGATTGCTTCGCAAACATCGCTAACTTCTTGTCCAGGGGCATTGGCAACATCGCGAAGTTTGCTCTTAATGCCATCGCCAGTACCGTCTTTAGCAGCTTCGGCGGCGATCGCAACCAGCGCAGCTGCATCATAGGAATGAGGAACGAAAGCGCCAATCTCTTGACCTGTTTTTTCTTTGAAACTCTTAGTAAATGCGTCAAGGGATTTACCATCTGCACCAGGAACCGTACCGATCGCCCCAGCTAAGATCAATTTACCTTCAGGTGTATTACCAATTAGCTTAGGAAAGTCTTCAGTTTTAACACCATCTGTTAACAAGATTTTGACATCTTTGGTTAAGCCTTGCTCAAAAGCAGCCTTAATTACAGCACCGCCACTATCAGGGTAAAGAATTGCAGCTACAGCGTCAGGTTTGCTACCAAATGCGCCCTTAGCTTCGGCTTCAAAGGTAGTAGCTTTAGGATCATAGCGAGTGGGTTTGCTTTTATTGACAATTGTGCCACCGAGCTTTTCAAAGGCTACTACAAAAGCTTTTTCAAAACCGACACCATAGTCGTTGTTAATTACGAGAGTAGCAACTTTTCGTGCGCCTTTTTTATAGGCTAAGTTCGCAAGAGCAAGGGCTTGATAAGTGTCAGGTGGGGCGGTGCGATACCAGTAACCTTGAAATTCACCTTTTTTTGCTCTTTCCGTAAATATAGGGCTAGTGCTACCTGGGGAAATCATGACGACTTTGTTAGGCACAGCGATCGCAAGGGCGGCAGTGGAGACACTGCTCGCAAACGAACCAACCACAGCCCCAACGTTATCCACCTTGACCAACTTGGTCATCGCTTCTGCACCTGCGGGTGGATCGGTGCGATCGTCTTCTTTGACATAAGCGATCGGCTTACCAAGCACGCCGCCACACTTGTTAACTGTTTCTACTAAAAAATCAATCGACCTAATCATCGGTGCGCCAATCGAAGATAGATCGCCTGTGATTGGTAATATTGCGCCCAACCGCAAAGTATCTTTGACACCGCCACTACCTGAGCCATTTGCTGTTGAGGCAGTAGGAGAGTTAGTAGAGCTAGTATTGCCAGAGCCTGTTGGTGCGTTAGGCTGACAGGCAACGATCCAAATCGTGGTCACTGTTGTTAATAAAGCCAAACAAAGTGCAGAGAGAAACCTTTTAGTCATGGTTGCGATGAACTACGATCATGTTTATGAATTTGCTGTAATTGTATAGCCATAGCCAAGCGTATTTAGTTAAAAAGTCTCATGTCATTCACTATTGATCCGCGCCGTCAAAGAGAGTTAGTCCGTTTATTAACAAAAATGGGACTAGAGCAAGAACATTTAGAACGGGTTAATCCATCTGGCTTTGATTGGCTATTAATTGATCGATCGCTAGTACATCCCAGTTTTTCGACTACCTATAACAATGATCAGCTTGAGTTTGTCGGCGATAGTGTGTTGCGCCTCTCGGTTAGTCTTTTTTTGCAAGAACATTATGGCGATCGCTCAGTTGGAGATTTAGCCGCCTTACGATCGCATTTAGTTAGCGACAAAACTCTTGCCGAAATCGCCAGTACTTATGAATTGCAAAAATATGTCGTGGTCTCAAATGCGGCCCGTAATGACTCGCAAGCTCTGCGCTCGCTTCTTGCTGATGCCCTCGAAGCATTAATGGCAGCGCTGTACATTAATACTCAAGATTTAGCTTTTATTCGTAAATGGCTCGATCCTCAGATGCAGCATTTTGCGGAAATATTATTAGCAATTCCTGCATTGGGTAATTACAAAGTTGCGTTGCAAGAACTTACTCAAGGTCGTTGGAAGAGGTTACCTGAATATCGTAATGTCGAATTACCGCCAGATTATTTAGCAAATAATTTACTCACCACTAAAAGCACTCTTTTTTGCGTGGAAGTATGGTTTGACGATCGCTGTTGGGGGAGGGGGCAAGGCAAAAGTATTAAAGTTGCCCAACAAGAAGCTGCCGCGATCGCGCTCCAAGAAATGTCTAACCATTAAATGTCTAACCATTAAATAAAACAGGGATGCTTTACCCAATCTTTGACTTAATGGTTATGGTTAGGTGTATAAATACTTAGTGCCAAATCGTAAATTTTTCTACAAATATAGAGTAAGCGTCGTAATATTTCTTAGTGTGCTACTTTTATTTGTTTAATCAATCTCTAAGATTAGTGCTTCGTGTGGTAAGAAGGAGTCAAGAGTCATTCTGATACTAATAGCTATTCTAGCCGTACTTAACACTGTGGCAGCAGTGTGGCTACTACTTTATGGGCTCAATGCTTATTGGCTCACTGCTGTCCATAAGTTAAAACAGCCTCTGCGGAAACAGGTTATTTATCCTCAACTCAATCCTGCTAGAGAGTACCAAACCGCTCAAGTTACAGGATCGTCATCGGCAAGCTCAGGGACAATTGCAGTCAATAATTTTGATAATTTTGAGAAATTTCGTCTCGATAAAACTTTTTCTAGCTATGTTTTGGAAGTTGAGCCGACTGAACACTATCCTGAACATTATGCAGTTGCCTTAGAAGATTTGCCTATTATCACTGTACAGCTACCAATTTTTAATGAGCGCTATGTTTCGCGCCGATTGGTAGATGCAGTTTGCAAGCTTGACTATCCACGCGATCGGATGCAAATTCAAGTACTGGATGACTCCACTGATGACACTCAATCCATTCTTAGCGAAACCGTTCAAGAATACAAAAATCAGGGTTTTTGGATCGAATACGTTCATCGCATCAATCGTTCTGGATTTAAAGCAGGGGCGTTGCAAGATGCCATGCCGCTTGTAAAGGGAAATTACATTGCGATTTTTGATGCTGATTTTATTCCCTCAGCAACTTGGCTCAAAGATACAATTCGGCACTATGTAAATAACCCTGAAGCTAATGTTGCAGTTGTCCAAACCCGTTGGGGTCATGTCAACTCCGAATATTCTTTACTCACCAAATTGCAATCGACTGGGATAGATGGACATTTTGCAATCGAACAACAAGCGCGATGCAACAATGGCTATTTTCTGAATTTCAACGGTACAGCAGGGATTTGGAATCGAGAAGCGATCATCGATGCTGGTGGTTGGCACGCTGACACCCTCGCTGAAGATATGGATTTGAGTTATCGCGCTCAACTAAAAGGCTGGAAGGTGGTTTATGACAACGATATTGTTGCACCTGCAGAGTTGCCTGTGGCGATGCTTGCCTTCAAATTGCAGCAATTTCGCTGGGCTAAAGGCAGCATTCAATGTGCCAAGAAGTTAATTTTCCAAATTTGGAGAGCCGATCTCAGCTTTGTTGTGAAATTTCAAGCCACCATGCATTTGACAGGATATTTTGCTCATCCTTTGATGCTGCTCTTGATTTTGATCTCAATTCCGCTCATGTTGGTTACCCCTGATGACGCGATCGCTTTACGTGTATCAATTGAGGGCGTTTGGTCGATATTTATGTTGCCTGCTACCTTTGGGCCGCCCTTTTTATACTTCAATGCTCAGCGTGACTTATATCCCAAGTTCTGGCATCGCCGTCTCGGACGCATTTTCCTACTAGCCATTCTTGGCACTGGTATTTCTTGGAGCAATAGCCGCGCTGTGTTTGCTGGTTTGTCAAATACAGGTGCAAATTTTCGCCGTACGCCTAAATTTGACATTAAACACAAAAGCGATCGCTGGGATAATAAGGCTTACAAGATTCCCTTAGATGCTACGGCTTGGATTGAACTTAGTTTGTGTGTTTACAGTGCGGTCGCGGCAATGTTGGCGCTCAGCAAAGGGTTATACCTAACTCTGCCATTTATGGTGATATATACTTTGAGCTATGGATACGTAGGAGGGCTGACCCTTTGGCAATCTTGGCAACAATCACGCAATTAACCTATTAGAAAGACATATTAGAAAGGGCGCTTTGCGCCCCTTCTAACAAATTAAGAAATATGTGGTCAGTCGTTATCCCAACTTACAATCGCTTGCCAATCTTGCAAAAATGTTTGCAAGCTATGGAAGTGCAGGATTTTACGCAGCCATATGAGATTGTGGTAGTTGATGATGGCTCTACCGATGGCACGGTAGAATTTTTGCAAAGTCATAGCGATGAATTTCCTCACGTTCGTCTCTATTTGCAAAAGCATGAAGGGGCGGCGATCGCTAGAAATACAGGTATAGACTTGGCGACGGGCGAAACTATTGTATTTATTGATAGTGACCTCGTCGTGACACCTGTATTTTTGTCATCTCATGCCAAAGCTCTTGCCAAAACTCCTGCTGGTAGTGATCGCGCCTTTACCTACGGGCTTGTAATCAATACCAGTAACTTTGACGATCCGACTTCTGAACAAGTCAAGATTCAAGATATCTCAACTGCTTTTTTTGCGACTGGTAATGTAGCGATTTCCAAGCAGTGGCTGCTTGAAGCAGGCAAATTTGACACCAGCTTCCGCCAGTATGGTTGGGAAGACTTAGAACTAGGGGTGCGCCTCAAAAAGCTCGATTTAAAACTAATTAAATGTCCTGAAGCAGTTGGCTATCACTGGCATCCTGCTTTTACAATTGATCAATTACCACGACTGGTTGATGTCGAAGCTCAACGCGGACGTATGGGTGTCGTGTTTTATCAAAAGCATCCGACATGGGAAGTTAGGTTGATGATTCAGATGACATGGTTGCATGTAATTTTATGGGGCGTATTGTCATTGGGCGGACTACTCAATGAGCGATCGCTAAAACCACTCCTCAAATGGCTGATCGATCAAGGTAAGCCCCAACTAGCCTTAGAAATCGCTAGAATTTTCTTAAATTGGTACAACGTTCAAGGCGTATACGCTGCCTATCGAGATGCTACTAACCCAATCCAAACAAAATTCTGAACATGCATTTCGACAAAGCTAAAGCTAATGAAAGTCTCCCTTGAATTTCTCTATCACTTTCATTGCGATCGCTGTCGCAAATGGTGGAGTCGCGCCGACATTGAGCCGCAAATTGGTGAACAAGTTTACTGTCCATACTGCGGTCATATCAACAAAGTAGAATCTGTACAAACTTTTCGCAACGCCGCACGCGGTGGTAGTTGTCTTAGTCAGCGCCCTGACGAAATATAGCGCTTTGCTTCCTATCTACTTTATAGGCTTTATATGAGCACTCCTAATATCATTTTGGCGGGTTATCTCGCGGGTGCATCTGACTACATGCCGATCGCCAAGCAATTACAAGATAAAAACTTGCATGCCACCGTTGTTCCTCTCAAATGGTGGGATTGGACGACAACGCTGGGGGGACGATCAATCGCTCCAATTTTAGAAAAGCTCGATCAAACTATAAATCTTGAATTAGAAAAAACAGGTGCATCGAAAGTAAATATTATTGCCCATTCCGCAGGAGGATGGCTTGCACGGATTTATTTAGGCGATAGTCCTTATTACGAAAAGATTTGGAGTGCTAGATCCAAAGTTGCTAAGCTGATTTGTCTAGGAACACCGCAACGCAGCCTCGAACCTTGGGCGGTTAGGAATTTAGGATTTGTCAATGATAACTATCCCCATGCTTTTTATGACGATATCGAATATATCTGCATCGTTGGAAAATCAGTGCAAGGCAAAAAATCTACGCCTCAAAAATGGCTTGCCTACAGCAGCTATGAACTTACCTGCGGTCAAGGGGACGCATGGGGAGACGGAATTATCCCGATCGCGTCAGCTTATTTAGATGGCGCTACTAATATTGCCATCGATGGTGTTTACCACTCGCCGCGATCGGGTAAATGGTATGGCTCTCCAGAGGCAATTGATATTTGGGCAAAATATTTATAAAGCATTGACAACAGCCAAGCGACTCCTCTAAATGGGTGGTGATCGCTATAAAAAACAAATATCAGTCAAAAGACTTAGAAAAAAGTTCCTTAATTTCATATCAAATGGTAGACATTTTAAAAAGACTGGTGTATATTATTGAGGTGTGAGGAGCGAACAAAAGAAAAAGCCTAGGAACGAAACAGGGAAAGTAACCTAGGCTTTTTCTTTTGGTTACTGTTAATAAAAAAGAGAGATCAGTTAATAGCTGATCTCTCTTTTTTATTGCTCTCTTTTCTTATTGATTTAGATGCGGCGCAAAGCGCTACCTTTAAATCAAAAGTATTGTGAAGCAATATTTTTGATTTTTATGTGGAAATAGGCTCAAGCTTTTTGACACTCCTCCCACTAAAGTGACGAGGATTCTTGGACTCACCATGCCATTTCAGACTACTCTTACTTAGGTCTTACTCGGTGATACCTAGTCTTGCAACTAGCTTCTCAAGCGTAAATTTCCGTATGCCCTGCGGTATGTTGACATTGTAATACAACCCCGTCCTTCTAGGACGGGGTTGTAAACCCAATCTTCCGATAATCAAGCTTTATAAGCACAAATGGCGGTATAACAAGGCTAGTAAACTCTTTTTCTTTGTTAACATTCCAAGTGCTAAGTTCCTCCGCCGTAGGATGGCGTATCCAACTATCGGCAATCCATGACTGCACAGCCTGAGTATTATCTTCTGTCAGCGCAATTCCCGCATCTACAAGCTCAAGCTTTGCCCCAACTACGATTACTCTCGCTCTTGATGCATGAGGAGATAGCCATTCCCAGAGCGCCACGTCCACCATTTCTGCTAAATCTGCCCTTAAATTACTCACTAAAACTCCTCGTCATCAGCAATTACACTATCCGCGCCCATGATTTCTAAATACTTAGCTTTGATAGCTTTAACATCTTGCCATGTCAACCACTTCGGACTGCCTTGTTCACGGCTCTGATTTCGCAATAAATAAGACGGATGAAAAATTGGCATTACTAAACGCCCTTCCCACTCATACCATTGACCGCGAACTTTGGTAATTGATAGTTTTTCAGCCAATATTGATTTGAGGGATGTTGCACCCGTCAGCAAAATTATTTTCGGATCGATGAGCCTGATTTGTTCTAGTAAGTAGGGCTTGCAAGTGGTTGTTTCCACTGGCGTAGGAACACGATTATTAGGAGGACGACATTTGACGGTGTTGCAAATATAGACATCCTTGGCAGTGTCAAATCCCACTGATTGCAAGATTTTATCTAAAAGCTGCCCCGACTTACCGACAAATGGCAATCCTGATAGATCCTCTTGTTCACCAGGAGCTTCACCGATAATGAGGATTTTAGCGTTGCGATCGCCTCGTTCGATCACAACATTAGTCCGAGTTGCGGCGAGAGGACATTTCTGACAATTGCAAGCAACTTCTCGTAACACGTCTAGATTAGGAAATTGCTCACTCACTTGCCCTATGGAGGCAACTGCGGCAGTGTTTTTAGTTAAACGCGAAGTCTTTTTTAATGGCAGAGCTTCAGGTGCGCCCTCAGCTTGCGGAAGTTCTATCAAAGGTTCCTCTGATGGAGTTAGAGCGAACAGGTTCATTTGTTCTTTGTCAGTCATGACAGCGATGCGCCCCAAATCATTTGTTATTGCTAATATTACGTTAGATCAGACTAGTTATGAAGACAAGTCAGATTCTTCAATCAACTGTTCGATGCTTGAGGGGAAGTCACCTTTCTTAACCATTTTTCCAAAAATTCGGTAACAATCATTTTTCCCGCCTTCATTTCTTGGGTATCCTAACCAAAGAACTACTATCGATTTTTTGTCTGTATCAACTTTAAAAAATAATCTGTAGCGATCGCATATACCCGCCCACTTTACTCGTTGATAATCACTTAAATTTCCCCTAAGTTCAAATTTTTTGCTAAATGGATCATTGGGAATAGATTCTTCGATCGCTCTTTGTAATACTTTTAGTAATTTGGGTTTAAATCTTTCTTTGTATTGCTTTGGTGTATCTTTTTCTTTGAATTTAATTGAACTTTTTACAAGTTCTTGAATCTGTTTATTAAAAATTTTGTGAAAATAGATTTTCCATCCATTGACTTCTATCAATCTATGTCCACTCCTTCAGTCAGCGCGGAAATTCTGGCACTCATTTCACTTGTGTAAGGGACTAGGTTTTCTGGGTTGTTTTTTGAGTCATGCCATAAAAAATCAAGGAAATTTTTTGTCATAGCCAAATCTTCATCGATAGTCTTGGCGATTAAAGCTGTTCGATTTCTAAATTTATTAAAGCCTAATGGGGCTGGTCTTTTTGAATATTCTCGACTTACATTATTTATTAGTTTTTTTACATGAAGTTTCATAATTTTATCGCCTAAATTAACGTCTTGTTCTGCTTCTGGCAGAATGATTAGGTTTTTAACCATGCTTGCGGCTACGGATTCTTGCTTTTACTGAGTCCCAAGAACTAGCTAAGCTGGGATCTTGTAGATGGGATGCTTTTCTTTTAGTTAATTCTTCTTTTTGCCAGTCCAGTACGGCAACATTTTCTGGTTGAGATGCGATATTGTCCCATAGGTCTTCGAGAAGTTGAAGCTTTTCTGCAAGCCCTAGCTCAAAAATTGGTGCGAATTCTACTGTCATAAATTTTATGCCATATAGGAATTATGAGTTTATCTTACTGCAAAAAATAAAAGCTGCTTCGTGGATTTGGATCGTATAGGGGAGACAATTTTGGCTAGGGGGATATTGACTAATGACGATCGCAGATTGGTTTGCGGAAATTTCATTAAACCATTTCAGCAAGAGAATGGTTAATTTCCTGTAGGTTCAGATATTTCATGTTTGTTGCCTAGTTACAGCGCTTTGCGATGAAACCAAACCCAGATTTTTGTAAAAGCCCCGCGAAGCGGGGCTTTTACAAAAATATTGTGGTTCGTTTGTTCGCAATTTGCTGTAATTTAACTGGGACATTGTAGGCACTGGTGCTGTTGAGTGTGCTTAAACCATCCTTTCGTGGTAATGATTATGTCGTTTTGGTTGAGAGTTTTCCGAATGAATAGCCCAGACGAAGAATCGAGGCATTCAGCCATTTGATCCTCAGAATCCATTCATTTCACTTTGCAGTAAATCCTTGTAAGTAGGCATAATAAAAACCAGAACCCAAAAAGCTGTGGCGCACGCTGTGCGTGCGCCACAGCTTTTTGGGTTTTAAGGTTTCTTTTGCTTAGCTACTTATCATTTGTAAGATAAGGATTTTTACCTCACATGAAACGCTACCAGTGACCAATTTCGCGTTGATTGGCGATCGCCTTAACAACATTAATCCTTGGCAATCGATGCTTAAATCCGCAAAGTATTTCCCATGAAATTGTGCCTAATAAATTTGCCCAATCGTCAGCAGTATTTTCAGATGCGCCACCTAAAAAAGTTACTTCATCCCCGATATTTACATTAGGCACATCAGTTACATTGATCGCACATTGATCCATCGTAATTGTGCCAACCTGAGCAACTTTTTGACCATTCACAGCCACGCTAATCCGATTGGATAAGCCACGGGGAACGCCGTCAGCGTAACCGATCGCTACGGTTGCAATTTTCATGTCTTGTGGTGCAATGAACGATCGCCCATAACTGACACTTGTACCTGCTTTAATTTCCTTGACTTGGGTAATCCGAGCTTTGACGGTGAGGGCAGGACGTAAATCGACAATATTTTTAAGATGCGGCGCTGGATAGAGTCCGTAAATACCTAAACCGATGCGGACAATATCGTAATGTAAAGTACGATCGCATAACATCGCGGCAGTGTTGCAAATATGAATACGGGATGGATAAATATTTTCAGACTTGAGAGCGTTGATTACTTGTGCAAATCTTTGGGCTTGCAATTCCATAAAAGTGCGATCGCAATCATCGGCGGTGGCAAAGTGTGAATACACACTGATGATGTCTAAATTGGGTAAATGCTGCACAAGCTTGACAAAGGCGATCGCCTCCCGCCAATCCACACCAAGCCGTGACATCCCTGTATCGATTTTGAGATGGACAGAAACCTGTTCGCCAGTCATGGATAAGACTTCGTGATAAATTAGCGCTTGCTTAGGATTACAAATCGTTGGTTGTAAGCGATATTCAGTGATTGCCTTAACTTCATCAAGACCATTAGTTGCGCCCAAAACGACAATAGGCACAGTGAGCCCTGCACAACGCAACTGAATTCCCTCGGGAATCGTGGCAACTCCTAACCACGCAGCTCCAGCCTCGATCGCTGTCTGACTAACATCAATAGCTCCATGTCCATAAGCATCAGCCTTGACGATCGCCATTAACTCAGTTGGCGCTATCAACATCGATTTCAACTGCTGTACATTATGCCTAATTGCGGTTAGATCGACTTCTACCCATGCTCGGTGGTTTTGCTTGAGCATTACAGCGCACTCCTGATGCGATAAGCTAAAAACATGAAAATATATGGTTATTCGGCAAAAAGACGCTTGCTGTTAAATCAAATTCTGTAACAAACTCAATTATTCATATTTACACAACTTATGCAACTGAGTTTTATGCCTAAAGATTGGCAAAATCGTTCTCAACAAATTCTTTTACAGCTATGGCGATCACGCAAGAAATTTTTGCCATTTCTTTTTGTGGTAGCTTTTGCAGTCACGCTATTTTTGCATAGTTTTATTACGATATTTTTAGAGAATAGTCAGGCGATCGCGAAACCTAATAGGTCAATTCAGCTCAATAAGCCAATTCAGCGGCTAGATAAACCAATCGCTAAACCAATTGCTCAGTCGATAAACAATCGCCAAGAAATTCGCGGCGTATGGTTGACCAGCAATGACTTTACAATGTTTAGCGATCGCAAACAGCTTGGAGAATCTCTACAAAAACTCAAGCAACTAAACTTCAATACCATCTATCCCGTTGTTTGGAATTCAGGCTATGTGATGTATCCTAGCGATGTCGCCAAAGAAGCAGGAATTCAGCCCTTTGTCTATCGCGGATCTGAGGGACAAGATATTGTCGCCGACATTATTTCACAGGGTCATCAAAACAATTTATTAGTGATGCCTTGGTTTGAGTTCGGATTTATGGCTCCCCCAACTTCCGAACTAGCACTCACGCATCCCAATTGGCTCACTCAAGAGCGTGATGGCGATAAAATATCGATATCCGCCGCAGGTGAAGTCGCATGGCTCAATCCTTTCCATCCTGAAGTTCAGAAGTTTTTAACCGAATTAGTGTTAGAAGCAGTTTCTAATTACGATTTGGACGGAATTCAGTTTGACGATCATACCAGTCTTCCCAAAACCTTTGGCTACGATCGCTACACTGTTAATCTGTACCGTCAAGAGACTAAAAAAGTAGCTCCCGCCAATCCTAATGATGCTGACTGGGTTAAATGGCGTGCAAACAAGCTGACTGCCTTTATGGTGAGACTAAGTAAAGCAGTTAAGCAAAGAAAGCCAAATGTAATCTTCTCGGTATCTCCCAATCATTACGAGTTTGCTTATAAACAACAACTCCAAGACTGGCTAGGTTGGGTGCGCCAAAATATTGTCGATGAATTAATCGTGCAG
>Ga0209181_10005384_pt1 | contig 18458 bp, 15 predicted proteins | sample MAT05_FD_187208 | JGI IMG/M metagenome (GOLD analysis project Ga0209181, IMG submission 187208) | Freshwater microbial communities from Lake Fryxell liftoff mats and glacier meltwater in Antarctica - MAT-05 (SPAdes) (version 2) | ecosystem: Environmental > Aquatic > Freshwater > Ice > Liftoff...
GCATCGCTGAACTTTTGCTAGTTATCTTTTACTTTTATATCTTTATTCAGCAGCGGTTGGGGGCAGACACAGCAATGAATTCCCTGCCTGCAGCAATACCCGTGTGTTTTTGTACTTTTGTCGGACAACAATAGTTCTCATTTATACTTTGTAATAAACGTTTTTCAATATCAGATTCAAGTATTTCTTTTTCGCCCTGCTGCCAATGCCAGTCAATTTTATCAGCAAGGATTGTAAAGCAGTATTTCACCATTTCTATTTCTTTGGAGGAGGCATCACCTTGTCGGTAACGTTGTAAAATTTCAGAAATTTTTTTGGCATTCATCGAAAAAAAATTTTGAGCAATCAACAATTCTATGTCCGGTGAATGATGTTGTAGGGGTAAAGAAAATATTTTTTATTGAAGAAGAGTAAACAACTATTGGTATTCTACAAAAAATTTAAACCCGAAGACGAGACGATTCGGGGCGAAGACTTTGCTTAAGAATTAGGCAAGCAACCCGCAACTATTATCTGGATTTAAAACAAATGTTGGCGCAGTTACCCAGACTCCCAAAAACGAAAAGATTATGGTCGTAGTGAATTGCTTTATGCTTCCCTGGCAATTTTCTTTTTCAAAGTACGCAAAGCAACGCATTCAATAGAGACCACAGCCACAATAACTAAAATTTAAAGATCAGCTTTCCGCTTTCAAACTAGTCGTTCAGCTTTTTTAGTTAATTTTTAATTACCTATTCCCCATTTCATATTTGGTTTTGGGCTCATATTTAATATTAATTCGCCGCCTTTAACAACATCTTTGAATTTAACTTTCGGAAAATTTAATGACTCCATTCAATGTTGCAGATTGGATATATACATTTTTATGTGAGTTGTTAATGGTTTTTATTACAAAGGGTTTTAATCCGTTGTAACACTTATCAGTATGGATAATAACTTCATCAAATAAAGGCGAAGTAAGGTCGAATGTGGGATTGTCAGTTACTCCCCCGTGTTCATTTCGAACAAACCCATAGAAGCAAATACAAACCAGCCACTCATCTGTCCTTCATCTTCATCGCCCTCCCATCCGTGGTAAGGTGTATTTCCATAAAACTTGTCAAGAATAGCACGTGAATATTTTTGGGTGAGCCATGGTTTTCCGGAGTAATTAAATAAAAAAGAAGCTTGCATATTCACTTCGTTTCCATGGTTGACGTAGTATTCAAAAGAAGTATTCTGAGCACGGTCTAAAGCAAAAGCAGTATAGTTATACTTACCTGATTTTTCAAATCCTTCTTCAAGGCGCTTGTTAAACAGATCTTTTCCCATAAGGGTTACCAGCCCTTCTATATCGTGAGGAATGTACCATGTATATTGCCAGCCATTGCCTTCAATCCAGTGCTTGCCTGAAAACGGATCATAGTTTTTCATCCAGTTACCTGAAGAATCTTTCGGTACCTGCATTTTTAATTCAGGATTAAACTGGTTTTTCCAGTTGTTTGATCTTCTTTCAAAAAATTTGTAGTCGGTATCCTTTTTCATTGCCTTTGCCAGTTGGGCAGCACAAAAATCAGTATAGGCATAATCCAGTGTACGGCATGAAGCATCAATTTCATAAGGTACATAACCAAGCCTGTTGTAAACATTTAATCTTTCCATTCCCACAAGTCCATTTCCAGGAAATTTAGACCTTATACCCTCTTTTATGCCGTTATGTTTGACTGCAGCATATAATTTGTTAACATCGTAATTTCTGATCCCTTTCTGATAAGCCGACACTATCATTGCTATTTCGGGAGTTACCTCCATCACCCCATTTGCGGCCTGGGCGCCGTAAATAGCGGCAGAAGCGTCTTTAAGAACAGTGATGCTTTCGATATCGGTGGGCTCGATACGGTCCATGCTCCTGTTGCCAATGCCGTCAACCACGATCAGCGGGCTGCTGTTGCCCAGCGTATTGGTTCCCCTGATGCGCAGAGAAGAGGCATCAGCTCCGGGTTCTCTGCTTCTATTAATAGCAGCTAATCCCGGAAGCCTGCCCACCAGGCTGTTGGTAAGGTTGGTAGCAGGTGATTGCTGCACATCCCTGCCGCTGACTGTTACCACGGCACCGGTCAGGGTAACCTTTTTCTTTGTTCCATAACCTACCACTACTTACTTCATCCAGGGAGGAAGATCCTCCGGTCATCAGCACATCAACGGTGTTTCCTGTAACAACAATGGTATGGCTGACGTACCCTAGATGAGAAAAAACAAGCGAGGCACTTCGGAATGCATTTATCTTATAATTGCCATCCTCATCCGTTGTGGCTCAGGTATTCATCCCCTGCACTTTTACAGAAACGCCACCTTATGGTCCGTTCTGATCAGATACTTTTCCGTTAACGGAGATAGTCTGGGCATGCAGGCTGCCGGAAATAAATAAAAAGACAAACATACCTGTTTTGAAAAGCCAGTCAATGCGCTGTATCCCAGGGCATGCAAGAGAGGCGGGGCAGAAGATTTTTCTCATACGCATTTTTTTTAATAGTGAAAAAAATTAATTAGTTGGTATTTCCCAGTTAATGGATTTTTTAAAACCGATTATAGTGATACCTTTAAACATAGACATAGTTGATGCTTATTAAGGAACAATTATAAACACATAATCCGCTTTGGTATTCTCAAGTCTTATGACTTTATTTTTCTTCGTTTTACCTGATTGGACGATTGTCTTTGTATCAAGGTCATACAAAGTATAGTTTATATCCTCAGGCAGGTTTGTAAGCGTCAGTTCAAACAAGGCCGGAAGTGGCAGGCGATGAATTGTAGAAGCCAAATAATACTCTTTAAATTCGTAGTGCGACTTATTAAACAGATACGCAGTCATGGTTTTTCTATCCTTCGATATACTAAATTGGGATGAGTAATTCTTTGACAGGTTGAAAGGTACCTTTTTCTGAATATTGCCGGGGAGATTCGACAATTTGCTAAATTTTGTTGAATCAAAAGGCTGACCTCCATCAATGACCCAATCTCCCGGATTTGCGTCCTTAGTATTTTCAATAAACCGATAGTTGACCGAAAGCTTAGAAAATATTTTTTCAAATATCCCCAATTTTTGCCGTGAATTGATATAATTCGTATCGGTCAGCAATATTGACACCGAAGGAATTTCTATTGGCCGACCCCAATCAACACGTTTGCTTACTTCATTAGCAACCAGGTGTTCATCTTCTGTAAACACTTCATCCCAGGTAACTATTAAAGGCATTCTTTTAGCTAAGCCCAGATAAATCCAATCGCGAACATTATATCTATACTCTGTAGTTCCTACCCAGGTATTACTGCTGCCATCATTTTTGATTCCGACGGCTTTAATTTTGGTATATAAATTTGAGCTTGGAAAGGAGCCTTCAGCAATATAGCCACTGGGAACAATTTGTTGAAGATGCAGATAAATAGACATTTCTTCTTCCGGATTAAAATGATTTCCAGTTGCATAATTCCGACTACCCACTAAATCGCTTGTAAAACCTTTTGCTACCTCAGAGGGATATTTTTTCTGCTGATTATAGGAAAAAAAAGGCTCTGAAACAATTATATGACTACTATCAATACTTTTAATAACTTCCTTAGTATCCTGAAATCGTGGTACGCCATTTTTCCAATCTCCTTCACCTGAACTGGAAAAAGAAAAAATCGCGGTTTCATCCCGGAAAGTGTTTACAAAATCTTTAATGTACTGGTGATAAATTGACCGGAACGGTTCATTCTGAGGATTAAACCAATCTTCATTCTTAAATCCTTTTTCAATCGTTTGTTTATATGGCGTTGTTCCGTCGTCCCACTTTGTGGTATTATTACTATAGGGATAGCTACTCAACGTAACCTGTACACTTATGCCGTTTTTGCTGGCTTCATCAACATAGCAGGCAAATTGCTCAATGCCATGCGGTGCAAGGTTTCCGGACGCATCAAAACGTTCCCAAATGCCATAGTGAGAATGCAGATGTACTATATCCCATCCGTTTTTTGACAAATAGGCAAACCGGTTATTTAGTTCCGGCCTGGTGAGTGATTCCCAATAAAGCAAATGTTCGCCGGGCGCCTCATTCCTGTTCCAGTTGTCCCACTGACTTTGGCTGTTTACCAGTTGCTCAGATGATAATCCCACGTCTTTAAAAAATAGAGTTCCCTGAAAAGAGCCCGTTAAGGTGGATTTAGAAGAATTACCTCTATGCAGACTGTTAAACTCCTTGTTATGTTTCCAGTATTCGCCATCTGTAATTCTGATAAAAGTAGTTGACGACGCTATATGTGAACTATCGGTATCGAAAAGTACGCTATAAGAACCTACTGCCAACCCATTTACTGTAGCCTTCCATATCTGACCTTCTCTACTCAGGGGAATTCGCTTGCCCTCAATATTTGCAAACATTTTCCCCGAAAAGGAATCCAGTCCGGTAACAATTGCAGATATTGGAATACCCTCCCGGCTATCATTTACCGTGCGAATAACCGGCAATGAGCCTACAATGGCCGGTTGAGAAATCAATTTAGCTTCAAACTTAATTGTCGCGTGTTTTTGAGGATCACTATTCCAGGTGCCTATAGCCATATGCAATTCGGCATAATTCAGATCATATCCCTTATTTTTTAAAGCCCGTGCAATATCAAACCGCATGGTTTTTGAACCGCTTTGCCAACCTGAACAAATAAACGGCGGACCCGAACGGCCTTTCATACTCAACACAAATTGCCAGTCCTCTGAACTTTCAGACACCGAGATCTCTACAATCGGGTGTTGCGAAAGGTGAAATTGAAAAGAGGGCAAGACAGCACAATCTCTTTGTCTTTTACTATTGTTCTTTACAAAAACAATCGCTTTGCCCGAATTCCTGATCACATTATCCGGATCACTATACCAACCGGAAACCTGATTTACACCAGTCAGGGGCAAATCCCTTCCTTCCGAATAGGCAATAATTGGTCCTTCTGCATTTCTAACCCATTTCATTGAGCGGTTAAATATCCAGGCGCATCGCATGATAGGAAAAATTTCAGGTGCGGTTAATGTAAGGCTGTCTTTATAATACATCTCATGATAGATGTAGTCTTCCCGATTCTCCCAAACATATTTAGGACGTGACCCACTTTTTTGATTCAGCCAGCTGAGATCAGGTTGCACTTGTTGATCCTCCGGCTTTGTTCCGGTGTTTTGCGAAAAAACATTTTCATTCCAAATACCTAAACACAAAACAAAAGCAATCATTAATTTGTAACTCATAAAATCATGTTTTAAAAATAAATATTATAATTCAAATACGTATTCCAATGCCTCCATCTACTCTATAGTAATGGCCCGTAGCGAACGAGGCTAGTGAACTGGAAAGAAATAAAATAAAATTCGCGACTTCCTCTGCGGTTGCTGTTCTGCTTAGCAGATGAATGCCATTGATTTCAGACATAAACTGTAATTTATTCTCAGCGGCGTTATAATCCGTTTGCAGCATCGGTGTATCCACCGCACCGGGGCAAACGGCAATGCATCTTAGTTTTGGCGCAAAATCAACCGCTATGCTCTTTGTAAGGCCTAATATGGCCGCTTTAGAGGTAACATAAGCAGCTCCATTCGCCTGGCTTTCGATTCCGTTAACACTTGAGACATTTACGATAACGGGCTCAAAGCTGTTAAGTAAGAAAGGAATAGCGTACTTGGCGCATAGAAACTGCGCTTTCAGATTTACGGAAATTGTTTTGTCCCACAGTTCTTCCGTGGTATCAACCACTGTACCGTATGTTTGGATTCCCGCATTATTCACAAGGATATCTATGCCCTCGCTAAATCCGATTTCCAAAATCGCCTTTTCTACCTCTTTTGCATCTGAAAGGTCACACTTGATGAATCGGCAGGAATCACTGTATCTCGAAGCAATCTGCTCTCCTATATGATCTATATCAAGTATGATGACACGTGCTCCAGATTCGATATACAATCTTGCCGCAGCGGCGCCAATCCCGTTGGATCCGCCGGTTATCAGTACAGTCTTATTATTGAATTCTATTTCCATGATTTATATTGAAAGTAATCCTGCTTTGATGAAACCTATAGCGTGTGCAAAACCCGCATGAAACGGGGCATTACATGCTACTTCCGGGGTATGGTCTGGCATTAAAACCCCATTAAATCCGAACTCTTTATATAGCTTTAGGCATTTCAAAATATCCCAATCACCGTCATCAATAAATGTTTCGTAATAATCGGGGTATCTGCCGCAATTATTTCTAAGGTGCACATATGCAATACTATTTCTTGCGGCATATTTTTTTATAGAATCATACAAATCACCTTTGGCCATGTATGAGATGGTACCCTGGCAAAACTCCAATGCATTATAGTAAGAGGGTATTATGTCTAACAAACGGTCGAAATGGTCGGGATGCGTAATAAGCCTGGCTGTTTGCCGTAAAACAGACGCAGGAGGATCATCAGGATGAGCCGCCATTCTTACCTGCGAATCAACCGCTACCGGAACAATTTCTTTCAGGAAAAACTCCAACCTGCCCCACATTTCGTTAAGATCAGCGCAATCAGAATACCCTTGCGAATCATTCGGACGGACACTCATACCCCAAACCTCACCGCGTGGAATCGGTTGGTTTAGATCCATGCCTGCTTCCACGGAAAACCCATCTGACAAAGCGTTTCCCCTTGCGAACTGTCCATACGTCCTGCCCCAAACTCCTGCAATACTGAAATAGTAGCCCATAATCATAATGCCGGCCTTACCCATATTTGTAATTGTCCTCTTAATATTCTCAATTTGTCTAAATTTTCCGGGTCCGTCTAACAAAACATCATACCAATGATCGAGAGGAAAGTTCTCTATTGCCGCCAGGTTTAAACCATAGCTATTTATAAAATCCTTAACCCGCAATAAATCGTCCACAGTCCAATAACCATATTGTGTTGATGGAAGAAGCTTATCATCAGGCAAATGCAGGATAATGTCCGTAACGCCTAATTGTTTTGCGTAAAGTAGATTATCATCATTTAATGATCCCTGAGGAATTAATCCTTCGCCAAAGGCCATTCCGATCCTCATACGTTGCATTTTGTATTTACACGAGCCTTATATTCCTCTTTCCCTGTTATATCCAATTCCAGGCAATAGAGGCTTCCGCCTCTGTCTTTAGCATCGTCATACCCTGCCGGCTCCAGACCGGATTTCGAATGAAGAGACGCGGATGTTATAAACAATTTATTCATGTTTTTTCCGCCGAAAGCGATTGAAGTAGGTTGCGTGTAAGGGAGGCGCACCACACGGTTTAATTTCCCATCGGGGTCAATACGCATTAACATGCTTCCCTGAAACAGGGCAACCCAAAGAAACCCTTCGCTATCAACAGCTAAACCATCGGGAAGGCCGTCGTCTTTATCAAATTGGTAAAGGCTCTCCTTTCCGCTCAATTCACCAGTTGAATGCCGGTAACTGTATTTAAATATTTTTCTTTGAATGGAATCAACAAGATAAAAGGTGTCGGCCTCTGGACTAAAACCCATACCATTTGCGAGATGCAGGCCCTCGTCTGCAACACGGATCGTCCCGCATAAATCCAACATAAACAAATAGCCGGTTGACAGCAGATTGCCGTCAGTAAAGGAATCTTGCCCGGCATATACTCTTCCCTTGGCGTCTGAAATAATTTCATTCAAGTTGTCAGCCCTAATACCCTCCTTGCTTATACCTAAACCGCATCTTTCATTTTCCCGATTGAAATACGTGAAGCCCTCTTTACCACATACCATAAAACCGCCGTTTTCATGCAAAGTTATTGAAGCAGATTGCATGTCTTCTTTCAAAAGTGCACAACTACCTTGTTCCGGTGAAAAAGAAAATATTTTGGAATCCATGCAGTCGGTAAAATATAACTGATTCGTTGCGGTGTCCCATACAGGGCCTTCCCCACAGATAAGATTCAACGAACAAACGTTTTCCAGTCGATACCTCATAATATAGCCTCCTTTTTGGAATTTAATACGACTGAATTACAATTCGCCGTTTTTATGGAATAATCACCGAAGGACACCAACAAAATAAACAGGTAGCATACACCAAGGAATGAAAAAGCCGGTTTTAAGCCCCATAGGTCAGCCAACTGTCCGATTATCATCGGCCCAAACGCACCACCGATGCTACCGATAAACATCAAGCCTGTAATTGTACCGTGATTCTTGTCGTATAAGTTTATAGCAAGGGAAATAATTACGGGCCACATAATGGAATGAAATAAACCTGTCAACAAAAAACCTGCAATTGACCAATAGGTTGAAGCATATAATGCAATACCAATGGACACCAAAGCACCGGCCACGAAGAATTTAAGTACGCTTAGCAAATGAAACTTTTTCAGCAACACCATTCCAAAAATGCAACCAACGGAAAGCAGAATCCAATAATAGGACAACACTAAGGAAGATTGTATCGGGATATCCGGATGGTAAATCTGGAAAAACCGAATTAACCAGTTTGACACGCCTTGTTCACAGCAGCAATACGCTACCAGGGCGAGAAAAAGAACAAAAAGCTTTTTGTCACAGATCAACTTAAAATTCAATGCGGACGTATTAATTCTTTCTTCTTCAATCAATGCACTATTTGGAAACCGGCAACGTACCACTACCAAAATTGTAAGAAAATACATGACGCATACAACCAGATATATTGCAGCCCACTCATGGCCGGAACCAATAATATAATGGAATACCTTTTGTAAAACACTGCCTTGTACTGGCCGGGAATGTAACTCAATCATATAACTGTTAACAATGGGGCTGACGAAGGCGCCAACTCCGTATAGCAGCATTGTAAGTGCGGAATAGAATGGCAAACGTTTTGGCCCGCAAGCCTGCCTGAGCAGTGGTACCGAGAGCACCTGAACAAAGGTGAGACTACAGCCTATGATGAATAAAGTAAGAACGACCCCGTAGAAGTTTTGCCGCACAAGAAATAAAACGGCGCCCAAAAGACCGGAACAAAAAGAAACGATTAATAATTTCTTATAGGAATACCGGTCCGTTGCAATGCCCGCCGGCAAAGCGAAAACGGCAAATGAAATGTAATAGGCAAAAGGCAACATAGCCGCCGTGCCGCCGGGCAGAGAAAAAGCCATGATTAATTCAGGAAGCAAAACCGCCGTCAAGGATACAATAAAACCCACTTCAAAGTAAAAGAAGCAAACCAGTAGTATAATAGGATAATCAATGTGCTTGCGCTGATACATTTGAGTAAAATTTATGTGATCTTAATATCCGGGATTTTGAATAAGGCTTGCGCTCCTGTTTAGCTCCGAACGCCTTATAGGCAGAAAATAGGCTTTATCGCTCCAACTATACTTAGCGAGCACTTGCGTCGAATACTCAGGATTTCCCCAAACTTTACCATCAGGCTTACGATAGGAGGTGGCGTCCGGTGCTACATATTTTATAACAACCCTGCTGATAGGGTGGTATGCCGTAGGACCGGCCACCCATCTGCGAATATCCCAAAAGTATTGCTCCTCAAAAGCGAACTCAACCCTTCGTTCGTTTCTGTAAAGGCTTTTCAATTCGTTTCCGGTTGCTAATGTTGTAGGCTGGCCCGCTCTTGTTCTGATTTTATTGATGTAGGATTGGGCTTCACCATCTTCTCCAAGTTCGATGCATGCCTCAGCATAGTTCATCAAAATTTCTGCATAGCGCATTTGCTTGAACGGTACATCTTGATTTGTAACAAGGAAATCAACTGCCGGATCCAAAAATTTCCGTAAGAAATATCCGGAGAAAAGACCCCACGCATCAATTAAACCATTATCTGCGCCTTGTACCACAACATTCCCCGATACATCATACACATCACCCGTCTGTATTTTATTCCAGGGATCTATACCGGCAACATCAGTAGGTCGCGGCCGCCAATCCGATCCTTCATACAATATCGTAGCGTAAAAGCGGGCATCCCGGTTTGTATAAGGAGAACTTTTATGTTGCGGATTATTCCAATCGAATTTGCTTCCATCCTTAAATTCGAAAGCATCCACCAGGTTGCTTGTTGGTATCACCCATCCCCATCCATGAAATCCGTTGGGAGCATGCGTCACGGCTGGAATGTTTTCCGTCCATTCACCGGGAGCCTGGGAACTGAAGTATTGTAGTAGCATGTCTTCGGGTGTGGCAGACCGGGAAAGAAAATAATCGGATAAGTTCTTCGGAATTGAGTCGCCTGGTGCCGGATCCGCTTTGTATAAAGAATACATGCCTAAATTAATAACTTCCTTTGCCGCATCTTTTGCGCGCTGCCAACGCTCCCGTTGCGATCCGTTTACATATCCTAACAGTTCAGGATTGCTATATCCGGGTGCATATTGATCCATTTTATGATGCAGATCGCTGGCAGCATATAACAAAACCCTCGACTTTAGGCCCAATGCAGCACCTTTGGTCGCTCTGCCTTCGGTAGCGCCAGAATAACTTAAAGGCAGGTGCATAGCGGCGGAATCTAATTGGCTTACGATAAATTCAACGCATTCTTCATAGGTATTACGGGATACATTAAAATTGTCATTCAGGCTATACGACCTCGTTATCAAAGGCACGCCGCCATAGAGCGAAATAAGAAAATGATACAAATTAGCCCGAAGGAAATACGCTTCTCCTTTGAACCGTTCTATGGTTTTCTGGTTTGTTTCAACAGGGATCCGATTGATGTTCTCAAAAACAAGGTTGGTCTTGCGGACGGCTTTGTATAACGCGCCCCACTGAAGGCCTTGAAGATGGGGCATATAGTTCTGCGTGCCATCATAGAAGCCGGGTATATTATCGGCGGTTATGGCAGATTTATTAAATTCTACCACAGTTCCCCCGCCCATCGAAAAAGATTCATCACCGGAAAAGACACTCAGGGGGTACCAAGAGAACGGATAGCGATACACATCTTTGTATATGCCATTGACGAATGTTTCCACCAGGCCGGGGCTGCTCCAGAAATCTGTCTCATTGAATTCGCCCAAGGGCTTCGTATCTAAAAAGTCCTTTTTACAAGAGGGGAAAAAACATACAGCAGAAATGAGTATAAGGTATTTAACGCGCTTAAACATAAATAGTATTTAAAAGTTTACAGATAATCCGGCATTGACTACGCGCTGGATAAAATAGTTGTATCCAAAAGCCCCGTTTTGCTCTATTTCCGGATCTAATTCCGGGAATTTGTCCCATGTTAATAAATTAGCGCCACTCACAAACAGGCGGACGTTTTCCAACCCTCCCCTTTTAAGGAAGCCGTCTGCGAAGGTATAACCCAGTTCCAGGTTCTTAAGCCGCAAATAATCCGTTTTCCTCAAGTTATAGGTACTTTGCCTTGTTGTCCAATAATCGGTACCCCAGGAATAAGCTCTGGATTTGGTTGCATTTACATTATCTACGGTCCATCTTCCATCATAATCAGCTTTCGTATAATTGTTAGTGAGCCCGGCTTCATAAGCAAAATAGGTCTGGCCGCCTAAAGCGCCTTGCAGTAAAAGGACAAAGTCCAATTGCTTAAAACGAACGGACATACTGATACCCCCCGTGAACGTGGGAATATTGTTTTTTAAGCTTCGTATCCGATCCAGATCATCAATAAGGCCATCTTCATTTACATCTTTAAAAACAACAGAGCCCGGAGTCGCTCCATCCACATGAGGGTAGTTGGCAATAGCTCTTTCATCTGCAAAAATGCCAATCGCCTCGTAGTATAAGTCACTTTTTGGATCGGAAGCATTAGAGGGAATCGGTCTGCCGGTAGCACGCTGCCATTCCGGCACATTTGGCTCTTCGTCCCAAAAAAGCACCTTATTTTTTGAATACCCGCCGTTAACGGAAAACGTGTAATCAAAGGATTTGGCCTTGCCGAAATAAGATACCGCGGCTTCAAATCCTTTGTTGCCCACTTTGCCGATATTTTCAGGAGGAAGAGTTAACCCTGCAAATTCAGGAGCTGATGCATTTCTTTTTATAAGAATATTGGAACGTACATTATTGAAGAAGTCAAAAGTCAGGGCCCATTTGGAATTGAATAATTCCGCATCGAAACCTATATTGGCCTGGCTGGCCACTTCCCAGGTAACGTTCGGATTGGGGATTTTGGTTTCGTACATAATCTGGTGAGGCTGGCCTGCAAACGCATAGTTTGCATTTGAAAGGCCAAATGTGGCTAAGTATTGAAATTCTGCAATGCGGTCATTACCTGTGCGTCCCCAGGAGCCCCTCAACTTGAAGTTGTTTATCCACCCAAACCTGTCCTTAAAGAATTTCTCTTCCGACACTCTCCAGCCTGCTGAAACTCCGGGAAAAAATCCATATTGTTTGCCTTTAGAGAAAATATAGGAACCATCATAACGCCACACAAATTCCAATAAATACTTTTCGCGAAAGTCATAGTTCGCACGTCCGAAATAATTAACCCTTGCAAACTGGCCCGCTCCTCCCAGGTTATCTTTGAAAATGTCATTACCGCCTGCAAACAACTGATCTATCTGATCGGAACGGAAGTTCCTCCGGAACGCGCTGAACCAACTATTCATACCTTTTTGTGTTTCGGTGCCGGATAAAATCTTAAACGTGTGCTCTTCCCCAATCCGACGTTCGTAGGTAACAAGGAAATTAAATGTTTGTCTGTAAGAATCAGACGACCGTTGTGTCAGCCGGGGATCTGCAACGCCACGAACGCCGGGTACGGTGACATGGTCAGGCTGACCGTTCCAGGTGTACAGATAAACAGGTTTGATGAATGTCTTGGAAAAATCCAATGTTTTATCATAAGAAGCATTTCCCTGAAGCTTTAATCCCTTCACGCCTGGAACGGTAATGTTCAACCGCAGGTTGCTTTGAAAAACATAGGATTTATTGTTGCTGTATCCAGCCAAATCGCTACTTGTTACAACCGGATTATCTCCTGCTTCTATATCCGGGCCGGGCTTGCCGTCGGGCCAATACGCAGGCAAGGTAGGATTGCCTCTGAATATGCCGCGGTATACCGAGGCGACTCCTTTGGAAGGAGATGACCGATCCTCCAACCTTCCCAATATATCGAACGAAAAATCGATATTCTTTGAAATCCGGGTATCAATATTTGATACGAAGTCGGTTTGCTTGTAATTGCTTGCACTCTTATTGAAGTTCCCATCCTGGAACCTGGAACCCACGGAAAAAAAGTACTTTACACTTTCAGAGCCACCGCGGACGGTCAGGTTTTTATAGTTTTGACTGGACCAGGGCTTGAATGTTTCAGCAAAAAAATCGGTGTTCGGATGTCCCCAGGGATCTGAACCATCCTGAAACAGCCTGAGATCTTCATCTGTATATTTAAGGGGAAGATTGTTGTAGGCGTTATACTCATTATACATAACCGCATATTCATAGGCGCTTGCCATTTGCGGAATCTGAGTGGGCTGGTTCCAGCCGTAATTTATATTCAGTACGATCGTTGGCTTACCAGTTCTGCCCCGTTTGGTTGTTATTAAAATAACGCCGTTAGCCGCTTGAGCTCCATAGATGGCCGCTGATGCATCTTTGAGCACGGTTAGGCTTTCAATCGAATTTGGATCCAAACGTTCCAAGTTTCTTCCGGCGATGCCATCAACAATGACCAAAGGACTGTTGTTGCCGATACTGTTCAACCCGCGTATCCGTAAAATGGATGCATCGTTACCAGGTTCTCCGCTTCGCGTTACTACAGTCAAGCCCGGTAAGCGCCCGGCAAGGTTGTTACTCAGATTTGCCGCAGGAGATTGGGTTAGCTCCTTACCCTTGATCGACGTGATGGCTCCCGTAACCGTCGCTTTTTTCGCAGTGCCATAGCCTACCACTACTACTTCTCCCAAATCTGAACTAATTGTCTTAAGCGTAGAAGAAATTGGTTCTCCAGAATTAGTAACTTCAACAGGCACATAACCAACGTAGGAAATTACTAAGACGGAATTTTTGGGAGCAGGAAGGGAGTAGTTTCCATTGGCATCTGTCTTCGTACCTTCTTTTGTTTTCTTTACTATCACATTGGCACCCGCAAGAGGAGTTCCATCGCTGAGAATAACCCTGCCAGTTGCAACATCCTGTGCTATTGAGGCAGTTGCGAACAGCAGGAAAAATGCTAAAAAGAGATTATTTTTTTTCATATGCATAATCGTTTATGTGGTAAATTGATTTTAAACAGGTTTGAATTGAAGAATTGTCTTTTCGCCGGTTTTGAAATTTGAGTGAAATAACGGCAAATGATAAATAATAAGCAAAAGGTAATTTAGCCGCGATGCCAAATGGCAGATTGAAATTCCTAATTACCTGCGGGATCAATACTGAGGTAAGCGCTACAATAAAGCCGACTTCCAAATAGAAAAGGCATATCAGAATGATAACCACGTAACGAAATTTGTTTACATTAATAATCGACATTCTCAGAAGCTGGCTTTAATCGTTAAAAGGTGCTTTTCCACCATTACTTAATGTTGTGAAGATAATGCTGGTATATGGATAATTTATTTCATTTTACGCCAATCTTTAGTCAATTTGCGACATTTGACTTAAACTAGTCTTATATTACAATATATTTAAAACGCTGAAACAGAAACACTTCAAAAGAAATAAAATGTCTTTGAATAAAAAGGAAATCCTCCTGCTAATTGATACCGTAGATTCCTACGACAGGAATCTGATAAAGGGAATCATAAAATACTCCAGAACATACACCTCATGGAATCTTATACGGCCGGCGCCTGCCTATAGAAACATTGGAGCGACATTGATGGGTAATGAATTCACGAGTAAAAATATTTCCGGAATTATAGCTAGTGAATATAAGTTCACGGACAGGATCAAAGAAATGACTATTCCTAAAATAGCCGCGCCCTACAAAGAAATTATCGGGGGAATCCCTAATATTGTTACGGATGATGCGGCGATAGGGCAGATGGGGGCAAAGTATTTTCTATCCAAGGGATTTGACAATTTCGCCTTTTATGGGTATGAAGACTCCTTTTGGTCAAAAGCCAGACAGTACTCTTTTCAAAATGAAATCAATCAGGCTCGATTAAATTGCCTGACGAAAAATAAAACTCAATTTAAATCTAAAGACAGTAGTCAAAAACATCTTAAGAATTTAGCCAAATGGCTATCAGGTTTAAAGAAGCCTGTGGCCATTATGCTATGTTCAGATGATTTATCTTTTGAAATCATGGAGGCAGCCAGACTTATTAATGCCCGGATACCTTATGAGATTGCTATCCTTGGCGTAGACAATGATGATTTGATATGTGACCTTTGCAGTCCTTCTTTGTCATCTATTGAACATGATTCTTATACGGTCGGCTTTAATACTGCAAAAATGCTAGATCAGATGATTAAAGGAGAGCATTCTAAAAATCCGAATAATATAATTGGGCAGCCTCATCACATTGTGGAAAGGCTTTCTACAGAAGTATTGGCAATAAAAGACCCAAATTTATTAAAAGCACTGGTTTTTATAAACGAAACCGGACCTTCCCAGATTCTCACTGTGGATTGTGTTGTGAATGTAACGTGCCTATCAAGAAGACAACTGGAGCGAAAATTTTTAAGCACAATTTCAAGTGGTATTGCTAAAGAAATTCACAGAGTAAAAGTAAATCATATAAAATACCTCTTGTTTTCCACAAATCTTACATTTAAGGAGATTGCTCTTGAAACGGGATTTAAAAATTCGGATAACTTTTCTCGGTACTTTAAACATATCTGTAAATTAAGCCCCAGGGATTATCGGAGAATAAGAGTTTCCAGATTATAACAAAGCAATTCGTTATTACTCAATTTTGATAATTTTAAATTGATTACTTTGTATCTGCAAGCAAACCCTAAAGCACATACTGCTGAATAGTTTGATTACTTTTCAGGGTATTGAATAGTTGTACACAGGGTGTGCTTTTAGTAGTTTTTGTTTTAAATTTTGCCGGTTATTCGCTACTAAATTCCGACAATTATGCGTCAACGATTTGAACAGCAATTGAGCTTGGGTGCAGTACCCATCAGCGATATAAAAATTCCAACAAAAAGCCGTGACGAAATGCCGCCCACAGTTAGGGCCTTGCAACATATTTTTACTACTCCAGCATTAAATGAAAAGATATTTAAGTTGTTAGAAGAAAAAATATGCAAAGGCAAAAAGAAAACGGGTCGTAAGGGTATGGATTTGTGGCATATATTGGTTTTGGCAGTTGTACGTCACGCTACTGGCACTAATTGGGATAGATTGCATTTGATGGCAAATTACGACATATTGGTACGAAGCATTATGGGTATACGCGGCAACAATTTTGAAATGAAGGAATTTGAAATTGAGTATCAAAATATCATAGATAATTTAAGCCTTATTGATGAAGATTTGTTGTATCAAATTAATGCAATTGTGGTAGAAGCAGGTCATCAATTACTAAAAAAAAAGGAAAACGAAATTGTTGAACTGAAATTAAAACCAGACAGCTATGCAGTAGAAACAAATATACATTTTCCTACAGATCCGATAGCTCGGATTAAACTTGCTTTGGGATAGCCTTCGCAAATACTTAGATAGCATAGAAAAGCTGCAGGCACTAACACCGGTAAAGGGATGGCGTAAAATAAAATATATCCATAAAACACTTAAAAGTCAGTTCCGCCGTACATCACATCAGGTGTTTAAAGGAAAGTCGGAGCAGGCAGAAAAGCAAAGTGTACAACAATACCTGCTCCAGGCCAGGCTGCTGGAAGCAAGTGTAGCATCACTGATAAAATATCCACCAGCATCTATTGGTAAGGAAACATCCATTATGGCAATCATCCTGCTGCTGGATAAATACAAAAAATATGTAACCAAGTTTACAGACCAGATAGAGCGCAGGTTACTAAAACAAGAAGTGATACCAGCAGCAGAAAAAATATTTTCCATCTTTGAAGAGCATACAGAATGGATAACAAAAGGCAAACAAAATAAAAGAGTAGAGCTGAGCCACCTGTTGCTCATCAACAGCGACCAGCATCAGTTTATTATAGACTACAAAATAATGGAAGGGGAAAAAGATGCCAGTCAGGTAAAGCCGCTTACACAAAGACTTGAAAAAAAATGTACCGACAAAAAAATAATCTCCGCCATCGGTGGATTGATAAAGGTTTCTGGAGTAAAGAAAATTTAGTAACCCTTAGTGCTACTGCAACCGAACAGGTAGTAATACCCAAACGGGGTAAACATACCAAAAAAGATAAGGAAAGAGAAGGCAGTAAAGCGTTTAAAAAATTACGAAACCAGCACAGTGCCGTAGAAAGTAATATTAATATGCTGGAACATCATGGCCTTAACCGTTGTATGGATAAAGGTTTGCATGGCTTTAAGCGTTGCGGAGGATTAAGCGTGCTGGCTTATAACTTACATATATTGGGCAATGCACTCCGGGCAATAGACCGGAACAAAGAAGAACAGTCTGAAAAGCGACAGCAGCGATACAGGAATGCAGCCTGATATAAAAAACTAGAACGAAATATCACATCGTATGGAAGTTGTATGCGAAGCCTGATCCTGTTCAATAAACAGCTTATCACCTTTACTCAATGCATTAATCAAGTGGCCAATGCCGTAAAAAAAAGAATACTTATAGCCTAAAAGCATTACCAATTATTATTGCTTTAGAAGTGCTGCAACCATTACTAACCAAGGTGTACAGCATGACGTGGCGTAAAGAAATAAATAAAGAATCTGTACCCAATGATGAAAAATTATTTTCTATTTATGAACTACACACCAACATTATAGTAAAGGGAGCAAGGGAGGTACAGTTTGGGCATAAAGTAAATTTTTCTACCGGAAAAAGCAATTTGATATTGACTTGCGACATACTAAAAGGTAATCCTTGTGATAGCACATTATTCCAACCAACTATAGATAAAGTAGTTGCAAAGTATGGCGTAGTACCCCGTGATAGTGCCACCGATGGCGGGTATGCCAGCAAAGCCAATGCTGCGTATGCAGAAGCAAAAAGCATCAAAAATATTGTGTTTAACAAAATAGTAGGCAGTTTAAAAAAACATCGTAAGCAGTACGAATATAGAAACGAGGTTAAAAAAATGGCGTAGTGGTATTGAAGCTGTAATCTCCAATTTTAAAAGGGGGTACAATAGGTTTAGGTGCAACTGGAAAGACGAAGCCCATTTTAATCAAAAGGTATTATGGAGTACCATTGCCGATAATATTAGGGTAATGATGGCTGCAGTTGTAGCAAAACTCTAAATGTCGATTGAAAAACAAGCATACTTGGGAGACTGATGTTATGCCAGGAAAAAAACTGATAAATAAGTATTGTTGTCCGAGATAATATTTAAAAATTAAGGGTGGTTTTTTTAACCACCCCTATATCAACTTTGCGGTTCTCACACCAAAAAAGTTAGATATGAACAAATCTACCGATTATGTCGGACAGCCGGT
>Ga0209181_10005385_pt1 | contig 18456 bp, 19 predicted proteins | sample MAT05_FD_187208 | JGI IMG/M metagenome (GOLD analysis project Ga0209181, IMG submission 187208) | Freshwater microbial communities from Lake Fryxell liftoff mats and glacier meltwater in Antarctica - MAT-05 (SPAdes) (version 2) | ecosystem: Environmental > Aquatic > Freshwater > Ice > Liftoff...
CGCATGTAACTGACGACGATTTTCGCCTCGATCAGGCTGAGCTGCACCAGGGCGGCGGGCGCGGTCAGCAGACGCGCTGCGTGCTCGCGGCTGGAAATGTCGCGTGGCATTGGAGTCCCGGCGTCGGGACGGTCTGGGCTGTCGCTCATGGAATTGCTATGCTGACGTTCCCTGAAAAAGGCGATGCCGACATGGTACCGCAAGGCCACAGCGATGGGTTGTGCGCGCCCGACCATACTTCCGGGTCTGGCGCTCGGAGTCGCCAAGAAGGCTGGCAGTTCGAATTAGCCGCCACCGCGGGCGGTAATCCGCAGCTTTTCGCATCGGTTGCGGTAATAATTGCTTTTGCCACGTTCGTGGCAAAACGGTTTCGCGGGGTGGGATCGGGCATGCACCCGGGATTGGATGAGAGGCAACGGATGACGGATCAATTGGAGGTAGATAGTGTTGCGCCGCCCAGCGCGGCGACCCAGCGCCCGCTGGCCCTGTTGACCCAGGTCTTCAAGACTTACCAGATGGATTCGGTCGAGGTTCCCGTGATCAGGGGCGTGGACATTTTGGTCCGTCACTCGAAGTTCACGGTGCTGCTGGGTCCCTCTGGCAGCGGCAAGACCACCTTGCTGAACATGCTGGGTTGTGTTGACAAACCCGACAAGGGTGAAATTGTGGTGGCTGACGAGAAGGTTGCCGAAATGTCTGATGATGCCCTGTCAGACTTTCGCGCCAGGAACATCGGTTTCATCTTCCAGAATTTCAACCTCTTGCCGGTGCTGAGTGCGTACGAAAATATTGAATATCCGTTGTTGTTGGCGGGTGCCACGCCGTCGCAGCGCGGCAAGTTGGTTCCGCGCTTGCTAAAGGCAGTGGGGTTATCAGACCGGGCCAAGAACCTGCCGGGCCAGATGTCTGGTGGGCAGCGTCAGCGTGTGGCTATTGCCCGCGCATTGGCGCGCAAGCCGAAACTGGTGATTGCCGACGAACCCACCGCCAACCTCGATAGCCATACCGGTGCAACAATCCTCGCCCTGATGCGCCGCATGGTGGACGAATATGCGATTTCCTTTATCTTCTCGTCGCACGATCCGGAAGTGATCAAGGCGGCTGATGACACGATCGTTCTGAAGGACGGGTTGATTCAGGAAGTGTGGCGCGACGGGGAGAAGGCCGGATGATGATGACGTTCAATCTGGCGTTGCGCAATTTGCTGCGCAACAGGCGGCGGTCTCTGGCTACGCTGCTCGCAATGGCAATCGGGTCTACTTCGATACTGCTGTTTGGTGGGTTCAAGATCAATATCAGCAATTCGATGCACACGACCCACGTGCAAAAAGACGGTCATCTGCAAATTCAGCATCGCGATTTCTACTTGTACGGAAGCGGTAACCCGACCGCCTATGGCATCACGGATTACACAAAGATTCTGGCCGCAATACAGAACGATGAGGTATTGAAGAAGATGGTCGTTGTTGCTACGCCGGCTCTGCAGTTTGGAGGGATCGCCGGCAATTACGCTGCGGGCGTGTCGCGCACCATCATCGGCAATGGATTTGTTGCAGAAGACATCAATCGAATGCGCCGCTGGAACGACTTTGGTTTGCTGAACCAGGCGCCGCTGTCGGCTTTGGAAGGTGCGTCGCTAGACGCTGCAGTAGTCGGTACGGGCGTGGCGCGGGTGTTGCAGTTGTGCGATGCATTGAAGATCACGCGCTGCGCCAAACCCGAAAAGGAGCAAAAGGAAGAAGGGGCAGCGCTTCCCGACGATATTGCGCAGTTGAGTCTGCAGGAGACGCCTGTCGGCGCCGCCGCCAAGGACGCGGGTGGCCCCAAGATCGAAGTGTTGGTCGTGAATGCCCGAGGTGCTCCCAACGTAACGTCGCTGGAAGTTTTGCGCGCTGAGGATCAAGGCATCAAGGAGCTTGACGAGGTCTCCATGATGATGCATCTATCGAAGCTGCAACAATTGGTCTATGGCAAGTCAGCCCCGAAGGCCACCTCTATCATGGTCCAGTTGCGCCAGTCGGATCAAATTCCTGCCGCCCGCGCGAGGTTGATCGGGCTGGTGGCGGGCTACTCTGCCACGCAACCGCTCGCAGTCCTGGATTTTCGGGAATTGAATCCCTTTTTTGTTCAAACGATGCTGATGTTTGACACCATATTCGGGTTCGTGTTCGTGCTGATCGGCGGCATTGTTTTGTTCACCGTCAGCAATACCATGAATACCACTGTTGTTGAGCGGACGGTCGAGATCGGTACCTTGCGCGCAATTGGTTTGCGGCGTCGCGGAATATTGAACCTGTTTGTGACCGAAGGTGCTCTACTCGGATTGTTCGGCGCCGTCCTTGGTGCGGTGTTGGCGTTGACCTTGGCTTTCGTCATCAACCAGATTGGTTTGCTCTGGCTGCCGCCAGCCAGTGCCACGCCCATTCCGTTCACAGTGACAGTCTGGGGGGAAAACCTGATGATTGTTGGCACAACGGTGGGACTCATCGTAATTGCTGTCGTTTCCGCCTGGTGGCCGGCCTACCGAGCGGCACGGTTGGACGTTGTTGAGGCGTTACGCCACGTTTGATATAGGAGGTACTTAGTCATGAGCTGGATTTTCTCGTTGCTGTTGTTGGTTTTGGCCGGGCCGGGTGCTGCGTTTGCCGCACCCAGTGCCGAAGAGATACTGACCGCCAGCGACGCAATTCGTAATCCCGGTCGACCGTTCAGTGTCACAGTAACCCTCACGGAATTTCTCAATGGGAAGCAGGTCGACACGAACACGTTGAGCAGCTATTCCCTGACCCAGAAACAGGGAGGTCAATTCTCCAGCTTGGTTCGCTTTGTATTGCCGACACGCGACGCGGGCAAGCTGATGTTGAAGAACGGCAATGACATGTGGTTCTACGACCCTACCAACAAGGCAACGGTTCGGTTGTCCCCGCAACAGCGACTCTTGGGGCAGGCATCCAACGGTGACGTAGCAACCGTAAACCTGGCCAGGGATTACAAGGCGACACTGGCAGGGAACGAAGAGATACAAGACGGGGAGCGCAAGACGCGCAAGGCGCACAAACTGACATTGGTGGCGGTTGCACCAGATGTGACTTATGCAACGATTGAGATGTGGGTCGATGTCGAAAACAACCGGCCGCTGAAGGCGCGGTTCTTTGCCGAATCGTCGCGACTGCTGAAGACTGTTTACTATCGCCGGTTCCAGCCGCAGCTGGGCGCAGACCGACCGACGGAATCGGTGATCATTGATGGTCTGAACCCCCAGGCTGTCACCCTGATGCGGTTTTCGGACTACGTCGCCCGTAACATTCCTGAAACCTGGATGCAGAAAGACTTTCTGCCTCGTTTCCAACCGGATTGAACCCATGCGCAACTTGTTGAATCGCAGCTTGCTGCCAACGCTGGCGCTTGTCTTGCTGTGTGGTCCCGCAGCAGTGCGCGGTGCAACCGACGCAGAGGCCGACGCGCTCAATCTTGAGAGCACGGAAGCCAAAGCGCCAGCCAAAGGCAAGGGGGACACCCGGATTTTTGTCGAAGGAGCGCTTGGCACTGCCAGCCAGCGCTACCTGCCTTCCAGCCTCAACTTGCGCCGTGTGTCGTTGGATCTGTCGTACACCGCACGACTGGGCCAGGGAATTCGCTTCGTGGTCTCAGATCGTCTGGATCTGATTCACCCCAGGGATGCTGGCCTGGACGAGACCGTCAACAGCCTGCGCGAGGCCTACGTGAGCTGGCAGCCTGAGGGAGCGAAGTCGGTCTTTGAGTTCGGGCGCATCAATCTGCGCTACGGCCCTGGGTACGGGTACAACCCGACGGATTTTTTTCGCGACGGCAGCTTGCGCGCCTTGACCAGTGCCGACCCCTTTGCGCTGCGCGAGAACAGGCTTGGCTCGGTCATGCTGCGTGGTCAGCAATTGTGGGACGGCGGCTCTTTCTCCGTCGCTTTTTCTCCCAAGCTCGAGAGGACGCCTAGCCTTGACGGATGGAACCTCGACCTCGGCTCAACCAACAACCGTGACCGGCTCCTGCTGGCGCTTGGCACCCAGTTCTCGCAACGCGTGAGCAGCCAGTTGCTGCTGTACAAGGAGGACGGCCAGTCGGCAACCGTTGGCGCGAACCTGACAGCCCTGCTGTCGGATGCTGCAACGGCCCATCTGGAATGGTCGCGTGGGCGCGAGCCAGACCTGTTCAGCCGTGCCTTGCTGTCGCCGGCAGCGCTGCAGACGCGCAACCGGTTTGTTGGCGGCGTGACCTACACCACGGCGGGCAAGTTGTCGGTCACGGCGGAGTATCAATACAACGGATTCGGCCTGAGCCAGCCGCGCTGGGCTGCGCTTGGCGCCACACCACTGGCCCAGTTCGCATACTTGCGCGAGTCCTTGCGCCTGCAGGACCTGGCGCCGCGCGAGGCTGTTCTGATCTATGTTACACAGAAAAACTTCGGCCTCAAGGACCTCGACTTGACAGCCTATCTGCGCTACAACCCGGGTGACAACAGTCGATTGGCCTGGTTTGAACTGCGCCGGCAGTGGCCCAGTTTTGATCTGGCATTTCAGTTCCAGCAAAACATGGGTCGGCCAGCCAGCGAGTTTGGAATACTGCCGGACCGCCGGATCATGCAGGTCTTGGGGACCTACTACTTTTGATTGGCTGCCCCAGTCCGTTTCAGTGCCGCCGGAAAACAGTTTGACGCCTCCGGTGCACTGAGAAGCTCGATTCTTGTGCCGTTAGGGTGAAGCCAGGGGATCGACCTGCTTCTGCCCGGTTTCGTAACGGGCGAGGATCGGCAAGACCAGTCGGCGCATGAACAAGCCCACCCCACCCCACAGTGTCACAAACCAGAAGGGCACGCCTCCGCTCGGGTTACCAGGGTAACTCCATTCGCCACTGTGCACGCCGGTGTATTCGAATGCGGCACCCAAAAGGATCATGTAACCGACGTAGGCTAGATCGTGGGAGTCATGAAAAAGGACGAGCCCAACCAACAAAAGGGTACCGGTAACGGCCAGCAGTACCGTTGCGTCTGGAATGGAGGCGAAGGCGGCGGCATACAGCAGCGCCAAGGTCCAAATGGTGGCACGATGACCTGCTGCCACCGGGCCACCCAGCAATCGTTTCAAGTGGAGCAGGTAGAAGCCCCACATGAACAACTCATAGACTGGCATTCCGAGCACGTCTGGCGAGGCAAACGAAAAAATGCCTTGCTTGAGAGACAACGCATTCATCACCGTGAAAAAAATACAAACGCAGACGTAGAAAATAGCCTCTACCTTGCTGAGTTTGCGAAAGGTGATGGTCCACAATATCAACAAAGCCGCCAACTTGCCTACGTTTGTTGGCACAAAAGCGATTATTGCAAGTGCAGCAGGAACCTGCAAAAGAAGTGGAAGTACCATTTGTATTTGCATCAGCGTATTTGACGACGGCGGTCACTGTCAACAAAAAAGGCCCCCGAAGGGGCCATTTGCAAAGCGTCAAACAGGTCGATCAAATCTTGCGACGGCGAGCACTTGCCAATGCCAACAGTCCGAGACCCAGCAAAGCTACAGAAGTCGGCTCCGGAACGACGTTTACACGGCCATTGATAGGGTCATCAATACGCAATGCCCAACCGCCCGCCGCAGGAAGACCACCAGCATCTGCGACGCTTGCGCTGCAGAATACACCCGGGGTACAGAAAGTATTGTTGGCGCGGAGGTCTGCAGGGGCGCTATGGTTAAAAATGAAGCTATTGGTGTCGAACATCGCGCCGTATGTGCCACCTGTGACTGATAGAAAGCCGGCAGCAAAGCCACTCTGAGGGGTGGACGTTGCAATAAAAGTGCCGTCAACCGTGATCGTAGTTGCCAATGGGTTAGGGAAGAAAGCATCACTTACACCTGTAACCCAATTCGCATTGACAAGCGATCCGCCAGCAGCGACATTTGAGATGCCGTCATAGACGTTCGTATTGGGTGCGCCTCCCGCTTGAGCGTAACCACTCAGTCCTTGCGCAAAGCCGCCTGTCGCGTTGAATGATCCGAAGGGGTTGATGAAAAAGTTCGCAACTCCACCTGTAGACAACACGCGAGCGTCGCCAAGGGCTCCGGGCACCACTAGTGCCACCCTAATTTGGCTGAAAACCCCTGTAATTTCCGCGCCGTTTTGTCCATCTACCCACAGAGTATTCTGGCCGCCGCCATCCACAATGGATGTGACTTTCAGAACACCAAAGTTTTCTGCGCCAACGGCGAGCGGCCCCGTGAAGGCTTCATAGCCGACCATCTTGATCGAGAAGGTGCCGTCCCACCCGGCGGGCGGGGTCAGGCTAAATATGGGCGCAGCCATAGCACTGAAACTCATCGCTGCGCCAAGTGCGGTCGCGAGATGCCGTAATTTCATGATTTTCTCCTTGAAGGTTTAAGTGGGTAGCGAACTTGGCGAGGCGGATCGCCTAGCGTAATAAATATAAGCATGTTGCGTGCCAAGTATCGGCGACAGGGCGTAACCTGTTGAAAACAAAGACATTTGCACGTAATCATGTCCCTCTGACCAGGTAGCGGGGGCCGGTCTTTGTTTCGAGTGTAAAAAAACCTGACAGGTCAAAACAGTCATTGGCCCGCGCTGCTAGTCACTTCTCAAACGCTGAACCCAAAGAGATGCAGCGAGCCATGGATCGACAGGTTGCCGAGGCAGCTATCGATAACGACCAGGTGCCAGGATGTCATTTGGATCCAAATCGCGACGCAGCCGCTCATGAAACACCTTCGCAGCGGTTTGCAATTCCATTAGTGTTTCCATGGTGTCGATGCCCACTCGGTACGGAAACCAACCTCGCGAGCGCCCTGTCTCGAAGAGTTCCCTGTAGCCGGCGGCAGCGGCGGCGACGGTTGCTGGGTTGTCCCGGTCGAAAACCAATGGGATGGTGCTGTCGAACAACTTGTCGCTCAGCGTGGTCAAAGTGATCAACGGCTCCAGGCCGTGCCGTGGCATCACTTCCATCACCATGTTTACATAGGCGCGCACATCGGCGGGACGCATGGGCACCAAAGGCGCATACCAGATCAGGCCGCACCCGTCTGCCGACGGATTCATTGGAGATGTGGGCGTCTTCCGTTTGTTTCGCCAGTAGGCGAGCGGCAAAGCGGTTTCATTGGGGCGCCCGGCAACGAGCTCCAGAGACTTCACAAGCGTGGCCGTCATGCCTTGCAGCCCGCGGCCGGCGCGCCCGGGAATCAGTCGCGTAAGGCGCGCCAGTTGTTGCGCGCGCCGGGGCGTCAGGAACATCATTCGTGTGGCAATGCTGCCCAACGCAGCTTTGACCTCTCTTTGTGCCGCAGCCACCATGCGGCGGGTGCCATACAGCGTTCCGAAGCCCGTCCAGGGGAATATCTGGTACTGCTTGCCCAATTCGGTCAGTACACTCAGCGGGATCATGCCGCCGGAACCCAATCGGTCCGCAGGGAACGGCGCTGCCATACTTAACACCCGGCGCTGGTTCATCAGGTTTATGCCCCCTACGGTTCCACTCAGTCGCCCCATGATGTTGCGAATACGCAAGACAGCTTCCTCAAGCAATGCGTCGTGCTGAAGGCTGAAAAGGCAAACCTTGATGCACTCGGGACTTCGCGCAAGAATGATGCTCATACGCGTGACAATACCGAAACCACTTTGGGTAAATAGGCCCGCTGAGTAAGGGCCAATGCCCCATTTGAAGAGTCGGGCAAGCTCCTCTCCCCCTGCTTCTCGAAGCGCAGTGCGATATAGCGTGCCATCTGCCAGGACTGCTTCGATATCCGTTGTCGCCCCAAAGTGATCCACGTAGGGCGTAATGCCATAGCCGCGCTCCAGCGCGTTGGCCAGGACACTACAGCTTGGGCCGGCACCGGTTACCGGTACCAGGTAATTGTGGTTTCCAGCGTCCAGGAAGTCGACCAGCATGCCCTGGGTTACACCCGGCTCCAGTGTGACGACGCCGAGTTCAGCGTCAAAGTGCAGGATTTTTCTCAGGCCACCGAGGTCGATGACCACGCAGTTGTCGCGCGCTGGGAGCGCCGTTCCGTAACCCCAGTTGCGTCCGGTGCTGATCGGGTAGACGGGCACAAGATGCGCCTGTGCAATCCGCATCACTTCAGGTAGAAACGAAGCATCAAGGATGCGTAAGGCTGCTGGGATACGTCGCTCGAACCCACTGGCGTCGACGCCATAGGCACGTGCCGATGCCTCCTGCAGCACGACTTGATCCGTTCCCAACAATGCCTGCCATTTCCCAATTGCACCAAGTAAATCCATGCTCAACTCCGGTCAACAACTTTGTTCGGTTATTCGGTGGCAAAGGTAAGCACCGGGAGACACATTTTAGAGATGTGCATCCGGCGCCTGGGCTCGGTCGTAGTCTTGACGGGAAATAACTTTCATGATGCGGGGTGAAGAGTGGACATCATGAAAGTTAGGGGCCAACTGCCAGATAGCCCGTGCCGCCCAGGGCAGGTTGCGGCCGGGCCACCACATCGGAAGTGGGGCCAGTGCCTGTGCCCACGAGTGCCTTGGGCGGCAAGCCATCGGTGCCAGTCATGTGGCGCACGATCAGGGTCTCAAGGCCTTTTTCGGACATGTCGGTTGCGATTGTGCTTCTCCCTGTTCAATCTTGTTTTGGCAGTGGCACCCCTTTATCGGACAGGGTGTAGCCCAACTGCACCATCGCATTTTCAATTGTGGTGTTCGTGAAATCAGTGCCCTGAAAAAACAGGGGTAAATTCATGTCGCGCACCAGCGCATAGGTAAACAGGTCGCCCAGGTTTAAACGCGCTTTCGGGTCAACCTTGTGCTGATGGGCTTGAGCGCCGTCGATGAACTGGGGTAGTATGCCTTGCGTGAAGTCCAGCGTCTCCACCTGCAAGGCTAGCAGCAGTGCCTCCACCAGTTGGGCACCGGGCTCAGGCCCTTGGCGTTGAAAGCGGACAGCCAGGTTTCGGCCCGGGTAGCCGCGCCGGTGTAGAGCTTGTCGGTGGCCTGAAATCCGGTCATGAACAATGGCGCGGCGGCCTCGCCCAGCAAAATGCCCATCAACGCGGATGAGTCAATAACGGCGGCAGGTATCGCCTGCGCCACACCGCTCATTGCGGCAGACCGGCTGCGTCATACAGCATCTCGTTCAGGGGTCTTGCGTCCAGCACCGGCAGGGCATGCATGGTGGCCAGAATGTTGGCCAGCGCTTTGGGGTCGCGCCCGGGCTTGGCGGCCTTGTCGCGCAGCGTACGCGCCTCTTCCAGCAGGCGAATGGTTTCTTTGTTCATGGAGCGGTGGTTGCGCTGCGCCTCACCGGCCAGCCAGTCTTTCAGGTCGGCGGGCATACGCTTGATCAACAGGGTGGCTTCGGTCATCAGCGAGGCCCCGGCCCGGCGCTGGTTCGACATGGGGGCATACGCTTGATCAACAGGGTGGCTTCGGTCATGGGAACCTCTCTAGATAGCGTTGAGATATTCAAATGCTGTCCATTTGTGGCCGACGGCGCGAACATGCATGAAACTGGCCAGTTTGAAAATGTCGTTTCAGAATTCGATAGAGTGTCTGCGGAGCGGGCGAGCAACCCTGGGTATGTGACTCGTCAGTGGCCGTTCTGCCCAAGCGTGGAAGACTGCGGGAGGCCAGAACAAGACAATTTGATTGATTCCTACGGAAGGAGAAGAACATCCGGAAATCCCAATTTGCTCGTGCACTTTCATACCGGCCAAAAACATGCAGTTTCGGGTCGGAGTTCACAGTCCATTCATTGCTTCAGCGACAACTTACCCATTTTCTTCAGTTGCCCCATAGGAAAGTGTCAAAAACGTAGACTTGGCGCGGGTTTAGCGCGATCTTGTGAGGACACCAAATGGGTGAGCAGAAATTTGCCATGAAGCCGGTTGCCGAGGCCTGTGAAAAGGCCTTGGTCACGGATGAGCCTGTGGACAGTCGGCGGTGCCGATGCCCCATCTGCCTACTTCGGCTATTCGGTGGGCATAGTAAAGGCCAAGAGCAATGTTTTAGACTCGCGAACTGAAGACTCGTGAACTAGTTGCAGGTTTGATACATGTGTTGAAGAATCCCTTGTACATCATTGATTTGACGAACAAATACGCTATATTCTTCGCTTGCAATGCACCCTGAAGTGCCAATTGATAAGGAGACCGCGATGCGCACCAAACTGAACCTCGATGGCTGGATCTGGCGTTGGCTTGTGTTGGTTGGCATGTTGGCCATGGTTGTCGGCTGTGCCAACTTTTCCGCGCCCAAGTACCCGCCAGCGCCTGTTTTGGCCGCCACCGCTGATTACAACTACATCGTTGGCCCTGGCGACAACCTGAACATCATCGTCTGGCGCAACCCGGAGTTGTCGATGTCGGTTCCTGTGCGCCCGGACGGCAAGGTCACCACGCCGCTGGTGGACGAGTTGGTTGCGCAGGGCAAAACCTCCAGCCAGATTGCGCGTGAGGTGGAGCAAGCCTTGGCCAAGTTTGTGCGCGACCCGATCGTCACCGTGCTGGTGACCGGTTTCGTCGGTCCGTACAGCGAACAGATTCGCGTGGTGGGCGAGGCGGCCAAGCCACAGGCCCTGCCCTACAAGCAGAAGATGACGCTGCTTGACGTGATGATTGCGGTTGGCGGGCTCACCGACTTTGCCGATGGCAACTCGGCTTCCATCTTGCGTGCTGGTGACGGAAACAAGCAGTACACCGTGCGCATCAAGGACCTGATCAAACGTGGCGACATTTCGGCCAATGTCGAGATGAAGCCGGGCGACATCCTCATCATTCCGCAGGGCTGGTTTTAATCTGTCCGGGTGTTCGCTGCCAGCGCCTGATCCAACCTATTGCTTGACCAATACCAACGCTGATGGAAGAAATTCTCGGACAGATACTTTCTGTCACCAAGGGCATGTGGAAACACCGCTGGCCCGCATTGATCGTGGCTTGGTTCGTTGCGGCAGTTGGCATTGTGGTGGTGCTGTCGATCCCCGATCGGTACGAGGCCAGCGCGCGCATTTTTGTGGATACCCAGTCCATCCTCAAGCCCCTGATGTCCGGCCTCGCCGTTCAGCCCAACGTGGAGCAGCAGGTGACGATGCTCAGCCGCACCCTGCTGAGTCGGCCGAATATCGAAAAGCTGATCCGCATGGCCGACCTGGACCTTTCCAGCACCTCCAAGCAGGCGAAGGAAGCACTCATCGAAAACCTGACCAAGACGCTTCAGATCAAGAACGTCGGGCGGGACAATCTGTACACCCTGACATACCAGGATCCCAACCCGGAAAAGGCCAAGCGGGTCGTGCAGTCGTTGGTGTCCATTTTTGTGGAGTCGAGCCTGGGTGAGACGCGCAAGGACTCCGACTCCGCCAAGAAGTTCATTGAGGAGCAGATCAAGACCTACGTGGCCAAGCTCGAGGAAGCCGAGGTGCGGCTCAAGGAATTTCGCTTGAAGAACATCGAGATGCAGGCGAAGGACGGTTCGGATGTAGCCGCACGCATCGGTGACGTCACCAGCCAGCTTAACCAGGCGCGCCTGGAGTTGCGCGAGGCCGAGAATGCGCGTGACTCTGCGAAGAAACAACTTGAGGCCGAGAAGTCGCAGGGCACCAACATCACGTCCCGAAGCATCTTGCAGGAGTCCGCAATACAGGTCTCTACGCCGGAAATTGATTCCCGGTTGTCTGCCCAGAAGCAAAATCTGGATGCCTTGCTGCAACGTTTTACCGAACAGCATCCGGACGTGGCCAACACGCGCCGGCTTATCAGGGATCTGGAGGAGCAAAAACGCAAGGAAGTGGTGGAGTTGCGCAAGGCAGCCATGGCCAATCCACCGTCTGTTGCCGGACCGAGTGTCAGCCTGGTTGCCCAAGAGTTGGGGCGGATGATGGCGACCTCCGAGGTGCAGGTGGCGGCTCTGCGTGCACGCGTTGCTGAGCACGAGGTCCGCGTCGCCCGGGCGCGTGCGATGATGAAAACCGCGCCGCAGGTCGAGGCGGAGTTTTCGCAGTTGAACCGCGACTACGGTATCCACAAGAGCAATTACGAGCAGCTGGTGGCCCGGCGTGAGACTGCCGGGATGTCGGGAGAGTTGGAGACAGCCTCGGGCATTGCCGACTTCCGCCTGATCGACCCGCCACGCGCGTCGCAACAGCCGGTGGCGCCCAATCGCCTCCTGTTGCTGCCTGTGGCCTTGATTGCTGCGATCGGGGCTGGTCTGGGTGTTGCATTCATTCTGAGCCAGCTCCAGGCGGTTTTCTTTGACGCCAGAGCGGTCAGGAACACGATTGGCCTGCCGATTCTGGGAGTTGTGACCCTGGTGACGTCGGATGCCGGGCGGGCGCGCGAACGGCGCGACCTGCTGCGCTTTGGTCTTGCCTCCAGTGCACTGGTTGGCGTATTCATTGTGGCCGTCGTCGTCCTGACGTTCCTGGCGAACCGTACCGCCTAGGGCATTATGAGCAGCCTGATCGAACAAGCCACCCTCCGTCTGGAGCAATTGCGCCGTGCCGGTGCCGCCATGCCTGCAAAAGAGGCGACAGGCGCCCCGACGCCTGTCGCTGAGCCCGTGGCTGTCGCGCCGGTGGTGGCCGCGCCGAGTCTGGCGGTCGCGCCGAGTCTGGCGGTCGCCGAGGCGCCTGCGCCCAAACCAGTTCAGGTTTCCAAGCGCGTCGAGATCGATCTGGAGGCGTTGGCAATTGCCGGTATCGTGAGCCCCAACGCACCGCGCTCGCGCATTGCGGACCAGTACCGGGTCATCAAGCGCCCCCTGATTGGCAATGCCATGGGCAAGGGTGCGACCCTGATTGAAAATGGCAACCTGATCATGGTCACCAGTTCGGTGCCGGGTGAAGGCAAAAGTTTTACCGCTATCAATCTGGCTATCAGCATTGCGGCGGAGCTCGACAATACCGTCATGCTGGTCGACGCGGATGTGGCCCGCCCATCGGTTCTGCGCGTACTGGGCCTTTCACCCGGCCCAGGGCTGCTCGACCTGCTCGTCGACGGCTCCGCTGATTTGTCGAGCATGCTTCTCAAGACCAATATCGACAAGTTGAGCATCTTGCCCAGCGGTACGCCGCATGAGCGCGCCACCGAAATGCTGGCCAGTGATGCGATGACGCGTCTGCTGGCTGACATGGGTAAACGGTACTCTGACCGGATCATTATTTTTGATTCGCCACCGTTGCTGTTGACCACGGAGGCGCGCGTGCTGGCGACCCACATGGGCCAGATCGTGATGGTGATTCATGCCGAAAAAACCCTGCGCTCCGACGTGCAGGACGCCCTGGCCTCCATTGAGGCCTGCCCGGTCAAGCTGATGTTGCTGAATCAGGCGCGCACCACTTCCGCAGGTGGATACGGTTATGGCTATGGACAAGGTTATGGACAGGGGTATGGCTACGGCTACGGCTACGGTTCCAAGACGGCGCCATAACCAGCCCGGGCGTCGATGAAATCCGAGTCAAACCTGGTTCCAACTCCTTGCACAGATGCGGTCAGCCGGATCCGGCGGCATTGGTTATTGCTGCTCGGCGCAGCGGTGTCTCCAGCAGCCGTATGGTCGCAGACCGCTGCCTTGTCTATTGTGCCGAGGGTCTCGGTGACGCAGACGTATACGAACAATGCCCTGTTGCAAGGCAATGGCGGCAGTTCCGACTTCATCACGCAGCTAAGCCCCGGCATCCGGATTTCGAGCAATGGTGGACGCATCCGTGGCAGTCTGGATTATTCGCTCAGCGAGTTCTTGTACGCCAACAACAGCCGTGGTCGGCAGTCGCAAAACTCCTTGAGCGCCCTGGGCTCGGCAGAACTGGTGGACAACTGGGCTTTCCTGGACATGGCCGCCAGTATTTCCCAACAGGCAGTTTCAGCCTTCGGCACTGCATCTGTAAATGCTGCCACGGTAAACGGCAATTCGACGGAAACTAGTGTGTTTCGCCTGTCGCCATACGTACGCGGGCGGCTCGCGGGAGTTGCCGACTACGAGGCGCGTTACAGCCTGACGACCAACCGCAGCCAGTCGACGGTGGTTTCAGATGTCAACTCCAGCGTTCTGAGCTTGAAGTTGACCGGGGTTGGCGCACTTCCCGGAGGCGGCTGGTCGCTTCAGGCCGACAGCCAGTCGACCGATTACAGCGCTGGCCGTTCGACCACGTCGCGGCGCATCAATGGCCAGGTGAGTTATCCGTTCAATACCGAATGGAGTGGATACGCCAGCGTCAATCACGAGTCAAACAACTTTGCGGCAGCCGCGACGCAAGCGGACAACTCTGCAGCCCTGGGTGTCAGGTGGGCGCCTTACGAAGAGTTCCGGGTCGGCATCGACCGGGATACGCGTGGCTTTACCGGTCTTTCCATGAACTGGGCGCCATCCAAGCGCGCCAGCTTGTCGGTGGTTCGCGAGCAGCGTCTGTTTGGCGAAACCCATAACATCGCACTGGCCTACAGAACGCCCAACACGGCATGGACGTTCATCGATTCGCGCAGCGTCGGCACCGGTCAACCTTCCAACAGCGGCAGCGTGTCGCTGTACGATTTGTTGACCGCATCCTTTGCGAGCAGCGAAACCGATCCGGTCAAGCGCGCGCAGTATGACGCTTTCCTGTTGGCCAATGGCATCAGGCCTGGGGCTACTGCAATTGGTGGCTTTTTGTCGTCGTCGGTGTCGCTGCAGCGCCAGCAACAGTTGTCGTTTGCATTGTTTGGCGCCCGCAGCACCGTGTCGGTCGTAGCCACGCGCAGCAGCAACACGCGCCTTGACACGGTGTCTGCGGTGGTCGACGACTTCACCACCTCGTCTGTGGTCGGGCAGACCGGCCTGGCCTTGAATGTCTCACACCGGTTGTCCGCGCGCTCGGTGCTGAGCCTTGCGGCAGCCCAGCAGCGCTCCAGTGGCTCTGTGGGGCAGGCGGGTAACTCATTGCGCAGCTACAACATCAATCTGTCGCACCAGTTCAGCCGCGATATGACCGGCAACATCGGTGCCCGGCGCGCCGTGTTTGACAGCAACATCGCCCCCTATTCAGAAACTGCGGTAACAGGCACCCTGAGTGTGCAGTTCTGATCCATGTACGAAAGTTTCTACGGGCTGACCAGCAAGCCCTTTCAGCTCAACCCTGACCCGAGTTTTTACTTCGGTAGCAAGCAGCACCGGCGTGCCAAGGCCTATCTGGAATACGGTTTGCTGCGCAACGAGGGTTTCATCGTCATCACTGGCGAGATTGGCGCGGGCAAGACGACGATCGTTCGCGGCTTGCTGGAGAGTATGGACGCCAGCGCGGTGACTGCTGCCAACCTGGTCAGCACCCAGCTCGACGCGGAAGACACCTTGCGCATGGTGGGCGCGGCGTTTGGCGTGCGCGTGAAGGACGTGTCGAAAGCCGATCTGCTGATGGCGATCGAGGCGTTTCTGGTGACCCAGGTGAGCGAGGGCAAGCGCAGTTTGCTGATCGTTGACGAAGCGCAGAACCTGACGGCGCGGGCAGTGGAAGAGTTGCGCATGTTGTCGAACTTCCAGTTTGGCAAACAGGCTCTGTTGCAGACCTTTCTGGTCGGCCAGCCCGAGTTTCGCGATATTTTGCAGCACCCGAACATGCAGCAGCTGCGCCAGCGGGTCACCGCCACCTGCCACATCGGTCCCCTCGACCCGGAAGAAACCAAGGGTTATATAGACCACCGCCTGAAATGTGCCGGAGGTGCTGGCCGCCCCTCCTTTGGCGCGGGCGCGTTTGAAGCCATCCACAAGGCAACGGGTGGCATTCCGCGCCGTATCAACTCGGTGTGTGATCGTTTGTTGTTGCTGGGATTTCTTGGAAACAAGGATGGCCTGGCTGTGGAAGACGTGGACGAGGTTGTCAACGAGATGCGTGAGGAGCAGGGTGGTGGCGCCGCGAAGGCGTCTTCGCGCGGGTTCCTCGACAGCAGCCACATCCATACCGGGCCGGATTCGCTGGTGGACATCGACCTGGCCAAGCTGCAGGGCGTCGGGTCCCTCGCTGACGTACTTGCAAGCCAACTTGCGAATCTGGGCGCCGAACAACAGGGAGATCGGATTCAGCGGCTGGAACGTAGCATGATGCGGCTCGAGCGCGTCAATCTGGAGATCCTCTCAATGTTGCAGAAGCTTGTGTCTTCGCTCAAACGCTAAGACGCACCGCCATGGCCCAACACGCTATCACCAACGCGATGACGGTCGACGTCGAGGACTATTTTCAGGTGTCGGCGTTTGCGCCGCATATTGACCGTGCGTCCTGGGACAGCCGCGAATGCCGCGTCGAGCGCAACGTCGGGCGCATTCTGGAGATGCTGGCCGCGCAGGATTCAAAGGCCACATTCTTTACGCTGGGCTGGATCGCGCAGCGCTACCCGGCGCTGGTGCGCAGCATCGTGGACGCTGGCCACGAATTGGCCAGCCATGGATATGGCCATGAACGGGCCAGTGATTTGACCGAAGCGGCTTTTCTGGAAGACGTGCAATCGGCCAAGCGCTTGCTGGAGGACATTGCGGGCGTCGAAGTGAAGGGATACCGGGCGCCAAGCTTCTCGATCGGCGAGGCCAATCTCTGGGCTTTTGACTGCCTGCTGCGGGCCGGTTATCGCTACAGCTCCAGCGTCTACCCGATCCGCCATGACCACTACGGCATGCCCGATTCGCCGCGCCACGCGTACGAGGTGCGGCCGGGGCTGCTGGAGGTGCCGATCACTACCCTGCGCATGTTGAACCGCAATTTTCCTTCCAGCGGCGGCGGCTATTTCCGCCTGTTGCCGTACCAGCTGTCGCGCTGGATGCTGAGCCGGGTCAACACCACCGAAGGGCAGTCGGGTATTTTTTACTTTCACCCTTGGGAGATCGATACCCGGCAGCCGCGCATCGCAGGTATCGGCAGCAAGACGCGCTTTCGGCATTACGTCAACATCGGCCGCATGGAGAGGCGTCTGCAGCAACTGCTGAAGGACTTCCGCTGGGGCCGCATGGACCAGATCTTTCTGGCTCCGGCCAAGCAGCCAGCGCCACTGGCGCCGGCCCACTGAGCTTCGTGTGCTGACGGTCCGGCGCCTTTCTGCCAAAGACAAAGACAAAGACGCAGCCTCGCGGTGGGATGCATTTGTGCTGGCTTGTCCACAGGCTACGTTTTTTCATCGCGCCGGTTGGCAAAAAGTCATTGGCGAGGTATTCCGCCACACCACCTACTATCTGTACGCAGAAGCCGACGGCGCCATCCAGGGTGTGTTGCCGCTGGCGCATGTGAACAGCTGGCTGTTCGGCAATTCGCTGATGGGATTGCCGTTTGCTGTGTACGGCGGGGTGGCCGCAGAGAACGATGCGGCTGCGCAAATGCTGGAAGAAGAGGCGCAAGCCATTGCGCAGCAGCTTGGGGTCGACCACCTGGAACTGCGCAACGTGCAGCCGCGCCACTCCGACTGGCCGACCCAGGACTTGTACGTGACCTTTCGCCGCGAAATTTTTCCCGATGAAGAGGCCAACATGCTCGCGATCCCGCGCAAACAGCGCGCGATGGTGCGCAAGGGGATCAAGAATGGCCTGGTGAGCCAGATCGACGCTGGAGTGGACAGGTTCTTTGCCTTGTATGCGGACAACGTGCACCGGCACGGCACGCCAGCCATGCCCAAACGCTATTTCCGTGCCTTGCAGGCCGAGTTTGGTCCGGATTGCGAGGTGCTCACCGTGACCGCGCCAGATGGCCGCCTGCTCAGCAGCGTGCTGAGTTTTTATTTCCGCGACGAGGTGTTGCCCTACTACGCTGGAGACGACGAGTCGGCGCGGGAGCTTGCCGCCAACGATTTCAAGTATTGGGAGCTGATGCGCCGGTCCTGCGCGCGCGGCCTCAAGGTGTTTGACTATGGCCGCAGCAAACAGGGAACCGGCTCGTTCGCGTTCAAGAAGAACTGGGGATTTGTTGCTGCGCCCCTGCATTACGAGTACCGCCTCTACAAGCGCGACGCCATCCCGCAGAACAACCCGTCCAATGCAAAGTACAAGCTGATGATCGAGACGTGGCGGCGGTTGCCGATTGGGCTGGCAAACTGGCTTGGGCCGTTCATCGTGCGCAACCTCGGCTGACACACCATGGCAAATGTCCTGTACCTGGTGCACCGCCTGCCGTATCCGCCCAACAAGGGCGACAAGGTGCGGTCCTACCATTTGCTCAAGCATCTGGCAGCGCGGCATCGGGTGTTCCTGGGGACTTTTGTCGATGACCCGGACGACGAAGTGCATGTGCCTGCCGTGCGCGCCTTGTGTGCCGACCTGTTCGTGGCCCGACTCAGGCCTGGCCTTGCGAAATTGCGCAGCCTGATTGGACTTGCCAGAGCCCAGGCGCTGGGTCTGGGTTACTACCGCGATGCCGGATTGAAAGCCTGGGTTGCTGCAACGCAGGCGAACCAGAAGATCGATACGACGGTCGTGTTCTCGTCCACCATGGCCCAGTATGCGATGCAGGCAGACTCGGGG
>Ga0209181_10005391_pt1 | contig 18444 bp, 11 predicted proteins | sample MAT05_FD_187208 | JGI IMG/M metagenome (GOLD analysis project Ga0209181, IMG submission 187208) | Freshwater microbial communities from Lake Fryxell liftoff mats and glacier meltwater in Antarctica - MAT-05 (SPAdes) (version 2) | ecosystem: Environmental > Aquatic > Freshwater > Ice > Liftoff...
TCCTGTGCGTTGTAGCGCTGCTCATTGTCTTCGAATTCCTCAACCTGCTCCTGCATCCGATCATCGGCAGCATTACGCACCACTCGCCCATCTTCATGTTGGTGGCGCTGGTGTGCATCGCCGCGCTGATGATCCCGTTGCACCACAAGTTGGAGCATTGGGCCAAGAAGATGTTGGTTGAGAAGAACACAGCCATCCGTTTGGCCAAGGCGAAGCGGACAGTGGAGGAGTTGGAAGTGCTGGCCCCAAAAGCCGGGTAGTAAGGCATGGACGACCTCCTGTTGATCCCATCGACCTTCTGAAGCGAACGCCGGGGTGCATCCCCGCCGTTCGTTTATTCTACATGTCCGATCAGATCAGGTATTTCTACGTATAGCCAAGTGAGGGCGCTGGCGGAGTTTTGGCAACAGAATAACAACCCCCTTTTCCCATGAGATCATTCAAACTCCTTTCCACAGCCCTTGCGCTCGTCTCGGGCGTTCTCGCCAACACCGCCACCGCCCAGGACCAGAACGGTAGCTGGAATACGCAGTACTCCTATAACAATTACACGGTGACCACCCTCACCATTTTCGGGAATCCCAGCCCGGAATGTGGTGCGCGCAATTTCCGCAGGGCAGCGCCCACGGAGCCCTGGGGCAGTTCATACGGCGGTCCTGAAACATATTACAGCCTGCCTGCCGGTAGTAACACCTTCACCGCCCGCTGGGACCATAATCAACCTGCTTTTATATTCCAGGCTCCAATTCTCCCGGTGATCCAGTTGTTCGTGGATGGTGAATACTGTCCCAGTTGCACCGTGGAGTTCACGGAATACGCACCGTCGATCGTAGGTCAATCAGGTTACGCGAAGGTGAACGTGACCCTGAATCCAGGATGGTCCTATGCGGCGCCTGGGGTGCATCAGATCGGATTCCGCCTGTCACTCCGGGGATGCACAACCTGCGCCCCATATCCCGTCGGTGATATCCGCTTTAATGCCATGGTGGTAGGAACCGCCTACACCGACATCTTGGGTTATTACACCGCACCCGCATTGCCCATCTATATCCTGCGGGATCCACCCGGCGATGGCAGCTATGCGAGCATCACCGCCGCCAACGACGTATGCACCGGCAACACCTCATCCATCACGACCGGCGACAGCCAGGACGGATATTTCAAGGCGAAGTTGGGGTTGGCCGGAACGGTTCCATTCGTTGGCTTGTCCTATGAATTCTTTGTGGAGGCCGGTGTGAGCGTATCGGCGAGCCAATCAGAGACATCGAACAACGAATACCAGACCTGCCTTTCTACGAACACGGTCTATACCACTTCTGCTAGCGGAACACCCGATGATGTCTTCATCGGCAGTGCGGCCCGCTATGCCTACGGTATGGGCAGAACCTTTACCCGGCCGACCTGCGCTACATCAGCGGTGACCATCCCGGAATTCGTTTCTGCACAAGTGGGCAATGCAGTAGGATACACCTTCAGCGAATCGGAGATCCGCGGTGATGTGATCCCCGATCTGTTCGCGACCATCGGTACCATGACCGTGGGCACTGCTGAGCACACACGCGCCATAACGCAGCTAGGTGTGTGGTACCAGACCCTCGCGATGAACGATTCCATAAAGGCCAACGCCGAGTTCGAGACTACGCAACTCATCAGCGGTGGCGGTATCGGCATCGATCATACGCGCACCTATACCACCACGGAATCGTATGCGATCCAGTACGATGCGATCCTGGAAGAAGGCCTGAGCCTTGATTTCGGCGTGAACATCGGTGGCAGCGGTGTCAGTGGTGGCCTCACCGCCAAATTCCAACAGGGGTATGGCGAGGGTGAGAACGGTTCCAATGTGGCTACGAACACAGTACAGTACCACTTGGAAGATGCCAATGGTACCGACGACTTCAGCGTAAAAGTGAAGCGCGATGCCGTGTTCGGTACGTACGTCTTCGAATTGGATAGCGCGTTTTCGCAAACCAGTTGTCCGTATGAAGGCGGATATCAGGTCGATCAGCCTGTGCTTTCCGTAGGCACACCCGGCAACACGCACATGGTGGTGAACGAGGCCACGGTAGGCAGCCCGGTGGACTTCCCACTTTACATCTGCAACAACAGCGACCTGATGTTGACCTACAACATCAAAGTGAGGGGCGGTACCAACACGGAAGGTGGCATCGTGCAGGTATTGGGTGAGAACATCTCATCGGATATCCTTGGCCATGAGTGCGAAGATGTACCGGCAAACGATTGCTATGATGTAGCGAACCTGACACTGACGGACCCAAACCCCAACGACGGGATAAACGACTTCGTGATCGAGATCTACCTCTACGCACCGTGCCAACCCGGCATCCGGTCCACCATCATCATCGAGGCGCATTTCGGTGCGGGCAACTTCGGTGACTACTGCATTCCTGTGACGGGGTCGGGGACCTCCCAAGGGGATTTCATCCACGGGGTGCAACTGGCGAACATCAACAACACCGGCACCGGTGGTATCGGTGGTCCGGACTACACCGACTACGCGGCGCAGTTCAGCACACCACTCTCGCGCAACGCACAACGCACCGTTACGGTGACCACCGGCTCCCGTGTGGAAGGCTACTATATGGTGTGGATAGACTTCGATCGTGATGGCACGTTCGAGGAAGAAGAGAAGCTGGGCCAACTGATGAACCAAACGCCCAACCAGGCCTTGGACTTCACCTTCACCGTGCCTGCGGATGCCCAGTTGGGATCCACCCGCATGCGTGTGCGGGCCATGAACCAAGGCGGTAATGGCGGCCCCATCGGCAATCCGGGGTCGGTGGATCCCTGCTTCGGTTATTCCTACGGTGAAACGGAGGATTATTCCGTGGTGATCAACGCCAACACCCCACAGGATTGCGCGGGCGTGAACAACGGAACAGCGCTGCCCGGTACCGCATGCAACGATAACAACGCGAGCACGGGAAATGACACGTGGACCGCGAACTGCGAGTGCGTGGGCCTGCTGATCGATTGCGCCGGGATTCCCGGTGGGAACAACGTACCCGGCGTTCCGTGCGATGACAACAACGCGGCTACAGGTGGTGATGTTTACAACGCCAACTGCCAGTGCGTGGGCCTTGCTTACGACTGCTTGGGTGTGATCGGCGGTAGCGCGACGATCGGTTCCGCATGCAACGACAACAACCCGAACACAGGCAACGATGTATACACGGTGAACTGCACCTGCGCCGGCCAAACTATTGATTGCTTGGGCGTGGTCGGCGGAAGCACGGGGCCAGGAACACCCTGCGATGATGGCAACCCATTAAGCGGAGGTGATGCCTACAACGCCAACTGCCAATGCGTGGGCGCGATCACCACGGACTGCGCCGGTGTGGCCGGTGGTACAGCCCAACCCGGAACAGCGTGCGATGACAACAACAATTCGACAGGCAACGATGTGTACAGCGCGAACTGCGTGTGTGCAGGACTTCTCTTGGATTGTGCAGGCACTGCTGGTGGAACGCAACTGCCCGGTACACCTTGCGATGACGGTAACCAACTCACGACCGGTGATGTGTTCACCGCGAACTGCGCCTGTTTGGGTATTGCCGCGAACGATTGCGCCGGTGTACCCGGTGGTCCCGCACAACCCGGTACGCCGTGCAGCGACGGCGACGCGAATACCGGCAATGACACGTGGAACAGCTTCTGCACCTGCGTGGGCCAAACGATCGATTGCGATGGCATTATCGGCGGTTTTGCCTTGCCCGGTTTCCCGTGCGATGACAACGACGCCACGACCGGCACCGATACATACGGTACCGATTGCAGCTGCGCTGGACTGCCCATCGATTGCGAAGGTGTGGCCGGAGGAACGAACAACGTAGGTACCCCCTGCGATGATGCCAACCCCAACACGAGCAACGACGTGTATACCACGAACTGCATCTGCGCTGGCACCTTGGCCACGGATTGCGAGGGCACAGCAGGAGGCAGTGCCCAACCCGGCACACCGTGCGATGACAACAACGCGAACACTGGCAACGATGTGTTCACCGCGAACTGCGCATGCGCTGGTCAAGTGATCGACTGCGAAGGCACCATCGGAGGCGGGATATTGCCCGGCACAACGTGCGATGACGGTGTGGCCTGCACGGTGAACGACCTGCGTGACGCCAATTGCAATTGCGTGGGCACCACGCTGAGCATCGGATCGGTATCCGGAGCGACCAACGTGGTCGGGAACACGAGCAATGCATTCGTGGTAACACCCGTGGCCAACGCCACCAGCTACACTTGGGACCTGCCCAACGGCTGGACCACCAGCGACAATAACGCTTTTGTACTTGTGGCCGAGGTCAATAACACGGCCGGTCCTGTACAACTCTGCGTAACAGCCACGGTAAATGGTTGCGAACTGGAAAGCTGCCTGAACGTGACGGTGGACTTCAACACGGGTATCACTGACAACACAGCTGACACCAACAACTGGCTCAGCGTTCAACCCAACCCATCGAACGGTATGTTCCAACTCCGTTCGTACACGAATGATGCCATGCCATCCCGCATAACTGTGCGCAATTCGCTTGGACAGGAAGTTGTAGCGCCGTTAAGCGTAGCCGGTCAACGGTCCATTGACATGGATCTGGGCGGTATCGCATCTGGTGCATACTACTTGCTGGCCACACGCAACGGCGAACAGCAAGTGATCAAGATCATGGTGCAGCGCTAGTCTCTCCCATAGCGAACTGCATACCAGAGCGGATCTTCGAAAGAAGGTCCGCTCTGTTCGTTACTGATGGTGAGGTCTTCCGCAAGAACAGGTATTTCTACGCGGTGAAGATCCGCATCCACCGTTCACCTTTGGCCCGACCGCAAACCACGCTATCACATGCGCTTGAAACATACCATTCTCACCGCCATTGCGGCATCATCATTCGTGATCGCTTGTGCACAACCGCACCCGCCCGCAGCGGAACACTTCACGCACAGCGTGCTTTCCGTGCCACCGGAGACCGATGCGAACATCGCCGTGGTGGAGCGCTTCTTGAACGGTCGCATCAATGCTGATGCTGCGGCTGTTCGCGCTTCCGCAGCACCTGGTTTCCATGCGCATGAGGCGTTCGCGCCCAATGATCCGAGCGATGTGGAGAAGGAGATCACTGGTTGGTTGAGCATTGACTCCACACTTATCGACCAGAAGCTCACGAAAGAGGCCGCTGAATGTGTGCGGTACGCCAGTGGCAAATGGACCGGTGACCGGGTACACTATTGGGGCGACTATTCGGCCACGGACAAGAAGTCCGGTTAGCCGTTCAGTATCTCGTTCTTTTTCGATTGCCAGATGAAGGATGGCAAGCTGGGGCGCAGCTTCCTTTACTACGACCGGCTCTCAGTATAAGCATTGATCCAGGACGTTGCTCTGACAAACACCAACAACACCATGAAGACCGTAGGCATCATCGGCGGCTCCGGATACATCGGCAGCCACATCACCAAGAAGTTCTTGAGCCAAGGCTACCGCGTGCGCGTGGGCACCACCGACCTCACGAAGTCCGAGAAGTACCAGCATCTGCAAAGCCTTCCGCATGCGGAGCACTTGGAGATGGTGCAGATGGATGTGCAGAAGAAGGATGAACTGAACGCCTTTCTGGACGGATGCGATCTGGTGGTACATGGCGGCACACCTTTCCAACTGGATGTGGAGGATGCGCAGCGCGACCTGTTCGACCCCACGATCAACGGTACCGTGAACTTCCTCGAAGCCATCCAGGGTGTCTCCACCATCGAGAAGGTCGTCATCATCGCATCGGTGGCGGCATACAACACCGATTTTCCGATGCTTCCACCGGGCAAAGGGCCGAACGATCAGGTTAGCGAGAAGGATGCGCCCTATATGAGCAAGGAAAGTCACCCCTACGCACAAGCCAAGTTCATCGCGAACAGCACGGTGAGCAAGTTCATCACCGACAACCCGAAGCTCGGCTTCGATGTCATTTCGGTATCGCCGGTCGGTGTGATGGGTCCTGCGCTTTCACAACGTGCGGATTCCACCTCGATGGGTGTACAGTATCTGATCAAGAACTGGATCGCGCCGAACCCCTTCATCCAGATGATCTACGACAACGACGTCGAGTGGTCCGTGGTGGATGTGGTCGATGTGGTGGAAGCGATATTCACGGCCGCTACCACGAAGATCATACACGGCCGCAACTATCTCCTGGCCAGCGAGAGCTATCATGTATCTGATATACACAAGATCCTTAACGGTAAGGATCCGGTGAACGCACCGCGCGTGGTGTACGACAGCGGGCTCGCGCAGAAGGAATTGGGCATGACTTTCCGTCCGGCGCGGAAGACATTGGAGAACTACGCCGCTATGACTTCGGTGGGTGCAGCGGTGTAGCGAGCGAAACCCATGCTGAAGTCCCTGCGCAACAACCTTCGCCCCGAACACCGCCTGTTCCGAGTACTCACCAGCACTGTAGGCGAGATCTTCATGGTGATGGTGGGCATCCTGTTGGCGTTGCAGGTGAACAACTGGAATACCGACCGGGCAGATCGCGTTAAGGAGGTGAAGTGGAAGGCCATCCGTGATGAACTCACCGCGAAGGTGGGCGGTGATGAGAAGTTGAAGGCGATGAGGAGCACGCTTGACGATCTGCGCACCTTCCAGGGCGAGAAGGTGATGCGCACCGTGTTGCTCAAGTAGTGTACCGCGATCTTATCGGCGCACAGGCGCAAAAGTGAAGGGCCGGAAGGCCCTTCGCCCGTTGTAGGATAGCGCCCAACGAGAGCGCCCAATGCTCGACGTGCAGCCATTGGTCGGCCGGTGGTGTGACCGGCATCATGAGCGCTCTTGTCGGAAACAGGCATTCCAATTCCTGATCGTCCGATCTTCTGATCCGTATGCAGAACAGGTATTTCTACGGGGTGTGGGGTGAATGGGGGAGCACACCTTTGACACACCCTACGGACCAACCCCTTCCTCCAATGAAACACGGTACTCTTCTTTCCGCTGCCTCGGCGCTTGTGCTGGGCATGGCCGCTCTGAACGGTCAGGCCCAATCGAACCAGATCGGCCTAGCCGTCAACGGCAGCGTCAATGGGATCAACGGCTCCTATCTCACCGTTTACGGCACTACGGGACCCGGCTGCGGTGTGCTGAACTACCGCTACACCATGGCCGATCCTTCAGCAGCATGGGGAAGTACCTATGGCACTGCGGCCAACTTCTATTCATTGCCTGCGGCGAAGGGGCCGCAGTCGTTCAACGTGGCCTTCGGCTACATGTCGGCGAACGAGGCCCAACCCACCTACGATGTCTTCGTTGATGGACAGTACTGCTCCAGCTGTGTAGCCACGGTCAATTCACATTCGATCAACGGCATACCCGGCATCACGGACATCGACATCCAAGACTACATCACCATTACGCACCAAGCCGGAGATGCTTGGCTGGAGCCGAACAACGGCGTGCGCGAATTCGGGCTGCGCTACAAGCAAGGCGATCAAGCGATCGCCGATATCCGTTTCAAGGTGGTGTTCGTCGGTAACGTCTTCACCAATGTGCTCGGTTACTACAACACGCCTGCGTTGCCATTGTACATCTTGCGCGACCCACCCGGTGATGCTAGCTATGCCAGTATATCCACCACCAACGGCGCCTGCGTGGGCGAAACCCGCTCCGTTACCACCGGTGAAGCACAGAACGGCTATTTCAAAGCACGCATCGGTGTGTCCTTCACCTTGGGCTTCGTTCTTACCGTGCCCGTGGAGATCTACGGCGAGGTAGGCGCGGACATATCCGCATCCCAGACCGAGACCCAGAACTTCGAGAACCTGACCTGCCTGGGATCGTCCACCACATACAGCACCAATCCGGTCGGCCCGCCCAGCGATCTGTTCATGCTTACCGCAACGCGCTACGCATACGGTATGGCGAAGGTGATCGAGCGGCCAACATGCGCTGTCATCAACAAGAACAACTACATGGTGACTGTGCCGGTGGAGAACCTGGGCAGTTACAGCGCGACCGAGAACGACATCAGGAATGTACTGATGCCCGAGATCCAAGAGGTGCTTGAGGCCCTCGATCCCGTTGCCGACAGTGTGGTCTACAAGTCCACGTTGACACAACTGAGCGTTTGGCAACAGACGTTGGACATGAACGACAGCATCAAGGCGAATGCGATCGCCAGTACAACCCCTCCTGAGAACTTCTTCGGTGCGGGCGCTGTCATCGATAATTCCCTTACCACCACCAATACCGAGAGCTATTCCATCAACTATGATGCGACACTTGATGCAGGCGTGTCCTTCGAGTTCGGCGTGAACATCGGCGGATCGGGCATCACCGCCGGTGGTGGCGCGCACTTCAGCCATGGCTACGGTTCAGGCGAGAACGGGTCGAACACGGTGACCAACACCGTGGGCTATCACTTGGAGGATGATGATAGCGGCGATCGTTTTCGGGTCCGCATCCTGCAGGACAAGGTCTTCGGCACCTATGTGTTCGAACTGGATACAGCGATCTCAGAAACGAGTTGTTCGTACGAAGGCGGATACCAACGCGAGCAGCCATCGCTGAGCGTGGGCGCACCCGGGAACAACTACATGGTCGTGAACGAAGTTCCCTTCGGCGATCCTGTCGCCTTCCCGTTGTACATCTGCAACAACAGCACCGATGAAATGACCTACTACCTGAAGTTCCGTAACGAATCCAACACGGAAGCCGGGAAGTTGGAGGCGCTTGGTGATCCGCTCAATTCCACTGGGAATGGTAAGGATGTCACCATTCCGGCTGGGGAATGCCTCGGGATATCGAACCTGGTCCTCACCGAGCCAACTCTTCCCATAGGTCCCGACTATAGCATCGAGCTGTACCTCTATTCACTTTGCGAACCGGACATCAGTTCCAGCATCACCATTGCGGCGCACTATGGGCCCGGTAACTTCGGCAGCTACTGCGAGCCAACGAGCGCCTCGGGTCCGGCTTTCGGTGACTACATCGATGGCGTGCAACTGGGCAACATCAACAACACCGGTACAGGTGGCGTGACCGGTTCCACCTACACCGACTACAGTGCGCAACAGGGCACACCGCTCTCACGCAACGCCCAAAGCGTGCTCTCCATCACCGCCGGTACCAATGCCGGTAATAGCTACGCCGCGTGGATCGATTGGGACCAGGACAACACCTTCGAGGCCAATGAGTCGATCGGTCAACTCCCCAGTTCAGCGCCCGGCGCCGCAGTCAACCTCTTCTTTACGGTGCCCAATAACGCTGCATTGGGCTCAACGAAGTTGCGCGTGCGTGGTGCTCAGGTGGTAGGCAATGAACCCGCGATCCTGAACGCGTGCTACAATTATTCCCTCGGTGAGACGGAAGACTATGCCGTGGTGATCAACGCGAACGTTCCGCAGGATTGTCTGGGTGCGAACAACGGCCCCGCCGTGCCCGGCACACCATGCAACGACAGCAATGTGAACACCGGCAACGACACATGGAGTGCCAACTGCCAATGCATCGGTGTGGCCGTGGATTGCGAAGGCACTCCGGGTGGTTCCGTCGGGGCTGGTTCGCCGTGCGACGATAGCAACCCGAACACCGTGAACGATGTGTACACCAACTTTTGCCAGTGCCTTGGTCAATTGATCGATTGCGCAGGCATCGCGGGTGGATCAGCCCTTCCCGGTACTTCCTGCAACGACAACAACCCCGCTACCGGAGGAGACGTTTGGAACAGCACCTGCAACTGCGCTGGTCAAGTGATCGACTGCGCGGGTATGATCGGCGGAACGACACTGCCCGGCACAGCCTGCGACGATGGCAACCCGCTCACCGGCGGTGATGTCTTCACCGCGAACTGCCTCTGCGCTGGTGCGTTCGCAACGGATTGCACCGGTGTACAAGGCGGAACGGCCCAACCCGGAACGCCATGCGATGATGGCAATGCGGCGACCGGCAACGACACGTATGACCTCGGCTGCGTGTGCGCTGGCCTTGTGTACGACTGCACCAATACGCCCGGTGGTAGCGCATTACCAGGATCACCTTGTGATGACCAGAACGTGGAGACGAACAACGATGTATGGACCGCGAACTGCACATGCCTCGGCACCTCCGTTACGGATTGTGCCGGTGTGCCCGGTGGAACAGCACAGCCCGGTTCGCCATGCGATGATGCCAATGCGGCGACCGGCAATGACACCTGGAGCACCGCCTGCGCATGTGAAGGACAAACGATCGATTGCGATGGCGTGATCGGTGGCCCAGCACTGCCCGGACTGCCCTGCAACGATGGGAACGCCACCACCGGCAACGATGTGCTCGATAACAACTGCCAGTGCGCGGGTGCGCTCATCGATTGCGCGGGCGTTGCTGGGGGAACGAGCACTGTAGGCACGCCTTGCGATGATGCTAACGCGAGCACGAGCGGCGATGTGTACAATCCCAATTGCATCTGCGCCGGAACGCTTGCCAACGATTGCAACGGCGTACCAGGCGGTACTGCACAACCCGGCACACCATGCGACGATGACAACACGAACACCGGCAACGATGTATACGCTGCGAACTGCACGTGCGCTGGTCAAGTGATCGATTGCCTGGGTGTGGCAGGTGGCGCGGCGCTGCCAGGAACACCGTGCAATGATGGGGTTGCTTGCACCGTGAACGATGTGCGCGATGCGAATTGCGCCTGCAGTGGCACCACGCTCAGCATAGGCACCGTCACCGGTCCGGCGTCGGTGGTCGGCAATACGAGTAACGCATACATCGTGACACCGGTGGCCAACGCGACCAGCTACACATGGCAACTGCCTACTGGCTGGACATCCAGCGACAACAACTCCTTTGCACTCGTAGCCGAAGCGAACAACACGGCCGGTCCTGTACAACTCTGCGTAACCGCTATGGTCGGCGACTGCGAACTAGCCAGTTGTACAACGGTCAACGTGGACTTCAACACGGGCATCACCTCAAGCGCATCGAACGCGACCGAATGGTTCACGGTACAACCGAACCCATCCAACGGCTTGTTCCAACTTCGTCCGTCCACTACCGATCCAACGCCGATCCGGATCCAGATCCGCAATGGCCTTGGCAAGGAAGTGGTGGCTCCGTTCAGTGTGGCTGGCCAGCGTGCCATCGATATGGATCTGGGCGAAGTCGCCCCCGGCGCGTACTACGTGCTTGCCACACGCAACGGCGATCAGACCGTCGTCAAGATCATGGTACAGCGTTGATCTTCCATAGCACTGTGCTCCAGGGTGGGTCTTCGAAAGAGGGCCCACCCTGTTCGTTTGGAAAGCCCACCCGTTCGATCGGCCGAGGTTGCAACACCGACCGACGCACGGTCTTAGCGCATTGCGATCATGCAAAATATGCGGCGTGCAATGGCACCTCGCCAATACCGCAACGGTTCTTACGGCTTGGTCAGGCTTGCGACAAAATAGGTGCCCCACCGCGACCGCTCAACGTGCACCTCCGCACCCAACGTGTGCAACGCGTCGATCATCAGCATGTCCGGATCGCCCAGGACGGTCGTCTCCAAGAATCCACGGATCAATGGCAATAAAGGCTTCAAAAGCCAACGGTGAACGAAAGGAGGCAATTGACCATCGAGCACAACAAGACGGCCGCCGGGCCGCAGCTGCTCCCACATGTGGAATAACACGGCATGCGGGTCGCCGAAGCTGCTCAACGAGAAACTGAAGAGCACAGCATCATAGGGTGCCGGTGCGCGATAGGTAAGGATGTCCTGTTGGATGATGGACACGTTGTTGATCTCAAAACGTTGTATACGTTCGTAAGCGCGCTCGAGCATGCGCGATGATAGATCCACACCGATCACCTGGCCGTTCCTACCTACTGCACGCGACAACAGCGGAAGACTAGCTCCTTGCCCACAGCCAACGCTGATCACACGCTCTCCACGTGTCAAATGCAACCGCTCCACGGACAATGGTCGCAAATGCCGTGGCACCATGAACAACCACTCGAAGAAGGGATAGACCCCCGCGATCCGATCGAAACGCGCCGCTACCCGTTTTGGATCCGAGCGCAATGGGATGGAACTGGTGGGCATGGGGTCCGGTCCGCCCAAAATTACAGTGTAGTGATCCAGCTATAAATGATCCAGTCACTTACCCGTAGAGCAGTATTTCACGGGGCCCGGAACCCCAGTACGGAAGGCTTGCCTGCTAACCGTGAGCGCAAGTTCCAGCAAGGTGTTCAACAGCGCCGCCGCAAAGAGCAACGGTGAAATGGCGGCGTGGTAGGCAAATGAACTGGCCCCAACGATGACGAGCAACAGCGCACCGCCGCCAACACACCCAAGGGCTATGAGGTGTTTGCGCCGCTTGGGGCGAGTGTCAATGGCACGATCCATGGCAACGAGGGGCTGCAAGATTCCAGCATCGCCATCACCGGGGAAAGAAGGATGTGCGGGGCAGCGAGTGCTGTGATGAATGGTTAGCAATGGTCCAAAGAAAGGCCGTTCAGACACCCATCAGAAGGCGCATTTCAGAAAAGTAAGGTGATACGTACCGGGACGTTTGGCGACCCAGTGGTCGAAGAACGTGCTCGACCTTTAGCTCATGATCGGCTCCATCATCGGCGATTTGCCGGCTCGTGTTATGAATTCAATAGCCCCAAAAGAGTAGACTTCGACTTGTTCCCTTCACGAGCGGAGATAACGGACGACAGCATTCTGACCATTGCAACGGCAGAAGTATTGTTGGGGAACGGCGACTACGCTAGCATGTACCGGCAGTTCGGTCGGCTCTATTCCGATCCAATGGGTGGTTATGGTGCTCGGTTCCTGGAATGGATCTAGGAGAAGACCGATGGCCCATACAATAGCTGGGGCAATGGTTCTGCAATGCGAGTAGGACCAGTAGGATTGGTCAAGTCATCGGAAGAAGAAGTCCTTAAGAAAGCTGCGCTGTCGGCCTCAGTAACACATGATCACCCCAAGGGGGGCAAGGGAGAACAAGCCACAGCACTAGCTGTCTTTATGGCGCGTACAGGTGGATCAAAGGATGCTATCCGTTCGCGCATCGCTGCACACTTCGGGTACGATCTGGACCGCACCGTAGAAGTGATCCGACCGGATTACAAGTTCAATGAAAGTGGTCATGGAACGGTGCCTGAAGCTTTGGTCGCGTTCTTCGACTCATCCGATTACGAAAGTGCGATCCGCCTATCTATCAGCCTAGGTGGGGATAGCGATACCTTGGCGTGCATCACAGGCGGCATTGCTGAAGCTTTCTATAAAGAGATCCCCAGGACGATGATCGATGACGTTATGCAGAGGATCCTATCAGGTCTAAGAAGTACTGTGATCGACTTCCAGAAGCCCCTCCCGGTCAGTCGCCCCATCTAAAGTTCTTGCTAGGACTTCACCCCCTACCCTTCAATAGCAGGACCTGACTGCTTCCCCATAGGAAATGTGAAGTACGAGAGCTGAACAGTGCGGCAGGAAGTACCCATTCACACTTTGCACCCCACCTATCACGCCTCACACAGTTCCACAACCCCATGACCATCCATGGCTTGACCGTCCATGGCGGATATTGCCGGGATCGGGATCATCCCTACATTCGTCCCGCCCAACGGCCCCCTTGTGCTTTGGCGAGACCACGGGGGAACAGGCATCGAACAACATAAACCGTCAGTTAGAACTCATGAACATTTACGTCGCCAACGTGCCTTACTCAGTGAAGGACCAGGATCTCCAAGAGCTTTTTGCACCCTTCGGAGAGGTTACTTCGGCCAAGATCATCATGGACAAAGCCACCAACCGCAGCCGAGGTTTCGGTTTCGTGGAAATGGGCAATGATGACGCCGGACGTGCTGCCATCGAAGGCACCAACGGCAAAAATTTCCATGGTCGTGACCTAGTGGTGAACGAGGCACGTCCTCGTACCGAAGGTGATCGTCCAAGCTTCGGCGGCGGAGGCCGTAGTGGCGGTGGGGATCGTGGCGGTTACCGCGGTGGTAACGGCGGTGGTAGTGGCGGGGGTGGTGGTGATCGCGGCGGTGACCGTGGCGGCTACCGCAGCGAGCGTGGCTCACGTCGCGACGAGTACTAGGATATATTCTACAGATCAAAAGCCCTTTCGCTGTCCGGCGGAGGGGCTTTTTCATTGCATCCATTTCGGCTTCGGCCGTGAAAAGTTGCTGATCGATCGAACCATCCCGTGGTCCATCTGTCCTCGTCACCGACCGCCGCAGTGGAAGCCGGTACCTTTGCCCCATTCTCCTGGTCCAGCAGAACCATGCCACTATTGAACCAGCACTTCCTCATCACCCTGCTGATCGTCCTCGTCCTTCCTTCAAGCGCAGTGCTGGCACAGCGCCCCGGCGGCGCACCCGCGATAGGTAAAGTGTATGGCAAGGTGCTGGACAGCACCACGCGTAGACCAGCGGAGTTCGCAACGGTCAGCGTTCTGGCAGGCCGCACCGATAGTGTGGTCAACGGGTCGATGGTGCGATCGAACGGCGACTTCTCCTTCGAGAAACTGCCGATGGGGCCCTTGACGGTGAAGGTCAGCTTCATCGGCTACAAGACCCTGATCAAGGACGTCACCATTACGCGGGAGAAGGTGGAGCAGGACCTGGGCAACCTGATCCTGGAGCCCGATGTTGAAGTACTGAAGGAAGCGGAGGTCACGGGTGAACGCAGCGTGAACGTGATGCACGTGGATCGCCGCGTGTTCAACGTGGAAAAGGACTTGAGCATACAAGGGGGCACCGGTGTGGATGTGATGAAGAACATACCGGGCCTGAGCGTGGATGTGGATGGCAACGTGCAAATGCGCGGCTCCACACCACAACTCCTGATCGATGGGCGCCCCACCTCCATGACCCTGGAGCAACTACCGGCAGAAGAGATCGAACGGGTGGAAGTGATCACCAACCCATCGGTCGCGTTCGATGCGAACACCACAGGCGGCATCCTGAACGTGGTGCTGAAGAAGAACACCAAGCCCGGTTACAATGGGCAGGTGCAGGCGGGGATCGGCACCAACGATCGTTATCAGCTTGGGGGCAACGTGAATGTGAAGGATGGCCGTGTGGGTTTCAATCTCTCTTACAACTACAACACGAGCACCAACGTGACCACCGGGTTGACCCGGCGCACGGACCGTGCCTTTGGCGAGACCATCGGCTTCTTTGACCAGGATACGAAAAGCAACTCCACCCGGCTGATGAACGGTGGGCGTTTCGGCTTCGATTGGCAGGTGAGCAACCGGAGCACACTTTCTGTTTCGCAAGCGGTGCGCGTGAATGCGAACGACGGCACGGATCGGCAAGCGTCCAGTTCCTTTGGCGCTAACCGGGAGGTGACCAACACCGGCGAGCAGATCAACACATCGGACTCCAAGAACCAGGGGATGACCTCGCAAGTGGCATTCCGGCACAAGGCACCGCAGGAAGGCAAGGAATGGACCATCGACTTCACCTTCAACCGAAGCAAGCGTGATAGCGATTCCGAACAGGATCTGCGCCTTTTCGGTCTTGATGGTGCCAACACCAGCAGCACGCCACGCATCCAAACCAACCTGGGGGGCTCCACGAATGACACCTACACCCTGCAAGGCGACTTCATCAACCCGATCAAGGACGGGACCAAGTTCGAATACGGCTTCAAGAGCAACACCCGTTTGGACAACACGTTCATCGACGTCTTCGTCACCTCCCCCTTGGTAGGCAATGCGGTCAGGGACACGGCCCTCTCCAACGATTTCAAGATCACCGACCTGATCAACGCAGGGTACTTCAACTGGTCGCAGAAATTGACCGAACGTTGGTCCATGATGGCGGGCTTGCGACTGGAAGCAACATGGTTCCGAACGGAACTTCGGGGCAAGGACCAAGTGTTCAGCTACATCTATCCGGATGGCACCACGGACCTGGGGCGTGCGCTGTTCCCATCGTTGTACCTGGTGCGCCGTTGGGCCGATGGGGTGCGCGAACTGCAAGTGAATTTCTCGCGCAAGATCCAACGGCCCAACCATTGGCAGATCATGCCCTTGATCATGTTCAGCGATGCGCGCAACGTACGCATTGGCAACCCGGCGTTGGCGCCAGAGATGAGCAACCTGGCCGAAGTGAACCACCTGCTCCCTTTCTGGAAAGGCAAAGCCACCTGGCTCACCTCGCTGTTCGGGCGGCACACGGTGGATGCGATCACCAGCTATGCATCGCCCTTGCCAACGGACACGACCATCCTGTTGAACACCTTCATCAACGGCAGCTACAGTATCACCAGCGGCTGGGAGAACATCATCAAGCTGGACCCCGTGAAAGGCTTGCAGATCACCATCAGCGGCACGATCCAATACACCGATGTTGCGTTGGCCAAAGCACAAGGTGGAGCACGCAATACGGGAACGAACTGGAACGCCAAGCTCATCGCCAATTACCGGATGGGGAAGGATTGGACCATGCAACTGAACGGCGAGTACGAGAGCCCACGGATCCAACCGCAGGGTGTGGGTCTTTCGCAATACGGGATAGACGCCTCCGTGAGCCATGACTTCACGAAAAAGCTTTCGGGTGTGGTCTCGGTCAACGATCTGTTCTTCACCCGCCGTTGGGGCAACACCGTGGATACGCCTTTTCTCTTTCAGGAATCATTCCGCCGGCGCGAGATGCGTTTCGTGCGCTTTACGCTCACCTGGAAATTCGGCGAGCAGAACACCTCGATCTTTCGGAGGAAGCGGGATCAACAGCGCGATCCCGGCAGTGGCGGTGACGGAGACTTCTAGAAGGTGACCACCTCGAAGCGAGGGCAACCGATATCGCCTACCTGGTTGTAATAGTCCAGAAAGCGCAGCTTGTGGAAATACCCTTCCGCATCGTTGATGATGTAAACGATGGATGGATCCACGGTGTACGAGTTGGTAATGAAAGAGTAGGTCTTCCAGTCGTACCCGATAACATCCCGATCGCTGCTGAAGGCATGCTGCAGCGTGTCCGAGAGTGCGACGGCATTAAAGTCGGGGTTCTCCATGCGTGCAAGTCGGGTGCCTCCGCCCGCAAGAAAACCAGTGACCTGATAGTACGGGAGGTAAATGGGCTGATAGACTTGGGTCGTGTACCGCGTGAGGACGATATCCCATGTGCGGTGTACGGGTTCGATGACCGTGGCGCCTTGCTCGAACTTGAACATGGTATGCGCCCGCAACGGATCCTTGGCCACGGTGTATTGCGCTGGATCCGATCCATCCAATTGCGCAGTGGACACGACATAACCGCTGGCGTCAACGGAAAGGACCTGCAGCTTTCGCATGCCCATGGAAGCCCCTTGTTGATCCGTACCCATATCGATGATGAAGACGTGGTCCCCATTGCGCCAATCGCCAATGGCTGTGCTATCAGCATGGCCACTCGGGCGATCGTACTTGCGCGCCGCCCCCATGCCAAGGGTGTCTGTTGGCTGATCCATAGGCACTGCACCGCGATCCCAAGCCCACATCATGCGCGAGCCGTTCAAGCGAACACGCCAGCCATCCTGCCCGCATTCGAAGGAGAGGTCCCACGCCGTTTTATCGTTGGAAGCCATCACGCTACCGGTACCGATGTCAAACCAAAGCTGGTTCTCGTAGCCGGACTCCAGACACAACTCGCGCACCACGGCGGATCCGGGTTGGCGCCCAGGCAACGCCAGCTCGTCGCGCACGCATCCCGTGGTCAGGATAAGCATCAGCGAAAGGATGGATACGCTGTTCTTCATCCTCATTGTTTCCGGATCAGATCGAATTCAACCCGCACGAACCCCGTTCGCCCGGTGGTCATGGGTACGCTGTTTCCACCGGCATTGTGTACACCACCGGCCAGGCTGGCATTCAAATTCTGCACATTGAAGAGATCCTTGCAGCCGCCGGATAGGGTGATGCGACCTGCCCAAACACGTTTGCTCACCGTTGCATCGGCCATGTGGAAAGGCGCTATGGAACCGCGCACCAGGTCAACGTTGTTGAGCAGCGCATAGTTCACTTGCTGCCCAGTGTACTTCCAGAACAGCGAAGCGGACCACCCGCTTTTTCGCCATTGCCGGCTCAGGCTACCTCGCACTTCCGGTGTCCACAGCCAGGGCTCATCGTGGGCCATGGCAATAGCATCCGAACGGGCGGTGATCGCTGCACCCACAGAAAGGGACCACACACCATTGTCCCAAGCGGCGCCTGTGCTTCCGCCTGCCGTGCGCAATTCGCTCACGTTGGCATAGGTCCATTCGGTAAGGCCTACTTGCGCCAGAGAGATCTGATCGCGTAGCCTGTTGTAGAACACGTTGATCTCGCTGGTATACGTTTGGTCGTTGCTGGTCTTTCTAAAGGCCAGTGCGAGCGTACCATGGCGCGAACGTTCGGCACGTAGATCCGGGTTGCCATTGATGTCGTGGTTCACATCCACGAAGAGGAAATAGAGTTCTTTGAGCGAAGGGGCCCGAAAGCCTTCGG
>Ga0209181_10005393_pt1 | contig 18436 bp, 10 predicted proteins | sample MAT05_FD_187208 | JGI IMG/M metagenome (GOLD analysis project Ga0209181, IMG submission 187208) | Freshwater microbial communities from Lake Fryxell liftoff mats and glacier meltwater in Antarctica - MAT-05 (SPAdes) (version 2) | ecosystem: Environmental > Aquatic > Freshwater > Ice > Liftoff...
GCTGGAACTCGATGGCTGGTGGCTGTTCGCGGTGGCGTGGATGGCCGGCACGCTCGGCTATGCCGCGCTGCATGACCTGCTGCTGCGGGTACTGAACCGCAAGCTGGGCGGGCCGTAACCCGATGCGGCTCGGCGCCAGTATCGTCGGCGACCTGCGCAAGGTGCTGGCCGACGAGGTGAAGGCGGGCGAGCGCGCGGCGATGAGCGCCATCCGCGCCGAGACCGATCAGGTGAAGGCCGAGCTGCGCCGGCAGGTCACCACCGCATTCTCAGGCAACGCGCGGGGCATCGCCAATGCCTGGCGGTCGATGATCTTCCCGCGCTCAGGGCAGTCACTGCGGCCGGCGGGGCTGGTCTTCACCAAGGTGCCGAACGTCATCGACGCCTTTGAGCGGGGCGCCCTGATCCAGCCCAAGGGCGGCGGGAAGTTCCTCGCCATCCCGACCGGGTTCAACGCGGCGCGCGGACGCAGGGGGCGTGGCGAGAAGGGCATGCGGGTTACGCCCGCGCAGATGGTCGCCTCATCGGGACCTCTCCACTTTCCCGAAGCAAGTCCAATTGCAGCGCAGGTCGGCCTGGTGTGGCATCCCATGAGCAACTTCTGGACCCTGATGCGAACGGACTGTGCCGAAGAGATGGAGTTCTTCGCCCGGCTGGAGGACAGGACCACCCGCGTCTCGGATGATGACCTTGACGATGTCGGGGAGGCGGCACGATGCCGCCCGCGCGTGAGGCATCAAAGGATGGAGGCGCGCCCTTTGGTCTTTGTCGCGTGTGGCGCTTGGGCCCGGTCCCACAATCCCCGCGGCACGACGCCCTGGTGCTCGCCGGGATGAATGTTCCCCTTGTGCTCCGCATTCCCGACATCGGTTCGGTTGTTGAGCAGCTTGTACACATAGCCCTTGTCCAGCGGCCGGCCCACCTTGCTGCTGAGGTCCTGGTCACAAAGGCGCTTCACCGGCTTCGTGCCCGCGCACGCCTCGGGGAAGCGTTCGAAGACCCTGGCCGATGAGACAGACACGAGCAGCGCCGCATTCCGCGGCCAGTTCAACCCCATGCCTGACGCAGCCGCCCGCATGCTGCCATTGGGCCCGCAGCGCTTCGCCAAGGTTGGGCGCTGCGCTGACCTTCCGCAGTGGCGCGGCATGGATTCCCGGCTTGACAGCACGCCGGGGCCAGACTGACCATCAATGACTCATCTTCGGTTTGCAGCAGCATCGCAGCTCGGTGGATGCCACGCAGCTGCCCGGGTGGCCGGGTTCGATGCGCGGCAATCAATGGCTGCGAACGACTGATCATGCCTTTGGCGCTCTGCCGAAACCGTATCGATGGCGAGGGGTAGTTCGATGACACTCACGGAAGCCAAGCCCGAGAACTGGAGGAGACGAGTCACAGGCAGAAACATGAATGTCGTGGAGTTCCTAGGCTGGCCGGATAAGGCCGATGTCGGAACGCTTCTCATTGAAAAGGACCACGGGGATTACGTGTTCGAGGCCTGGGACCACGCGGGCAAGGATTTGTGGCTGACACGACATCAATATAGGAAGCAGGATGGCAATAGAGTTACGGCTAATGATTGGCGCCTGATCCAGGCGACCTCGAACCTTCTGCCGCCCAAGTGCGAAGATCTTCCCAAAGCAATAAAGGATATGTTCCATCAGGAAGACATGAAGGGCAAAAAGATAAGACTATGGCAGGCTGACGCACCGCTTGGCGGTGTCCAACGCGGCCATGCAAGGACGGGTCGGATCAAAGCGGCGGCGCTTCAGGACCTCAAGGATGATGCCCAACTCGCGAGGGCGGATGAAGGACAAGGCAGGATAAACGCCCCTTCCTTGACGCGTATCGGCGAACGTAAACGGCCCGACGATTTCCAATTGATGGCGCCATTCGTCGATATGGAACAGCATTTGAAATTTTATGAACCGCAACAGCGCCTGTCCAGACGCGAAATGCCGACACGCCAATACAATGACGATGCCATTGCGGGTCTGAAGGAGTGGGAATTCCACGAAACGATCGATCGCGTGAATGCCGTGACATTCCGTCTCGAAGACCGCACGCCTGCGGAAGTCATCTCGCGCAAGGGAGGATTTCAGCCCTCGGTCATGCGCACGGACTCTGGCTACACAAATCGGATCGCCGACGAATTTACAGACTACATGAAATCGAGACACGGCAGAGAGGTTGATAGAGATAAGATAGTGCAGATGATTGACAGATACAGGGATGAAAAACAAAAACAAAAAAAATATATTGCGGAAGAAAGAGAAAAATTTGCCAAACAATTAAAGGCGTATCTGCCCTCCATGACTGAAGAGTATATGAAAATTAATTTCCGAAAGCCGTACGAAGACAGGGAAACCATAGAGAACGTCAAGAGGCGAGCCGAGGTGGCTGCGGCCGACAAAGCCAGATTAGAAAACTTGAAGAAACAGGAAAAAAATTTCAGCGACATCAAGCTCGCAGAGAAGGAACGGTTGCTGCGTGAAGGCAAATTGGAAGCGGAAGCGGATATGCTCGCAGATCGCGCCGCCAGAGACAAAGCCTATTACAGTATTGATTTCATCTCCAGTCGTGACTTCGAACTCCTTGATGTCTACCTGACGTGGATGTCAGGACTTGATAAGGAAGCTTCGCATCTCGGCCGAATGGTAGAGAACGAATTCCGGAAGGGTTGGATCTCAACCGCCTACTGCCTCGACTCTTCGCTCAACTATGCACTCAAGAGGCCGTCTCCGACAGGTCATTGGGTCTACGTGATTCTCGTCCCTTCGGGTTTCGTCGTGCCCTACGCGGAGAAACTCGATGTGATCACCTGGGGCACGCCGGAAACGGAAGTTGCGCATTTCGGGGAACTGCAATGGGACCGCGTGGTTGGATTTGCCCATTTTTATAATGGCCAAATCGATTCCCCCATTTTCTTCCAAAAGAGGTTCCGCGAGAAAGAGGAGGCAGCCTTCAAGGCGATGCACCTCGCCTTGAGTGGCCTTCTTCCCGGGCAGAAACTGCCGGATTAGCCCTGTTTCACAGCGTCTTGACGCGACCAAACGAGGCTGACCTCTCCCGCGGCCTGTTTTCCAGGCCACCGCCTGATCCCAGGGTATCCGTCCGGCGAGGGCCGCCTTCCGCAATGTGGCTGGTCCTGCCTTTGATCTTACGGGCGTTCTTTCGAGCGCTGTTAAGGGCAGAGGGTGGGTTGGCGGATGGAGATCATCACTGGCGTTGAGCGGCGACGCCGCTGGCGGCCTGAGGAGAAGCTGCGGATCCTGGCCGAGCTCGACGAGCCTGGTGGCAGGTTCAACGACGTGGCGCGCCGGCACGACGTCAGCCGCGGTTTGCTGTGGCAGTGGCGGGACGCGCTGCGGCGCGGCCGGGTTTCGGCAGATATCGCGGCCTTCGTCCCACTGCGGATCGTGCCTGAGTTGGCGGCACCGGTGGCCCCGGCATCATCGGCGGCTTGCCCAACGGCTTGCACGGATGCTGATGGTGAGCCGGACGGGCGCATCGAGATCGTGCTCGCCGACGGCACCGCGGTGCGGGTGGGTGAGCGGATCAGCACCACGGCGCTGCGTCGTATCCTGGCGGCACTGCGCGGATGATCCCGGTGCCCTCTGGCGTGCGGGTCTGGCTGGCGGTGGGCCACACCGACATGCGCCGCGGCATGGGTGGCCTGGCGCTGCAGGTCCAGCAGTCACTGGGGCGCGATCCCCATGCCGGCGATCTTTATGTTTTCCGTGGCCGCCGCGGCGATCTGGTCAAGATCGTTTGGCACGACGGGCTCGGCATGTCGCTTTACGCCAAGCGGCTGGAGCGGGGACGCTTCATTTGGCCCGCGCCGGCCGATGGATCGGTGGCGATCTCGGGCTCGCAGCTGGCCTACATGCTTGACGGGATCGACTGGCGAAACCCGCAACGGACATGGCGGCCGGAGGTCGCCGGATAGTTCGCGGCGGCGGCAGATTTCCACTACCTGCCGAGCGCGGTTCATGATTCCATCGCACCATGATGCCGCTGCCCAACAGCACACCCGACGATGTCGAAGCCCTGCGCGCAGCACTTGCCGTGGAGCAGGCGGCGCGCCTTGAAGCCGAGGCACGTGCTTCCGGCGCCGAGGCGATGGTCGCTCACCTAAAGCTGCTGATCGCCAAGCTGAAGCACGACAGGTTCGGCGCCTCCTCCGAGCGCGGCCGCAAGCTGCTCGACCAGTTGGAGCTGGAGCTCGGCGAGCTGGTGGCTGCCGCCAGCGAGGATGCGGCCAAGGCTGGCGGGACCTCCACGCGAGGCCGTTCAGACACGCCCGGCCGCAAGCCCGTGCGCGCGCCCCTGCCGGCGCATCTGCCGCGCGAGCGCGTGGTGATCGCCGCCCCCGCCGCCTGTCCCTGCTGCGGCGGCAGGCTGGCCAAGCTCGGCGAGGATGTTACTGAAACCTTGGAGGTGGTGCCGCGCCAGTGGAAGGTCATCCAGACGGTCCGCGAGCGGTTCAGCTGCCGCAGCTGCGAGAGCATCACGCAGCCGCCGGCGCCGTTTCATCCCATCGCGCGCGGCCGTGCCGGGCCAAACCTGCTGGCCATGATACTCGAGGCCAAGTTCGGCCAGCATCTGCCGCTGAACCGCCAGAGCGAGGGCTACGGGCGGGAGGGCGCCGAGCTCAGCGTCTCGACGCTGGCCGACTGGGTCGGCACCTGCACGGCGCTGCTCGCACCCCTGGTAACGCTGATCGAGGCCCATGTGCTGGCGGCCGGGCGATTGCATGGCGACGACACCACGGTGCCGCTACTGGCCAAGGGCAGGACCGTCGTGGCGCGGGTCTGGACCTATGTCCGCGACGATCGACCATTCGCCGGCCCGGCGCCGCCGGCGGCGATGTTCCGCTATTCGCGCGATCGCACGGCAGAGCACCCGAGGCGGCACCTGGCGAGCTACCAGGGCATCCTGCAGGCCGACGCCTATGCCGGGTTCAACGACCTCTACATGGCCGGGCGCAGGCCAGGGCCAGTGACGGAGGCCGCCTGCTGGGCGCATGGCCGGCGCAAGCTGTTCAAGCTGGCGGAGGTGGCCCGCGCGCCGCTGGCGGTCGAGGCAGTGCGCCGCATCGACGCGATATTCGACGCAGAGCGCGCCATCAATGGCCTGCCCGCCGAGCAGCGCCTGGCGGTGCGGCGGCAGCACATCGCGCCGCTGGTCGCCGAGTTGGAAAACTGGATGCGCCAAACCCGTGGCACGCTGTCGCGGCATGCCGACGTGGCGAAGGCGATGAACTACATGCTGACGCGCTGGGAGGCGTTCACCGCGTTTCTCCATGATGGCCGCATCTGCCTGACCAACAACGCAGCGGAACGTGCGCTGCGAGGCATCGCGCTCGGGCGGAAATCTTGGCTGTTCGCAGGGTCGGACCGGGGTGGCGAGCGCGCTGCAGCGATGTACGCGCTCATCATCACTGCCAAGCTGAACGACGTCGATCCGCGTGCGTGGCTCGCCGACGTACTGGCCAGGATCGCCGACCACCCGGCATCGCGCCTGCAAGAATTGCTGCCATGGAACTGGAAGCGCGATCAGGCCAAAGACGCCGCTGCCGCCTGACGATCAGCCGGCTGTGGCCCTGGGCGGATGCTTACATCCCAGGCGGCTCGGAAACAGGCCAGGCAGGGCGGCGTCACCCCGCGCCGTGCGGGCAGAGTGCCAAGAGCGGCCGGCGAGGCACGCCTGGGCCCGGGCAAGTGGATGGCGCGACCGATGGCGGTTCCGCGGGCAAGCCGCGTGACGGAGGCCCAGCGACAAGGACCCGTCGGACCGACCCGTCCCGGCCTTGGCGCGCAGGCATCAGATCTCGAACGGAACCTCCTCCTGCTTCGCGAGGTCGAAGCAGGGCCCAAGGTCCACCGAACTCGTTGCATGCTTCAGCCAATCCCCGGGGACGCCCTCGCCCGGCTTGCCCTGGTCGCGCGCCTCGAAATGCAGCGTCTCCGGCGGCAGCCGGAAGCTGACAGTCTTGACCGTACCCTGAAAGAGAACCAGCAGGATGTTCTTCGAGCAGCGCCGGGTAACCAGCGGTGCGAGATTGTCGTCGGCCACGACACCCATCGCCGGCCAGCCGGATACGAGTTCGGAGCGCAGCACGATGCCCGTCAGCCGCGGCAGCGCGCCGAAGGGCCGCTCGCCCTCCCCCACCGGGTCGGCGCCGGCGTGCATCGCCTGCTTGAAGCCGGGCAGGTCGGCCGTCGCCGTCTCGTCGAGCGTCCAGGTCCCGCCGACGCCCAGCGCACCCACCAGAAGGTTGGCGAGCCACCGTTCGTCCAGCGCGAAGGATCGCAGCGATTCCTTCGGCAACTGGCGCTCGTCGGGCAGCAGGTAGCGGAACGGAACACCTTCGAGCTTGAGCAGCCCTTCGGTCCAGGCGGCGAGCTCGGGCGTCAGCAGCCGGCGAAGCCCGGTCGGCAACAGCCGCCCGGACAGCGGCGCACCGGTGGTCGCCCCCGTCGGCCGGCGCGGATGCAGGTGTTCGGCCGCCCTCGCCTGGCTCTCGTGCCGTGCAGCCTGGGCAAGACTGCGCTTCAGCCGCAGCAGCCCGACGGAGACCGACTTGTTCTCCAGGGCGAGCAGCCGGCCTATTTCCTGGGCCGCGGCATGCGAGATATCGGGCCTGCCCGACGACGCGGCGCCCTTGGCCAACCTCCCGGCCGCGGAGGACGAGATCGGCACGAGCGGACCGCGGTAATCCGCCACCGTGCGTTGCCCATCCGGCGAGGCGTAACCGAGGCGCTCGGTCGTGCCCAGGATGCAGGCTTTCGCCACGCTCTCGACCAGGGACCTGAAGCCAGCCCCGCCGGCGGGGCAGGAGAAGCTCCAGCTGTGCAGGCTGATCAGTTCGCAGGTCGTCCCGGTCACCTTCATGCCCCGCAGCGAGACAAGATGCGCAGTGCTCAGCCTGCCGAGGGAAGCAGGGCGCCGCGCGACGACGACCGCACGCTCGGCGCCCCCAGGGCCTTTCGTGACGCGCACATGGCAGAGCCGCTTGAGTTCGAGCGCCGTGGGGATTTCCGCCGCGCTCACGGTGATCCTGGCCGGCCCCGGCATCGCGTCCTGCGTCGCCTTCTCATCCGCCACCGCCTTCTTCTCGCCATCGAACACGAGGAGGGCGAGCCAGGGCGTGTTTTCGTCCGCGCCCTCGACCTCCGCCTGACATTCCCAAGGCAGCGTGCTGCGCTCGAGGATGATCTGCGGCAGGCTTGTCGCGTGGTCGCCAAGGCTCCCCTGCGGTGGGAACACCCCGTGGATGCAGGACGCGGGCAGGCTGGTGTGCTCGCCAGGCACCTCGAAGCGGAGCGACGCCTTCGCTACCAGCTGCCGGGAGGCGTCGTCGGCATGCGCATGGGTGCCGGGCTTCGTGCCCAACCGCTGCGTCACCTGAATGTCGTAGACCCCTTCGCTAAGCGCCGGACGGTGCCGCTCGTGCAGTTCGGCCCCGGCGTGGGGGCGCGACGCGCCAGTGTCCTTCACCTCGCCTGGCCGGATCTCCACCCCGGCCAGGGCCTGGACGAGTGTCTCGTCGGCAGCCCCGGCCTTCCCCCTGACCCCCTGCGGCTTGCGCTCGCCCCACAGCGCGGCCGGGTATCCCTTCGTCAGCCGCCGGTAGCAGAGATCCTTCGGCTGCCAAGCCGTGCCGCCGAGCTTCGTGACGATGATCGTCGTCTCCGAGACGACGTCGTCGTGGTCAGCCTGCATCGGCGCTATGCCGAAGCGGGACAATGCACCGGCGTCCGGCCCTGGGTCCGCCCCGGGCGGCATGGCTTCGGCATGGATCCGCTTGGCGGGAATGACGGAGTCGACGACGAGACAAAGCGCCTTCGGATCGACCACCCACACCTTGTCCGCTTCCACGAAGCGGGAGAGGCCGCCCTTGACGGACACGGTGCAGCACTTGCCGGCTTCCGGCAGCAGCGCGCTGAAGCCCCTCCCATTGCCGCCTTCGTCATCGTGGAACAGGTGCACGGGCGGCGGCTCGGCCGCGGCGCTGCCGAACGCGACGTCGAAGGAGAAGAGCACGAGGTTCACCCGGGCGCGGCCGGAGAAGGGCGGGCCCCACACCGTGAGGTTCGCGCCGATCTCGATGGTGATGTGGCGCGTACCGGCGAGCTCGAAGGTGTAGGACGCGCCGAGCTCGACATAGGCCTCGCCCTTGTAGTGCAGCGGCTGCCATTCGAAGAGGCAGTCGATCCCGGCCTTGAGCCACGCCTTGTAGGGGTGCTTCTCCCACAGGATTTCCAGGTGGCCGCCCAACATCGCGGCTGAGGAGGTGAGCGCGTAGTAGGCGTCCCCCTTGATGCTGACGGCGTCCTTGTGCCAGGCGATGCTGACGCGCGGCACCTTCGGGAAATGCGGGCGGCTCGCCAGGTCGAACTCCGGGTGGTAGCCGCCCAGTGTGAGCACGAACTGCCCTTCATGCTTGCCCGAGAACCAGGAATGGAAGGCGAAGCCCCCCGCCAGCTGGCAGTCGCGGGAGAAGATGTAGGACCCCGGCGAGAGCTGCGCGCGCAGCGCCAGCAGGCCGTCATCCGGCCGGTAGGACGCCAGCCAGGCCATTTCGACGACGGCCACGGCCTCATCCCGCGTCACGCCCGCCGGCATGACGAGCTCGGAACGCCCGATGAGGCTGATCGCCACCTCCTTGCCGAAGGAGGCCGTCAGCAGCGCGGAGGAGGAGATCGTCTGGAAGGAGCTGAACTTGATGCCAACGCCGAGGAAGACCGCGCCGAGTTCCGGCGGAATGTACTCACGCAGCGCGACGCTCGCCGCGCGCAGCGCACTGGCCGAACGCACGTCGCCCTTGCCCACCCCGTCGGCAAGCAGCGGGAAGCTGGCGAGCTTCTCGATCGGCGGAAGCTTGAATGCGCGGTTGTAGCCGAAGGCCGCGGCCAGGCCGGTGACGAAGAAGAAGGAAGGACCGCCGATCGGGTAGTCCAGCGCCGCATAGACAAAGAGCGACGGGTGGCCATCGACCGTCCGGTAGGAGCCGATGGCGTCGATGGTGAGCGCGCCGGCCTTGATGACGGCGGTGCCGAGATACTCGACATCGTCCGGCTTGTCGGCGTCGGCTCCCGCATTCTGGCGGAGCAGGGAGCCGCCGATCTCGATCCCCGGGGCGCTGAAATCGAGCGCGATGCCGTCCAGCGTGGTGGTGATGCGTCTGGGATTGGCGACGTTCACCTCGGCGCCGAAGCCTTGGAGGGCGAGCGAGAGGCCGGCCGCGGAGAGATGCGCGTCGAGCAGGAAGCCCAGCGTGCCTTCGTGATAGCGGACCCCGAGGCGCTCGAGCGCGAGCGGCCCGAAGGATTTCTGGACCGCCATCCAGCTGACGTCATCGACCCTGGCAACCTCGGGCGGCGCCGGCTCCGCCTCGGCTTGCGGCTCGTGTTGCATCTTGCCGTCGCTCATGCCCACGGGCAGGCCGAGCCTGATCTCCTCCGCGGCGAGCGCCACGCGGGTCGTGATGGAGAAGCCCTTCTTGCCGGGCAGGGGGCTCGGCAAGGTCAGCCCGCCGCGTTGCACCAGGCTTTCGAGGCCGGTCGAATTGATGCCGCCCGAGGTGATCAATGGCTGGAACAGCAGCCGCGCCCCCTGGCCGGGGGGGAAGGACGCGCCGACCACCGGCAGGCCGCTGAAATCCACGCCGGCCTCGACATCGGCGGCAAGCAGCCAGTGGGCGGGGTCGTCGCCGCGGCTTTCGTAGGCGAAGAACGCATCCTTGATGGAAAAGGACGCATTTTCGGTGAGCTTGACGAGGCTCTGGTCGGTCGTGTCGTTCTTGTCGAGAAAGGGCGCGATCAAGTCGCCGAGCGTCACCTCCCCCCCTTCGGTGTCGGTGTAGCTCGCCAGCAGCGTCCGGCTCCCCTCCCCCGCATCGAACACCAGGTCGAAGAGCAGGGAGCCGAGTTGGACGGTTCCGTGGAAATTCGTGCTGAGGCCGTCGAGATAGATGTCGAGGGTGATGTCGAGCGGCCGGCCGCCGCGCACCGGCATGCTCGCCTCGCAGCGGATGGCGAGGTCCTTGGCCGCGGTGCCGAGGGCGATGGACAGGCGGGTGATCATCGCCCCGCGCAGTGCCTCGGGGCATTCGCCCTTGATGTCGAGCTGCTTCATGACATCGGCGACGAACGTGCCGACATCAAGCTCCGCGTCCTGTGCCAGGCTGCCTTCAAAATGCCAGCCCGAGGCCGCCGCGTCGTGGGTTGCCGCGACCAGCAGCGCGACCTTGCCCAGCGTGATCGCGGCATGAAGCCTGGCCGAGGTGATGCCATCCTCACTCGAATAGACGAGAAGGGCCGAGACCTCCGTCAGGTGGCATTTCGAAAGAACCTCCCAGTCCCCGCCAGCTTCGACCGCCAGGGAATAGGTGCCGCTCCAGGGATCGGCAGTCAGGCGGATCTCCTCGAGGCTGAGCGCCCCCACCTCGCCCAGCGCATGCGCGTCGGTGACGGTCGACAGGAGCTGCTTGTCCGGCCGGACCTTCGCCACGATCTGCGGGCCGGGCATCGTCGCGGACAGCCAGGCGCCGTCCATGAGGCCGAGGGTGCCGGGCTTCCGCCGTGGCATGATCTCCGCCGTGGGCATCTCAAGAGAGGCGGTCAGCTCGACGCTGCCGATGTGCAGGACGCCTCGCGCGACATTCAGTTCGAACGTTCGGTCGCCGCCGTTCGATTTGAACGTCACCTTGGGCTGCCACTCGGCCTCGACCCGCAGCGTGGAGCCGTCGCCGGTGAGCTTCGCCAGGGTGATGCACAGGCTCAGGTCGAGATCGACGGCGTTGCCGCTGCCCGAGAACGTCGCCTCGACCGAGAGGCCCATGGCACCGATGACGGTCGTGCCGGACACCGTCGCCGTGTCGGCGGAGGGTGACGTCAGCTTCGCCGCGGTGATGGTCAGGCCGCCGGGGAAGTAGCCGTCCTTCGCGAAGAGCCGCTGGACGAAGGGCCAGGGCTGCGTCGTCTCCTGCGTCAGGGGCAGCGTGTGCTCCTGGTCGATCAGCGCGGTGATCGCGTCGTGGATGCCGCTCATGCTCAGCCGACCCTGTTCTCAGACGCTTGCGGGATGCAGCGCGTGCCGCCGCATCAGGACGGGTCGCCGATTTCGGCAAGCAGCACCGACACCGTACAGGTCGCCTCGACCGTCCAGCGGACGTGGACACCTTTCTCTCCGAAGGACGCCCCCCAGTCTCGGAGCTGCACGCTCTTGGCGGCCAGCATGTCGCGCAGACGCGAGACATCACCGGCGCAGCCCGCGTCAAGCCAACTGTGGAAAGCGACGGAGGGGATCGGCCCGCCAAGCGGCACCGGCACCTCGGGGACAGGATATTGCCTGGCCCCAGCCATATCCACGGTTGCCGTCAGGGCGCCGCCACTGGATGTGACCGTCACCGGGATCGTGGGCCCGGCGAAGGAGACCGGGCAGAGGGAACCGTCGCTTGCTTCCGCCGAGACCCGCACCCGGAACGCGCCGCGCAAGGCCAGTGGCGGCATGGCATCGGCCGGCAGGGGCAGGCTGAAGACCGGCGCCACACTCTGAGATTTCGGTCGGCCCCACGGGGGAACAACGTTGCCCGGATCGAGCGTTGCAAGGTCGAGTTGCCAGTCGTCGAAACGCCAGAACGACTCGAGGTTATACGGGTAGACGTGGTGGAACTCGGTCCGCGTGGTGAGCTCATCCCGGAGCGTCCGGGCAACAAGACGGACGCCGCCGAGCGCCAGACCCGCATCGGCCTTCAACAGGGTGTCGAATTCCAGCGGGCCGGGCGAGCTGATGCGCCCCGCGATGGTCACGTTCCCCCGCACGTCGAGCGTCGGCTTCGGTTGGGACGTCCCGCTGCCCACCCGGCTGCCCTCGACCACAAGCCCCGCATTGGCGTTTACCGGAGTGTCGAAGTTCAGCGGGCCGGGTGACGTGACGGGCCCGTCGATGCGCAGGTCCCCCCGCACATCCAACGCCGCCTTGGGCTGCGACGTCCCAATGCCCAGCCGCTGGCCCCGGACGACCATCGGCGATTTCTGCAGCGTCGCGACCAGCTCCTCGGTCATGTCGCGGCCGTCCGGGTCAAGGTTCACCCAATCGACGTGCAGCGGCGAGGGACCGTTCCGGTGCCGCGTCGCAAGCCCCTCGATCCGGATATCCAGGCTGCCCTCGGGATTGATCCGGAAGTCAGGCCCGATGTTTTCCGGCGGGTAGAACTTCCAGCTTGTCTGGCCGTCCGTCTCGACCAGGTCGCTGCACTGCAAGGACATCGAGGTATCCTCGACCGATACGTCGGGCAGCAGGCTTGCACCCACAGTGCAGCCCCGCAGCGCCTCCTTGCTCGCCAATGCCCCGGGCCTATCCTCCGGCCCGAAGGGGATGGTCAGGTGGAACGCCGTGCCAGGCCCGATGCCGAGCGGTTGCGCCGTGGTGTTCGTCAGCCTCAGGACGATCGGGGACGCTTCCTTGCTGCCGTCGTTCAGGACGTAATTGCCCGCATCGCCCGCGAAGTGGGCCTGGAGCAGGGGTTGATCACGCCGTTGGCGCGGCGCGGCCATGGTGAGCACCATCTGGTGGTGCCGTGGCTTGCTGCTGGGCAGCAGATGGCCCTCGTCCTGCTGGCGGATATGGTCGTAGTCAAGCTCGACCCGCGTCGCGCGCGTGCCGCCGGCAACCTGGCCGCGCAACGCTTCGAGCACGACGCGCAAGGTGCCGCCGGGCGGCCAGGTCACCGAGCCCTTGTGGCGCAGGCCGATGACGACATCGCGCCCGGCATCGTCAGCGACATCCTTGGCGCCGAGCTTCACGTCGAGGTGCCACTGCTTGCGTCCGGCATCGTCCAGCCCGATGAGCTTGTGATTCTGGAGCGTGCCCGCCCTGAAGCGGAGCTTGAAGTGATGCTCCTTCGTCAATTCGTTGAGGACCAGCGGGACCAGCGAGGTGTTGTAGAGCGTCAGCGTCAGATCCTGCAGACCGTCGAGGTACAGGACGGCCTCGTCGTTGCCGTTGCGCAGGCTGAAGTCTAGGGGCAGGGCGCGATGCTTCATGATGACCTCGAGGTCGCGTCGGTGGAACCGGTGTCGGTGGGATTGGTGGAGCGAGGCTCCGGCGGCTCCCTCTTCGTGAGCCGCATCCAGCCGTCCCGCGCGACGATCGGGCCCGAGAAGGCGCCGTCATCCTCACTCGCGCCGACGTCGTATGCCACCGCCGACCAGCCGCGGTCGTCCCGCTCGATCCACGACCAGGCGTAGCCGGGCTCGTCGGGAAGCGCGAGGTCGAGGCGGCCCGCCCGCGTCAGGATCGGCCCAAGCGAGCGGAAGGAGACCTCGAGCCGCTTCAACTCGGCGGCGTACATGCCCGAGGGGATCGTGATCGCCTTGGTCGGCAGGATGCCCGAGGTGGCGTGCACCTCCGCCAGCGGGTCCACCAGCATCGTCAGGGTGATCGGGGTGAGGTGCGACGAGGGTTCGACGAAGATCGGGTCGACATCGTAGGATTGCGGCCACTGCGCCTCCTTCCCCAGCCCGTCGGGGGTTTCGCGCCAGTAAGCGACCAGCCCGTCATTCGCGCGCTCATGCCCGCCCAGCCGGACCGGGATTTGAATATGCTCGAACCCGTCGGTCCTGCGGGCGCGCGCCTGGAGGTCCGCAAAAAACGCGTCTTCGGCCTGATTGACCGCCGGCGGGCCCGCCAATGACACGCTGAGACCGGCGCGGACGACGGCCAGCGGCCGTCCCATCAAGACCGCAAGATCCTCATGATGCGCGGCGGCTTCCGGGGCGATGTTCTTCAGGGCGCTGTCGATGCTCTCCAGGATGTGCTCCCATCCCGTCGACCCGGATTGGTCGACGAACCACGTCGCCAGTCGCCTCAGATGCGGGTCCGCGATGTGCCAGACCCGCGTGGCGGCGTCGTCGCCTGGTGCGGCCTGCCAACCTGCCCGCCACGGGCCGGTCTTGCTGCCGCTCGAAATCACGCCCAGCGCGCGCCCGGCGACGTCCTGCACCAGCAGGCTCTGGTCGAGGGTATCGAGGATCAGCCAGCCGCAGATCGGCGTCGACGCGGGCGCCGCGCCGGCCTCGGCCTTGCCCTCCGCATGCGGGAGCCAGCGCAGGTTCACGCGCGCAGGCTGCACGAAGCGGGGCGGCAGCACCGCCACGCCGCGTTCATTCTCCGCACGGAGCGGTCGGGCCACGGCGGTCGGTGCGTCGCTCACACGGAGATCGACGATCTGGCCGAAGGTGTCCACCAGCCGGAGGTTCTTCACCTTGAGCCGACCAGCACGGATCGGCTCGAAGCGACCAGCGTCATCGGGGGCGCTCCGGTTGAAGGAGAGCACGAGGTCGCGCACCCGCCGCGCCAGCGCCTTTTCGCACGCGAAGCCGATGGGGTCGGCGATCGGCAGTTGGTAGCTCTGATGCAGGCCGAGCAGCGCGTCGTTGAGGCCGGTCAGCGCTACCGAGAGGAAGTCCTTGTCTTCCATCTCGCGAAGGGCGCAGAGCGCCGTGCAGACGAGGTCGTTTTCCGCCCCGTCCTCCGCGGAGAGCGCCGCGCGGCGGCCCGCCTCGACCGTCGCGCCATGCTCCATGAGATGCTCGTGCGAGCAGCCGCAATGCGCGCACACGCAGCCGGCCAGGGCCGCCTGGTGCTGGCGCCTCGCATGCGGTGTCAGGATCGAGGAGCCGGTGAGGGTCGGTCCGCTTCGCGCCTCGGCAGGGATGGCATGCTTCGCGGTCAGTTCCACCGCGTTGACCGCCAGGTTGTAGCGGCTCGTGATGTGTTTCGGGTGGTAGCGCCCATCCGCGCCGCGCTCGATTGGCGTGAGCTCGACCTCCCATTCGAGGAGGATGGGGTGCCAAGGCTGTTCCCAGGTGCAGAAGCCGATCCTGTCGGCGGGCGGCATGCCGTCCGTGCCCGACTCCCTCAGCCCGTCGACCTTCTTGCAGAGCGCCTCGGCGTCCGGCACGCGTTTCTCCGAGAGCAGGGCCTCCATCGAGAGGTGGCAGCGCAGCATCTGGTCCGGGTCCTCGCGCCCGTCCTGCCCATGGCGATGGGTGGGGCGCACGGCGTCGCCGTGGATGAGGAGGACTGGCTCCGTCGGGCGGTAGAAGCGGGGCCCCGGCCCCTGCTGCAGGACGAGCGGCTTGGCGCGGCCCTTGTTGACCTCTTCGAGGCGCGCGGCGACGTCCTGCCGGGCCGACTCAAGCCCAGCCGATGCTGGGCCCGCCAGCGTCTGCACGAGGGCGGCCACGGCGTCCGCCTGCTCCTCGATGAACGCCCTCACCTCGTCGCCGTCGAAGGTCGTGCTGTCCTGCCCGGTCGCGTCCGACGGGTAAACCACGTGCATGTATTTGCACCAATCGGCGAAGAGCTGGCCGCGCGCGGCCTCAACCTCCCGCGCCAGGCGGTCCTGCCGTCGCTGTAGATCGTTGAGATGCGCGAGCCGTGCCGCCAGTTCGGCGTCGAGCGGCACGGGCTCCTCGTGGTGCGTCCCGGCGTCCGACAGGCGGCTGCTGGGAAGGCCCTGCGGCGCCACACTCCAGATCCAACCGCCGAAGGTCGCGACGAACCCCTTCTCGTGCCGGGCATCCGCCAGCCGGGCCGCCCGGTCCAGCTGCTTGCCCGACAGGCGTGGGTCAAGCAGGATCGACTCGAGCTGATCCTCCAGCTTGTCCGGCCCCGCTTGGCCGCCGATGCTGTTGGCGAGGTAGGCCGACAGGGCCTCGGTCCCGGTGTTGCCGATGGCAAGCTCGATCGTCCTGCTGCGCGGCTTCGTCTCGCGCTTGGCCGGGATCCTCATGCTGACGAAGCAGATCGCCTGGGTCTCAGCGGGGATGTCTTGCGCGTCGGCGAGCTTCCAACCGAACAGCGTTTCGACCTTGCGGGTGCGGTCTTTCTGCTCGCCTTGCAGGGCGGCGCGCAAGGGGTCCCGCATCGGGTCGCTGTACCAGCCGAACACGTCGTAGCGCGTTTCGACCGTGGGCACGCAGGGATCGTGCAGGCCGAAGACGCTGTGGCAGTTCTGGTAGACCGAGGCGAAGCTGGGCTCGCCGTAGCCCATGGCCGTGAGCGGCCGCTCGAGATAGTCCCCACCTTCAACCTTCGTGGGATGCTCGCCGAGGAGGAACCAGCGGCCCATGCGCCGGTATGGCCGTTTTGCCAGATGCGCCGGGTCCGGATTGGTCCAGTCGCTCGGGACGACCACGCATGACTGCCAGGCCGGACGCGCTGGGTCCGGATTGGTCCCGTCGCTCGGGACCGTCCCGTCGTCATCGGGCTCATGGCTGTCAGGCCAGAGGTAGTCGCTCTCGACCACCCACGCAGTCTCGCGAATCCACGCCTCCGCGGCCTTGCGGCGGCGCACCACGAGCCAGCGGTTCGGCACAGCCGGGAAGCCACCCGACAGGCCGTCGCCCGAAGCCGAAGACCCCCGCCCCGGACCCGTCCCCATGGCAGCCTCCTCGCGCGACGGGTGCTGCGCGCGGGTCAGGCCATCTGGCAGCGCCCAGTGCAGGTGCACGCCGCTGTCCATGAGGAAGCTTCGGTCCTGGAAGGGCGGGGCGACGATCGACTTGCCCAGGTTCGGGACGTCGGGATTGACGTCGGCGCCCTTCCACACATGCGGCAGGCGAGAAAAATGCGCCGCGGGGCCGACCAGCCGATCCGGCTCGGTCAGCACAAGCGCGTCGAGGTGGACGGGGACAAGGAGGCTGGGCGCGGTCATCTTACCCCTCCGCGAGAGCTATGCCCCGCAACGATCACGGCATTGCACTAGCGCGGTCCGGAGCGGCCCCGATGGGCGTTTCTCGGCCCAGATCACAGTTTGCACCGTCACCCGGGCAGAAACGCAGCGCACCTCTTGTCCCGCTGGAGAGATCCGAGCGTGCCTTACGCACGCAATAATCTGCCGTCACGTGAGTGGGCACGCCCGACGCGCTACCCATGGAAGGAGGGATCATTAGCCTCACCCGAGGGAAGCCGCGCCAGCAACTCGCGCATTAGCTTCTCGTCGGCGCCTTCTCCTTCGCCGAAGCGATTTGCGGCGCGAAAACCCGCAATGGCGCGTTTGGTTTGCGCGCCGAGATAGCCATCCACCGGACCGGGCACAAACCCTTCATATGATAGCAGCAACTGGATGGACCGCACGGTGAGATTGGGCATCGGCTGTGACGCGAACCGCAACGCCTGTTGCTCCAGCTTTGCGTCGTAGCGGTTCATTGCGTAGGCCGGGCCGTTGTATCCGCGCGCAAAATCGGCCCAGGCAGACCGTCTCAAATGTTTGTCGAGGCCCCGGGCACGAATGAAGCGCGCCATCCCGATGAGTTGCGAATTCTCACTGCGGCAGAACTCGCTCACCATCGCTTCCGCCTCGACGCAGCCAGCAAGCGCGGCGTTGTACCCCATGACTTGGCCCAACCCCCATGAAGCGCTTTCGATCGCGGCCTTGCGGTTCTGCTGGATGGCAACCCCGAGGCGATCATGCTGGTGCTTGCCAGCGGGGCCATAGCCTCCCGGTGGCCCACTGATATCGGGATGGGAGGCATCGAAGCGTCCGGCGGTACGGCGGCGAAATTCGTGCCGCTCAAATAGCACGACAGGCCGTCGGTCCTGGATGAAGCCGCATCCCGCGGTCTCGACCGTTACGACCGCCCAAAGCACGGTGGCGGGTATGCCAAGCAGTTCCGCAGCTTCGGAAACGCCTTGCGAGTCCAGCGGTTCACCCCGGCCTGGGAACTTCGTCATGTCCGGTTCACTATCGCGAGGCAGTTCTGGGCTGGACCCGCATGCCACGGTGCCACTGGCCAGCGGAGCGCATTGCGCAGCAAGCGCTGTGCAGCGGCAAGAGATCGGCTCTTTGTTGAGTGCTGGCCGTCATGAACTTTTCTCGATGTGCAATTACGTTCCTGGTGGCGAACCTTACGGCATCTAGCTGTCAACGCAAGGCTAAACGAGGGTGGAGCGCTCCCCATTCCGAACGGACAGTCGGCGTAACCGCGAGGGCCAGGTGGAGTGCCAAATTCAAAGGCGCCCCTGAGCGGGTAGGCTGGTTCAAGTTCCTGGAATGAGAGCGGGCACCGTCGTCTCGGTCATGCCACAAGATCGCATTCCACTCGAAACGATCGCCGCGCACTGCAACACCCAGCAGAAACACGCTGCCCGCACGCGAGCGATCGTCGCCACCGCCGACAGACGCGGGACGGCCGAGCTCATGCGCTCAGATGACATAGTGCACGAAGGACGTGATCGCTTGCGAGTTGGCGGGCACCGCGTGATACGCGGGATAGCCGCGCACCATCTGGCCGAGCCACTGCCCCTGCTCAGGCACCGAAGGTGACTCAGCAGACGAGACGCGTCTCACAGACGCCAGCGAAGGTTAGATTCCGGTTCCCATTGCTGCTCCAGTCGGTTTCCCAACCCCGAAATTCCCCGC
>Ga0209181_10005395_pt1 | contig 18434 bp, 15 predicted proteins | sample MAT05_FD_187208 | JGI IMG/M metagenome (GOLD analysis project Ga0209181, IMG submission 187208) | Freshwater microbial communities from Lake Fryxell liftoff mats and glacier meltwater in Antarctica - MAT-05 (SPAdes) (version 2) | ecosystem: Environmental > Aquatic > Freshwater > Ice > Liftoff...
GGCCGGATGAAATCGACGCCAAATTGGCCGAGATTGCGGATTTTTCCGAGCTGGGCAAGTTTCTGGATTATCCGGTGCGCACTTATTCAACCGGTATGTTTGTCCGGCTAGCGTTTGCGGTCTCGACGTCTGTGAACCCGGAGATTCTGTTGCTAGACGAAGTCATGGGTGCCGGTGACCTGTCGTTCACCGAAAAGGCCAACGTGCGTATGCGCGAGTTCATGGACCAGGGAAAAATCCTCGTGTTCTCTTCCCACAGCCTTGATCTACTCACTGAATACTGCAATCGCACCGTGTGGATGGACCATGGCCGCGTGATGGAGGATGGGCCGACCAATGCGGTGGTGAAGGCCTACAAGAACCATGCGCTGGGCCGCTCCACAATGCTGCCCGCGGCGTAGAGCATCGCGCAATCGTGAGCGCGTCACTTTCCCTGACTGTCGTTGTGTTGATCACCGGCGACACCGACCGGCTGGTCGGTCAGGCCAAGCAGAGTCTGTTTGACTTGCGCTATTACGCCGAACGCAATCCCAACGCCGTTGGCATCCTTATCGTATTTGACGGCGCACACTGGCGCGATTGCTTTAGCGAAGACGAGTTGGCAATTCACGGCGTTCGGATAACAACGCTTCCAGGCCCGCATGAATTGCCAGGGCGGATGCTAAACACGGTGCTCGACGAAGTGGAGGCCGATTGGCTGGCGGTGCTCGGCATCGGCAGCGAGATCAGCACGTGGTACTCGAACCTTGCTGCATGGCAGCCGGTGCTGGGGGCGGCAGAGGCACCGATGGTCGCAGGCTATCGTAGCCACAGCGAAGGTCGTACCGCTGCCAATGAATCGTGGCTGGTCCACCAAGACGACCAATTTTCGAGTGACTACCCGTACGCATGGCTGCAGATGCTCGATCTGGTGCCAATGGGTAATACGATGATTCGACGCGACCTCCTGCGCGAGTTGGGTGGCTTCACGGAAGCGCCGGCGCTGCAGCGCATGTGGTGGTGGGAGTTTTGTTTGCGGGCGAGCCGGCACCACCACATCGCATCGATTCCGATGCAGCCGGTGCCGGGCCCGGGCTGGCACCAATATTCATTCGCCAATGAGCTAGCCGCGCCGGCAGACCAAAGTCTTCGCCAACTAATGCGTCTTGAAGCGGAAGCAAGGCGGATCACGCCCGCTAGAGAAGATGAGTTGAGGGCACCCGCAACGACAGCGACGCCGTCACTATCCGTGTTGAACGCGATATCCCCTTCTTGGCGTGCGCTGCCAGAGGCGGTGCAGTCCCGCCTTCATGCCTTGCTGCAGCGCAGCGGACGACCGCTCAACATTACGATCATCGGCGGCGTGAATGAACCCGCCCACAATCAGCTGTGTTTCTTCAATTACTTTTCGCGCATGCGCGAGTGGGGCGCGGTCAATTGGCGCACTGTTCTCGATGAGCTCGCCACGGATGACGATCTTGCCGAATCGGACTTGGTCATCTTTAGTCGGGTGCGCAGCGACAATGGCGTACGGTTAATGAACGCGTGCACGGAACGGCACATCCGCACGCTGTACATGCTTGATGACAACTGGTTTTGGCTGGGCCGCGAATGGGACGAGTACGCGCCAATTTTCACGCCCGGTGCGCAACCGTTTGAGAACTTCCTCAAGATGGTGCGTGCGGCAGACCTAACCCTTACCTACCGCGAACCGCTGGCAGAGGATCTGCGCCCGTACGCCAAGCGTCTGCTGACACTGCCGACCAATGTTGATTTGCGGACGTTCCAAACACCCCGCCTCTCGCCGCAGCCCGGAAGGCAACCGGGCCAACGGCGCAAGATCGGCTATGTCGGCAGCGTGCGTAAAAACATGGTCGCCTTTGATGCGCTGGTCAGCATTGCGCGCCGACGCGCGGACGTGGATGTCTTCGTGATGTCAAATTCACTACCGGACGAGCTTGCTGCGCTTCCTCAAGGGCGCGTACATTTCGAGCCATACCAGTTCAACTACGCCGCCTACGCCGCAACCGTTGTCGCAGCATCCCCGGATGTATTGGTGGCACCGGTCGGACGCACGCGATTTGAAGCATCAAAGTGCCCGAACAAATATCTTGAGATCACCGCTTGCGGCGCAGCAGGTGTCTATTCGCGTGCCGAGCCTTATCTCACCTACATCCAAGATGGTGAGACCGGGTTGTTCGCAGACGATTACGTCGCCTCGTGGGTCGCCGCGATTGAGCGCCTGCTTGACGATGAAGCCCTTAGAAGTGCCGTGACACGGCGGGCGCGTGAGCAGGTTACGGCTGACTTTGACACCGCGGCGGTATTGCCGCAGTTTGTCGGTCTGCTGGTTGAGGCTGTGGGCGGCAAACCGCCGGCCTGATGTCGCTATTGTCACTATCGTCACCATTCGCAGACCTCCCTGAAACAACCGGTTACCAATGCGCCGGCAGGACGCGAGCTGACTGCCCGTCACACACGCAGTGCAAACGGGTGCGCTGCTATACTCGACACAGTCTTTTTCGCAGCAATTTCAGAGCAGAAAAACTTGACCGCAGACACCACGACATCGTTGGACGCTGAAATTTTGGCGACGTCGCCACCGCCGTTGCGCCTCGGCGAGGCCTTGCTTGCGCGCGGCAAACTGGATGCGGCCAATCTGGATCGCGCGTTAAAGGTGCAAGAAACGGCGCGATCGTCGGGCAGCCGCGAAAAACTCGGCTCGATCCTCACGCGCATGGGTATGCTTTCGCATCGAGAGCTGGCGCTGGCGTTAGCGCAGCAGCGTGGCTGGACCATTGTTGAGGCGGCTGAATTCCCCGAACTGCCGGTGCTCGAGGAAACGATCTCATCGCGGTTTATTCAAGAGTCGCGGGCCATTCCGGTGGCCGACAATGAGGGCGAAGTGGTGCTGGCGATGGTTGATCCCCAGGACGCCTTCACGCGTCAGGCGTTTGCCGCGGCAACCGGCAAGCGCGTCTCGGCCAAGCTGCTCACGGCGAACGATTTTGACGTGATCTACGAGCGTCTGTACGGCGCCGGCAAGTCGTCGATGGGCCAGATTGTCGATGACATTTCAACGCGCGATGAAGAGCAGGAATTCGGCGACATCGAGCACCTGAAGGATTTGGCGTCTGAGGCGCCGGTCATCCGGCTGGTAAATCTGATCATCAATCACGCGCTTGAGCGGCGCGCCTCGGACATTCACATCGAGCCGTTTGAGAACCGCCTCATCGTCCGCTATCGGATTGATGGCGTGCTGCATGAGACCGAATCGCCGCCGCGGCGTCTGTCGGCGGCCGTCATATCGCGTATCAAGATCATGGCCAACCTCGATATCGCCGAGCGCCGCCTGCCGCAAGACGGCCGTATCAAGTTGCGCGTGCAGGGTAAGGAAATCGATCTGCGCGTATCTACGGTCCCGACCATGCACGGCGAGTCGGTGGTGATGCGTATTCTCGACAAGGGCGGCGTGGCGCTCGACTTTGCGGCACTTGGGTTTGACGACGCCAACCTGAAAGTGTTTCTCGATCTGCTCGGGCAGCCGCATGGCGTGTTGCTCGTGACCGGGCCGACCGGCTCCGGCAAGACCACCACGTTGTACACCGCGCTCGACCGGCTCAATCAGCCTGACGTGAAAATCCTCACGGTGGAAGACCCGGTGGAATATCAGATGCCGGGTATCAACCAGATTCAGGTCAAGCCGCAAATCGATCTGACCTTCGCCAATGCGCTGCGATCAATTGTGCGGCAAGACCCGGACGTGATCATGATCGGCGAGATCCGTGATCTGGAGACCGCGCAGATTGCCGTACAGTCGGCGCTCACCGGGCACTTGGTGATGTCGACGGTGCACACCAACGATGCCGCATCAACCATCAACCGCTTGCTCGACATGGGCGTTGATGATTACCTGTTGACCTCCACCGTCATCGGTATTCAGGCGCAACGGCTGGTTCGCAGACTTTGCACACATTGCAAGACGCCTTACCATCCGGTCGATGAAGTCGTCGAGCAAATGGGATTGAAACGCTACACAAAAGCCGGGCGCGTCTCCCTTTTCCACGCCAAAGGCTGTGAGCATTGTGGTCATACCGGTTATTACGGCCGCGAGTGCATCATGGAAGTGTTACCCATCACCGATCATCTGCGTAGTCTGGTCATGAAGCACGCGACCGCCTCCGAGATGCGTCAGGCCGCCGTCGCCGAAGGCATGGAGACCATGTACGAGAATGGCCTCAAGAAGGCTGTGCAGGGCGTGACGACCATCGAAGAAGTCTTGCGCGTTACCAGAGAAGATTGAGCGTCGCTGCATCGTTATGCCACTCTTTCAATACAAGGCGGTTAGTCCCGCCGGTGAAGTACAGGAGGGAGTGCTGGATGCCATCTCGCGCGACGGCGTTATCGCGCACCTGAAAGCACTCGGCCTGATCCCGATCCGCGCGGCCGAGGTTGGCGCACAGACCGTCACCACGGCCGCTGCGACCGCCGCTAGCGCCTCTGCGGGTGCCAAGCCAGTGTTTACTTCGCGCCAGATCGGACAGGACGAGCTGGCCATCATCACCCGTGAGCTCGCGACGCTGCTCAAAGCCGGCCTGCCGCTGGATCGCAGTCTGGAAATCTTGATCAACCTCGCCGAGCGCGAACGCATGCGCGAGTTGCTGTCGGCGATTCGCAACGAAGTGCGCGGCGGCTCGTCGCTGTCAAAAGCGCTCGACGTGCATCGCGCGGTGTTTTCGCGTTTCTACATCAACATGGTCAAGGCTGGCGAGGCGGGCGGTGCGCTCGGCGGCGTGTTGCTGCGGCTGTCCGACTACATGGAGCGCGCGAAAGAGTTGCGCGACACGGTCGTATCGTCGCTGATCTACCCTGTGATCTTGTTGGGCGGCGCGCTGGTGTCCATTCTGCTGATCCTGTTGATCGTGGTTCCCCAATTCAAGCAGATCTTTCTGCAATCGGGTGCGGCAGTCTCAACTGCGACGGCGGCGCTGTTCGCCGTCAGCTTGTTCCTACGCGACAACTGGCAGGTGATCATCGCCGTGGTACTGGCCGCGGTGTGGCTGGTATCGCGATCGTTTCAACAGCCCGCGTCAAAGGCCAGATGGGATCGCCGCATGCTCGGCTGGGGAATTATCGGCAGGCTGATCGGTCGAATCGAGATGGCGCGCTTCGCCCGCTCGCTGGCCACGTTGCTGGAGAACGGCGTGCCGCTGCTGTCGGGCATGTTCATTTTGAAGGAAACGATTAACAACGCGGTGTTTCGCAACGCCATCGAGTTTGTGGCACGCGAATTGAAAGAAGGGCGCGGTTTTGCCAAGCCGATGCTTGAAACCAACGTGTTCCCGAAGTTGGCGGTACAGATGATCTCGGTCGGCGAAGAGACCGGCAAGTTGGGTGAGATGCTTTACCAGGTTGCCGACGTGTACGACCGGGAGGTGGCGACGTTGATCAATCGCGCGTTGGCGCTGATGCAGCCGATCCTAATTATTTTTCTCGCGCTATTTATCGCCGGCATCATGTTCCTGTTGCTCGATCCTATGCTCGGTATGATGGATATCAAGTTCTAGATTTTCTCGGGAGTCACCATGGATTTATCAATCAATCGATTTCGTGCACAAGCCAACAAGGGCTTCACGCTCATCGAGATCATCATCGTCATCACGATCATCGGCTTGGTCGTGGCGTGGGCGGGAAATCGCATCTTCGGGCAGGGCGACAAGGCCAAGGCCGGCCTAGCCAAAGCGCGAATGAGCGAAATATCCGCGCAACTCGACATGTACAAGCTGGACACCGGACGCTACCCGAACACGGCCGAGGGACTTCGCGGGCTGCTCGTGAATCCGGGTAGCGCAACCAATTGGAACGGGCCCTACGTGAAGAATGCCGATGCCATCAAGGACCCGTGGACCAACGACATGATTTACAAGTCGCCCGGGGACGCCAACCGGCCGTTCGAACTCACCTCGCTTGGCGCTGACGGTAAGGAAGGTGGCGAAGGGGCAGATCGAGACCTGCGCTCGTGGGATTGACGGCCCGCGTTGAAACTCCGCAGTGAAACCCGTGGTGGAAACATCAGGCGCTCGTATGAGGAAGTTTCAACCTGGCCGGGCCGGCGGCTTCACGTTGCTCGAGTTGCTACTGGTCGTCATGCTGATCGCGCTGATGTTTACGCTGGTGCCGCGCATGATGGGCGGCGGCGTGTCCGGTGCGGAGTTGAAATCAAACGTACGCGCGATCGCCGGTGCCATGAAGCTGGCGCGCGATTCAGCAATCAACACCCGGCGTGATGCGTTTGTCACGGTTAACGTCGACAGCCGTGAGTTCACGACCACCTTCGAAGACAAGACGCACAAACTCAATGATCAGTTGACGCTAAAGCTATTCACCTCGCAGGCCGACCAGATCGCCGAACAGACCGCCAGCTTTCGTTTTTACCCGGATGGCTCGTCGAATGGCGGGCGCGTTAGCGTGATCGCCAACGAGCGCGAGTTCACCATCGACGTCGACTGGCTGACCGGTCGGGTCACGGTGGCTGATTTGCAAAATCCGAAACTCTAGCATCCATGGGCATCTTGAAGCAAAAGTGCTCGAAAACACCCGCCAATACTAGAGTTTCGGGATTCACGTTGCTCGAGGTGCTAGTCGCTATCACGTTGTTGGCGCTCGCCATGGGCATCATCATGCAGGTGTTTTCGCGCGGTGTGAACGGTGCAGACCTTGCCGACCGCTACGCGAAAGCGGCGATGCTGGCCGAGTCAAAACTGGCAAGCGTTGGTGTCGAAGCAGTGCTCAGCGAGGGTGAATTCACCGGCCAGTTTGACGACAGCTTCACGTGGAGCATGTCGGTTCGCGCCTATCTATCCGCGACTGAACCCGCCACGCCCTCCACGCTTGAAACGGCGGCGCTGACCAACGCTCAAGCCACGGGTGTCGGCGGCACCTCCGCGTCGACACTCGCGCCAGCCGCACCGACGACAACGCTCGGTAATGTCGATGTCGACTCGCTATTGTTTGTGCGGCTCTACGAAATTGAGTTGAGCGTAGCGTTCACGACCGACGACGGCCGCCAGCGTGCCGTGACGCTTAACACGATGAAGATTGGGCCGCGGATATGAACGCCGTTGCCCCACAGCTGAATCACCGCGGGCGCCATATGTGCGAACCCCGGGCGTGCGAACCCCGAGTGCATCGCCGCCATTTGGCGGGCCGCCGATTGGCTGGGCGCAGTGTAAATGGCTTCACTCTGATCGAATTGCTGCTCGCCATTACCCTGCTGGCGGCCATGATGGGCATGATCTACGCCGCACTTAACGTCGGTGTTCGAGCGTGGGACGCAGGAGACGCCCGCGTCGCCCAAGCCTCCAACTGGAGGCTGGTGGAGCGATTCATGCGTCGCGAGTTGGGACAGATTTTCCCGACGCGTTGGCGCGCCGTGGCGCAGCCCTACATTGCCTTCGAAGGCGGCAAGACCAGCCTTCGCTATGTGACGTCGCTCAATCTCGACGCCGCACTGCAAAACGGCGCCCCCGGCGGTTTGCAATGGGCTGAGTTGGCGCTCATTGATGGCGGCGTACTGCAATTGAACCGTCAGGCCTTCGACAGCACCGCACAAAATTTTGACGGGCTGGTCGCGCCGGGCAGGGATCAACTGCAGTCAAACACCGTGGTGCCGCCGGTGCGCCTGATGGAGAACGTCACCGCGTTTGAGATCAACTATTTCGGCGCCGAAACCGACTTGGCGGAACCCACCTGGCGCGAAGAGTGGCGCGATCTGGCAAGACTGCCATCACTGGTGCGCCTGAAAGTGGAAACGACCCGTGGCCGCGACGTGCCCGACATGGTGTTCGCGCTCAAAGTCGGCGAGGAAGCCGGTTGCCTGACCAGCAACTTCACCCGCCAGTGCGGGCCGAGGCCAAGATGAGGGCCACGATCATATCTTCAGCGGCGTGGACACTTGCGCGGACATCACCACCTGCTCCCAGGCAAGCGGGAGCCCCATTTTTCATCCCTGGCGAATTGCGCCAGATTGGGCTCCCGCCTGCGCGGGAGCGGGGAGCAGTATGAGGTCATCCGCAGCCAACTCACATGGCGTCGCGCTCATCATCGTGCTGTGGATCATCACGCTGCTGGTGGTGATCGCCGCCTCGTTCGTTCAAACCATGCGTACCGACGTCAACGTGGTCGCCAATTCGCTGGCACGCGTGAAAGCCGAGGCGCTCGCCGATGCGGCGTTGCAGCGTGCCCTGTATGAGCTCTACAAGCCGCAAAACGTAGAAGGCCGGTGGAACACCGACGGCAGTTCGCGGGAATGGCAATACCGCGACAGCACGGTCACCATTACCATGCAGGATGAGACCGGCAAAATCGATATCAACCGCGTCAACGACCAGTTGTTGCGCGGCCTGTTGTTGTCGCAGGGCGTGGCCGACGAAGACACACTAAAACTGGTGGACGCCATCGCCGACTGGCGCGACATCGATTCGAATCGTCGCCTCAAGGGGGCGGAGGCACCGGAGTACACGGCGGCCGGCCTCGCCTATAGCCCGGCCAACGCGTTGTTCCAATCCATTGAGGAACTGAAGCTGGTGCTGGGCATGACGCCGGCACTTTATGCAAAGCTGGCACCGCTCATCACCGTCTATTCGGGGCAGACCGGCGTCAACGAGCAAATCGCCACGCGGGAAGTGCTGCTGGCCCTGCCCAATGTGAACGCCGAACAGATCGACGAATACCTCGGCCGCCGCGATATCGCGCGCGCCTCGCGCCGGCCCATCCCGAATTTTCCGCAGAATATCTTCCGCAGCCTGTCGAATAACCAAACGCCGGTGCGAATCCGAACCGACGCCGTATTTGCCGACGGCAACCGCTTTGTGCGTGAAGTCGTGGTCCGGCGTTACACCGATCCCAAGCGGCCCTACGCGTACTTGTCGTGGAAAGAGGGGCGGGATCTGGCCGACGCAGCGTCGTTGACCGGCGACGACCCGCAATCCGGTGCAACAAGTGGTAACACGTCAGCCCCGGTATTGGGAAAACTGGTCTCGCCGGGCAGCGCTCCATAAAGGTAAGATGACGGTCTATGTCAGCGGTCATTCCATCCTCTAGCAACCCGGCGGCGGCCCGCAACAGCGGGGCTCGCCTTGTCGTGCCGCAGGCGCTGCAACATTTCGGGCGTTGGTGGCGTGCCGAGCTGCGCTTGATCATCACGCCGCTGGTCGAAAAATACTGGGTGGATCGTTCTGGGACGGTGGATTTGATGCTCGCAGCCGACGGCACGATCGCCGTGCCGCCACGGCTCAATGGACGAGACGTGCGACTACTGGTCGATTGGACGCATGTACTGCAAAAGAGCGTCGCGTATCCGGCGGCGGTTGAGGAAAGCCTGGCGGACGTGTTGATGAACGACCTCGACCGGCAAACGCCGTTTACGCCCGAGCAGATTTATTTGACGCATCGCGTCGAGCGTCGCTATGAATCCGCCGACGGCGTGGCGCGGCTGGATGTGGAGCTGACCATGGTGTTGCGTCGCGTGGTGGCGGCTGCTGTGGAGCGGGTGCGGAGCGCGGGCGGGGCGGTCTATTCTGCCGTGATCACCAATCCGTCCGGCGGCGCGGTCTCCGAGCTTTTGCCTGTTGCGGAGCGCGCGCCGCGGCGGTTGACGCAACTGCAAAAGCTGAATCTTGGCTTGCTTGGCCTACTTACCGTGCTGATTGCGGCGGCAGTCGGCGTGCCGATCGCACAACGTCACGCCGAGGTGACCGAACTCGCACCACGTGTGGAAAAAGCGCGCAACGAAGCGCAGGCGACCCGCAAGATCGAATCTGAATTCCAGCGGCTGTCGCAGGACTATCAACTCGCCATGACGCGCAAATACCAAGCCTATGCGGTGCTCGATATCATCGAAGAATTGACACGCCTTTCTCCCGATACCACCTGGCTGCAGAGTCTGGAAATGCGGGCGCCATCGGGCGCCTCGAAGGCGAACAAGAATGTGCGCGAAGTTCAGTTGATCGGCGAAGCGGCCTCTGCATCGAAGATGATCGAGCTGCTGGAGCAGTCACCGCTGCTGCAAAACACAACCCAGCGTGCGCAGACCACGCGCGGCACCCAACCCAATACCGAGCGATTTCAAATCGCCACTGAATTGAAGCCGCGCATTACGCCGGAGCTGGTCGATTTGCTTGCCGAGCCGCCGCCCGCCGCAGGCAAGCCGCCACCGCCAGCCAATCCAGCTGGCCCAGGCAGTCCGCCGATTGCGCCGGTGGCGGCACCCGGGCCCGCCAAGGTAGGCAAAGACAAACCAGCCAAAGCGGACAAAGTCGAGGGCAAGAGCGTGCCGGTACCGATGGCGCCGGGCGCGTCATTGCAAGTAAAGATGACGCCATGAGTGCGACGCTGCAATCGCCGCAGGCAGGATCGTTATTACCGCTGCGCACACCGGCGGCGAATCGTGCGGCCGCACTTGGCCTGTTGGTGGCCGCCGTCATGGCCGTGGTCGCGATGCTGGCGCTGCCCGCCTGGTGGTTGTTTGATCGATACGATAGCGCGGCCTTGCAAATGGCGGGCCAACTGCGCAGCTATACGTCGCTCAACCAACTGCGGCCGAATTTGATGAAGGCGGTCGAAACGCTGAAGGCGGGGGACACCAAGAAGTTCTTCGTCAAGGGTGCCACCGCGGCCTTGGCGGGCGCAGATTTGCAAGATGTTGCCAAGGCGGTCATTGAGGCGAACAACGGCAGGATCTTGTCGTCGCAGTTGCTGCCACACAAGGACGACAATGGCGTTCGACAGGTCAACGCCACGATTCAAATGACAGCCAATATTCAGAATCTTCGCGAGATTCTTCATGCGATGGAGGGCGGTGAGCCTTATCTGTTTTTGGATAATCTGACCGTGCGCGCGCAAGTGCCATCGGGCTTCAAGCCGCAGCCCGGGTTTGAGCCCGAGATGTTCATCCAGTTCGATGTGTCCGCCCTCATTCCACTGGCGCCAAGCGCTGCGACCGCTGCGCCGGTTGGCGTTAAACCTGCCAGCAGCAAGACCGCAGGGACGGCAAAATGATGATGTCCTCACGGTTCGCGCTGACGACACTCTTGGGTGTGCTGCTGGTCGGCGCGGTGGCCGCGATTGGTGTCGAAACAGATTGGGGCCGTGCCCTCATGGGAGGGCGCAGCGCTGGCAGCAGCACTAAAGCGCCGACGCTGGATACGAAGGTGCTGCCGCAGTTCGCCCTCGCCCCGTTGTCGCCGACCGGCAGCGGCTACCGCGAGACCGTGGAACGGCCATTGTTTATCCCGACACGACGGCCCGCACCGGCCGGCAATAGCGCGCAGGTGGCGATGAAAAAAGGCCAGTTCCGGCTGGCGGGAACCACAGTGAGCGAACAGATTTCAGTTGCTTACCTGTTTGAAACCGGCACCAATAAGACCTATCGGGTGAACAAGGGCGCTGATATCAACGGGATGACGGTTGAAAGCGTGTTCGCGAATCGGGTTGTTTTGAAGCAAGGCGACGAAACCGAGGAGTTATCGTTACGTACCTCGAGCTCGCCGCGCCCGCCACCACCGCCGCAACAGGTTGCTGGCGCGCCGTCTGCGCCCGGTTTGCCCCAGCCGCCCGGCGCACCGGTTCCTCAAGGCATGATCGGTGCCGCGCCGCCCCAGCCGCCTACCGCGCCGACGGCCGGCTTCGCACCGCCGGGCGTGACGTTTCAGGGTGGCATGGGTCAAGGGGTTTCGACGGCCGCGTCAAGGCCACCGGGGGCACCCGCTGCAGCTGTCGTAACGGACGCTGATCCTGCTGCCGCGGCGGCCGCGCCGGACCCCAATCAACCGCAGCAACGCCGCCGACGTTTCCAGAATTTGCCGCAGTAACCAGAACCCACAAATGAAACCTCTCTCCGAAAACAATTGGTCCCGTCGTCTGGCTTTGTTGCTGCTGTTTGGATTCATGACGGCATGCAGCATCCTACAACCGCCGCAAAAGGAGGTGCAGACGATCGCCGCGACGGCCGAGGCCGAGCCGGGCGCTATTGCCGCAGCACCCGACGGCGCTGCGATAGCCCGCCCCGCTCCAGGCGTATCGATTGCGCCTCCAGCGACCGTGCCGCCAGCGAGGCGCACCGCACCGCCGGCAATTCCGGATACCTCGAAGCTCTACACGGGTACCGGCCAATTTGTGAAGCCGCCTGCCGCTGCTGCGCCCACAACCAGGGGCGCGGAGGAGTTCACGCTCAACTACGAGGCGCTCGATATCCGCGCCGTGATCCAGTCCATCCTCGGCGACATGCTGCGCGAATCGTTTTCCATTCATCCGCAAACGGCCGGCACCGTCACCATCCGGCTTTCCAAGCCGGTACCGCGGACGGAACTGATTCCCACGCTTGAAATGCTGCTGCGGCAGAACGGGCAGGTAATGGTGCGTGAAGAAGGGATGTACAAAATCATGCCGGCGGCCATCGGTACGCGCGGCTCGGTAACACCCCAAGTGTCAACGACACCCGCGCAATTGCCCAACGGCTATAGCGTACAGATCGTACAGCTGCGCTTTACCGGGGTGCGCGACATGCAGCGCATTCTCGAGCCGTACGCGGTGGAGCCACAATCGTCGATCCGCATCGACGAGCTGCGCAATCTGGTGATTTTGTCCGGCACGCAGCGCGAGTTGAAACACATGCTTGAAGTGATCGAGATTTTTGACGTTGACTATCTGGCCGGTTACTCGGTCGGGCTGTTCCCGATGCAGACCGATGTCAAAGCGCTTTCAGCGGATCTGGACCGTATTTTTGGTGGCGGCGGTGCCGGGGCGGCGGCCACACCGAGCCCACTGGCCGGGATCGTTCGCATCGTGCCAATCGAGCGCCTCAATGGCTTGCTGGTGATCACCACACAGCCGCGCTATCTTGAAGAGGCGCGCAAATGGATCGACCGCCTCGATAAAGGCGGCGGTCTCGCCGGCGGTACGAGATTGAATGTCTATCCCGTGCAAAACGGCCGCGCGGATCGCTTGGCGCAACTGCTAACTGACATCTACGGCAACCGACAAGGTGGCACCACAGGAACCGGTGCTACGTTGGCACCAGGCGCAAGACCGGCTACCACGACCACCACAACTACAACTACGCCTGTCGCACCTGGTCAGGGTGGCGGCCAGGGTGGACAAGGCGGTGCGCTTGGCGCGTTCCTATCGAACATGTTCCAATCAAGCGGTACGGCGGTCTCCAAAGATACCCGCATCATCGCCGACGACGACAACAACGCGCTGCTGATTCTGGCCTCACCCGCAGACTACGAAACCATTCTCGCCGCGCTGCGGCAGCTCGATGTGCCGCGTCGTCAGGTACTCGTTGAAGTGCTGGTTGCAGAAGTCACCTTGACCGATGAACTCAAGTTTGGCATCGAGTGGTTCATCAATGCCCGCAACAATACCGTCGGCGCGTTGCGCAATCCGGGCGGCGACAGCAGCATCCTGCCGCGCGCGTTACCGCAGCTTCCAGGTCTTGCCGGGGCGACCGACCCGCGCGGCACGTTCCCGGGAACCTCGACCACCATTGTTCCATCTACACCGGGTTTGCAGCTGATCAACGTGCTTGGTACCGATATTCGAGCGGTGTTGCAGGCGCTGGGACAAGATGGTCGTGCGAGCGTTGAGTCAGCACCGAAATTGCTGGTGCTGGATAACGCCAAAGGTACCGTCAACGTCGGCACGCGCATTTCGGTTGAGACCGGTTCATCGACCGGCTCCGGGACCGGTGGCAACACAGTGACCACGCGCCAGTACATCGATACCGGTGTGCTGTTGACAGTGACGCCTCGTATTAACGCAGGTGGCAGGGTAACGCTCGATATCAATCAGGAAGTCAGCTCGGCGGGCGCATCGTCGAGTAACAACCCACCGATCAATACGCGCAAAGCGCAGACCACGGTAAATGTTGCCAGTGGTGAAACGATGGTGTTGGCAGGCCTGATTCAAAAGGATCGCGGTACCGGCACGGCGGGTGTGCCGTTGCTGTCGAAAATTCCAATCATCGGCGGCCTGTTCGGCACGCAGACCTTCCGCAACAATCGCACGGAGTTGGTGGTGCTGATTACGCCGACCGTCATTTCGAGCAATGATGAAGCGCGCGGTGTGACCGAAGAACTACGCAAGAAGCTGCCGTCTATCGAACACTTGATGCCGAAGAAAGCCGAGACGAAGTAAACGACACGCTGGCGCGCTACCAGCGCCAGCCGTGCTTGTTAAAAAATCGTACCGCCGAGCGGACGAACATGCCGATGTGTTTGGGGCCCTTGCCCGAGGCATTGCCGCCGGCGTGAACGACGCGGCATTCCGCCACGCGATCAATGCGTGAAAACTGGGCAATGCGCCGGCTCAGATCAAAGTCTTCGAAGTACAGGAAAAACGCCTGGTCAAACCCGCCTGAGTTCAGCCACACGTCACCACGAAGCATCAGAAAACAACCCGATACGATGCGACAATTGGTGAGCGGCGAATCAAACGCTACGTCGCGGTGGTCATATCGGTGTAGTGAAGCAGAAAAGAGCCTCTTTATCCAGCCCGGCGCAAAACCGCGCAACGCCAGCACGCCGAGCGCCGGGTCACGCTTGACCAGATATTGCGGCTGACCATCCGGCGACGAGGCGACCGGGGTAATCGCACCGCAATCAACATTGCGGTGAAAGTAGGCGATGGCGTTGGCAATCGATTCGGTTGCGAGTTCGACATCCGGGTTCAGTACCAAGACAAAGTCTGCGATGGACCCATGGAGCGCGTGATTGTTAGCCGCGCCAAAGCCCTGATTTGAGGGCATCGCAACATATGCAACGTCGATCACCGCCGTCCCTGTGCCCGCGCCCCGCGCGTCATCGATTGCCGTTTTGATTTGCGCCTTGCCGTTGACGGCATCGGGTGTTTCGGCGCCGTTGTCAACGATTTGCACGCTGGTCGCGGTCAACAGTTGACGCGCCGTCGCAAATTCAACAGCGGCGCGCAGACTGGTAAGTGTGTTTGTGAGCCAGTTGACGTCGGAGTGGTAGACGACGATGCAGACTTGAAGCGAGCGTGACATGGAAAAAGGATATCACGCGCCTTTGCCGTTTCGTAATGCCAGCCGCGTCTGGCATTGAAGGCTCGCATATAATTTTTCATGTTTTACGCCATGCAGCGACCGCACCCATACCCGACCCCGCCCCATTGAACTCCTCAAGCCAGAGCCCGGCCGGCCCACGCCAACGATTGCTCAGCATCGTGACCCCCGCCTACAACGCGCGGGAATTTTTGCCGGCGCTCATCGAGACCGTCGCGGCATTGACTTCGCCTGATGCGTTTGAATGGGTCTTGGTCGACGATGGCTCAACCGATGACACTGCCACCTTGTTCGAAGCAGCGGCGAAGTCGCATCCGAACTGGCGGCTGGTGAAGCAGGCAAATAAAGGTGTCGCGGCAGCGCGAAACCGTGGGCTTGATGAGGCGACGGGGGCGTATATCTGGTTCGTCGACGCAGACGATCTCGTTGTACCGACCGGTTTTGCAACGCTGCTGACCGCTGCCGCCGAGAGCCCTGATCTGGTCGCCTTCCAAGCGGTACGGTTTGCAAGCGGCGAAGCCGATAGCAACGTGTTCAAGGCAGCCAAGCCGCAGGCGACTGTCGGCCAGGATTGGGTGGCGCTGCTAATTCAGCAGAAAGAATGGCGGCACTTTTTATGGCAATACTGGTACCGTCGGCAGTTCCTGAATTTATGCTCAATCCGCTTTGCCGAAGGCATTCTTCATGAGGACATTGCCGTGGTGACCGAGGCGGCGCTGAAAGCCTCCCGCGTTCGTTACGTCGATCAAGCTGCCTATCGCTATCGTGCCAATCCGACATCGCTGACCAACAGCCGTAACCAGCAGCGGCTGATATCGCGAATCGACAGTTACTTTATGGTGATTGATCAATTGCGCGCAATCAACCAGCGGACTTCGATGAAACATGACACGCGCCGCCTCCTGCAAGGTGAAGTTGTCGGTCAGGCAATGCAGGTGTTCGAACTTGCCAAGCAGCTTGGCCCGATTGAGATGCAGCGTTTGGTGATCGAAAAAACACGAAGTCGCCGGTTCGCGCAAGGCTTGTTTGCTGACGTCAACGGGTTCAAGCGTCTGCGACAGGTCGTCGCCATGTGGTTAAAGCAAGCGGGGCTTATGCCCATCGGTTCGGATCAGGGGATTCGCTGATGTCGTCCCAAGCCAACTCGTTGTCGACAGCGCGTACGATGGTTTATAGGGGTGCAATTGCTCTCACCGCGCTATCCTTGCTGGTCGCACCGTTCCGGTCCAGTGCCGGATTGCGTGCGGCAGCACTGCTGGTCGCCGCCGGGCTGCTGGCGGCGTATTGGTGGCGGAGCAAAGCGCCGACCATACAGATTCCATCCGGGTTGTTCTTGCGTACGACAGTCGTGGTGTGGGTCGTAGTCGTGTTTCTTTACAGCAGCTTGGGCGCGGACCCGTTGACGAGTCTGGCGTCGTGGCGGGGCGACGTGCTCACGCCGCTGCTTGCCGCAATCGTTTGCTATTCGCTAGCGCAGACAAGACTGGCGGTCGGCGTATGGCTGGTGGAATTGTTGCTCGGCTTGCTGGTGCTTACCATTATGGTTTTGCTTGAACCGTTTCAATCCGTGGTCGGCAAACATGAGCCACGCTACCTGAGCGTCGGTTGGCTATCCACGTGGGTGGTGATGCTTGCGGCTTTACTGCCGCTGGCGTGGTTGATTGCATGGCCGCGCCCGCGGTGGGCACGAGTATTCGCGATTGCCGCGCTCGCCGCGATCTTGCTCGCTGCCTGGTTAAGTGCCAACCGTATCGTTTGGCTTTGTTTTGGCATCATGTTTCTCATCTATGGCACGCTCAACTTTCGTAGCTTGGGCGGCAAATCGTCAACGCGTCTGGCGCTGGTTGGGGTCGGACTGGCTGCTGCCGTTGCCATGTTCTTTGCCGCTTCAAGCATGCGCGCGGCGCAATTTCCAGAGGCCAATGTTGACGGCGTGACCATCCTGCAAAAGGATGATCGCCAGATAATCTGGACCGAAGCGATCGAAGTCATCAATGAACGTCCGCTCGCTGGCCACGGCTATGCGCTGGAAGCCTCCCACGAAGCGCTCGCCAATCGATTTGCCGACCCGGAATTCAAGAGACTCTTTCGCCAAGCCCACAATGTCGTCCTGAACTACGCAATTCAGATGGGCATCCCGGGCGGTCTGGTTGTCATCCTGCTGGTTGCCGGTCTGGCGCATGCGTTCTGGACAAGACGCAACGTGTCACCGTTTTCAAGAGGCGTTGCCGCGTGCGGGTTGATGTTGGTGGTGGCTTTCTTTCTGCGCAACATGACCGACGATTTTTTTCATCGCCACGCCGCCCTGTTGCTGGGCGCGTTGGTCGGAATGCTGTTGGCGATCTGCGAGTGGCGAAGCGAGCGCGGCGCAGACTAGGTTCCCGAAAATTGCATCCGATGCAGGCTGGCATACAGGCCGTTGGCCGCGAGTAGTGTGCGATGCGGCCCCACTTCGACGATGCGGCCGTTTTCGAGGACCACGATACGGCTGGCATTTTCGATCGTAGAGAGGCGATGTGCGACAACGATGGTGGTGCGTCCTTGCATGAGGGTTTCCAACGCCGCCTGCACGGCCCGTTCAGATTCGGTGTCAAGCGCCGAGGTCGCCTCGTCAAGCAGCAGAATCGGTGCATCCTTCAACAGCGCGCGTGCGATCGCCAAACGCTGACGTTGGCCACCGGAGAGGCGCGCGCCGTTCTCGCCAATCATGCTGTCGTACTGCCCGGGTAGCGCTTCGATGAAATCGGCGCAGTTGGCGGCCCTTGCCGCACTGATGATTTGTTCCCGCGAAACCTTGTCTTCGCGGCCGTAGGCGATATTGGCGGCGATGGTGTCGTTGAATAGCACCACATCCTGACTGACGAGCGCGATTTGACTGCGCAGTTCACGCAGGCCGATGTCGGCTAGCGCAACGCCGTCGAGTGTCACCACGCCGCTGGTTGGGCCATAAAAGCGCGGCACCAAGTTGACCAAACTGGTCTTGCCGCCGCCGGAAGGCCCGATCAGTGCGATCGTCTCGCCGGGTTCAACGATCAGTGTAATGTTGTCGAGGGCTGGCACAGGTTTGTTCGCATACTGCAGCGACACGCCGTCGAAGTGAAGCTCGCCCTTGGCTCTGCCTATTGTCAACGCGCTGTCGTCTACTTCAGGTTTGGCGTCAATCAGCGCAAACACGCTTTCGGCCGAGGCGAGGCCACGCTGGATTTGTTCATTCACGCTCGAGAGCGCTTTGATCGGCGTCATCAGCATGCCCGCTGCCGTAATGAACCCGACGAACTCGGCGACGCCCATGCCGGTGCCGAGCGAGCGACTGGCAGCCAGATAGACGATCAAGGCGATCGCCGCAGACACGACCAGATGCGTGAGCGGCGTT
>Ga0209181_10005396_pt1 | contig 18432 bp, 13 predicted proteins | sample MAT05_FD_187208 | JGI IMG/M metagenome (GOLD analysis project Ga0209181, IMG submission 187208) | Freshwater microbial communities from Lake Fryxell liftoff mats and glacier meltwater in Antarctica - MAT-05 (SPAdes) (version 2) | ecosystem: Environmental > Aquatic > Freshwater > Ice > Liftoff...
AGGATCACGCCGAGGCCTGAAGCCGGCCGGCGCCCGCTTCGCCAGCGCCGCCGTCACGCCATTGCCGCCGCAAACCCGTCAGCAATTTCAACCCGGCCAAAACTCAGCACGTTCGCACCGGCGCCCACACCTTGAGCCCCGCGCCAACTGCGATGGCCGATTCAAGTTCATTGCGGACATCTCCCAGGCGGCAGTGATCGCGCGGATCCTCGCGCACACGGGATGGCAGCGCTGCGGACCAGGCTGCGCAGACTGGTTGCGAATGACAAAGGGTTTGCCCGTAATCAGGAGTGCGTTCAGGTCGGACGACCAGACAGCCACCGCTCGACGCGCGCTTGACCAGGCCCAACCATCTGCGTGGACGTCACGAGCGTTGGGCTTGCCCGTCCTTTCGGGTCCGAATGAACGCCGTCTGAAAATCCTGTTCCCGGCGCCATCGCGATGACATAGCCGCGTCGGGCTCCGTGCTCGTTGCGGCAATGGGAGGCGGCCAAGTCACCCGACGATGTTCGCGCCTGAAAGGACGCAATCCTCCCGGTTGCCCGGGCAACGGCCGAGGTCGCCAGGGTAGGGGATTGCCCTGGCCTCGACAGCATGCTGGTAAGCACGGACGAACAGGCGTCAGTGGACGTCACGCCCGACGACAGCCTGGCGACGGCGCCGAGCGCGAAGACCCACGACCATGCCGGCGCTGGGCTCTGCACGCGCATCGACAAATGGGCGTCCCCGTGCGTGATGCGGGTGGCCCCGGGCGGCCAGGCGCCAACGGCGTGGTGGCTCGCATCTCCAGGGCCCCGCGGCCACAGCCCGCCTTCCGCCCGAGAGGCTCAGGCCGCTGGCAGTTGCCGAAGTGGCAGCAGCGCGGTTGCCGAGTTGAACATCTGGCGCTCGATTTCGGCCTGGCCGTGATCGCGCAAATACTGCTCGAAGGCGACCACCACCTGCGGCGCAGCCCGCGAGGCCGAGCGCACCATGAACCACTCCCGTTCGATAGGGTTGTTGGCCATCGGCAGCACTTTCATCAACCCGGCATCGATCTCCAGCGCGCAGGTCTGCAGCGACAGGAAAGCCGGACCGAAGCCTGCCGCACACATCTGCTTGATGGCCTCGTTGCTCGACAATTCGGAGCCGATGCGCGGCCGCATACCGGCGTCTCGAAACAGGCGCTCGACAGTGTTGCGGGTGCCCGAGCCGCGTTCGCGCACAAGCAGCGGCGCATGCGCCAGTGCCGCCATCGTCAGCGTCGGCTCGGCCATCAGCGGATGGTGCGGCGCTGCTACGAAAGCCATCGGATTTTTCGCGAACGTGGATGCAACTACCCGCAACTCCTCTGGCGGGTTGCCCATGACCGCGATGTCGACCTCGTGGCCGGTCAGGCCGCGAACGACCTCTTCGCGGTTGCCGAAAAGCAACCGCAACTTGACGCGCGGATTGGCGTTGATGAAGGTCACCAGCAACCGCGGCAGCCAGTATTCGGCGGTGGTGACAGCGCCGATACGCAAGGTGCCCGAGAAGGCGCCCAGGTAGGTGCTCATCTCGTCGCTGGCTTCGTTCCAGAGGTTGAGCAAGCGGTCGGCGTAGACGACGAGCAACTCGCCGGCTTCCGTGAGGCGGACGCCCCGCCCGGTGCGCTCGACCAGCGCCGCGCCGACCGACGACTCCAGGCTGGCGATCTGTATCGAGACCGCCGACTGGCTGAGATGCAACTCCTCGGCTGCAAGCGACACGCTGCCGAGCCTGGCGACGACCTGGAAGGTGGCCATCTGTCGCAACGAAGCTGTCTTCACCAATGCCATCGTCCGATATTAGGAAGTCGCGGGATCGTTGTCAAAACAATCAATTTCTGTTTACGAGGGTGCTTGCGTACATTCCGATCGCGGACAAGTTACGCACTGGTTTCCAAAACGACCAGCAAGGAACCGAGCGTGGGAACGACATGTCCCGGCAGGTTGAATCCACAGCAGTTGACATCACAAGGAGACACGCATGTCGTTGATTGAAGTTCCCAACAGACGCCGTTTTCTGGGCATGACTGGCGCGGCCGGTCTGTCCACGCTATCAGCGACAGCCGTCGGCATCAACCTCGGCCTGGTCGACGTTGTGCACGCGCAGGGCGGGCCGCGGCCGGTCACCCCGTTCCGCTTCGCGATCATCAGTGACCCGCATCTCTACAGCGAAAAGGACCACGTCTTCGACAAGAACCTCGAGGATGCTGTTACGCAGACCAATGCGTTGGCCACCCAGCCCGACTTCGTGCTCATCACCGGAGATGTCTCGCATCATGGCGAGGCGGATCAGATCGCCAAGGGCAAGCGCATCTTGTCGAAGCTGAAGGCACCGATCAAGTCGATCCCCGGCGAGCACGATTGGTATCTCGACATGGGCGCGGCCTGGAAGAGTGCGTTCGGCGCGGAAACGTGGTCTTTCGATCACAAGGGTATTCACTTCATCGGGATGAACTCGATCCTGGTCCCCGACTTCTGGACCGCGGCCAAGTTGACTCCGGCCCAGCGCCGTGACTGGTTCATGCCGCTGAACAGCCCGGTTCCGGGCATCTGGGGCGTGGCCGACATCGGCCTCGAGTGGCTGGCCAAAGACATCGCCAAAGTGACGCCTGACACGCCGGTGGTCATCTTCACGCACTCGCCGCTGTGGGACTACTACCCGCGCTGGAACTTCCAGGTCAAAGAGTCGGCGCAAATCCGCGACATGCTCGGGAAGTTCAACAACGTGATGGCCTTCCATGGTCACGTGCACCACACGGTGTACAACAAGATCGGCAACCTGACTTCGGTCGGCACGATGAGCACGTCCTGGCCATGGCCCTACCCGCCGATCGACTTGCCGTACCCGGCGTTTCAGCAGAACCGTGCCGATCCGTCGAACACGGCCGATGGCATGGGCAGCGCCTCGGTGGCCATCGACAGGACTGGGGCTGGTTTCGTGCAGTACATGCCGTTCGCCGACTCGCTTTCGCCGACGATGAAAAACGGCTTCAAGGTCTGACAGGAGACTCCACGATGACAATGCAATCGAAGCTTTCCCATCGTCTGGGTGCGCCATTGGTCGCTGTTGCAGCGCTGCTGTCGGCCACCGCGGCGCTGGCGGCCACGCCCCTGACTGCAGACGAACTGAAGGTCAGAGACGACGCGCTGACGAACTCGGTCAAGCGCGGCTACGACATGTGGTACGGAGCGCGGGCCGACATGGCCAACAACGGGCTGGCTTGCGCCAATTGCCATCCTGATGCGGCAGCCACCAATCCGCAGACCTTCCCGAAGTTCCTGCCGATGTTCAACAAGGTAGTCACCTATCGGGCGATGGTGAACTGGTGCATTCAGAACCCGCAGGGTGGCAAGCTCATGGACGTCAATAGTGACGACATGACTGCCCTGGAAGCGTATTCGTTCTATTTGCACAAGGGCACCAAGATCGAACCCGGTCTGGTGACGCGGCAGACCGCAGGTGCGGAACCGGCAAACGCCCGTGGCTTCAATGTCAAGGGCACCGGCATCGGTTTCGACAAGTAGGCCTGTTGATTCAGCAACCTTTATGAGTTTGTTTCCGCCGGGCGGGGCAATGGCCCCAGCCTGGCGGGATGTTCTTCGCCCATTCAATGCAACCTGCCAACCTGTTCATGTTGCTGTCGATGTTCAGCGCGCTTCCCGTAGCCGCGCAACAGGTCTGCGATGCGCAGACGCGTCCACTGTCGTCGCCCACAGGCCGCTTTGAAGATCACGGCGATGGCACCGTCACGGACAAGGAATCCAGATTGACGTGGATGCGTTGCAGCGCGGGTCAAAAATTGTTCGCCAACACTTGTGTTGGTGCGGCATCTCAGTTCGACTGGCAATCGGCACAAGGTCTCGCGGTTGCTGTCAATCGGAGTGGCAGCGAGTTCTTCAACGACTGGCGCTTGCCGCTGGTTCGTGAACTTGCTTTGATCACTGAACGCCAATGTCAGAACCCGCGCGTGAACCAGACTGTTTTTCCCGACACACCGCCGGCGTTTTATTGGTCTGCCACATTGCGACCCGGGGCTGCGGTCGATGGCTCGGCATACGCCATCGGGTTCGGTTCGGTCGGCATCGAACTTCAGTCGATGGATCAGCGCCATCATGTCCGTCTGGTGCGCCATGCGCAGTGATCCCGTGGCTGGCCTCTGCAACGTCCGGCAACGCCGGGCCGAACGCCGGCAGTTGTTGTTCAGCGGCGGCCTTTCTGCGGCGCTGGTCGGTTGCGGCCTGTTCTCACCGCAAGTTCTGTGGGCGATGAACGGCGAGATCTCGTTCAACGCGGTGTCGATCGCCGACGCTTTGCGCTCGATGGGTGCCATCCAGGCTGTTCCGGCACAACTGATTTTAAGAGTTCCCGAGGTCGCGGAAGACGGGGCGCTCGTGCCGGTGTCGGTCGAGTGCCTGCTGCCTGGAGCCCAGGAAATTTTTATCGTAGTCGATGTGAATCCTGACCCACTCGCGGCCCAGTTCAATGTGCCAGCAGGCACAGAACCGTTTGTCGCCACCCGCATCAAGTTGGCAGGCGATGGCACCGTGTACGCCGTGGTACGTGCCGAGGGCCGGATCTATTCGACCTCCAGGGCCATGAAGGTTACCGTGGGTGGCTGCGGCTGAACGTCGCGGAGATGTGCGATGAGTGAACCGATCCGCATCCGGGCTCGATTGAAGGGTGACGTCACCGAAGTGATGGTGTTGATGCCGCACCCTATGGAAACCGGATTGCGCGTTGCATCAACCGGGATTGCTGCGCCTGCGCACTTCATCACCGACGTGCAAGTGTGGGCGGGCCAGCGCAACGTGCTGAGCGCTCGCCTGGGCATCGCCGTTTCGAGAGACCCGCTGCTCACGTTTCGCTTTCGCGGCGGCACGGTCGGCGAGCGCATCCGTGTCACCTGGAAGGACAACCGTGGCGAACAACGAAGCGACGAGGCCTTGATCGGATAGACCCGGCGACGAGGCCGCCGCCGGTGCGCCGGCCGAGTTCGTAAACCGATAACCGAATTCAGAATTGCAATCAGTGAAACGAAGGAGATCCACCATGCAGTCAACCCAGAACAACCGACGCGTCTTCATGATGCGTGTCGTTGCCGGCGGCGCCATCCTGGCCTCGTCGCAGGCCAGCCGTGCCCAGGCAGCCGAGAAACTCACCGAGGCGGACCCCTACGCCAAGTCGATGGGCTTCAGGCTCGACACCACCAAGGTCGACCAGGCGCGTTACCCGCGCCACGATGCAGTCCAGCTTTGCTCGAAGTGCCAGCTTTGGGATGTCGCGGCCGCCAAGGACGACTTTGCCGCCTGTTCGTTCTTCGGTGACCGGCACACCCCGAAAAACGGTTGGTGCAAGAACTTCAAGGTGATCAAGGCCTGATCCCGACTCGGACTCATTCGAAATACATCCGGGACACTGTTGTGTCCCGGATATTTGTCGTTTCCGTTGTGCATTGCAATTGAGGGAATTAGCTGTAATTCCTAATTGACATAGTGCCCTGTACGAATAATATTACGTTCACCAGTGCACGCTGTCCGCACTCTTGTGGAATGCGCTGCCGTTTGATGTCGCACAACGGAGGCCTTCTTCATGACCATTCCCGTCGTTGGTTCAATGTCTTTGAAGCGGCAGATGGCGGAGCGGCTGTGTCGCGGCATCGTGGTGTTGTGCATTGGCAGCGCAGTCTTTCTTGCCGGCTGTGAGCGCACCGAATCCGTCCAGCGTGGCTACCGCGGCACCGGCATGGAATTGGTCTACAGCCCGGCCGACCTGGCCAAGACCGCCAGCATGAACACGATCCCGGAGCCCGAGCCGGTTGACCCGCCGGACCCGGAAGCGCCGCTGCAAAGCGAGGTCTACAAGAACGTGCAAGTGCTCAACGACCTGACAGTGCTGGAGTTCTCCCGCCTGATGGCAGCCATGTCGACCTGGATCGCGCCGGAAGAAGGTTGCAGCTACTGCCACAACTCGAAGAACCTGGCCTCCGACGAAAAGTACCCGAAGGTCGTGGCGCGCCGCATGCTGGAGATGACACGCAAGATCAACACCGAGTGGAAGCAGCACGTCGCAGGCACCGGGGTGACCTGCTGGACATGCCACCGCGGCCAGGCGGTGCCGTCGGGCGACTGGTTCAAGCAACTCGAAGATCCGGCGGCCGGGCGTTTGCTGGGCAGCCGTTTCGGGCAGAACATGCCGGGTGTGTCGGCGGTCGCCAATACCTCGCTGCCGTCGGACCCGCTGTCGGACTACCTCTCTCAGGCGAAGCCGATTCGAGTTCAGGGCACGACCATGCCGGCCGGCGAAAACCGCAATTCGGTCAAGCAGGCCGAGGCGACCTACGGATTGATGATCTATATGTCCAAGTCGCTCGGCGTCAACTGCACGTACTGCCACAACACGCGCGCATTCGCCAGCTGGCCCGAGAGTTCACCACAGCGCGTCACGGCCTGGTACGGCATCCGCATGGTGCGCGAACTGAACAACGATTACCTGACGCCGCTGACGTCGACGTTTCCCGCCAACCGACTCAGCGCGGAAGGTGACGGGCCGAAAGTCGGTTGCCAGACCTGCCACAAAGGGGTCTACAAACCGCTCTTTGGCGTGAGCATGCTGGCCGACTATCCCGAGCTTGCAGGCGTCATGAAGGACCGTCCAGCGCCGGCTGCCCCCGCAGCGGCGGCCATGCCGGTCGTTGCCCCCGGTCCGGCCGCAGCCGCTGCATCGGCGCCAGCCGGCTGAGATCGCTGCCAGAGCCTCGGGCCGGCACGAACAGCGAGCGCATCACCTGCTTTCGCAGCCCGCTGGGGGCCGGTGCTGGCTTCGGTTGAATCCACAACGCGGGCTTGTCGGCGGGGAACGGCATCCTGTTCTCCCCAGGTTCGGCATCGACATGGCTATTGCCCGTAAAGGCAATTGTCTGCCGCATGGTGGATGGCGTGAAGGCACCTGGCGTCAGGCAATGGCATCTGGAGCTGACGCAACTGGCTGTTGGACGCCATCTTAAGGCTCGTTCCAGAATAACTTGAACATTTGACTCGCTGGCCTTGGGCGCGCTGCGGCGTTGCGAAATTGCTTGTGTGGCTCGCCACACGGCGCACATCGCGCCTTGCATCGCATCCCAATCCAGCGGCCGAATGTCCAAGTTATTTCCTCACGAGGCCTTAGAACGCGGCATCCTGGTCTCTTTCAGCTTCACGCGCAGCGGGTTCTGCTCCTCGTGTGAGGCGCGCCAGATGTCGCAGACAGCGGCTCACCTGGTCGACCGTATCACTGCGCCTGTGCCGGTTTTCGTGGAGCCCTTGCGCCCGGCGATGAAGCGCTGCAGGCGCTGCTGTACAGGATCAACGCCCGCCTGTTGAACCAGTTGGCGCGCCGCGGCGTGCCATACCCCGCTGCAGCGCCTTCATGCAGGCGCTACGCGGAGACGAGCCCGAGCGACCCCGTTACTTTTAGCGCTGCGTTACGCGTCGGGCGTTGGACAAAGAACGCGTATTGGACGACCGGTCCGTAGCCCGATTGCGACCTGATGGCTGATCGCCAGGTTCACGCCGGAGGCTGGCGCAATTCCTGGCGCACCGCCACAGAAATATCGGAACATGAAAACTCGTCTACGACCCGATTGCGGCGTTGCAAATCCTCGCAACACCACTTGGTATTGCTGTGGTTTGCGCCTTGCACTCGGGCCGAATCAATCGCCTTCATTTTGTCCCGACATTTCTGTGGCGGCGCTCTGGTCCAAGACGGGTGGATCGGTCAGCGGCGCTGCGCCTTGGGCGCCAGCTGGGTCGAAGTCACCCAGCCGGAGACTTCAATTGCTGTTCTCGGGTTGCGGTAGCGCACCGAGGTGTAGCCCGAGAACTCCTGCAGCGCGACGACGGACTCGCCGGTCACGATGAAGATGCCCTTCATGACGCAACCGGAGTCGGGCGCACTGTGAAACTGCAAGCGTCCGCTGCCGGTGACCTGTTTCGCTTCGGCGTCGGCGGGGACCCTGGTGGCCTCTTTCACCGCCGTAGCCTGGATTGCAGCGCACCCTGGTTTGCCCTTATCGGCGGCCGCTTCGGTAACTACGCGCGACGCTGTCGGTGACGGCAAGGCAGACGGCGGCAAGGCTGGGGGCGCCACTGGGGCAGGAACCGGAACTGGCGACGGGGCTGAAAGGGCCGCCGCGATGACCGGTGCGACAGCCGCCACAGTGGCTGCAGCGGGTGGAGCCGACGCCGGTTCGGTTGCCGCTGACGGTGCCGCCTGTGAGGCCAGTACTTCGGACGGCACCGCCCGCTCCGGTTCGGTTCCCGGCACCGGGGCATCCAGCATTGGCGCCGTCCCGGTCAGCCACAGCGCCGGGTATTTTCGCGCCATCTTCGCACCGGCCAGTGGTTTGTTCAGGCCCTGGTGGCAGGTTGCGCAATTCACCTTGGCGGCGTCGCCCGTGGGCCCGAGTCGGCCGAGCGGAAGGGCTGGGAATGTCTTGTCCAGCGGCTCGAGATAGTCGCTGTTGACGTTGCGGGTCATTTGAATGCCGTACCAGGCCTTGACCCGTGCCGGCGAACTCTCGGACCAGCTCGCGAAGGCGCGCGTGTTGTGGCAGTACGTGCAGTTCACGCCCAACGACTTGGAGACGTGGATCATCATCCCGTAGGTGGCCTCCGCCTGCTTGACCGCGCCCGGCCGGCCACTGGCCAGGGCTTCGGTGCTCGCCACCCGAATGCTCTGCGGCTGGTCTGTCTTGAGCAGGAAGGTCGAGAACGGGTCCGCAGGCAGCGACGCCAGCCCCACCAAAGGCGCTGGCGAGTTCTGCCCGCCGCGCGCCATCAACTGGCCGCTGTAGGTGGTGGGCACCGTGGTCAGAAACCAACGCTGCACCGGCAGCGGGTTGCCGCGGTGGCAGGTATAGCAGGTGACACCGGTCTCGCCGACGTGGGCTGACCAGTTCGAGTTGACCTGCTTGACCATGAGCATCATCTGGCGCGCGACGATCTTGGTGTACTTGTCGTCGGCGGCAAAGTTGCCGTCGACGTGACAGTAAGCGCAACCCTCCTGCGGCGACACCCAATTGGTGATGGCGTTCATCGTGCGCCCGAATTCGCCGATGCTCAGGTCGCCCAGCACCTGGATGTTCTTGTAAGTGGTGCCTGCCTTCGGCGCGTTCTCGCGCACCCGGGACGGCCGGTCGATCGCCGGCGCGACCTGCGCGGCCAGCTTGGCGTCATGCGCGGCCCGGTTGTCGATCTGCACCATGCCCGTGCCGCGGAAGCCCTGCTGCCCTGAATCCACCGGTGGACGCTCGCAGCCAGCCAAAGTCGCAGCCAGAAGCAGCAGCCCTGCGGTCAGACCACGGAGTCTCATTGTCCGTTTCATATTGCAGATCTTTCGTCGTACGGACGAACTGCATTCGGACCGAGCAAACTTCCAGGGCCGCGCTACTGTTCGGACGCCTTGCCAATATCGGAATACCCAGCTGGCCTGCCAGCGTACGTCATCCTAACCTGACACTTCACAATGTCAACTCGATATGACAATGTAATCCGACTCTGCCTCTGCCTCCCCCTCATGCCTCATGCCGGCTGCGTCCCGCCCGCCAAGGCCTGGGGTTCGGTCGGCTGGCCCCGTGCCGCAGGTTCGCATCTGCACACACGCACGCGCTGGCGCCCCAGCGGCGGTCGCACCCCGTTGACGCGCCGTCCCCCGCGGATCTCGGTACTCCGGACGCTGCGGCTGATCGGCCCGCATCCTCGCATCTAAACTGACTGGGATGACCTCCCCTCCGGACCTCCGCCGACCCCTTGAAGACGCCATCGCGGAGTTGCAATCGCGCCGTGCTGTATTGGGCAACGCGCTGGTCGACGTCGCGCTCGCGCCCTTGCTCGCAGGCCTTGCCACGCTGAGCGCACAGCCTGAGCCGGCTGACCCCACTGGTTCACTCCCGCAGCCCGCGCCAGCCGAGCCCAGCCGCCGTTTGCGCCAGGTCAGCGTGCTGTTCCTCGACATCGTCGGCAGCACTCAGCTCATCCAGCACCTCGACCCCGAAGAAGTGCAGGCCGTGGTCGACGGCGCGCTGACCGCCTTCACCGCCATCGTCACGCGCCACGGTGGCGAGGTGCTGCGCTATGCGGGTGACAACCTCAAGGCGGCCTTCGGCGCGCATGGCACGGCGGGCACTCGTGAAGACGACGCCGAGCGCGCCGTGCTCTGCGGCCTCGCCCTGCTGACTGAGGCCGCGCGCCGTGGCGATGAAGTCAGGCGCCTGCACGGCTTTGAGGGCTTCAACGCCCGCGTCGGCATCCACACCGGCGGCGTGGTGCGCGGCGGCGGTGTGGAGAACGACAACAGCCTCAGCGGCCTGACTGTGAACATCGCCGCCCGCCTGGAGCAGGCCGCGACGGCCGGCACGCTGCGCATCAGCCAGGACACCTGGGCGCTGGTGCGCGGCCTCTTCGATTCGCAGGTGCAGCCGCCGCTGGCGGTGAAGGGTGTGGAAGCACCGATCACCAGCTGGCTGGTGCAGGGCCCCAAGCCGCGCGCCTTCAGGCTGCATGCGCGCGGCATCCAGGGGCAAGAGACGCCGCTGATCGGCCGCCAGGCGGAACTGGCCCGCTTCGAGGACACGCTCGAAGCGCTGCTGGCCGAGCGCGCGCCGCGCGCCTTGACCGTCATTGCAGACGCCGGCCTGGGCAAGAGCCGCCTGTTGAATGAGTTCCAGCACATCTTGTCGGCCCACCCGTCTGCCTGGTGGATGATGCCGGCACGCAACCAGCCGTCTGGCGCCTTGCAGCCCTACGGCCTGCTGCGCGACCTGCTGGCGCGCCGGCTGGAGATTGCCGACAGCGACAGCGCCGATGTCGCGCGCAGCAAGCTGGTTCAGGGCCTGGCGCCGTGGCTGGGCCAGCCCAACGACCCGGCGCCCGAGCTGCTGGGCCATCTCATCGGCCTGGACTTCTCGGCCGCGCCCGCCGTGCAGCGCATGGGCGGCGACGCCCGCCTGCTGCGCGACCGCGCCGTGACCGCGCTGCGCCTGTGGCTGGAACGTCTGTCGGCCAGCGAAGGCTCGCCGGTGGTGCTGCTGTTGGACGACCTGCACTGGGCCGACGACGCCTCGCTCGACGCGCTGGTGGCGCTGCTCAAAAGCGCCAGCGGCCCGTTGCTGGCGCTGCTGTGCGCGCGACCGGGCCTGATCGAACGCGTGCCCAGCTGGGGCGAAGGCCTGCCGCAGCACGAACGCCTGACGCTGCAGCCGCTGGACGCGGTGCAAGGCAGCGCGCTGACCCAGTCGCTGTTGCAGCGGCTGAACCCGGTGCCGGCCGAGCTGGCAGACCTGATCGAACGCCGTGCCGAAGGCAACCCCTTCTACGCCGAAGAGCTTGTGGGCATGCTGCTGGACCAGGGCGTGATCAGCATTGACAGCAACGGTGACAGCGACGACAACAACGAGTGGTGCTTCCACCCCGAACGCCTGAACCCGCAGCGCCTGCCCACCACGCTGACCGGCGTGCTGCAGGCGCGCCTGGATGCGCTCGACCCCGCAGCCCGCCGTGCGCTGCAGATGGCCAGCGTCATCGGGCCGGTGTTCTGGGACGACGCCCTGGGGGCGCTGGACGCACGCGGCCCGGACGCCTTGCCAGGGCTGCAACGCAAGTCGCTGGTGCAGCCCCGGCCCACCAGCGCCTTCGACGACACGCCGGAGCAAGCCTTCCAGCACCACCTGCTGCACCAGGTGAGCTACGACACCGTGATCAAGCCGCAGAAGCGCGAAGCACACGCACGCGCTGCGGTCTGGCTGACCCACCGCGTGGGCGACCGCGGCGATGAGTACCTGGGCCTCACCGCCGATCACTTCGAGCGTGCCGGCCAAGCCCTGCTGGCGGCCGACTGGTTCGAACGTGCGTCGACCAAGGCCACCCAGCGCGGTGCTTACAAGGCGGCGCTGCAGTACCTGGACCGCGCCGAAGCGCAGGCCGCACAGGCGCCCGAAGGCTGGCCGCTCGAGCGGACGGCCGATGCGATCAAGAATCGTGCGGCATTGAGCTATCTCTTGAACTTGCGCCCCCAGCATGAGCAGGCGCTGGACCGCATGCTGGCGCTGGGCGAGACGCACGGCCGGCCAAGCTGGGTCGCGTACGCACTGGCGGGCCAGACGCTGCAGGCCTACCGCCTGGGCGAGCTCGAAAAAGCCTCAACCGTGGCACGTCGGGGCGTTGAAGTGGCCGAGCGTGCCGACTGCGCCTACAGTGCCGTTTGCTGTTGGAGCAACTTGGCCTATATGGCGCTCGATCAAAGAGATCTGAACGCCGCACGGCCCCACGTGGCGGCAGCGATGCAATGGGCTGTGCGGGCGCGCGAGGATGCACAGAAACCCGATGGCGGTATGCAAGAAGCGAAGGTTCTGATGCTCCAAGCTGAGCTGAATGCCGAAGAGAACGACCACCACGCCCGCACGACCGCAGTGATGCGCGCACTGGTCATCGTCCGCGATCTGCATTCGCCGTGGTTGCAAGGCAACTGTCTCGACACCCTGGCAGACCTCGCGCTGGCGCGGGTCGACTTCGCCGAGGCTGCCGTCCACATCGAAGCAGGGGCGCGCCTGTTCGCCGAATTTGCGATGCCGCATTACGTCGCGCTTGCGCAGGCCCAGCGTGCCAGACTGCACTTGCACTCCGGACAATGGGACGCCGCAGCCCAGGAGGCCGCGGCGGCTTCGGTGGGTCTTCTGGCCGCCGGCGATGTGCGCAACGAACTGCTCAACCGCAACGTCGGGGCCGAGGCGAAGTGGCGTGGCGGCCGGGCGGACGAAGCAGTGACCACCTGGGAGCAAACGGACGTGGCCTGGAAGGGCATGGGAGACGAGCTCGAGGCACGGGCGTCGCGCCTGCGCCTCGCCGAATCAAGGTCATGCTCCGGTCACCCCGAAGACATCGAGATGGCGCAGCAGGCGGTGCAGGCCGAGCTGCCGAACCTGCAGGAGCGTGATGCGTTGGCCGGGGCCGAATTTGCACTCGCGGCCCGTCTGGCCGGCTGGCGCGTGCTGCACCGTGCAGGCGACCCGGCCGCAGCCGGCCAGCTGGCGCTGGCGGCGTCCGAACTGGAGCAGGTTCTCAACCGTTTCGCCGACCCCGAGGTGCGCGAGCGCGTGCGCAATACCGTGCCCTGGCACCGCGACGTGGTCGAAGCGCTCGCTCTGTTGAAAGCTGCCGCTTGAGGATCTTCTCGCCGCAGACCCAAGCGGCGCGCGAGCCTGCTACGGCATCTGCCAGCGCCTGTGCCGCTGCATCACGCGTCCGGCGATGGCCAGCGAACGCGCGGAGATCGACATCGACGAGCCCTCGTCAAGGCTTGGCCGGCGCCGACCCCGGCGCGCCCAGGATCGCCAGCCAGGCGCCGCGGTAGCGCCTGCTGTACTGCACGCTCAGCCCGGCGGGGATTTCGGAGGCTTGGCGATAGATGAACAGCACGCGGCCCTCCGGGTGTTCGGCCAGCCACGCGGCCACCTGGTGATCGCCCAGTTCGGCCAGCGGCTGCCGCAGGCGGCCTGCGAAAGTCCACGTGCCGTGGTAATTGCCCTCCACCGCCAGCGGCCGGCCTTCGCGCTCGTACTGGGCCAGTCGCCCGGCCACCACGTCGATGTCGTAGGGCTCGCGCATGGCGACTTCGAAAGACACCATCAGGCCGCACACCGCGATCAGCGCCGCAGTGGCCACGCGGCGCACGTCGGCCAGCGCATCGCCCGGCTTGAAGGCCAGCAGCGCGGCGCCGCACACCACCGCCAGCGCTCCGCCGGCATACAGCGCCGAGGCCTCGTCCAGCCCGGCCAGCCTGGCGGCGAGCCTGGGTGCGGCCACGATGGCGGCCGTGCCGGCGGCCGCCAGCATCAGCGCCGGTGCGACCAGCGACCAGCGCGTGCCGGGTCGGTCGACCAGCGCCCGCGCGCAGAACAACGCGAAAAGTGCAAATTCGGGCAGCAGGTAGTGCGGGCGCTTGCCGCTGATGACGCTGAAGAACAGCAGCGCGAACAGCATGCCCAGCAGCACCAGCCGGCTGCCGCTTTCCTGCCACAGCGCATGCCGCACGCCGCCCCACCAGCGCGGCCACAGCAGCCACGGCACCAGGCCGAGCGGCATCCACGCGAAGTAGAACCACCACGGCGCCTGGTGCGAAAAGCTCTTCACCATCCGACCCGCGCTCTGGCCCCAGAAGATGGCGCGCTGGAAGTCGGGCCCGCCGGCGATGCCCGCCGGCACCGCCCAGGCCAGGATCAGCGCGGCGCCGCCGAGCAGTGCCATCAGCACGCCGGCATACCAGCGGCCCCAGCGCGGCCGCTGTTCGCGCATCCACCACGGCGCCAGCAGGGCGGCCGGCAGCAGGTGCACCAGCGCCACCGGGCCTTTGGAGTACAGCGCGCCGCCCATGCCCAGCAGCAGCAGGCCGAAACCTGCCGCGCCGCCGCTGCCTCGGCCGCCGTCCTTGCCCATGTCGCGCCAGGCCTTGGCGATGCCGACGAAGCCGAGTGCCACGAAGAAGCTCATCATCGTGTCGAACATCAGCGCCGACGCGAAGTAGACGAACAGCAGGCTGGCGACCAGGATGAACGGCGCGATCCGCGCCACCGCCGGCCGTTCGGGCCAGAGCTGGCGGCCGAGCACCACGGTCAGCGCCAGTGTGCCGGCGGCGAACAGCGGCGAGATCAGTCGCGGCCACCAGGCGTTGACGCCGAACACCGACCAGCCGGCGTGGATCAGCCAGAACAGCAGCGGCGGCTTGTGGTGGTAGGGCTCGCCGTTCAGGTGCGGCACCAGAAAGTCACCGCGCGTCCACATCTCCCAGGCCACCGCGGCGTAACGTGTTTCGTCGATCGGCAGCAGCGGGCGCTGCAGGCAGACCGCCACGGTCAGCGCCAGCAGTGCGGCAATCCAGAGGGTGTCGCGCCGTGAGTCGGCGCGGTTGGCGGCGGTCGAAGAGCCGGCCATCAGCATGGGCCTGCCAGCCTCATTTGGCGGCGGCGCTCTCGTTCAGATGGTCGGCGGCCGGGCCCTGGTTGCGGATCAGCCACAGGTTGCGCACGTAGATGACCAGCCCGGCCGCCTGGCCGAACACGAAGACCGGGTCTTCGCGGTAGAGCGCGTACACCAGCAACAGGATGCCGCCACCGAGCGAAAAGTACCAGAAGACGACCGGCACCACCGAGCGGCGGGCCCGTTCACTGGCCAGCCACTGCACGATGAACCGCATCGAGAAGAGCGCCTGCCCGCCGAAACCGACGGTCAGCACCAGCCATTGCGGCAGGTTCAGGGAATGGATGTTCATGCTTCGACTTCCGGGAGTTTCATGCGGCGTTTCAGCCACATCACGCCGAACAGGTCGACGATGCCGACCCACAGGCGGTTATTGATGCCGTACTTGGAGCGCCCGGCCGTGCGCTCGCGGTGGCTCACCGGCACCGAGACCACCGCATAACCTTCGCGCAGCACCAGCGCGGGCAGAAAACGGTGCAGGTGGTCGAAGAACGGCAGGCGCAAAAAAACGTCACGTGAGAAGACCTTCAGCCCGCAGCCGGTGTCGGGTGTGCTGTCGCCGAGCAGCCGGCTGCGCACGCCGTTGGCCACCTTGGACGACAACTTGCGCACGCCGCTGTCGTTGCGCGCCACGCGCCAGCCGGCCACCAGCGCCAGACCGGGCTCGCGCTGACCCGGACTGACACGCGCCAGCAGCGCCGGGATATCGGCCGGGTCGTTCTGCCGGTCGCCGTCGAGCGTGGCGATCCACGGGTGGCGCGCCGCGCGCACTGCAGTGCTGACGGCGGTGCTTTGCCCGCAAGAGCGGCGATGCCGGATCACCCGCAACCTGGGGAATCGCGCGCGCGCTTCGGCCAGTCGGGCCGGCGTGGCGTCGCTGCTGCCGTCGTCGACGAAGATGACCTCGAACTCGGCCTTGCCTTCGAGCGCGGCGTGGATCTCCTCGATCAATGGCAGCACGTTGTCGGCCTCGTCCTTCACCGGCACGACCACGGTGACCGCGCCGGTGTAGTCTGGGCAGGGGGGTGAAATTGACATGGGCTAGGGTGGCAACGCAACACGCGACGGCGTTTCGTCTGAGGCATGATTCTAGAGGGCCGGCTGTCGCGGCTTCATGAGCAAATGTGGCTCTGCCACTTTGCTCATACCCCCTCGGGGGGCGGACGACGCAGTAGTCGGCCTGGGGGCCCTCTCAGGCCGCAGCAAGCGGTGCCGGCGCTGATCCCCACACCTGCAGATCGAGGCGATGAAGCATACTTTTGCCCATACCTGCCGCTGGACGGCAGGTGCCTGCGTGTTGGGCGGTGTGATGGCGGCTGACCTGATGAGCGCGCCTGCTGGCCGCAACCCGGCAGGCTGATGATTTCGAAGTCGGCTTTATGTCGGTCAGCAACTCGCGTCAGGACGGCCGGGATTTGGAGTTTTGAACATGCACAACACCGTGATTTCCAGGCTGCGATGCCTGCAATTGTTCGTTGCTGCTTTCGCCGCAGTCATCGCCATCCACCCTGCGGTGGCCCAGCCGCTGAGCTACCCCGAGACGCGCAAGTCCGATCAGGTAGACGTCTATCACGGCACCCGCGTCGCCGACCCCTACCGCTGGCTGGAAGACGACAACAGCGCCGAGACGGCAGCCTGGGTGCAGGCGCAGAACGCCGTCACGAAAAAGTATCTTGCGGGCATGACGCAGCGGCCGGCGGTAAAAAAGCTCTACAGCTCGCTCTACAACTTCGAGAAATTCGGTGTGCCGACCCAGGAAGGCGGCCGCTGGTTCTGGACCCGCAACAGCGGGCTGCAGCAGCAGGCCGTGCTCTACATGGCTCGCTCGCTGACCGAGGCGCCGAGCATCGCGCTCGACCCCAACCTGCTCAGCGCCGACGGCACCGTGGCCTTGACCGGCACCGTGCCTTCGCGCGACGGGTTGCTGCTGGCTTACGGCACGGCCAGCGCCGGCTCGGACTGGCAGACCTGGCAGGTGCGTGACCTGGCCAGCGGCAAGGACCTGGCCGACCGCCTGAACTGGGTGAAGTTTTCCAGCGCCAGCTGGACGCACGACGGCAAGGGCTTTTTCTACTCGCGTTATGACGCGCCCAAGGAAGGCGCGGCGCTGACCGGTGCCAACCATTTCCAGAAGCTCTACTACCACCGCCTGGGCACGGCGCAGTCGGCTGACCTGCTGGTGGCAGAGAATCCTGCCGAGAAGGAATGGGGTTTTGGCGCCACCGTGTCTGACGATGGCCGCTGGCTGGCCATCACGGTCTGGAAAGGTGGCACGAAGAACGGCCTGATGATGCTTGCGCTGGAGAAGGGCGCTTATGCCGGCGGCAAGCCCTGGCCCTTGACGCTGGAATTCGACGCACAGTACGTGCCCGTGGGCTTCAACGTCGACCAGATGTTCCTGCGCACCGACAAAAGCGCGCCGCGTGGCCGCCTGGTCGCCGTCGACCTGAAGACACCGGGCGCAGCGAACTGGAAGACGCTCGTTGCCGAAGGGCCGGACGCTCTGACTGACGCCAGCGCGGTGGGCGGCAGATTCCTGCTGCAGTACCTGCGTGACGCCTCGACCCTGGTGCGTGTGCATGCCGCCGATGGCAGCCCGCTGCGCGAAGTGGCGCTGCCCGGCGTGGGCACCGCAGACGGCTTCAGCGGCCGCTGGTCCGATGCCGAAACCTCCTTCAGCTTCACCAACCAGACCACGCCTTCGGCGATCTACCGCTATGCGGTGGCCAGCGGCGAGGTGACGCTTTTCAAGCGCCCGCAGACGGCCTTCGACTCCAGCCAGTTCGAGACCCGGCGTGTCTTCGTCACCAGCAAGGACGGCACGCGCCTGCCTATCTTCATCTCGCACCGTGTGGGCCTGAAGATGGACGGCAGCCACCCGACCCTGCTGTACGGCTATGGCGGTTTCAACGTCTCGGAAACACCGGCGTTCTCCGTCACGGCGGCCACCTGGATGAGTATGGGCGGCGTGTATGTCAGCGCGGTGCTGCGCGGCGGCGGTGAATACGGTGAAGCCTGGCACGAAGCGGGCACCCGGCTGAAAAAGCAGAACGTGTTCGACGATTTCATTGCCGCTGCCGAATGGCTGGTGGCCGACAAGGTCACCCGGCCTGCGCGGCTGGCCATCATGGGCGGCTCGAACGGCGGCTTGCTGGTCGGCGCGGTGCTCAACCAGCGGCCCGAACTGTTCGGCGCGGCGCTGCCGATGGTGGGCGTGATGGACATGCTGCGCTTCCACAAGTTCACCATCGGCTGGGCCTGGGTGCCCGACTATGGGTCGTCCGACGATCCGGCAGAGTTCAAGGCTTTACTGGCCTACTCACCGCTGCACACCCTGCGCCCGGGCAAGGCCTACCCGCCGATTCTGGTGACGACCGCCGACCACGACGACCGCGTGGTGCCGGCACACAGTTTCAAGTAC
>Ga0209181_10005398_pt1 | contig 18424 bp, 15 predicted proteins | sample MAT05_FD_187208 | JGI IMG/M metagenome (GOLD analysis project Ga0209181, IMG submission 187208) | Freshwater microbial communities from Lake Fryxell liftoff mats and glacier meltwater in Antarctica - MAT-05 (SPAdes) (version 2) | ecosystem: Environmental > Aquatic > Freshwater > Ice > Liftoff...
TGAAGTATGATTATCCCACGGGAAACATGACCAGTCGATGGGACAGGAACAAGTTCGTTCGCGAGTCATTGGAGTACGACGATCTGAACCGCTTGATAGGCTCTACAGTGGAGGCCGTTGATGCTGGTGGAAATCCAACGGGGTTTGGCTTTGCTCCAACGGAGTATGCATATGATGGCAGCATCGGCTCTTCCAGAGGTAATCTCATTCTGCGCTCGGACATCGGCCAATTGGGCTACGGATCAAATGCGGTAATGGCCGCTAAGCACCTCTCCTATCCAACTCCTTACAACCAGCCTCCATTCGAGATCAGCCAAGAAACACAGCAGATCACGTACACACCCTTCCTGAAAACAGACCGCATAACCGAGACCGTTGGTGTTGATGCGTACGAACTGGCATACGAATACGGCCCAGAGTACAGCCGGACCCGAAGCGTACAGAAGAGGAACGGGAACGTGGAGGTGACGCGAGTGTACTTAGGCGGGTATGAAAAGCAAACCACCCCTGGCCATGTGGACCTCATCCACTACATCAATGGAGGCGACGGGCCATGTGCCATGCTCGTGAACAGCGATGGCGTTTGGAACGCCTACAGCGTTTACAAGGATCATCTCGGAAGCATCGTGGGCGTAACGGATGTGAGCGATGGCAGCCCCGTTGCAGAGCAGAACTTCGACCCATGGGGCCGACATCGCAAACCAACAACGTGGGCACCAAGCTATACCCCAAGCCTCCCGCGCTGGTTATACAGAGGTTTCACGGGACACGAACATGCCGATCCCTTCACGCTCATAAACATGGACGGCCGCATGTACGACCCCAACACAGGGCGCATGTTGGTCACAGATAATTACGTGAACGGTTCGAGCGAAACGCAGTCGTATAACCGGTACACATATGCCGCGAACAATCCGCTGAAGTACAGTGATCCATCAGGGGATTTTGTGCAATTGATCGCTGCTGGTGTGATAGGTGGTGCTATAAACTGGATGACCCACGGGGGAAGGCTTGATGCAAAAGGTCTGGGTTACTTTGGTATTGGGGCCGTAGCGAGTGCAATAGGCTTCGGAGCGGGCCAAGCCATCTCTGCCGGTCTTGGGACCTCAGCAGGCTTTATAAACGGGGCTATCGCTGGTGGAGGCGCAGGTGCGGCAGGTGGTGCAGTTTTGGGTTCCGGCAATGCGTTGGTTGGTGGGCAGAACTCCAGCGGCATAATGGACGCAGGTTGGCGTGGAGCATTGACTGGTGCCGCCACTGGAGGTTTAATAGGAGGCATTTCGGGCGGTATTTATGCGGCAAGAAGAGGGGGCGATTTTTGGAATGCCAAAGGGATGACGCAGGCCATGCCTGCTTCAATTCAAATGGAGGGCACATCAGGTTCGGTTGATTACTCGAACCAATTTGCACAAGAATTTTCAAGTCGATTCCTAAAAGCGCCAAACGGACTAAGGAGCCTCTATGCCGATGGTAGTGTCCCCAGTGGATGGACCCTCCAGAGTGATGTTGCAATGGATGCTAAAGGAGAAGTAGCCCAAGGTGTGACAGAGTATATGGGCAAAGGATTATCGGATGTATTCCTTTTCCCAAGGGCGTTCACCTCACATGAACAACTTTACTTGGTTATGCAGCATGAGTACATGCACGTCGGCTTCTATGCCAATGGACTGATGAGTTACAATAAACAAGAAGCTGGGGCGCGTGAATGGATGCTTGCACAAGGAAAGGCCTGGGGCTACAAAGTGGATGTTTTACAGCAGGTCTTTGATCAGACACAGCAGTTCTTATCCCCCAAATACAATTACGGGAATCTTGGTATCAACATTCTAAACACACCACCATGGTAAGGATGATGTTGCCATGGATCCTATTACTTTCGAGCGTGGCACATGCGCAAAAAGATGACTGCATGCGCGATCGGAAAATTGCGCGCTACGAGAATCTTGATTCGGCCCCACCCTTGAAAGAGAGCATCAAGGAAATGAGTGCAGACCACGGCATAAGGATTTTTGATACCCGTGGAAATGGAGACTGGGTGTCGGATTCCCTTCGGGTGGAGGCGAATGACTACCAATGGCTCTTGTCCCATTGGCCTCAGCGAGTTGGGTTCTTGGAGGGAACCAGCCCAAATCATCAGGTGTTCTTTTTGGGTGCGATTCAACTGGAGGGAGCGGTTGAAATACGTATGTTCCAGTTCAGGTCTGATGCTATGTCGTTCATCCTTGGATTCGTTAGCAGTGCTGATCGTCTTCGATCTGTGGCCGAAGTGGCGTCATTCACAGAATTCATCACTACTGATCATGTAAGTTCTGAGATTTTCGGGAGTGACATTGATATAGTTGCAACTTTTCCCATGGATGTAGTTGTTAATTCAGCGGCCTTGAATGAATTAACAGCGCGGGAGAAGCGAGAAATGGTATTTCGCAATCGCTGTTACTCGCTCCGGATAAGGGCGAATGGCACCATTGCAAAACGGCGCGGCAGATGAAATTCGAATGACAATGGATGTTTCCACTGGAAGACCAGGTAGCTCAGCTTTGCATTCGGTTTCTTCCTCAGAGTCAGGAACGGTAACGACATAACTTCTACTTGTCAGCGCAACAAGCACAAACACTTCCTCGACCCAAATCAACCGTCACGACAAAATCATCCACGCCCCGTTTATCCATCCCATTCTCACGATCCAGAATCTCCGACCGCACTGTTCACGAGTTATCAAATGGCCATCGGCTACTGCGGCTGATGACAGTTCAACGATGAGCTTGCATCTGCAAATCAACGTTTCCAAATATCCCCACACCAAGATGCGTACCTTCCTCCTCACCACATTTCTACTAATTGGTTTGGGCACCCAAGCCCAAGATCATTGCTGGATCAAGTACAGCTACGACGCGGCGGGCAACCGCATAAAGCGGTATTGGTGGTGCGGTGACCCTACCTTGCTCGAACACGAAGTTGATGGAGAACCCAAAAGCGACATGGCGAAGGACTTTGGATTCCGTGTATTCCCGAACCCGGCAAAGGAGAATTTGCAATTGAGCAGCGAGTACGAACTCTCCGATGCACATCTGGAGATCGTTGATCTACAAGGCCGTAGGGTCCATTCGCAACGTGTCTCCGGGACACGTGTGGATATCGATGTATCGCGATTCAGCGCAGGTCTTTATTCCTTAGACTTACGCACCGACCAGGACGAATATTCCACCACCTTTTCTGTAACTCATTAGCGTCATGTTAGCACACCGTTGGTCCCTCACCCTTAGTGTAGGGCTTTCCGTTGCTTCTGCAAGCCAGTCGCAGAATCTCGTGCCCAATAGCAGCTTTGAAGTGTTTACAATGAACTGTACTTCTGCGGCAGCGGCAGCGTATGGCTATTTGGAGGACTGGGACTACATCATGTGCAGCACACCTCCCGGTTTGATGCATGCCTGTAACAATGCCCTGAACAATGGTAGTGGTGTTCCGCAGAACGCACTTGGATATCAGAATGCCCACAGCGGTGATGCCTATGCGGTGATCTCCACCTTGCTCGTGCATTCCCAAGGGCCGGCTGAGGATGGCAATCCGCAGAAGTATGCTAACGTGGACCTTATCGAACCACTTGCAGCTGATCGGTTGTACTGCGTGCGACTGTGGATGAACATGGCCGATTCATCGTGTTACAGGACGGGCGCATTCCACGCTTTCATCGGCTACGGGGTACCCAACGTATGCAACTACCAGGACACCGCGTGGGACACGCACGCCTCGGTCACTTGGGATATCAGCACGGTTGATACATCGGAGTGGTCGTTGCTAGAAGGGGAGTTTGTTGCGAACGGTGGTGAAACCAACCTGACATTGGGGGCATTCCAATTCGAAGACGAGATCGATAGCACTTTCATAGCCGACTATAGCGGTCTGACAGAGGGCGTATTGACCTCCAAATACTTTATCGACGATGTAGAGGTCTGGGCTTGTTCCGTTGGATGGAATGAGCAGCGTGGCCAAAATGCGCCGAGCGTGTATCCGAATCCGGCAACGGAGCATGTCACCATCCAACTGCCCATGGCCTCCGGCAAGGCACGCGTGGAACTGCTCGGTGCGGATGGGAGGCTGGTCATGGGACACCTGGTTTCCGAAGGGAGCATCAAGTTGAATGTCGCTCAGTTACCACAGGGGCAATACATCCTGAGGGTGCTGACCGGCGATAGGGTATTCGTTGACAAGATCGTCATCGTGCGATAAACTGCTTTAGCCCGCTTGGCCAAGTTGTATCATAGGGCGAATAACCTTGTTTGTCGACCGCGATCATTCCGCGACGAGGTAGTGTACAAGATCTCAGATCGCGGTGCCTGGCTTTTACCTTGATCAAATGAATCGTAAGCCGTGTTGTTCGCGACCAGAGTAAAGCACACAGTTCCAACTAGTATCCAATATTCTCCCTACTTCCCCGCCATCCAGCCCTGCAACATGATCGTAGCGCTGATGCGGTCCAGCTGGCCTTTCTCACGGCGGGCCATTTTGCCTTTACCGCTGGCTAGCAGGGTTTGCTGGGCCATGCGGCTCGTGAACCGCTCGTCCACCGTTTCCACCCAGAGTGCGGGGAAGGCCTTCTTGAGCACCTCGATCAGGGCATGTACGTTGGTCGCTATCTCGGCCGGTCTACCGTCCAAATGCATCGGTAGGCCCACTACGAACCCATCAACGACCTCCTTGGCCAAGTAGCTCTTCAAGTAGGTCAGTAGTTCTGTCGAAGGCACGGTATCCAGCGCGGTAGCGATGATGCGCAGCGGGTCGGTAACGGCCAGACCGGTGCGTTTCAGTCCGAAATCGATGGCGATGACGCGGGGCATGGGACAAAGCAAATGCAATACGACCCCAGGATCGCGCAGATCCGTGCGAATACCCTGAAAAGCAAGGGCGTAAGCACCAAGACACATACCGCTTTCCGGGAACTCGATCTGTGTCGTCCGTGAGATCCGCGGGCCGCATTCTCTTCCTACTGAGCACCTTTGTGGCATGCGACAGGAGATCGAACAGGCGTGGGACGACCGCAGCCTCTTGCAGGAGAAACGGGTGGTGCAGGCCATTGAGCACACCATCGAGCTATTGGACAAGGGCGAACTGCGCGTGGCCGACCCCCCCTCCACCGAAGGCGGCGCATGGACCGTGAACGACTGGGTAAAGAAGGCCGTGATCCTCTACTTCCCCACGCGTGGGATGAAGACCATGGAGGCCGGGCCGATGGAGTTCCACGACAAGATGGAACTGAAACGCGGCTACGAGAAGCTCGGTGTGCGGGTCGTTCCGCATGCGGTGGCACGTTACGGCGCGTACCTCGCACCCGGCACCATCCTGATGCCGAGTTACGTGAACATCGGCGCTTACGTGGACGTAGGGACCATGGTGGACACGTGGGCCACTGTAGGTAGTTGTGCGCAGATCGGCAAGCATGTACACCTGAGCGGCGGCGTGGGCATCGGCGGCGTGCTGGAGCCCGTGCAAGCGGCACCGGTGATCATCGAGGATGGCTGCTTCATCGGTTCGCGTGCGATCGTTGTTGAAGGAATGCACGTCGGTCGCGAGGCGGTGCTCGGTGCCAACGTGGTACTCACGGCCAGCACCCGCATCATCGATGTCACGGGTCCGGAACCGCGTGGCATGAAAGGCCATATCCCGCCGCGCAGCGTGGTGATCCCGGGCACCGTGATGAAGAAATTCACAGCAGGGGAATTCGGTGTTCCGTGCGCACTCATCATCGGGCAGCGCAAGGAAAGCACCGACCGCAAGACTTCCCTGAACGACGCCCTGCGCGAACACAGCGTCGCCGTTTGATCCATGGAGATCCTCGTCATCTTCCTCCTCACGCTGCTCAACGGCTTCTTTTCGCTGAGCGAGATCGCCTTGGTGTCGGTGAAGGAGAGCCGCATACAAGCCCTCGCCGATCGCGGAAGCAAACGTGCTCGTGCGATCCTTGCCTTGCTAGCGAACCCGGAGAGCTTCCTCAGTTCCGTGCAGGTGGGCATCACCCTCATCGGGATCATCGCGGGTGCTTATGGTGGCGCGGCGTTGACGGATGATCTGGAGACTGTATTCCTTCGCTGGCCGTGGCTTGCGCCCTATGCGCACAACACCGCATTGATCATCGTCATCGGCAGCATCACTTACTTCACCATCGTAGTAGGCGAGCTCGTGCCGAAGAGCATTGCGATGAATGATCCAGAGCGCATCGCATTGTTCGCGGCACCCATCATCCGTGTATTCACCATGGCGACCTTCCCGTTGGTGAAAGCGCTTTCCGGTTCCACGGCGTTGATCGTGAAACTGCTGCCGCTGCGGGAGACCACCGGCGACCGATTGAGCGAAGAAGAACTTCGGGCGATCATCCGCACGGCGAATCTGCAAGGTGTATTGGACATGCAGGAATCCGAAGCGCACCAGAACCTCTTCCGCTTCAGCGATCAAGTGGCGCGTACCCTGATGACCCATCGCTCTGACCTCGAGTGGATCGACAGCGCGAAGTCCTTGGAGGAGATCGTGGCACAGGTCAAGGACAGCCACCACAGCAAGTTCCCCGTCAGCAAAGGCATCCTCGATGAGATCCAAGGAGTGCTCTCGGTGCGCAACTTGTTGGACGAGATGAACAACCCCGGCTTCAAGTTGAGCGATGTGGTGCGCCCGCCGATCATCGTTCCGCAGAACGCCGAAGCCTTCGATATCCTCAAGCAGTTCAAGAAAGCCAAGCAATACGCCGCCATGGTCGTTGACGAGCACGGCCAGTTGCAAGGCATGGTCACACTGCATGACCTCACAGAAGCCATCGTAGGCGACCTACCGGACGAGGACGAGGACACACACCCGGAATTCGCGAAGCGTGCGGATGGCTCGTGGCTTATTGGGGGCCAAGTGCTGATCGGCGATCTGAACCACCACTTCGGCAAGACGCTGATCGACGAGGAAGAAACCGGTTACGCCACGATCGCTGGCTACTTCATGGGCCGCATGGACAGGATACCGAAAGAAGGAGACCAAGTCTCAGCGGAAGGCTTCACGGCAGAGGTTTTGGACATGGACGGCAACCGGATCGACAAGGTGCTGATCACCTTGAAGGAGGATTGACGCATGAAGCGGTTCCTCATCATACAGACCGCCTTTCTCGGTGACGCCGTGCTCGTGACGAGCATCGTGGAGAAGCTGCACACGTTCTACCCCGATGCCGAGATCGACCTGGTGGTGCGTATGGGCAATGAAGGACTGTTCGGTGCAATGACGACCGGTGCGGACCGCACCGATATACCGCGGCCTCACGCGCATCCCTTCCTGCGCCATGTGTTCGTATGGAACAAGCGCCGCAACAAGAACAAGAACCTCTTCGCACTGATCGGCGCATTGTGCAAGACCGAGTACGATCACATCATAAATTGCCAGCGCTTCTTCAGCACTGGGTTGATGACGGTACTGGCGCGTGGTAAGGAGAAGATCGGCTACGGCAAGAACCCGTTGAGCTTCCTCTTCACCCGAAGTGTGAAACACGAGATACCATCCGGTCACAGTAAAGAGAGTGGTAACGATGTACACGAAGTGGATCGTCTGAACGCACTGATCGAGCACTTGACGGATGCGTCACGTCCCCTGCCCCGCCTCTATCCGGACCAGGACGCGCAGGATGATGCCGAGCGGATCCTATACCAATTCACCGAAGGCAAGGGTCGCTACGTCTGCATCGCACCAGCCTCCGTTTGGTCCACCAAGCAATGGCCCGAAACCAAGTGGGTGGAACTGATCAAGGCACTTCCGGCGGAGTTGCACGTCTTCCTGGTCGGTGCGCCGAGCGATCGTGCGCTCTGCATGCGCATTGTCCGCGCTGCCGGTCGCGGTAAGGATATTTCCGAGGACCTAACACTCATGAGCAGTGCGGTCCTGATGCAAGGCGCGGCAATGAACTATGTGAACGATAGTGCCCCGCTCCATATCGCGAGCGCCATGAATGCACCGGTCACCGTCGTGTTCTGTAGTACCGTTCCTAGTTTCGGTTTCGGCCCATTGCGCGCAAACGGACGCGTTGTGGAAACTACGGAAAATCTGGATTGCAGACCGTGCGGGTTGCATGGGCATAAGGAATGTCCGAAGGGACATTTCAGGTGTGCGTTGGGGATCGAGGTGCAAGCGGTCCATTCCTGACCATCGCCCTACTTTTGCCGCCCTCGCACAAAGAAGGCCTTCATCAGCAATCGCCATGCGCACCAGCCCGTACACCGTTGACACCTCCCGCCTGGACGGCGTGTTGGAGCAGCCGGTGTTCCGTGCGGTGGAAGCCGAAGCGGCGGCGCGTGGCTGGGCCGCCTTCGCCATCGGTGGATACGTGCGTGATGTATTGATCGGCCGCAAGAGCAAGGACATCGACTTCGTGGTGGAAGGTGATGGCATCGCATTCGCCGAAGCGGTCGCCAAACGGATGAACGTAGGTCCGGTACATGTCTTCCGCAACTTCGGCACGGCCATGTTCATGGCAGGGAGCGAGCAGATCGAATTCGTGGGAGCGCGCAAAGAGAGCTACAGCCGTAACAGCCGAAAGCCTGAGGTGAAGCCCGGCACCATCCAGGACGATCAGGAACGCCGAGACTTCACCATCAACGCGCTGGCCATCTCACTGAACTCCGGAAGTTCGGGGGCACTGGTGGATCCGTTCGGTGGCATCCTCGATCTGGACAAGGGATTGCTGCGCACGCCGCTGGATCCGGACATCACCTTCAGCGACGATCCCCTGCGCATGATCCGGGCGATCCGGTTCGCTACGCAATTGGGCTTCGTGATCGACCCGCCCACGTTCGAAGCCATCAAGCGTAATGCGTATCGGCTGGAGATCATCAGCGCCGAACGCATCCACACGGAGCTGAACAAGATCATCGCGACGCCCAAGCCCAGCGTGGGCTTCATCCTCCTGCGCGAGTGCGGCTTGTTGCAGCAGTTCTTCCCCGAATTCGTGGAGCTCTCCGGTGCAGAGGAAAAGCACGGCATCGGCCACAAGGACAATTTCTACCACACGCTTCAGGTGTTGGACAACGTGTGCGAGAAGAGCAACGACCTCTGGCTACGCTGGGGCGCGATACTGCACGACATCGCCAAACCAAAGACCAAGCGCTTCGAGGTAGGCCATGGCTGGACCTTCCATGGCCACGAGGACAAAGGTGCACGTATGGTGCCGAGCATATTCCGCCGTATGAAACTGCCGTTGGACGACCAGATGCGCTACGTGCAGAAGCTCGTCGCCTTGCACTTGCGGCCCATCGCGCTGACCAAAGAAGAAGTGACGGACAGCGCAGTGCGCCGCCTTTTGTTCGATGCCGGCGATGACATCGACGCGTTGATGGTCCTTTGCCGCGCCGACATCACCAGCAAGAACGAGAAGAAGAAGGACCGCTACCTGAAGAACTACGAGGTCGTGATCCAGAAGCTGAAGGAGGTGGAGCAAAAGGACCGCGTGCGCAACTTCCAGCCGCCCATCACCGGTCAGGACATCATGCTCGCTTTCGGCATCACACCGTGCAAGCTCATCGGTGACATCAAGACCGTGATCAAGGATGCCATTCTGGACGGTGTGATCAATAACGACCGCGAACAGGCGTGGCAGTTGATGCTGGATACCGGACGGAAGTTGGGTAGCGAACCGGTCGCGGGGATGGAACGATCCAGCTAGAGGCATTACCGCAGACAATTCCGGGAATTCTCCTGCTAAATGGAAAGCGCAGATCATCTCTTTGACGAAGAAGACCAAGCGATCTTCAGCTCCGCTGACTTCGATTTGAAAGCAAAGGTGATCCGGTATCACCTGATGCCGAGGATGGACAAATTGCTCCGCGAAGCACTTACGCAGGTTCGAGATGTATTTGAGATCGGCGGGATGGACAGCAGTACCATCAGCCGATCACCAGGATCTAGGACGGATAGGCGCAAGGGTCCCGTTACACTTGACTATACGTGGTGTTCCTTGAGCCTTTGCGGAACGAGGAAGCCTATCTGGAAATCTGTTGCTCGGGAAAAAGACGGCCTCCCACCAAAAGTCTTCTGGATCAAGTGGGGGTTTATACTTACTGATGAAGGGCTTCTTGGTATCGTGTCTAGCGCCAGTGCGACAATCCCGTTGACCCAAGCATCCCATGATCTTCTGCTAGCCCCATTCATCGCCAACGCTGGTGGGATCACAGAACTCTGCGCGCTGAACGACGTGGAAGTTTTGACTGCTGCTGACAATGACGACAGATTTCGCTCGCTGGAAGACCACTTCAGATCCGTTTCTCGAGAAGATGAACCTCTTATTGAATTCCGAACTGGACTGCTGACATTCCCCATTTCTGAGGAAGACGGTCTTCAACTCGCCCTTCAGGTTGCTGAACTCTTTCCTCTCTATGATGCAATGCTTCGCGTGGCGCAAGGGCAGCAAGAACGTATCGCGCCGCTACTCGCGAAACTGAACGCGCACTATGACGAAATAGAAGAGGATGAAAATGAGGATGAAGTCGAAGAATTGGAAGCGCCTTCTCCGAAGATGATCGACCTCTCTGGCCAAGCCATCGAGCGCACTGTGGCACTTCCGGCACAACGCTGGCAAGTGCTCCAGCGAGATGATCGGCGATGTGTTTCCTGCGGAAAAATGTCAACGGACCACAATGTCATCTTGCATGTCGACCACATACTTCCCCGATCTCTGGGAGGTACGGAAGACCTATCCAACTATCAGACTCTATGCGAACTCTGCAATTTGGGAAAGAGCAACCGGAATAGCACGAATATCCGTGACCACCACGCATCTTCCCGAAATGCTACCACGGAATAGAACGGACAGAGTATTTTCGCGGAGCAGATGGGTTTGAGCTAAGTCCCCACCAACAGCCCTACCTCCTGCACTCCCTCTCCCATGCGCATCTATCGTTTCCGCGTCCTGATCGACCATCCCAGCGAAGCCTTCCGGGACATCGAGATCGGTTCGGAGCAGACCTTCCTCGACCTGCACAAAGCGATCAAGGAGGCGTTCGCCTTTATCGGCCAGGAGATGGCGTGCTTCTACGTGAGCGATGAGGAATGGGGCAAAGGCCCGGAGATCCCGTTAGCCGACATGGGCTTTGCGGAAGAGGGCACGGTGCCCGCTTTGATGGACCAGGTCTACATCAGTGACCACATCCGCGGTACGAACCAACGCTTCGTTTACGCCTACGACTTCCTGCATATGTGGATGTTCATGGTGGAACTGATCCACGCCGGTGATCCGGAGAAAGGCGCTACTTACCCGCACGTGGTGATGACCATGGGCAACGCGCCGGACGAGCATTCCAAAGAAGACGATCTCAGCGCAGGAATTCTCTCGGAGGACCCGTACGCTCTCGATGATGAGGAGCACCACTATGACGACGATGACGACGAGGACCACGGCGCTGACGAGGATGAGGACCACAACGAGTTCGGTCACGGCGGGAGCGACGATCAAGGCGAGGAATTCCGGTAGGTCCTGCTGATCCGATGGATCATTCCGGAAACACACGAACAGCACCGAACGCACCCGTACCGTCGACCCTGTCGTCCCACCCTCGATCCGGGAGGGTGGATCTAAGGTGCGTATGAGAACCAATGCCAACGCAGCCGCGCCCCACCCTCGTCGTCATCGGCGGCCCTACGGCCTCGGGTAAGACGCGTGCTGCGGCAACGCTGGCGAAGCATTACGGAACGGAGGTCATCAGCGCCGATTCGCGCCAGTTCTACCATGCCATGCGCATCGGTACCGCGCGACCGTTGGAAAGTGAGCTGCTCGGTGTAGAACATCACTTCCTAGGTCATCTGGAGCTGGCGGAAATGTGGAGCGCAGGGGCCTTCGCGCGCGCTGCTGAACCGGTCCTGCAAGAAACGCTGGCGGCACATGGCATCGCGGTCCTCGTAGGCGGAAGCGGACTGTACATCGATGCACTTCTGAAAGGACTGGACCCCTTGCCTGCCAGCAACGGTCAGATGCGTGAAAAGCTGCAGGAACGATTCAAGAAGAAAGGTCTGCTCCCCCTTCTGGAAGAACTGGAGCGCCTCGATCCCACGACATGGAGCGCCATCGACCGCCAGAATCCGCACCGCGTGATCCGTGCGCTAGAGGTGTGCCTGAGCACCGGGCGGCCGTACAGCGAACAACGTACCACGCCGCAAGACCGCACCGACGTCAATATCATTCGTATTGCGCTGGATCTGCCAAGGACAGCGTTGTACGAGCGCATCCACCAGCGCGTGGACGGCATGCTCGCTGAAGGTCTTGTGGAGGAAGCCCGTTCGCTCCTGCCGCATCGTACACTGAACGCCTTGCACACCGTGGGTTACCGCGAACTGTTCGATCACTTCGATGGGACCTTGACATTGGATGAGGCCATTGCCATCATCAAACAGCACACGCGCAACTATGCCAAACGGCAGCTGACGTGGCTTCGCCGGGATGCCACGTGGCAGTGGTTGCCACCAACGGAACATGCACAGCACATCGCCTATGTCGACGCGCACCGTTGAACGATCGCCGGAATGGGTGTTCTGGGCCTTGCTGGTGCTCAGCATTCTGCAGCGCGCATTCGTGTTGGGCACATTCGGCTTCCACTACATCGGCATCGATGATGCGTTGATCCAGCAGGTCGCTATCGATCACGGCAACGGCATCTTTCGCGAGCCCTACCTGTATGGGCAGAACTACAATCCCATGTTGGAGGCACTGCTGGCCGCACCCTTCGTTCGGCTAGGCGCCGCGCCATGGATCATGTTGCCGATCATCACTTCCCTTCTTGCACTGCTCCCCTTCTGGTCCATCGCGCTTTGGTGTTGGCGGAACGGTCAACAGAGCGCAGCGCTCGTGTTCGCAGCAACGCCCTTGTTCCTCCCGATCGAATGGGGTTTGATCACGACGATGCCGCGTGGCTTCGTACACGGTATTGCGTTTCTCGGCTTCGTGCCTTGGACAGTGCAATTGGACCGGTCCATTCTGAAACATGGGTTGACCGGTCTTCTTCTCAGCGCTGCTGTATTATGCAACCCGAACGCGTTGCCCATTGCTGCCGGGATCGCTGTTTGGTTGCTCTTTTACAACTATCGCAGCGGAGCGTTCTGGATCAATGGATCTCTAGGTATCACACCGGTCGCAGCCTACTACTTCTGGGGGCAGCGCTACTTCAGCATACATCCGGATCATCTGATCCACGAACTATCGCAAGCTGATCTCGGGTTCGATGTCATGCTCTTGAAAGAGGGAATGCTGGGTTTGAGCAAGCACTTGGCGCACATGACACCATTCCCTGGCCCAGCCAGTGTGCTTGCACCATTGATCATCATTGCCGGGATCCTTGTGGTTTGGCGGCGTGGAAACCGCACCATGGCGATGTCACTGGGTACCGTCATGCTGGTGTACACCTTAGCGCTCGGCATCGTGAAAGTCCATGAAGGATGTGCGAGCGTCTTCTTCCCGCTTTCGCGGATGTTCCTGGCCATACCGATCCTGCTCGCCACAGCGTTGGCGTTGATATTGACCGCCGTTCAATTCCACACGAGGGCCTCCGTCCTCCTGCTCCTCGGCGCAATCCTCTCTGTTGGGCTGCACATGATGCGTTCGGAAAGCACCGTGCAGCACGAGCTGGCCTCTCAATCCTGTGCGTACGTCCGTGAAGAGCCCTTGTCGTTGATCCGTGGGCGCTGCGAAGCGATCAAAGCCGCAGCGCTGGCGAACCACGCGGTCGTGGTGGCTCCTATCCGTTGGCCCGGTATCCGCGTGGATCACGGAGAGCATTTCATCGCACACTTCACCTGTTACGCGTGTGCCCAACTCGTTCAGGACTTTCCGCCTATCGTCGGCATCGGATTCGATCGCCGCAGCTGGGTCCGCGCGGAGTACGGTTCCCGGCCTCCGGGTCGCGTGCTCTTTGTTGGTGGTGATCCAGCAGCGTGGGAACGTGCAGCGCGTGAACACTCGGGGATCGCATCGGCCGAACAAGCCGGGCTGCTCTTCCACACGCTTGAAAGCGACACGGCGACCATCGAAAGCATGATCCTTGATCTTGGTGTGGACGATGACCTCAGGCGTTGATCAGACCTGGATACCGATCAGCAGGATATCATCCACCTGCTCCTCATTCCCCTTCCAAAGGCGGAACCGGTCGGAGATCGCTTGGTACTGATCGTCGATCGAAAGGATCGCTGTTTCCGTGATCCATTGTTTCAGCCCGCTCGACTTGAGCTTCTTGCCATGTGGCCCGCCGAACTGGTCCTGCAAGCCGTCTGTAAAAAGGAAGAAACGGTCGCCGGGAAGGATCGGGATAACGGTCGGGGTGAAGCCTGACGTTGCTCCCTCCTGCTGTCCGATCGGCATACGATCACCTTTATACTCGGTGAGTTCGCCATCGCGCACCATATAGAGCGGTGAGAAGCCACCGGCGTATTCCACTGTTCCAGCGTTCCGATCCAACACCACCACGCCGGCGTTCATACCATCCCGATTCTCAGTGGATCCATCCTGTTTGCTGAGCGCATGGATCATGCCCGCCCGTGCCCCGTCCAGGATCGCGCCCGGACCCACAATGCCTTTCTCCATCACCATTTCCTGGAACAACGAGGCGCCGATCAAACTGAGCAACGCACCGGGAACGCCGTGCCCCGTGCAATCCGCAGCGGCCACAACGATCTTCCCCTTCTTTTCCTCGAACCAGTAGAGGTCCCCGCTCACGATATCGCGCGGACGGAACAGGATGAACGAATCAGGGACCAGTTGCTGAAGTTGCTCTGCTTCGGGCAATACCGCACGTTGTATCCGTTGCGCATAACGGATGCTCGACAGGAGTTGCTTGTTCTGTTCGCGCACCACGGTCTGCTGTGCATCCACCTTCCGCTGCAAGGCCAACCTCTCGCGGATGTCGCGCGCGAAAAGGATCACCGCTGGATCGCCACGGTATGAGGTCACCCGAACACTGCTTTCCACATCGATCGTCACACCCTTGGCGGTAAGCAACGGGATATCCTCGTAGACCGCCCCCTTCTGCTCCCAGGCATCCGCGATGCGTGTTGCGCTGCGGTTGAGGAAAGGCCCGGGATGGATCTCGAAGATGCTGAGCTTGGCCAGTTGCTCGCGCGAATAGCCGAGCATCTCTGCGGCCTTCTCGTTCGCTTGGTGGATCCTACCGTTCACGAAGTTGATCACGAACAATGCGTCGTTGCTGCCTTCCAACACACTGAGGTAGCTCTCGCGATCACGTTCGGCACGGAGGTAACGGGCCTGCAACCGGTTGTATGCGAGCGAGAGCCCCACGGAAGCGCTCAGGAACAGTGCCGGCAGTGCGACCATGGTCAAACCGATCGTCAGCTCCATGCCACTGTGCCCGATGCCGGGATCTCATTGAGGACGTTGAAGATCAGCTCGGGATCCAAGAACTCGCCCACACGATCGGGGCGTGAAGCATAGCGCACGACACCATCAACGTCCACGAGGAACGAGGCCGGCAACGGGATGCCTTCCGCATAGTCCACGCTCAGTTCCAGCAGCGGGTTGCTATAGACCACACCGTACTGCGAAGAGACTTCCTGCTTATCATCAGAAAGCATGCGATAGCCCACACCGATACGCTCCACCATATCCTTGTTCACGCTGATATCATCCGGCCCGATACCCAGAACGTGCACTCCTTTCTCCAAGAACTTGCTCCCGTTGCGTTCGTAGGTCCGCAGCATCATGTGGCAGCCGGGGCACCAATCGCCCCGCACGAAAATGAGGAGCACGGGGTGCTTCCCCTTGTAGTCGGACAGTTTGATCGGAGCACCTGATTGATCGGGGAGTTCGAAGTCCGGTGCGGGTCTACCGATCTGTACACGGTACCCGGATCGTGTTTGCTTTTTCATCTTGCGGGCGTCCTGCACGTAGCTGAACGTTAGGCCCACAGCGCAGAGCAAAGGCAGCAGGGGCAATAACCAAAGGTCCCATGAGTAGGTCGTTCCCTTGATCGCCATGCCGTAGCAAAGGCAAGCTGCCAACGCTTTGGACGTATCCACCCACAACTTGTCCACGTAGGTGAACCACGGCATAAAGACCTGCCGCACGATCGTAGCCGACGCCGCCAGCGCCATCCCGATCGTCAACCAAGGCCAATGACCGTAGAGCAGGTCCAGGCAGATACCCATCGCCGTTCCCGACAGCAGGATCATGGCGAATTGGAAGTTGCTGGTGTACTTCTGGAACTCTAACAACGCGAAGCCGTAGGCCAAGAAAAGCAGGAGAACGCCCGCCTGCGGCTGATGGATGGCGAAGGCGACGGGAGACAGCAAAGCCAACACCAGGCCCAGCGTGGTGAGGGGATGAAGACGGGAGAGCATCGCGTGTTGTACGGTTTCGGGGCGATCGGGTTACCGCATGGTCCGCGGTGACCTTGGCTGAACCCTATCGCCCTGTGACCATTCATCTGCTGCGCGTTGAGCACAGGTCAACTGCTGCCGTCCATTGCGAAATTGCACGAAGTTCCGGCACCGGCCTTGCTGATCATGACGTGCGGGTCGGTGCTGGTGTTCCTGTTGGAGTTGGTGTCGGTTCGGAGGGTTGATGTGTCGCGCTCCGTATCGTATCTTCACCATCCCATCACACGCTTGGACATCGTCAAAAGCCAACTTATAGACCGCATCATGGTGACGTGGAACGAGGGGTCGTTGGCAGCTATCGCGAAGATCTTCGGATCAACGCGAACAGAAGAGGAACTTGCCCCCGGTCCCGACCAGATCGAGTTGCTGATGATGAGTGAGAGGGACATTGAACAGGGCAACCTGATCGCGGAGAGATGACATGGACTGAGTTGGTCCGACGATGGCTGTCTTGATCGTTTTCTGGACCCTTGCAGCAAAGCGATAGTGGGATCACGTTCTCACGTATTGGACCGAACGGAACAAGAGTACCAGCTACTCAACAAAGCTAGGACTCGCCATCAAGGAGCGCACTGCCCTATTGCGTCGATTTCCTGGATCGGGAGTAGCAACGGAATTCCGCGATGTGAGAGCCGTATCCATGGGCCACTACACGTTGTTGTACAAACAAACCACGACCAAGATCATCGTGGTCGGCTTCTGGGACAATAGGCAAGATCCCTCGTTGCTATTGTCGACCTTGAGGACTGGTCGATCTCAACACCGTTGTTGGGTGAACCCATTGAACAACTCCGTGAGGCCATGGCACCGGCGTTGTTCAACATGCTGTGCGAAATGCGGCGGGTGTTCCTGCTGGAAAGGATGTTGGATCGGAAGTGCTGAGGCCTACCCACGCGTTGAATTGGTTGAAGCGGAATACCAGTAACGACCCCTATCTTGGGTTTCCGCCATGGACGAGAAACCCGACAGCGCCTCACCCACGGTCCGGCTTGCTCACTTTGTACAGCAGAACGAACGGTGCATTGGCATCCATTTCCCCTATGATACGCGGCTCATCGCAGCCGCCAAACAGGCCGGTGCGAAGTGGAGCGCCAGCAGCAGATGTTGGTACCTGCCCAACGCGCCGGAACAGCTGCGGGCCATATTCAGTGCTTTCAAGGGGCTGGTGTGGGTGGATGGCTCCGCACTGTTCAACACCAAAGCACCACCGATTCCTGCGCGGACCACTACCAGGACCGCACCCGAACGTACTTCGGCAGAAAAGGAACCGCCGCCTCCTCCACCCCAAATGAGCGCTCCACAACAAGATGCGCTGGCCGCCATGCAGCGCAAAATGGAGGTCGCCCGCTACAGCCCGAACAGTATAAAAACCTACCTGAACGCCACCAAGCAGCTCTTCCTTCACTACCCGGGGAAGCACCCCAACGCCATCCGCACGGAGGACATCGAAGCGTACCAGCACCACCTCGCCAGCGGTAAGGCGAGCAACAGTTACCTGAACCAAGTGGTGAACGCCGTGCGCTACTACTATATGAACGTGGTGGGCGACAAGCAGCGGGTCACCTTCATAGAGCGGCCGCGGAAGGAGCGGAAACTACCCACCGTGCTCAGCGAGGCAGAAGTGGGCTCACTGCTCCGCGCGGTGGAGAACCTGAAGCACCGTTGCATCCTCATGCTCATCTACTCCGCCGGGTTGCGGTTGAGCGAGCTCATCAACCTTCGGTTGCCCGATGTGGCCACAGACCGCCACCAACTGATCGTGCGCGGCGGCAAGGGTAACAAGGACCGGATCACGCTGCTGAGCGCCAAAGTGATGGCGCCACTTCTACAGTACCTAGACCAGTACGCCCCGAAGGAACATCTCTTCGAGGGCTCCGATGGCGGCGCCTACTCCCCGCGCAGTGTGCAGCTTGTCTTTCACCGGGCCAAGGACAAGGCGGGCATCACCACCCCGGCCACCGTACATACCCTTCGACACTCCTTCGCCACCCACCTATTGGAAAAGGGAACGGACCTGCGCTATATTCAAACCCTGCTG
>Ga0209181_10005405_pt1 | contig 18401 bp, 23 predicted proteins | sample MAT05_FD_187208 | JGI IMG/M metagenome (GOLD analysis project Ga0209181, IMG submission 187208) | Freshwater microbial communities from Lake Fryxell liftoff mats and glacier meltwater in Antarctica - MAT-05 (SPAdes) (version 2) | ecosystem: Environmental > Aquatic > Freshwater > Ice > Liftoff...
GTCGGTGATCACGTCGCTTTGCAGCACTACGGTCACCACGCCGCCACAGTTGTCGGTGGCCTCAATGGTCCCCGACGCATCCGGTGGCAGCGGATCGGCACAAGTCAGGGTTATGTCCAGAGGGCAGGCGATGATAGGCGGTGTATCATCGGTGGTTGAATAAGTAACTATACAATCTGTTGTATTCCCTTCATCATCTGTAACGGTGTAAGTGCGAATCAGGATAAAAGGAGAAGCCTGGCAGCCCGAGCCAGAAGACGTTTCGGTTATGACAACACTTGTTGCGCCACAAGCGCTTTCAATCGTAACATCCGTTGACAGGCCCACGGGAATATCCTGTATACATTGGAATGTACCGCCCGATGCAGGTGGGCAGATAACACTCAGCATACAAAGGCAGGCAGCTGACAATTGAACCACATTTGAATTGGTTGAAATGGCCCCTGCGGTAGAAAGGCCTCTTCCGAAAAGGTTGGCCCCAGCAAGTAAATTGATGGCTCCCTCAGCAATAATGGTACCCTGAAAAACTGAATTTTCTTCAAGATCAACTGCTCCATTTACCTGCCAATAAACATTGCACAAGGAGGCTCCATTGACCAGGGTGATGGTTGAGTTTACAGTGCTTGAAAGCGCGCCATCTATCTGAAAAATAAATATGGCGTTGGGATCGCCTTCCGCATCTAAAGTCAGGTTGGCGTTTATGGTAGAGGCTGCTCCGGTACAGTAGGTATTGGGCGTAAGCACTTGACCATTTCCCAATGCCACGCCTATTACAGAGCCACAAGTACGTCCAGCCAAATCTGCATACGCAATCATCACGTCTGATGCAGCTTGTGCTGAAACAGCATCCGAAACGTGAACGGATCCAACCAGAAAGCCTACAGGGGTGAATGCCCCTACATCTGTGCCTATATCCCCTACCACAGAAGTTGCAGGATCGCCATTAAAAGCGCCTGCAGCTGTAAATAATGCAAAGGTGGAGGAAGCTCCTAAATCCGGTGCTTGCCCGAAGGAAATTTTAGGATAAGCTATAAGCGTAATAAAGAGTATGTATATAAAGAACTTCATTATTTATTGATTAAAATTAAGTCGTGATTGACCAAGCAAATTTCCTCACATAAATCCATCTAAACATTACACAATTTGAGATGGAAGTTATATGATTTACTGGTTTTAGACTTAATTTTAATCACAAATAATTACCCTGCTACACTGGTCTGAATATTATTTAGTTTGGTTGCGGAAGTGGTTAAATTCTTCTCTAATGTTTATTAAAATCTCCTCTTTAGACCTATCTGAATAATCCCCACCTTCATTTATAGTAGCCAATTCAAAATACAAAGAACTGATAATCGGGTAATCTCCATTGGAAGACTGAGTACTAATGGGCTTTAGTCCGCGTTTTTTCAGATACTCGAATGTCAACTTGTGCGTGTGTCGAACCAGCGTATGGCAGAGTGCCGCCCGAACCCTGGAAAGCAATTTCCCTTTTCTTAATTTCACAAAAACATCGGTCAATATCTCTCCCGCCAAGGTTTCATTTCCCGTCATGTTTAAAATAATCCCGTACATCATGGAAGCATATTTATCATAAATACTTACCCACGCCTCATCAACATTTTTTGTCAACATAGAAATAATGGCGATATCTGATGGTTGGTTATAGCAAGGATCCATAATTATACATTTTTGTTTAGGGCATTTCGGAAACCACTTTCCTTCGGGTATGTCAGATTCTAAATTTTCAAAAAGCAAATAAAAAAGACGGACGTTTCCGCCCGTCTTTTCTAAGGGTGTTCTTGTTACCGATGAAATAAGATCCCCGCGATCTGGAGGGATTGTTGTTTTATCGGCACTTAATTTATTTCTTGTTATTAACCGTCAGGTCTTTCAAAGCTTTGCCTAGTTCATCCATATCATGATTAAATTCACGTTTGAATGAATTCCAGTCGCTTTGGGTATTATTGCTATAAGCATCCATCCTATTTTTCAAGTCTTTGTTTTTTTGCTCCAAAACGTCAATACTTTCTACGTAGGCTGCATCAAGCTTTTTCCCGGAAGTTTTCATTTTTGCTTTCAATTCAGCAATTCGAGTATCGTTATCTTTTATTTTTAGTTCTGTATCGGCCTTAAAAACCTTCCACTCTTCGGCATCTACAGCCTTCTGCGCTGCTATATTTGCATCTTTCTGTGCTTCCTGTAAATCTTGCTTGGCATCCATCACCTTAGCCTCGGCAGTATCTGATTTTTGAGCAGAAGACTGACAACTGGAAAAAAATACGCCTGCAAAAAGTAGGGCTACTGAGGTGCTTTTAAAAATCGCCTTTATCATTTTTTTTATAATTGAACGTGAAAGAATTTTCACGATACAAAGGTGTATGTGTTCATTCTGAATCGAGTTACAAAATTCAACAGAAGAATTACATTATTCACACATAGCTAAGGAACCAATTCTTTTAAAGAATATTTCGGTACGGTTTTATCAAGAAACTGCCCCATAAATTGATTCAATTGATTGTTAAATCCAGAAGGATTTTCCAGATTGGCCAAATGACTGGCATTCTCTAACACTTTCAGCAAAGAGCCTTTAATTTTCTCGTGCATCATCATTACAGCGGCAGGGGGAGTAATTTTGTCCTCTTTCCCGACCATGATGAGCACAGGAACTTTTATATCCTGCAATTTGTTGCAAGTCCCTTTGCGCTCTGAGAGCGCAAACAAAGTGTAAGACAGGGATTGTTTGGAGGTCTGTACAATCATCTTCCTTACGGCAGATATTTCTTCTTTTTTTGTTGTAAAAGAATCTGGTGCAAAAAGATTTTTTATACTTTCCTCGGCATATTTTTCTACGTCGTTTTTATTGATGCTCTCGATTGCTTTCATACGTTTTTCTCTCATCTCAGGGGTGTCACCCAAACATTGGGTATCACTCAATACGAGTCCACCAAAATGCTCAGGAAATTTTGCAATGGCTTTTAATGCAATATATCCACCCATAGACAGGCCGCACAATATTGGTTTGTCAATATTTAGTGCGTCTATAAAAAAGAGCAAGTCGTTGACAAAAACATCCATAGAGAAATTTTCATCGCCCGCATCGGAGTTCCCATGTCCACGGATGTCGTAAGCGATCACCCTGTAATCTTCTTTCAAAGCCTCCAACTGTAAGTCCCACATGGACTTATTTAAAGGGAATCCGTGGATCAGGATGATCGTTGGAGCGTTTATGGGCCCTTCATCATTGTAACTTACTGAAAGCCCATTTACAATTATTTTTAAATCTTGTCCTGTATTGCGCATAGCATTGGCTGCGTTTTTGACTCAGTGAGAAAATCCCCAACATGCTCTAAATAAATGCCGTTTAGCGAAAACTCCGCTAAACGGCATCGGTATTACATTCAAGGGATTAAAATCTGAATTGGGTGACCTGTCCTGCTTTAAAGCTCAGAGATAATCTTGTGCAGCTCCTCTTTAGATTTGCCTAGCTTAATTTGTAGCCTTCCAAGCATTTCTTCTTTCTTGCCTTCTGCAAACATGAGATCATTGTCTGTGAGTTCTGCAAACTTTTGTTTGAGTTTGCCTTTCTGTTCGTTCCAGTTTCCTTTTACTTCAGTCGTGTTCATGTTGTTTTATTTAAATTGTTAATTAATTTCTGCTTTACAAAGGTGTAAGTATTTGGATGGATGACTTTTACACAATTGCCACAAATTTTTACATAATTCACATATCTGGGAAGGGAAAATATGGCCGCCAGATTCATACTTCATTGGCCGGACTCGGCACTAGATGCTTTAAAACGCTCCCTATCTTTAAAAACACTGAACAGTATTAAAAAAAATGCAATCGGCAGCAAAACATGGATAGCACCTCCAGCTCCATAGCCAATGAAGCCTATAATCCATGAATTAATTAATACTGTTAAAAAAAGGCAGCTTAGATATCCCATGACAGTGAATGTTGAAACTATTTAACTGGAATTATATCAATTAGTACCGTGCGATTATAAAATCGCTCTTCAGGGTAATTATTCTCAAAAGGTGACAACGTTTCGTCTTCCCCAAAACCATAGACATCAATCATGACATCATCTCTCCCGGCCTTAGAGAGGCTGTTTGAAATAATGGTTTTGACGTCATTCGCTCTGGCCAGGGACAGCGTTTCGTTATAGGTCGCATCGCCAATTATATCGGTGTAGCCGTGAATAATTACCATAGCACCTAAGGGGATCTTTGGTGTTACAACCTCTGTGAGGTATTTTTCATAAATGTTGATGGCCTTCGATTCGTCAAATTCGTATATAACACTGTAACGCATCCCTTGCTCATTTTCAGCGGGAGTCCAAAGCACCATCTGTGTGGTGGTCGTTTTCCGAGCGGTCTTACCGCTTTTTGTTTGACCAATCATCGTCATTTTGTAATTGCCTTTTAAGCGGGTGCCTAAAATGGAATTTCCTGGCAGACGCACTTTCTCCTGTGTATAAGGCCCAAAATTTTGTACCCGACCATTTTCATCTAACACTTCTAACCTCCAGGAAGTATAGGCTTCTTTGGCTCCCTGCACATTGACGGTAATATAACTGTCCAGCGGAGCATCCTGTGTGGCATTGATTTCTACAGGCTTCAGCGAGGCATTTGGCCCACTCTGAAATTCCATCAAAAGGGCTGGCGAACGGCTCTCTATGGATACCCGCCGGTCTCCTTCACGAAGCATATCAAGATCGGTGGTGCTGCCGGGCCGTTCGGACGGAATTGTTGGTTTCTCACGGCCCTCAACGCTGATCCTGGAGCCATCAATGGCAAATGTTCCAACCAGATACCGTTTAACCGACTCTGCCATAGCACGACCATCTTCCGGGCCTTTCTGGGAGGACCCGACCAATGTTATGGCCGAAGATGGATTTTTGCCCATACGGTCGCCTAATATGTTCAACACATTGTAATAGACCGTCATACCGCGCTGTGAACGCCCCGAAAGTCTTTTGGGGGCAAACACTTCCAGTTGATCTTCTTTGAAATCTGCCACCTGGTCTTTTCGGAGCATCACATAACGTTCTGGAATTTCCGTGGATCCCAAATCGAAAAACACATAGTTCCGAAGCGGAAAGGTTTCCCTTACCCTGCGATCAACGGGTATATTCCTGGGAGAGATAACAGAAAATTGAACGTCAGGCTCAATCATCGGAACCACTCCTACTGCCGGAGTTGATATTCTGGAACCGCAACCAAACTTCAGGGCTGCGCCAACCCTCAAGGTGCTTATATTCCAGGTTTCGATGGATCGTGGGGACTGACCAATATACGGATGGAAAGAAATAAAAGGTGATAGCACCGTTTGGTTCTGATGATCCCGCGAAGTAAGCGGAATATCGTATCCTGTTCCAATTTGTAAGGACAGGAGCGTTTTGTTTACATTGCTCAGTTCACCATTCTCCTCTGGTGTAGCCGCCTGCTCAGGGAAATTAGGATTGCGCCCCAACTGGTAGGTATAGTCTTTCTCCAAATTGAAAGCAATACGAGGACCGCCAAACAAATAAAAACCAGTTTTGAAAGGAGCCAGGCGCAAACTTGGTTCTATGGTAATGTAGCTGAGATTGGTGGACAAATCTGCGGGGCAATTACAGGGCGTAATGACCTGGTTGTAAGTACTGCTACGGCTGTCGTAGGCTACTTGAAGCCCAAAGCCCCATATTGACTCGGGGTTATGATACTCTATCAAAGGGGCCATATAAAGCCCAGTGCCTTCACCCTCGTGAAATGCAACAGGCACCCTGAAGTCATTGTCCAATTGTTGCGTAGAACCACGGTAGAAATTGAAATTCGCACCCGCAGCTGCTCCAAACCGCCAGGATGGTCTTGTGTATTGGTATTCTTGTGCCTGCAAGGAGGATTGAAGAACCAGCAGCGCAAAAGTGCTTAAAAGAACACTTTTAAGCGTTAATCCATTATAACTATTGCTTTTCATACTATTTTTAGATTTAAGGTTTTTGGATAATATTGGTATTGGTTAATACAACAGATCCGTTGATGGCAAGCATTCTGCCTACTGCTGTTGCGCCAGAATTCATCGTTATGGAGGTCAGGGCCAATACGTTTCCATTAAAGGAGGTGAAATCGCCAATAGTAGCCGAGCTGCCCGTTTGCCAAATAATATTGTTGGCTTTGGCGCCACCGATCAGCTTCACATCGCCGCCAGAACCACCTATCGTGGTCAAATCAGATGCTATCTGGAAAATCCAGACGGCATTTGCATCCCCTTTAGCATCCAGCGTTAAATCGCCCGATTGTATTAGAAGCGAGGTCAATGATTTGTAAATACCCGGGGCAAGCGTCTTCCCACCCTGGTCGCCTGACAAGATAGTGGGCGCTGGGAAGGTGATTCCTTCCGCAAAAAGGTAGGCATTGGTTAAGTCTTGTTTGGCTTGCGTCAGCATGGCTGCCACGCCCAGTGGCGAACTGTCATCAGAGGCATAAATCCCTCCATTTACAATGATGGCTGGTGGGAAACCAGTCACCGCACTTCGAGCACCCGGGCTTATCGCGACATCCATGTCATGAATCTCACTTTGGCCAGCGTTGTTGGCCACACCTGCGCCTGCCATGATGCCAAAGCGTTCAATTGATTGAAGATTAACAAAAAAAGCCCCGGTACTAAAAGTCCACACATGGTCGGACTGTAAGGCATTGCCCAACAAATCTTTGGCCGCGGTTGTCACCTTAGCCGTATAAGTAGTGTTTTCCGAGAGCGGGGTGGAAGGGGTAAAGAACACCGAATTGCCATTGTAAGAAATGACCCCTGAGATGGAGCTACTGCCTTTTACGGTAAAAGATGCTTGCGTAATGGTTTCAGGATTCATCCTTTCGTTAAAGGTGACAGAAATTACCTGACTGAGTGGTACGTTGGTGGTGCCGTCTGCGGGCGTAGTGGATAGCACAACCGGGCATACACCCACAACCTCCTGATAAGTGTCTTTGATGCAACCCACCATAAATAATACCAATACTATTGCAAGACCTGCTAATAGTTTATGATTTTTCAATTTTTTTATATTTAATTGCGAAAGAATATTCACCTTACAAAGGTGAAAGCATAGCAGAGCCCAGTCATTACACAATTCTGGATAAGGGTTGTATGATTCACACATCAACCTCCTCCAAATCAAGCGGTTGTTATTTGATCGGCGCCAATGCAAAACGCCCATCTTCTACATCGCTCTTGAGTACTCAAGAGTGATATAAAAGGTGGGCGCAATTAATGCGAACGATTGAAATAGCTTAAAGCAAAATAATCAACAGCACTGCGATCAGGATAATCGCTCCGGTAGAGAGATACACTCCACCATTGCTGATTTGAAGCGCGTGTTTTATTGATTTTGTTTCTTTCCGCAATGCTTTCTTTTCCACCGAGCTGAGCGCAGACTTGTCCATTGCCTTGATTTCGTTCAGTCTGGCAACCATTATTTCGGATTTGGTTGGTTCAATAGCAGACGTTATTGAAACGAAAAGAGGAACAGGGTTGGTGGTTGCGTTTATTTGAATTGGGGCAAATGAAAACAACAAAAAGGTTGCTGTTATCCATAAAATTGATTTCTTCATTGTAATAATGTTTAGTTGAGAACAAATTTTCACGACACAAAGGTCAGCACCTTACAATGATCATCGTTACACTATTCCATAGAATACTTACATAATTCACACCCTGCCCGCATACCAGTTCAAACCTTTCTCCATATTTTTAAAATTAAGTATGGTGGTAATGATTTTTTCTATACGAAAAAATGCTGTGTCACTTTTTACAACATAATCAATGGCGTTATGATGCACAGAATTTATGGCTATATTAACATCATCCTGAGAGGAGAGCATGACAACCTGAATATCCTGATTAAAATCTTTTATTTTGTGCAACGTTTCTATTCCATTCATTGCATTTTTGTTCATTCCATCCAGATAATAGTCTAAAATTATTATATCAGGGTGATGTGATATGTTATCCATACAAAGTTCGCCGGTCGCATACGTTTCAATGACAAATTCAGGATGTTGCTGGAATTCAATTTCCATTAGCTTTAGGAATACTGCATCATCATCCACTAAGAATATTTTTATTTTACGGTCTTCTTTCATCCTCAATTTTTTTGAACCTATTAAATTCTTCTCTCAATTCTGCACAAGCTTGTGCGCAAACATTTTCAATCTGGACAACCATATCGAGTATCCCGTCTGTCTTTTGATGTGTACGCGCAAATTCCTGTACTTTTTTTGCCATATTTTCAACATCCGGGCTAATCCCCACGATTGAAAACGAGGGTAACATTTTGTGTACAGCCTCATACAGCCCCCCCCAATCCTTGTTCTGCATACTTTGTTTCATTACATTAACCAAGGGAGGCGTCTGCTCCAGATAAAGGGAGATCATCTCCATCATCAAAACTGGATTGGATTTTGTCCGATGGGTCAGATAATCCAGATCAATATATTTATGCTTTACAGTCTGCTCCAACTCCATCGCACTGCTTGGTTTTTCCAGCACAGGTTTCTTTACAAAAGATATTATTTTACTGTACAACAACCTTTCATCCACAGGTTTTGCGATGTAATCATTCATACCAACAGCCTTGCATTTGGCCAAATCTACCGTGGTTACATCGGCCGTCAAGGCAATAATGGGGATTTCTGATTTTAGCGTGTTTCGGATGTATTCTGTCGCTTCAAACCCATTCATTTCAGGCATCTGCAAATCCATTAAAACAACATCGTAATGCTTTAACTGAAGTTTTTCGATGGCAACTTTTCCATTGGGAGCAATATCACGCTCAAATCCAAAATCGTCCAATAGTGTTTTCATCAGCAGTTGATTGAGCGCAATGTCTTCTACAACCAGCACACTTATATTTTCAATATCTGTATCCAGCACTTCGACCTCCGTTTCAAATTCAGCTTTCTCCATTGTTTTTTTAAAAGGAAGTATAAAACTGAACGTGGAGCCTTCGTCTACTTTACTTTTTACATTAATCGTTCCGCCCTGAGGCTCTACCAATTGTTTGACAATAGCAAGACCCAGCCCGGTACCTCCAAATAATCGTGAAGTGTCGCTGGTGGCCTGTTGAAAATTTTCAAATATTTTTTCTATTTTCGTTGGGGTTATTCCAATTCCAGTGTCTGCAATGGCAAATTCAATAAGTGCGGTTTCTTCATCTTCCCCTACCAATCGAACACTTACTGTAATAGAGCCATTAGAAGTGAATTTTACCGCGTTGCTCACGAGGTTTAAAATAATCTGGTGTAGACGAACCGGGTCGCCTACCAGTACTTCCGGGATATGGGGGTCATACTCCTTCACCAGCACTAAGTTCTTTTCCTGAATTTTTGGCTCGAACAAATGCAGCATGGCCGAAATGGATACGGCCAATTTAAACGGTGTTTCCTCGAAGGTCATTTTCCCCGCATCTACCTTTGCCAGATCAAGTATGTCGTTGATGAGCACAATCAATGCATCGCCACTTATTTTTATGGCGGTCAAATATTCTTTTTGTTTTGCGGTCAGATCTGTTTTCAACACCACCTTTGTAAACCCGATAATCGCGTTCATAGGAGTGCGAATTTCGTGGCTCATGTTGGACAAAAACTGCTGTTTTGCTTTCACCGCGCCCTCAGCTAATTTAGTGGCGCTTTCCGCTTTGCTTTTTGCTTCCTCCGCAATTTCGGTTGCCAACTCAGCAAAAGTTTTCGCTTCTGTCAATTCTTTTTCAATTCTTTTTTGCTCCGTAATATCTCTTGCCACGACGACCGCTCCCAACACACTTCCTTTATCATCTTTATAAACCGATCCATTGAACAATACATCGGTTAGTTTAGAGTCGAGTATAGTCAACGGATAGTCTGCCACAAAACCTCTTGCAAAAACTTGTTGATACCCTTTAAGCGCTTTATCCGGTTCGGTAAAATAATCGACAAAGTTGCTGCCGATTATTTTCTCTCGAGATACGCCCGTTACCCTTACCGTTGCCTCATTCATATCCGTGATCTTGCCTGTTAGGCTAATGGTAAATAGGGGGTCCCGACTTGCCTCAATCAAACTGAGTGAATATTGTGATGCTAATTTAGCAGAATAGATGTATGCTTCTAGTTCTTTGTTGGTAGTCTCCCGTTTTTCTTTTTCTTTATTTTGAAAATCAAGTTCTATACTAGCAATGACTAACTCTGCTGCCCGCTTTTCTTTCTCCCCTGTTTGAAATACAAGTTCTATGTTAGCAATGACTAACTCTGCTGCCCGCTTTTCTTTCTCGTCGTTTTGGAAGGCCAATTCTTGGTTCGCGATGATCAACTCTTCGGCCCGCTTTTCTTTCTCGTCGTTTTGGAAGGCTAGTTCATGGTTCGCGATGATCAACGCTGCTGCGCGTTTTTCTTTCTCGATATTTTGAATGACAAGTTCTTGGTTCGCAATGATCAATGCTGCTGCGCGTTTTTCTTTCTCGATGTTTAGAATGATAAGTTCTTGGTTCGCAATGATCAATGCTGCTGCGCGTTTTTCTTTCTCATCGTCTTGAAAGGCTAGTTCTATGTTTGCGATGCCCAACTCTTCTGCCCGCTTTCCTTTTTCTTCGTCTTGAAAGGCTAGTTCTATGTTTGCGATGCCCAGCTCTTCTGCCCGTTTTCCTTTCTCTTCGTCTTGAAAGGCTAGTTCTATGTTTGCGATATTTAATTCTGCTGCCCTTTTTTGCTTTTCTACTTTTTGAAAAGCAAGGTCTTCATGAGCACTGAATAACGCTGCTGCCAATTTCCCGTTCTCTACTTTTTGAAAGCTTAGTTCTTTAATCGAAAGGATCAACTCTTCAGCCCGCTTTGCTTTCTCTTCATTTTGATAAGCTAGTTCTATGTTCGCGATGCGCAATTCTTCTGCTCGCTTATCTTTCTCCTCATTTTGAAAGGCTAGTGCTTTGATCGCGCTGATGAAGGCCTCCGCCCGTTTTTCTTTCTCCTCGTTTTGAAAGGCTAGCTCTATGTTTGCGAGGCGCAACGCTTCTGCCCGTTTTTCTTTCTCCTCGTTTTGAATGCCTAGTTCTATATTCACCAAGCTCAACTCTGTTGCCCACTTTTCCTTCTCTTTGTTTTGAAAGGTCAATCCTTCCTGAGCACTGATCAGCGCTGCTGTCAACTTTGCATTCTCCGCTTTTTGAAAGGCAAGTCCTTCATTCATAAGGATCCACGCTTCTTCGCCCAATTTTTTTTCTATGGCCATGATCTTGCTTTTAACTTTATAGGAACAATACCAAAGGATCTACATCCGATCCATATACCAATTTAATTCCTTTTCCATTTTTTTATACTTAAAAATGTTTGAAATGATTTGCTGCAATCGCATAAAAGCAGTTTCGCTTTTAACCACATAATCGAATGCCCGATGGTGCATACAGTTTATCGCTACCTCGATTTTATCTTGACTTGAGAGCATCACAACGGGAATATCAGGGTTGAAAGCCTTTATTTTGTCTAAAGCTTCAATGCCATTCATGGCGTTTTTATCAATACCATCAAGGTGATAATCTAAAATAATAACATCTGGAGCGTGGGACAAATGCGCTATGCACTTTTCGCCAGTAGGGTATGTTTCAATGGCAAAATCAGCATGGTCTATAAGTTCAATTTCCAACAACTTAAGGTATACGGCATCGTCATCTACCAGGAATATTTTTATCTTTTTGTCTTGATTCATGACTGTGTTTCTTTGAATTTGTTAAATTCTGTTTCCAACTCCTTGCAAGCCTGCGTACAAACGTTTTCAAGTTGAGCAACCAATTCTGATAGGCCTTCTGCCTGTTGTTGGTTTCGGGCATACTCCAAAATTTTTTTTGCCATGTTTTCAAAATCTGTGCTCATACCCATGATTGCAAAAGATGGAATCATTTTGTGCACTGCTGCGTGCAATGTGTTCCAATCCTTATCCTGCAAGCCTCGCTTCATGGCAAGGATTAAAGGAGGAGTTTGTTCCAAATAAGCCGAAATCACCCCCATGATCATTTCGGAGTTGTTTTTTGTGCGCTGGATCAAATAACCCAGGTCCGTATACTTCATCCCTTTGATAAGGCTTGTTTAATAGAATGCATATATTCGTGGGTTTTGCGATGCAAAGATGCAGCGTTTAAATAAAAATTCTCAACATTTTTAACCCCTCTTTTGGCGGCCGTTATCATTCCGATTCGTCTTTTGTAGTGCGCACCAGACCGATACCTGCCACGAAAAATATTAACCCCAGCACACCAAAAATAGCGAGCGATTTGATGTCTTGTGTACCGCCTGAGGTCTTGGCCAATAATACGGCTGTGTAAATAAGCCCTCCAATTCCGAGGAGGGTAAGAATCGTCCCAAAGAATCTTTTGATATTCATAATTTCTGATTATTGACCTGATTTAGCGTTTCCAACTTCTTCAAGAGGGCTTCGACGCTTATTTTTCAACTGCTTGAAATGAGATGGCGTGAGCCCGGTAACTTTTTTGAATTGATTGGAGAGGTGCGCAACACTGCTGTAGTGCATTTTCCAAGCGATTTCTGTCATGTTAAGTTCGCCATAAATAATCAATTCTTTTATCCGCTCGATTTTATGACTGATAACGAATTGCTCGATGGTGGTTCCTTGGACTTCTGAAAACAAGTTCGCCAGATAGGTGTAATCGTGATTTAGTTTTACACTTAAATAATCGGAGAATTTCATGTTTTCCAATTCATCAGTGTGATGCACCATTTCAATGACTGCGTTCTTTATTTTTTCAATCAATATCCCTTTTTTATCGTCCATAAGTTCAAGCCCTGCTTTAAACAACCCAATTTTTAACAGATTCCGATCGGCCTCCGTAACTTCTTCAAGTATCTCCACTTCACCCAGATCCACCATTATAAAGTGCAGACCGAGCTTCTTCAACTCTTCTTTGACCACCATCTTACAGCGGCTGCTTACCATATACTTGATGTGTAATGTCAAAATATTATTTTATGGGTACTAAAGAACAAGTTGTTATTCACTCGTTCCTAAATAAGAAATAACAAAGGTGCGCTGCTCTAAGTAATTTGGAGTTACACAATTCTTGGCAAAATTTACATAATTCACACACTTGTAAGCGGGATTAGATGGCGGATCCAAGTTTCAATGGGCGCAGATCAATAGGAGTCATCCTGTTGAAATACCTACACATAGATGCCGATGAAATAACACCTCCCAATTTGGAAGCGGTTACTATTTCATCGGCATATAGGAACATACTTGCCATTTTTACGATTGTTTTTACAAAGACCCTTTTTCGCCTTCAATCCAGCGTTCCAGCATTACACGTTCAGAGGGCGACTGGTGGACGCCACCTGCCAGTATATCCAAAAATGTATCCCACAGATTTTTTTTCTCACTAAACTCCTTTTTAAACTCCTTTAAAGCGCTCAAATAATCCTTTTCATACTCCTCAACTTCTTCCAAGTTAAAATCTTTTGGGATTTTACTAAAGACTATTTGTGCAATCATGTCCATTTCCTCGCTGGTGTACCTTTCGAGCATCTGCATTTCAACCCTGCAGGATCTGGCATAGGAAACTATAGATGTCAGCAAGGCAGTCTCAAATTTACCTATTTTACCTTCCCATTGCATCTGTACAGTTTCTGTCAACTCAGCAATGCACAGCCCTTTTAGTGCATTGATGGCTGTTTTCAGTCGCTCTAATTGCAAATCAAACCGGCTCCACAATTCCGTACTGTCAGACCTGTTTTTTTCTACGATCTTCACTTTTAACAAGTATAAGGCCTGGGTTACAGCAGAAACAGAATCCTTAACTTCTATCGAAGCATTTTTTATTTTTTCAAAGGATTCAGTTGAACAATGACCTTCAAATTCTGAAAGTGCTTTTTCCTCCAAGGATTCCATATTTTTCTCAATACGGTTTATCTGAGCGTAGTGTTTTTCCATGGCCAAACTGACATCTCTCATGGAAAGCAAGGCACGTAGTCCTGAGTTATAGGATTTATATTCCGAGTTGGAGGTTGCCTTTACACTGGCTGAAATTGATTCAGGATTATTTTTGATGGTGGTCATTTTAATTTTAAGTTTAATTGTAACTGGTTAAGTCAAACATAGGTCTATGTTTTAGTGGCAGGCACAGAGCTTGTCTTTTTAAAAATCGGCTTTAACTTAAGCATTGGAGGCATGGTGTCGCCCAGCAGAAAGCCCCAGTGTTCCAATGGCTCTATTCGGTCTAAAATTAGCTTTACAACAGCAAGCAGCGGAATGGAAAGAAACATGCCCGGAATGCCCCACAAAGCAGCCCCTGAAATCACCGCTATAATTGACATGAGTGCATTGAGCTTCACTTTTGATCCGATTATTTTGGGAACAATATAGTTATTGTCCACAAGCTGGATGAATGAGTAAAGCGCAATCACATAAAAAACATACTCCGATGATTTTGTAACCAGCGCAATCGCCACAAACAATGCCACTCCAACGATACCTCCCAGATAGGGAATGATATTGAGAAATGCCCCCACTATACCCAGTAAGATGGCATATTGAATACCCAGAATCAAAAGTCCCAATGAATTGAGCACCGCAATAATGGCAAATTCAATAAAAAGCCCTACGAGATAGCTCTGAATAATAGTTTTCGTTTCTTTTAATATTTCATCTACCTTATTGCCACTTTTTCCATCAAAAACCTTATGCGTAAACTCAACCAAATGAGGTTTGTAGAATAAAAGCATAAAGGTGTATACGGGGGTTAAAAAAATCGTTGCCAACACCCCTCCCATCGTTGAAAGCGTCTCCCCGATTGCAGCACTGCTATTATTGAACATTTGTGCCTTCGCATTGGTAATCCAGCTGTCTATTTTGGTTACTTTAATATTAAAACATTCAGAAACCCACATTACCGCCTGGCGAAACATTGCCCGAAATTTGCTTTCCAGTTCGGGCCAAGATTCGCTCAACCGGCTGGCCTGTGATGACAACAATACAACGAGTCCAATTAATATCAGCAGCGTAACTACCAAAACGATTGTTATAGCAAGCGTGCGGTTTATTTTTTTTCGAATCAGGAAATTAACTACCGGGCTGATTGAAATCGCGATGATCATTGAATAAATCAACGGAAGGATAATATCCTGTGCCTGCGATAGAATGCAAACTAAAACATACATTCCAACAAGCAGGAGAGCCGCCTTTGCATAAAAAGGGAATTTTAGAAACGTATCCATTTAGTAATTGACCGTGCTATCGGTATTGCTTATTTCAATAACCTTTACAGGAGCCTTTCTTCGAATCATCCCAAAAACAATATCTCCCACGGATTTAATGGCACCCAGATTATGTCCTATTAAATTGGTGACGCCAACCATTAATGCATTACCAAGTATTTTCTTAATTGGATTATGAGAGCCGCGTTCAAATAGTACCTTGGAGAAAAGTCCAGCAGTCAACCCAATGGATGTATCTACGATATTGCCTTTTATCTCTGGCGCTCCGAACATGTTCTTGAGCGAATTCTTGATAAGGTTGACCGGCCTTAGTCCTTCATAGGTAAGATGAAATTGTTGCTTGAGGTATCTTCCCTCCTCAGCTAGTCTGTTTTCCAGAGCAAGGATTGAATCTTTAAGTTCGGATTCAGAATTTATATTTTGCATAATAGTATTAGTTAAGCACTTCTGAAATGATTAGATCGCCAATGGGTTTTCTTAGCCATTTGTTTAGAAAAAAATGCAACACGATCCCTCCAATGAGGTAAGTTGTGGCAATGATCATAAAACCATAATAAGATTTACCCAGCAAGTCCCCTAGATAGAGCGCAAAACCTATACTAAAAATGAGTATTGAAAGCGATATTATCACCACAACACTTAGTTTTGAAATGATTTTGGTCGTTATCTTAATACTCGACTCTACTATTTTGAGCTTTGAAAGCTCAAGGGTAGTTTTGCCATAATCTTCGATTCGATCAAATAAATTTTCGATCGAATGTGCTGGTGATTCCATGTTTGTTTTTTATTTAAAACAAAATGCAATAAGGATCAGAAGACCGTCTTCTGCTTATTGCATTTTGTCAATTACCTATAAATTTGCTATTGAATGATCTATTTCATGGATCCTGTCGCTTCTGTAAGCGCATCGTCCATTCGTCCTTTTCCGTTTGCAGCCATTCTGGATGTTTCTTTCCGGATTGTTTCATACTTCTTTGTGATAGTGTCAACAAAGTCGTTGAATTTGCCTTCGAGTTCACCTACATAATCTTCCCCTTTTTTGGAGATTTTTTTCCTAGTGGACGAACCTTTGTCAGGTGCCAATAATACCCCCAGGGTTGCTCCAACAGCAACGCCAGCCAATAGGCCCAATAATGCTTTTCCAGTACTCATGATTTTTATTTTTTGAATGTGATTTTAATAATTTCAGTGTTCAAATTGACCAAAACTTGATCTAAGAGGCCTATTTGTCTATCTGAATGTTTTTTAAATACGGATACTCGAAAGGGAATCTAAAACCCCAAAGGCTCGCAACAACCATAGGACTACGACTATGATAACTACTACATTGAGGATGTTTTTGATCTTACCATCCATCGGGATGTAGTTATTGACGAGCCAGAGTAGAACTCCGACAACTACCAGTACTAACAGAACATTAAAAAGTGGCATAACATAAGTTTTAAATGATGTACACAAAGGTATTCTCGCATGCTCCCTTCCCTCTTACACAATTGCTAAAATAAGTTACACAATTCACGCATTTCAATGTTCCTTGTATTATTTTTTTGAAAAATGCTCTTTAACGAAGGCCATCTCCTGATGCTCTGTCATTTTATCTGTCTGCTCGACCTCAATTTTAATATCTATAAAATGCTGATCTTGTGAAAGCAAATTGTATAGCTCAACTTTTGCATCTGTTGGGCCAAAAAGAATCACCTCATCATACCCTTTGATTACTTCTCCCAGTTTTTTGTAATAAGCTCCCTGCTGTTGCTGCTCCTTGTTGTGCATCAATTTTTCACTTTTCTTAAGGCTGCTCTCCTTTTCCTGATGGGTAAATTGGGATTCAATGCCTTTCATTTCGACAGGCTCGGTTGTAAATTCTGTTAAATGGGCACTGGAATGATCCATCCAAATACCCAAGCGTTTTACAGTTTGCATTTCATAATAGTTGATAAGTGAACACAAAGGTCATGATATTACCTTCTCCGGGGATTACACAATTCATAATAGAAGTTACATAATTTACTCCTACAAATATCTCCAAAAGGAGCAGGATTTGGATAAATATATAGCAACTGGTTAGGTGGAACACGGTTGAATGAATTTGATAACGGTTGCAACCGTCAACGTATCATTTCCTCGCTTCTGTGATCCGCTCGTACGCCTCGTTGATTTGTTGAAACTTTTCCTTGGCATGGCGGAGGGCTTCTGTCGAGACTCCTTTGGCGGCCACTTTATCTGGATGCCACTGCATGGCCAAGGCGCGGTATTTTTTCTTGATTACATCCAGGCTGTCTTTTGTTTCAGCGCCAAGTATGGCGTAGTGTGGGTCGAGCGGATCCCAGCGGGCTTGTTGTTGGCTTCCGCTGCCACCCCGTGTATGGTAGAAGCGGGCTTTTACGCGCTCATATTGCATCCGACCCACTTGAAAAACCCCGGCTGCCCGGAGCAACAATTCTTCTTCTCGAGGGTGAAGCCCGCCATCGGCAGCGGCGGTGGCAAAGAGCAGGTCGAGCATGTTCAGCACATGATGTCGGTCCCGACCAAAACCCTCAAAAAAGGCACGGGCATACTGGTCGAAAGTATCATTGGATTCCTTGGCGTTTTTCCAGATTTTGACAGCTTGTAGCCGCCCCCGTTCGTTCATGCGGAACTGATGGCGCATCAGGTGTTCCATGTGCGACACCTCGCGCTCATTGATGGGGCCATCAGCCTTTGCCAATTTGGCGCAAAGCCTGAAAACGTGAAAAACAAACTCCCCCTGCCGCCGCTGATAGGCTTTGAACTCGCTGTCCGAGCTTTCTTTCTCCTTGGGTTGGTCAAAAAAATAATGCCCCAGCCAAGAACCCACAAAAAAGCCAAGCAATCCGCCAAATGGGATGCCCAAGAGGTCGAACAGTAAGATGCCAGCGATGCCGCAGAGTATTTTGCCTTTGATTTCCACTGTGTAGGGTGGGTGAGGTGGGAATAATTCCGTCCTTAAACAAAGAACGAGCAGCAAAGTTAGCGAAGGAATTAAATGTGTAGCCAGACCTGCCAAGTTTTTGAAACTTGGCAGGTCTCTAGTGGCAGGGGCACGAAGTCTTTGACGGTTTGTTCGACTCTTTTGAACTGATACTTTGTTGCGCCTCAGTCATGGAGAGCCCGCTACAATCCTTCGTCGCGCCTAGTCTCATCTCAAAATAATCT